>CAJDWC010000030.1_pt1 | contig 12059 bp, 15 predicted proteins | sample 7391511 | NCBI WGS metagenome assembly CAJDWC01 (sample SAMEA7055719, study PRJEB34461) | soil metagenome | biome: terrestrial ecosystem; feature: Peninsula; material: soil | place: Antarctica | collected 2016 | reverse complement strand
GGAACAGCAAGTTCAGCTGCTGCAGATGGTGTTGGTGCTCTCATATCTGCTACAAAGTCAGCAATAGTAAAATCTGTTTCATGACCTACTGCAGAAATTATTGGAGTATTCATATGGAATATTGTTCTGGCCAACTCTTCATCATTAAAGGCAAACAATTCTTCTAAACTACCTCCACCTCTACCAGTTATAATAAGATCTATATCCCCTCTATTATCTAAGTGGAGTAATCCTTTTATAATATCACCTGGTGCATTTACTCCTTGTACTAATGATGGATATATTAATATTTCACAGGCTGGATATCTTCTATTAATAACACTTACAATGTCTCTTACGGCTGCTCCCGTTGCAGAAGTTACAATACCTATCTTTTTAGGCATATGAGGTAGATCTTTTTTAAACTCTTGCTGGAATAATCCTTCTTTTTCCAACTTAGCCTTTAAAAGTTCAAAAGCCTTAAACAGATCTCCTTGACCTTTAGCTTTAAGACTTCTTACATATAATTGATATTCGCCTTCTTTTTCATACACAGAAACATATCCCTTTGCTACTACCTTATCTCCATTTTTAAGTATAGAGTTCCAGTCTTCATTGTCACCTTTAAAAAAAACACATTTAATTCTACTCTTATCATCTTTTAGTGAAAAATACATATGTCCACTAAAATGAGATCTAAAATTAGAAACTTCACCTTCAACTTCCACATTTGAAAGTATCATATCTCCAGCAAAGATCCTCTTAATATAATTATTTATCTCACTTACTTTTAGTGGTTTCATCTTTATTCACCCCTATTTTGATTCGTTAATCTCTCTATTTCTTACAAATCCACCTAGTACACCGTTTACGAATTTAAAACTATCATCTGTACTGAATTTCTTAACGGTTTCAATGGCTTCATTTATGGATACCTCTACTGGAATATCTTCTCTATATAAGATTTCATAAATAGCAATTCTAAGTACGGCTAAATCCACCTTCGCTAATCTATATATGGACCAACCTTCTAAGTTTTTTTGTATATTATCATCTATTTCTTCTAAGTGTTCTATGATTGTAGAAACAGATTCTCTAATATAAAGAGTTTCTCCTTCATCAAATTGAAAATTCGTTAAAAATCCTTCAAGAGATTCCTCAGTATATTCTGACATAGAATCCATTTGAAATAAGACTTGCATCGTGCCTTCTCTAGCTTGTTTTCTACCCATTATTTCCTCCTGTTAATGCTATGATTTTATAAGACCGTTCCTACCTTATACCTGGAGGAAGAATTCTTTCTAACATTTCTAATATTTGTCTTTTAGTATAGGATTTACTTCCTAATAAATATCCTACAACAGTACAAATCAGGATAAAAAGTGTTCTCCAGAACCCAATAGACAAGATTAATACAGATAAAACAAACCCGATTAATCCACCAAAGAATTTTCTTCTATTATTATTTATCCAAAATATTATAGATACAAAAATTTCTTTCATCATCTAAGATCACATCCTAATTAACTCTACTAGTACTGGCTGCCACTTTGGCTATCTCAACTTTAATTTCTCCGGTTTTTGCACCAGTTATACTCTCTATATGTTCTTTAACACTCTTTTGTAAATCATATCCTAATTCAGGTATATTAATTTCTCCACTAACATCTCCGTGGAGACTTAAATTTACAAGTCCATCTATTAAATCTACTCTGGTTTTAATATTTCTTATTCCAGTAAACTTTTTAGCTGCATTTTCTACTAAGCCAATAATTGTTTCTTCATAAATAAGTATTTCACCAAATTCATTTCTCATTACTAAAAATGATCCTTCATCATCCTTATGCTTCATAGTAACACCAGAAAATATAAATCTAATAGAGATTATAAAAAAAACTAATCCCCCCAGTGAATACCAATAATTGCCTCTCATAGAACTAACTATTCCCATACCATCCTCAATTGTGAAGACTCCGCTCATATCAAATGGCAAAATAATTACAATAAAGGATATAATTGCCAGACATATTGAATATATTGCTAAAATTAATCTATCATATATTTTCATTTAATGTCCCTCCTGAGATTTAAAATTACCCTCTGACAATTCAGAGGGTAAATATACTATTTCAATCTTGGTTCATCTTCATCCTTAACTTCCTTAGGGATATTTACTCCTTGAATTGAAACATTTACTTCAACCACATTTAAACCAGTCATACTCTCAACAGAAGCTTTAACATTTTCTTGAACCATTTTACCTACTTCAGTAATATTAGCACCGTAATCAACTATAATAAATAAATCTATTGCAGTATCATGCTCTCCCATTTCTACTTTTACACCCTTAGAAAGGTTCTTCATACCAAGCATTTCTGTAATACCACCAGTAATGCCACCACTCATACCTGTCACACCTTGTATTTCAGTAGCTGCTACACCTGCTATTATTGCTACAACATCAGTAGAAATTTTAACACTACCATTATCGCTTCCTGTATTCATCAATTTATCTGACACATTTGCACCCCCTAAACATTACAAACTTTCCATCCTATTATATCAAAGCTATATACCATTTACAACATTTCTATTATTATTTCTATTTCAATTACAAAAAAGTCTAAAACCCAAGAGTTTTAGACTTTTTAATCACAAATATTCTTATTCTTCTTCTGTTTCTTCTTCATTAGTATAACATTCGCAACTGTCATCATCACAACAATCTATGAAGTTATCAAAATCAAAATCATCATCATAATCATCGTCTTCATCATCATATACTTCATCTTCTAAATCAGCTAAGTCTTCATCTATAAAGTTAACATACTCTTCAAGCTCAACCTGATCATCGATAGTGTCTGCTAATACATCTGCAAATTCTTCTAATGTGTCAATAATATGAAGCAATAATTTTCCTTCCTTAGTAGTATCATCTACTCCTAATCCATCAGCTAAACCTTGTAAATAAGAAACTTTCTGTAATAAAAAATCCATAACAATCCCTCCTGTTTTTTTATTCTTGTCTTTACTAAACTCTAGACATATACTCTCCAGTTCTAGTATCTATTCTAATTATATCGTTTAAGTTAACGAATAATGGAACATTCAATGTTAATCCTGTTTCAACAGTAGCAGGTTTAGTAGCTCCGGAAGAAGTATCTCCTTTTAAACCAGGTTCTGTTGCAGTAACTTCTAATTCTACAAAATTGGAAGGCTCTACCTCAATAGCCTTGCCTTGGAAAAAACGAAGTGTAACTGTGTCATTTTCCTTAAGATAAAAAATGACATCTTCTACTGCTGACCTTTCTACAGGTATCTGGTCGTATGTTTCTCCATCCATGAAATAATATAATTCACCATCTTGATATAAATATTGCATTTCCTTTGTTTCAATATTAGCCTTTGGGAATCTTTCAGTTGGATTGAATGTTATATCTCTTGAACTACCTGATAACACTGATCTAACTTTGGTTCTAACAAAAGCTGCCCCTTTTCCTGGTTTAACATGTTGAAAATCTATTATTTGAAATACATCTCCATCCATTTCAAAGGTGACACCTTTTCTAAAATCTCCAGCAGAAATCATTTATTTACCTCCCATCTATGTAAATTTGTTTTATTAACTTCACCTCATTATACCAACATCATCTATTTATCACAAGTAATATATTCATTGTATCCAACTATTACCTGATTATATATTAGTTCTATGGATTTCTTATCAATATCTATGGTTATATCACCATAAGACTGGTATAAATTTTCCCTAGACTTATATAAATCATATACTGATTGGTATAAATCAGGATTCTGTTTTAATAATGGTCGAACAGTTTTAGAGTAGGATAAATTATTAGTTATGGTATCAACATCAGCCTTTAAATAAACTATAAATCCATTTTGTTTTAAATAAGCAATATTGCTACTTCTTAAAACAATACCTCCACCTGTTGCTATAACTGTATTATCAAGCTTAGATACTTTTTCTATCATTTGCTCTTCAATATTTCTAAAGTATAGTTCCCCATATTTTTGAAATATATCATCTATAGTTAAGTCTTGACTCTCTACAATAGCTGCATCAGTATCTATAAAATCTCTATTCATCCTTCTAGCAAAATATCTTCCCTTTTGTGTTTTGCCTACACCACTCATACCAATTAATACAATGTTTTTCATTTTGTGTCTCCTATTTTGCCTTTTTTCGTCATTAAGAATTCAGTTTTTAAGAAGTCTGGTAAATAAGTTCCATAATGATGAATAGGTATAAAATCATAAGTTACATTTACTCTAGATAAATCTATCCAATCTTCTTCTCCATTACCAATAATTATACCATTTATTATAGGATTTATATCAGTATTTACTACAATCTTCCCATTATTAATAATTATAATCCCATTAAATATAAATTCATTTTTAATAATTAAGTCTCCCTCAATATAAATTACTCCATCAAATTTAGTAGCTTTCTCAGAATTATTAATACTAAGATTGGTTCCTTTACCATACAGATCACTTATAACTATAATTAAATCATTAACTTTATATGGGGTTATGATTCTATCTGTTTTAATTACTTTATCTTCTCTAATATATACAACTTCCAAATTTTTAAAATTAATACTATTAATAGTAACACTATCGCAGTCATATGAATTAATTCCATTTACATTAGTAGGTAATTTAGGCATAATTATATTCTTATCTAATTCAGAAATATAATCTATAATTTTGTCATTTTGAATATTATCTAAATAGTCTCCATGCAGTATAGGTATACCCCATTCAAAGATTTCATTAATAATAGTATAAAATGAACTTGCACTAGATAAAATGTTGTCCTGCTTTGACTGGCTTACTAATTTCATACACTTTCTATTTTGTATTATTTCAAAACTAACATCTACTTTCTTAATTGTATCATGCGTATCTAAATCTTCGTTATATAATAGCACATAGTCTTTTATACTCAAATTATTGTTTCTAAACTCATTAAATATTATAGGATATAGTTGGATATTATAATACTTGTCTTCATAGATACACATATTAATCTTGCCTTCAGAAGTATAAAACCCCTGATTATTTATACTATTATTTCTTGCAATATACATATGCATAGTAGAAGAATGTAAAATATATAAAGCTCCCATTAAAACTACCAAAAATACTAAAAGAACTAAAATTAGAATAGACCCTTGTCTTTTCATAACTTTACACCTAATAGTCCAGAGGACAGTTCAGCAATATAGTTGATTTAAAACTATTACTTATAGAACTATCACCAATTGATAAATGTAAATTTAATATTTTATTATCCCAATCTATAGATGAATCACCAAAGGATTCAATATTAGAGCAAAGTTCATTTGACTTACTAAAAGCTACTCCATTTATTGGAACTTCCATTTCAAATCTCCTAGCAAGCCTATATAGATTAGCATTTTCTATATAATAAGTAAAATAGACATATTTATCTTTCTCCGAATGATTTGGTTGATATTCCATAGCTACCAAGCCAATATTAACTCGATATAAATTATCTAAATCCTTAACTTTTTTACTAGCTATGATTGTATCTGCACTCTGGATTTCATTCTTTATATATTCTATAACAAAATTCCCATTATATAATAACTCATCTGTTTGATCAACAAAAGCATTGCTTCTACCAGAAAATGTTAGCAAAGAGAAACATATTCCAAGAAGGATAGAACCGATACATAGAGCACATATTAATTCCATTAATGTAAAACCTTTACGTTTTTTTAACAACTGTCTTGAACTCCACATATTGACTAATCCCCTTTTCATTATCAATATATATTCTAACAACAAGATTTATTAATCCTTCAGATTCTTTTATTTTAGTGATTTTACATTTGTACTTACCAAGATCAGTTGTTCCTATTTTTGATACTAAAACTTCAGTATTTGACTCTAATTCTGAAAACAAGTATTCTAAAGTACTGTCTTTAGCTCGCAGTCTTTCTACCGTCATTTCGCACAAATATAACATTTGTTGTTTTTCTTTCACCCTATTATAATTCGTAATAGAATTTTGAATTATTGGAAATGCTACTGTTGATATTAAGCCTATTAAGAACATACCTACTATTACCTCTATAAGAGTAAATCCATTTCTTTTCATATAGCCCCCTTTATTTCATAGAATGTATATTTATTTTACCTGAAGTTACAGCAATGGCAAATCTATACTTATCTCCATTCCTCTTTTGAATCACAAAACTTCCAGATTGTGAAGGTGAACCTGATGGACCAAAAGTTATTTCTCCTTTATTCTCATAGGAATTGATAAACTTTAAACTAGATTCGAATTTCTTAAATTTAACATAGGGTGTAACACTAGTAGAAGTAATTTTATAACTATTATTACTTATATCTCTTCTGAACTCATATTTACAATTTTCAACAATAGCTTTATTTCTACAACTTAATAAATCTCTTTTCAATTCTCTAAACTCTTGATTCTCTTTTATAGTATTGAATATAGCAAATCTTGGGAAAGCTATGGCCATAAGAAGAGAGAGAAGGGCCAATACGATTAATATTTCAATTAATGTATAGGCCCTTTTTGATGTCATAATTTAGTATCTCCAGTCATTTAATATATAAAGCATAAAACTTACTTCTCCTCTGTTTATCTTGAAGTCAATGCTATCATAAAATAAAGATCTTGTTTTCTTTTCGTAAAGCATTTTAGCTGATGTATGATGCCAGTTAAAATCCTTATCTACAAGCCTTCTCATTATGATCTCTACTTCCCTGTAAGATATGTGGTCATTAGGTCTAAATGTATTATCTGGATAACCTTGAATATACCCTTGAGCTAATGCATAGCTTATAATACTATTTCTATTATGAAAACTAGTATAGTCTTTAAATTGAATAGTATTAGCGGTATAAGTTGGTAATTGCCAATTATATACTCTGGATAATAGAGTTAAGAATTCAGCTCTTGTAATTTTATTCTCTGGTTTAAAAGTTTTATCTGTATATCCATAAATTATATTTCTTTTTATTAATGTATTTATTTCTTCTTTAGCCCAATGACCTCTAATATCATGGAATAATGGTGCTTTTGTATTTAATAATACTGCATAAATCCCATTAGCTTCTTTTATACTCTTTGGTTTAATAATAGTCTTTACAAAACCATCTTCCACATATGAAGTTAAGTAAAGCCAATTGCCATTAACCCATTTATATATTCCTGATTTATTCACATCTCCGTAATATTCAAACTTCAGCTCTATAGGTTTTTCATTATCTAAAGCTCCTGAAGTGTTCAATACAGTTAATCTAACCACTTCACTTCCTTTTATATAATTATCTTCTATATAAGATTTATAATCTCCAATTGTGTCCAAAGTTAAGTTCACAGGATTATAGAAAGTTCCCTTATCTATTGTGACTGTAAAGATACCATCATGGGAAGTAAGATCTCCTCCACTAATAGGTATAATCTCTGCTACAGTTTGATCCATGGCAGTATCTTGAGACAAACTCTGATACTTAGAATTATAACCCTGAGAATATCCATCTTGGAAACCAGATATAAACCCTTGTCTATAATTTGGACTTTGTAGTGTAAGAGAATATTGGGTTATAATATCTGCTGCAGTCTTTTGACTTCTTCTCCAATCATTTGACTTTTTCTCCATAAAGTCATTAGTTGCTTGCATCTCGCCCATTTTTTCCCCTAAATTTTGCCCATTTCTGTAAGCATCTCTTTCATCTCTTAGTGTATTATCTATATTAGCTTCTCTATATATTTTATTATATTCAATTTCATAAGCCCTTTTAAATCCACTAATAAATCCTTCTTTATATTCTGAATAATCATTATTAAGCGAATAGTTTATAATTATATCCCTATCATCTAACATATCTCTTTCAAAGTTCATATATAAGTCTTCAAAATAATCTTTAGCCCCATAAGTACTTCCAAGTAATTTTCCTAATTTTTCACCATCATTCACTCCTGCTATTAATGTGGTTTTAATTGGTTCAAAGTTAGCCTTCTCAAAAGCAATATTATAAGCTTCTTCAAATTTCAATATAAAAGTTTCAAGAAATGATTCTATATATCCTTTTTTTTCAACATTTAAATTATATATGTTTATTATACTTCTATCAGAAGGCAATGACCTTTTCCAATCTGATGCCCTTCCTTCCTGAAAGTCTTTAGCTCCATAAATGCTTCCAAGTGAAGTACCTAATACATCAGCATAATTAGTTCTTACTTGTTTCTCTTCTTCTTTTATTTCTAAACCATAATTATAGCCATCTATGAAGCCTTTTTCGAATTCTTCCTCAATTACATCTAAATTTTTATATGCATCAGTATCCTTATAGTTTTGTAATGCTCTACGAGCGACAATTGGATCAGATTTATTAGAGTTTTCTTGTCCTTCTTCTAATCCAGCTTTATAGCCAATATCATAATCAGGATCATTAGCAGCATTTACTACTTGAGTATTTAATAGAATAATAAATAATAATAAAAAAACTATTATATTTTTCTTGATCATATTATCACTCCTTAACGTTTTCTTAAAACTAATATTTTGCCTACTTGCAATACATCACTAGGTTTCATTTCATTAAGTCTCAGGATTTCCGTCTTATAATTAACATTTCCGTAATATGCTAAACTTATATCATCTATAGTATCTCCCTGCTTAACTACATGAAATATATTTTCTGGAATTTCTTCAACTACTCCATCCTCTGAGATATTTATCTCATAAATAGCTTCCATTCTATCTATTATAAGCACCCTAAAATCTTCCCTATTCTTTGGCATATCTATGTAGAATGAATTAACATCTAATGGATAAATACTCAAATCATTAGGTGGATCTATTTCTAAATACTTCCATCCTGTCCAACCTATTCCTTCACTAAGCGGCACAAGTTCATCTTCACCCATTTGACCATGAAAACCAATCCCAATAGTTGCAGGTGAGTATCCATAGGAATAAACCCATATGCCTATACTTTCAGGTGGATAAGATAGTGTTATATTACTGGTAGATAAATCTAAAAAAGCAAGATTTTCATCTTCCACAGCTAAAATATTATATTCTAATCTAAGTGAGTACTTTCCTGATTTTCTTATTGATGAAGTTGTAGCATGTGCATTAGCTAATATACCAGAAGGTATAAAGCTATATTTTTTGTTTTCAAAATCACTTAACATGACAGTTCTAGTAGTTTCAATTTCTATTGGGTCACTAGGCTCACTAGAATCTCCTGGTCCACTAGGTGCAACAGCCTCACTAAAATCAGTGTTTTCATTAGAATCATTTCCTTCTACATTTGTATCAACAAACTTGTCTTCTACATAGTCTTCGTATGAGCCAAATGGTTTACTCTTGAAACTATTATCTACAGTATCTATATAAATAACTTCTGAATCTGCATCTGCTAATCCTTCTAAACTATAAATTTTTAAATTCATATTTCCTGCTAAATTATTATTATCCTTTCTATCCATGGACAGACTGTTAACCAATATTCTTCTCGGACTGTGTCTAACACTATTAACTATATTCATAATTCCATTATAATTTCCATCAAAGGGTATAGATACTTTCATAAGCATAACATCTAGTTCTCCTAAGGTTTCTAAATTAGGCCTAGTAAAACTTATATCATTAATATCCACACCTTCATCTCTTATTAAATCATTTAATAAGTAAATTATTTGTGCTTGATCTAAAGTAGGAAAATAATTTGAAAGAATTTCTTTTCTTTCTATTTCAAGGATTCTATAATCTTCTAAAATTGTTCTTTCTTTTAAAAGAGTATTATTATTTTCTAATATTTTTAAATCATATTCCAATTTTCTAGATTCTAGATTTTCTATCTTTCCTGCCTGAGGAGTAAGTACAAATTTATATGATATCCAAAACAATAAAACAAGCCCTAGTACAGTTAATAGAAATTTTTCACTTTTGGTTAAAGGTCTTAAATTAATTGGTCTCTTTTTCTTTGCTTTGGTCTCCATAATAAATCACTTCCTCTAATAAAATATTAACGCTAAAATTATAAAAATCCGACTCAGATGTTATATTATTTACAAATACACTGTCTATATAGTTTATACTAGTTAATCCTTTAGCAAATTCTGCTATGGAGTATTTATCTTTAGATATCCCTGTTATTTGAATTTCTCTCTCATTGGTAGAAAAATTAGTGAAGAATAAATCCTCAGGCATTTTAGAAGAAAGTGCTAAAAATAAATCCTCATCTGTAATATCACCTGCACCAATAAGATGATCTAATTCTTTGATTCTATTTACCTCTTCTCTAAAAGTATTTACTTCTAATTCTTTAGCTTGAATTTCTTCTACCTTTTCTAAAATTATAGGATTTTCAGCATCTGATTGCAGATATCCTACTTCTTTATTTAAATTCATAATCTGTAATTGATTATAACCAATATATCCAAATAAAAAAATCATAGCTAAGGTAAGTGTAATATAAACTAGTAGTCTTTTATCAAATTTTAACTCCCTCTTATCTATATATGGATCAAAAAAGTTTATATCTTTCATTTTTTACTCACCTCATCTACTCGAATCAAACCACCTATTGCATTGAAATATTGGAATAATTCCCCATTTACCTTGATTTTGTCTAATGCATTTAATTTATATGTAGGTATATTAAAAAGAGTAGAAAATATATTCTCTATATTTTTAATATTAGATAGTCCACCTATTAGTATTAGGTTATCTATATCACTACCTATAATATTATTCTTATAATACCTAAAAACCATATCAACTCTTTCACTTAGGTCTTGCAAATATTCCTTTAATGTAAAGTTAAATTGATGCTCTTTTTCATTATCAATAAGCATACTAGCAACATTACCATTGTCTCTAAGTAGTTTTATTATTTCTTCTTCATTAAGGTCCAAAACTTTCATTAAATTTTCTATAAGGTTCTCTGTGCCTATTTCTAAATTTCTAGATAATTCTATGGATTTATTCTTAATAATAGTTAAATTAGTAATATTATATCCTAAATCTAATATTGCAAGAGTATTATTATATATTTCGATATCACCATTTATATAATCATTATATTCAAATAATTTCTGAGTAGTATTTCCTTTATAATCTAATACTTGAGGTTTTAAACCTATATTTTTAATCAAATTTAAATGGCTTTCAACCATAAATTTAGGTATTGCTATTAACATTATATTCAATTTTTCCACACTATCTTCAAAGACAGTGTTCAATATAATATGTTTAACAATATAGTCTTCTGGGTTAATAGGAATAAAATCTCCTACTTGATACTGAAGAATAGATAGAATTTCATCATGTGATACCTTTGGCAGTGAAATTTCCCTTGTTATAACTTTTGTAGAATTTAATACAGCATTTAAATTGTCAGTAGAAAGTTTAAACTCTTTTAACCCTTCACGTAAAACATAGGATAATTGCTCCATATCTATAATGTGACCATTTTTATAAAGTCCTTTAGGAATATCTATAGTAAAAACATCGAAAATATTAATACCTTTCTTACTATATTTACCCTCTACTATTTTCACTTCTGAAGCTCCAAAGTCCATAGATAGTACTTTTTTATTATTAAATAGTCTCAAAATTCTACCTCCTTTATATAAATTTAAATAGGTATACTCCTATTTAAAGTTTTATTCATTAATTATGATAGATTTTAAAATACCAATCTATCAAAGAGTTGCCCCAAATCAGAGTAATAAAAAATCCCAATATAATCAATGGTCCAAAGGGAATAGGGTCTTTTCTGGTCTTTAGTTTTGAAGCTAATAAAAAAATAGAAATAATTGCACCTAAAATAAAAGACAAAAAAATGGTTAAAATAATATTTTTAACCCCTAAAACAAATCCCAGAACTCCTATCAATGTAACATCTCCTCCACCCATCCCACCACGGGATAATATAACTATAAGAAGGAACAGTCCACCTGCTAATAATAAGCCTAATACGGAGTTAACTATATTAAATGGAGTACTATTTATAAAATAATTCAATGATTTCTG
>CAJDWC010000054.1_pt1 | contig 12083 bp, 12 predicted proteins | sample 7391511 | NCBI WGS metagenome assembly CAJDWC01 (sample SAMEA7055719, study PRJEB34461) | soil metagenome | biome: terrestrial ecosystem; feature: Peninsula; material: soil | place: Antarctica | collected 2016 | reverse complement strand
CTGATGAAAAATGTGATGGGTGTACTATATGTGAAAAAGTATGTCCTGCTAATAGTATTACTATGGTAGATGGTAGACCTAAGTGGTTACATAATTGTGAACAATGTTTGGCATGTATGCAGTGGTGTCCACAAAAGGCTATACAATATAAGAAAAGTACGATTAATAGAGATAGATATACCCATCCTGAAGTTAAGGTTGGGGAAATGATTAGAAAGGTTTGATCCAATGATTATAAGTGCTAGTAGAAGAACTGATATACCAGCTTTTTATTCAGAGTGGTTTATGAATAGATTAAAACAAGGATATGTTTTAGTAAGAAATCCAATAAATCCTAATGCAGTTAGTAAAGTAAATTTGTCACCAGAATTTATTGATTGCATAGTATTTTGGACCAAGAATCCAAAACCTATGATGGATAAACTAGATGGTTTAAAAGATTATATGTATTATTTTCAATATACTTTAAATGGATACCCAAACAATATTGAAATTGGATTACCCACCTTAGATGATAGAATTAATACTTTTATAGAATTATCTAAAAGAATTGGAAAAGATAGGGTGGTATGGAGATATGACCCAATATTACTTACTGATACCATAGATGTAGAGTTTCATAAAACAACTTTTGAATATATTGCAAAAAGTCTAGAGGGATATACAAATAGAGTTATGGTTGGTGTGTTGGATAATTATAGAAAGATTACTAGTAGTATGAAAGAGATAAATAATAGAACATTATCGGTGGATGAATTAGAAGAGATAATGACATACTTTAAAAAGATTTCATCTAATTGGGGTATGGAGATTCAGAGTTGTTATGAAAAAATAGACTTAGATAAATATGGTATAAGACCTGGGAAATGTATTGATGATGAACTTATTTCAAAGCTAACAGGTGATAAATTTATATACGAAAAAGATAAAAATCAAAGAAATGAGTGTAAGTGTATAGTTAGTTCAGACATAGGAACATATAATTCTTGTGCACATTTTTGCAAATATTGTTACGCTAATGCCAGTGAAAAAGTAGTCCAAAATATTATAAAGAAAGGATATTATTAAGAGACAAGAAGGCCATCAAATATCATTTCTTTAAAAGGAGAATTAAATTGCTAAATTTAACTTTGCTTGGAACTGGTGGAGGGATACCCATACCTGAAAGATATTTATCTTCAATGATTATAAATTATAGAGGAAGAAATATACTTATAGATTGTGGTGAAGGTACACAAGTTGCTATGAGAGAATTTAAATGCGGATTTAGATCCCTGGACGTTATTTGCATTACTCATTTACATGGAGATCATATATTTGGGTTACCAGGACTTCTTTCTACTTTAGGAAATAGCGATAGAGTTAAGCCTATAACTATAATAGGTCCAAAGGGAATTAAAGATGTGATGGATAGTTTTTTAAAGATAGTAACATATCTTCCCTATGAAATAAATATAATAGAAGATCCTCAAGTTCCACTTTATTTCCATATTGAATCTGAAGTTTTGAACTTGAAAGATAAAAAAGATTTATATGCAGAGGAGTTAATAATTTCCACCTTAGACTTGGATCATTCTGTCCCTTGTATTGGCTATAGTTTTTATTTAACTAGAACTCCAGAGTTTTTGCCTGAAAAGGCTATAATGCATGGAGTAGCTAAAGATTTATGGGCTAGGCTCCATAAGGGAGAAACCGTAATAACTGAGGATAAAGTATATAAACCTGAAATGGTATTAGGACTACCTAGGGATGGAATAAAATTATCTTTTATAACTGATACTAGGACAATTGAGAGCATAATAGATTTTATTGGTGATAGTGATTTGTTCATATGTGAAGGTACCTATGGTGACAATGATGATTTAGATAAGGCTATAAAGAACATGCATATGACTTTTGGAGAGGCGGCTGATTTAGCTGAAAATGGAAATGTAGATGAATTATTGCTAACACATTATGGGAAAGGCATGGAGGATGTGGAATTATTTATTGGCAATGCTAAAGAAAAATTTAATAATGTTATTTTAGGATATGATGGACTTCAAAAGCAACTGAATTACAAGTAAACTTAAGTTTTAAAACACTGGAAAATATAAATTTTCTAGTGTTTTTTTAATTTATAAAAAGAATTTCAAAAATAAGTGTTGACAACAATAACGCTTTAATATACTATAGCATTAATAGGAACATGAGAGGTGATTCACGTTTCATGTATGATTAATAATTATCAAGAAAAAAGGGGGATATGAATGAGACTGCAGGATAAAGTTTGTGTTATTACAGGGGGATCTCAAGGATTAGGAAAAGAGATGGCTGAACTTTTTGCAAGAGAAGGAGCAAAGGTTGTAGCATGCAGCAGAAAGCCTGGGGAATATGAAAACGTTAACATTGAATGGAGAGAATTGGACATTACTGATTCCAAGGCTTGTGAAGAACTAGCAAAAGACGTGGAAGAGAAATACGGAAAAATAGACGTGCTGGTAAACAATGCTGGAATTACAAAGGATGTATTAACTAGAAAAATGACAGAAGAACAATGGGATACTGTTATAGACGTAAACCTTAAGGGTGTATTTAATCTTACAAGACATATTGGACCAATGATGCAAGCTAAGGGTACTGGATCTATAATTAGTATTTCTTCAGTAGTTGGTGAGTTCGGAAATATTGGTCAAGCTAATTACGCAGCTACTAAGGCTGGAATATTCGGATTAACAATGTCATGGGCAAAGGAATTCGCAATGAAGGGCGCTCAAGTTAGAGTTAATGCAATATCACCAGGATATACAATGACAGATATACTTAAAACAGTACCAGAAGAATTATTGGATAAATTTGCTAAACAAACTATGCTGGGTAGACTTGCAGAACCTAAAGAAATTGCTAACGCTGCATTATTCTTAGCCAGTGATGAGGCTTCATATATTACAGGACACAACTTAAGTGTAAACGGGGGAATGCGTTTATAAAGGAGGACAAGATGAAAACAAATGTAGGAATAGTAGGAACAGGTATTTATATTCCTAGCGAATTTATGACAGCTAAAGAAATTTCGGAGAAGACCTTAGGTACTTGGACTGAAGAAGCAGTAATAGAAAAACTAGGTATAATTAAAAAACCTATAGCAGGTAAACATGAAGGAACTCAAGAAATGGGAGCATTGGCAGCAATGGATGTTCTAAAAAGAACAGGAATAGATCCAATGGATATAGATGTGATTTTAGGTATTGGGGAAGAGTGGAAAGAATATCCACTTACAACTTCAGCCCTGTATATTCAAGATAGAATTGGAGCATGGAATGCTTGGGGAATAGATTTAGCTAATAGATGTTGCACAACGGTTACAACTATGAAAATGGCTAAAGATATGATGATAGCAGATGATAGCATAAACACAGTTTTGATTGCCGGGGGGTATAGGAACGGAGATTTTGTAGACTACACAGATAAAGATATGAGTATGATGTATAACCTGGGTGGTGGAGGAGGAGCAATAATTCTTCAAAAGAATTATAACAAAAATCTACTATTAGGTTCACACATTATAGCAGATGGATCATTATCCAGATCAGCAGGTGTTGAAATAGGAGGAACAGTTAATCCTATTACAGGAGATAATCATCAAGAAGCTTCTAAGAGTTTAAGACTTATGGAAGCTAAGAGAATGAAAGATAGATTAAACGAAGTATCAATGCCAAACTGGGATAAATGTATTGACGAATCCTTAAGAAAATCAGATTTAACTAGAGAAGATATAGACTTTATGGCAATCCTTCACATGAAACGATCAGGACATATGTTTATATTAAATGAATATAATCTTCGAGAAGACCAATCAATTTACTTGGAACACTATGGACATATAGGACAAATAGACCAAATACTTTCCTTACATTTAGGTTTAGATAGCGGACAGATTAAAGATGGCTCTATTGTATCTATGGTTGCAGCAGGTATAGGATATGTTTGGGCAGCTAATGTTATAAGGTGGGGGGGATAATATTGAGTACCTTTTTACAAGTTATATTACGAAGTTTAGAAACTGGAAGTATATATGCTTTAGCAGCATTAGGTATTATAATTGTTTATCGTACCTCTAATATTACAAACTTTTCCCAGGGTGCTGTTGGAATGTTTAATACATTTGTAGTAACCCATAGCTTTTTAAAATTTGGTTTGCCACTATGGATGGCCATTTTAGCTGGAGTTGCTAGTTCCATATTTATTGGAATATTCATAGACTTTATCATTATAAGAAATACTGGAAAGGTGTCACCAGTTGCAAAACAAATTATTACATTAGGTATCGTAATGATTGTATTAGGACTAGCCCCAATATTCTTTGGTGTTGACCCCTTAAGATTACCAAGATTCATTAACAGTGGGGATTTAGTCGTAGCTGGTGCATCTATTTCATACAATGGATTATTTAACATAGCTTTTGGATTAGCTGTAATGAGTACATTATTTTATGTGCTACAGCGAACTAAATGGGGCTTAGCAGTTAGAACCACAGCTTCAAATGAATATGTAGCTAAACTTATGGGAGTACCTACAAAGACTGTTACTATGGGAGCTTGGGCTGTTGCAGGAGTATTAGGAGTACTTTCAGGGATAATGGTAGCACCTATGACTTCAGTTAGTTTGAACTTAATGGATGAAATACAGATCAATGCATTGGTTGCCTGTGTTTTAGGAGGATTCCAAACTTTCTATGGGCCAGTACTTGGAGCTTATATCATAGGTATTAGTAGAAATTTATTATTATATTATGTTAGCTCCATATGGGGTGGACAAATACTATATATTCTTATTTTATTGTTCTTGGTAATCAGACCTTATGGACTAATAGGTAAGAAAATTGTAAAGAAGGTGTAGCCAGATGATAAAAAAGAATAATATCATTAAGAACCCACAACTACAATTTATCTTATTTGGTATATTACTAGGATTGGTGCCAATGTTTGCCAAAATGGGGATTTTAAAAACAAGTCATATCACCATTGTTGGAGGAACACTTTTCAGGACTTATTTCACTGGGAACTGCAGGATTTATGGGATTAGCTTCTTATATTTCAGCATATATAACAGTAAATTTAGAACTCCCTTTTGAAGTAGCAATATTGGCAGCAATAATTATTCCGACAATCATAGGAATTTTGGTAGGACTAGTGTCACTTAAAATTGAAGGACTATATTTAGCAATTGCTACTCTTGCAGTATCAGAGATTTTGAGAAAGACCTTTGAGGAATTTGACATGTTTACAAATGGATTTAGTGGTAAACCTGCTAGTTTTCCATTGTTACTTGGAACCTTTCAACTTGACAGAACTACAACTTATTATTTAATAGTCTTTGTTTTAACTATAATTATGTTAATAACTTACAATATGATAAATGGTCAACTAGGTCGAGCATTAAATGCAATGAGAGGTAGTGAGCCAGCAGCACAGGCAATGGGAGTTAATCTTTTGAAGTATAGACTAGTAGCATTTGCATTGGCTACAATTTATGCATCAGTTGCAGGAGTACTTTATGTACATTTTATCCGCTTCTCCTATCCATCTATTTGGTCTCTGAAGCTCAGCTTAGACTTTTTAGCAATGATAATAATTGGAGGACTCAGATCTATTTATGGAACTGTACTTGGTGCATTTATAGTTTTCGCAGTACCAGATTTGTTTTTAAAACAAATACCATTTTTCGATCAATGGTCCTATGTTTTTAATGGAGTTTTAATAATACTAGTAATAATGTTTTATCCTCATGGTTTAATTTATATAGGTCATGACGTTAAGGGATGGATAAGAAAACTGAGAAAGAGAGGATGATCATATGGATGGAAAGACAATATCAGATGGATTAGTTTTAAGTATAAAAGACCTTTCTATAGCATTTGGTGGTTTGAAAGCAGTTGACAATCTCTCCTTTGATATAAAAGAGAATGAGATATTTGGATTGATTGGACCTAATGGTGCAGGAAAAACCACAGTATTCAACTGTATTACTCAGTTTTACAGACCTGACTCAGGAACTATATTATTTAAGAATAATGATAATAATACTTCAAATTTAAGAGAACATAATGTCCATGAGATTATTGGTCTGGGATTGGTTAGAACTTTTCAAAATATAGAATTAATAAGAGAATTGAGTATTTTAGATAATGTACTAATTGGAGCTCATACAGATTTTAAGTCTAGTATATTGTCCCAAGCTTTAATGCTTCCTAAAGCTCGAAAAGAAGAAAGAGAGTATACAGAACAAGCAATGCAAATATTAAGGAATCTTGATCTTGAAGATCGTAAAGATCTCTTAGTAGCAGGTCAGCCATACGGAATCTTAAAAAAAGTTGAATTTGCTAGAACTTTAATGAGTAATCCAAAGCTTATTATTTTAGATGAACCTGCAGCTGGATTAAATGAAATAGAAACTCTAGAGCTAGCAAGAACTATTAGAAAAATTCGAGATGAATACAATTGTTCAGTGTTTTTAGTAGAACATGATATGAGACTTGTAATGGATGTTTGCGATACAATTTGTGCAATTAACTTTGGTAAGTTCTTAGCCTTAGGAAATGCTAAAGAGATTCAAGGAAACGCTGATGTTCAAGCAGCATATTTAGGAACTGATGGAGATGAATGATATGAAAGAAACAGCTTTATCAATTAAAGGATTAAAAGTTAGATATGGTGCTATTGAAGCCTTAAAAGGCATAGATATTGAAGTTAAAGAAGGTGAAGTAGTTGCTCTTTTAGGAGCTAACGGAGCTGGAAAAACAACTACTCTTAGAAAAATATCAGGTATTATAGACAGTTCGGAAGGAAGTATAAGTTTCTTCGGTCAAGATATAACCAAAATGGAACCTGATAAAATCGCTAAGTTAGGAATTGCGCAATCTCCAGAGGGAAGACAGATATTTAGAGATTTAACTGTAGAAGAAAATCTAAGAATAGGCGCCTTTACAATAAAAGATAAGGATCAAATGATGAAAAACTTTCAAAGAGTATACAATTATTTTCCACTGCTAAAACAAAGAGAAGGTCAAATGGCTTCAACTCTTTCAGGTGGGGAGCAGCAAATGTTAGCTATTGGCCGTGCATTAATGAGTAGTCCTAAAATATTGCTTTTAGATGAACCTTCCTTAGGATTAGCTCCATTAATTGTTCAAGATATTATGAAAATAGTTAAAGAAATAAAGGAGGAGGGGACCACGGTAATAATAGTAGAACAAAATGCATTACAGACTTTAAAGATTGCAGATTACGCATATGTTCTAGAATTAGGTAAGATTAACACCCATGGTAAAGCAGAGGATTTAAGAAATGACCCAAGGCTAATAGAAGCCTACCTAGGGTCCAACTAATTACATAATGCTCAGGCATTATAAAACTTAAGGGGGAAAAAAAGTGAAGAAGATTATATCTATTTTATTAATTTTAGTATTGGTTTTAAGTATGGCAGCATGTACTCCAAAAGCAGCAGATCCAGCACCAACGCCAACACCAGATGGTCCAGTTGTTGAAAAACCAAAAGATGAACCAGCAGTTGTAGAAGAAGAACAAGCACAAGGTGTTACTGACACAGAAATAATAGTTGCCAACAGTGCTGCTACATCAGGAGCATTTGCTCCAGTAGGCGTACCATTTAACGCAGGAATTGAGTCTTATTTTAAAATGATCAATGATGAAGGTGGAGTTAATGGAAGAAAAATAACTTTCAAACATCAAGATGATGAATTTGACCCAGTTAAAGGTAAAGCAATTTTATCTAATTACATTGAAGATGATAAAGTATTTGCTATAGTAGGACATTTTGGAACACCAGTAGTAGGCGGAACACTTGAAGATCTAAAAGAAGCAGGAATACCAGCAGTTTATTTTGCAACAGGTATTGGTCAACTTTATAATGATAAAGCAGAGGGAAGAGATAGAAATATATTCCCAGTACAACCTATATACAAAACAGAAGGACAAATAATGGTTGCACGTGCTGTTGGAGACTTCGGCGCAAAGAAAATCGGTGTTATTTATACAAACGATGACGCTGGAAAAGACTTATTATGGGGAGCAGAGTTTAAAGCTAAAGATTTAGGAGTAGAATTAATAGCAGAACAAGTAACAGCAGGAGCTACAGACGTTTCTTCAGCAGTTACAACTATTAAAAATGCTAATGTAGACTTTATAATAGGAGCTGCAATTCAAGCTACTATACCAACAATAATTAAAGAATTAGCAGCACAAGGTGTTAACAAAGACGTTATAACAACTTATGTAAACGTAGCTCCAGTTATAGCAGCATCAGTTGTAAATGAAATAGATGGAAAATTTGACGTTTATGGTAATGGTTGGGTAAGTTTTGAAGGAGACAGAATGAATGCACTAGAATTATTTGGAACTCATACTCCAGAATATGCTGATAATGCATATGCAATGACTGGTTGGATAGCAGCAAGTTTCTTTACAGAAGCATTAAAGAGAGTAGACGGAACAATTACTTGGGATAAATACATGGACGCTTTAGAAGAAGCTCCAATTGATAACCCATTTGGTGGATCAATTGACTTTGGTAATGGTAAAAGAGCAGGAACACAAGAAATGAACTTGTCAAAAGTTGTTCAAGGTAACCTTGATGGTCTTTGGGAAGTTACTAATCCACTACAATCTATAGATTCAATTTTAGGTAATTAATTAAAAGAATAGTATAATGTATAGGCAGGGTAATCCCTGCCTATTATTTAAAGCAATTATGGAGGTTAATATGGATTATAAAAACAAACTAATAACAGTAGAAGAAGCATTAGAACTAGTACAGAGCCATTTCCATATTGTAACAGGACTTGGAGCTGCTGAACCTCAAGATTTTATGAATAATTTGCACACAATCGGTGAGAGAGTTAAGAATGTTACCATAACAAATTGTTTGCCTATGAATCATGGGGAGTTCTTAAAACCAAAATATAAAGAGAGTTTTAACATAGATGGCTGGTTTTATTCACCAACACTAAGAAAAGCTCATTTAAATGGAAACATCTCCTATATACCAAATCACTTGCATCTTGCAGGTAAAAATAGGCTAGCCCATATTAAGCCAAATATATATACTGGAAGTGCTTCCATGCCAGATAAACACGGATTTATATCCCTTTCACTTTCAAACACTTATGAAAAACGAATGATGGAAGCAGCAGATATAACTATATTGGAAATAAATCCAAATTACCCAAGAACTTTTGGAGATGTGGAAGTTCATTATTCAGATATAGATTATTTAATAGCATCTGATTATGAAGCTCCAACATTACCTGATGTGGTAAGTAATGAAAGAGATATTGTTATAGGAAATTTAATTGCTGAACATATTAAGGATGGAGATTGTATTCAATTAGGTATTGGTGGAATCCCAAATGCCGTGACTAACGCACTGATGACAAAAAGAGATCTAGGTGTTCATACTGAGATGATGACTTCAGGCATGGTAAAATTAGCCCAAGCTGGAGTAATTAATGGTAGGAAGAAAAATCTTCACAAAGGCAAAATAGTATGTACATTTGCACTAGGAAACAAGGAGCTTTATGATTGGCTAGATGATAATACTTCAGTTATGTTTTTAGATGGAAACTATGTTAATGATCCATATGTAATAGCTCAAAATGATAATATGGTTTCAATTAATACTAGTATAGAAGTAGACTTAACTGGGCAATGCTGTTCAGAATCTATTGGACCTATACAATTTAGTGGTACAGGTGGACAATCAGATACAGCTACAGGTGCACAAAAGTCTAAAAATGGTAAAAGTTTTATAGCCCTATATTCTACAGCTATGGTTAAAAACAAGGAAACTGGAGAAAGAGAAGAGATTTCTAAAATAGTACCTATGTTAAAGCAAGGTGCTTATGTTACACTTTCTAGAAATGATGTAGATTATGTGGTTACTGAGTATGGTGTTGTTTCTTTAAGAGGAACAAATATTAAGGAAAGAGTTGAAAGATTGATTTCCATATCTCATCCAAAATTTAGGGATGAATTACATGAAGAGGCACTTAGAATAGGATTAATTTACGAAGTTTAGGAGGCATGTAAATGGCTGTTTTTAATTATAATGATAAGAATGTATATTACGAAGTAAATGGTGAAGGAAAGCCAATACTATTATTAAATGGAATTATGATGAGTACTGCTAGTTGGGAATATTTTAAAGACCCTTTAAGTCATAGCAATCAATTTATTACTTTGGACTTTTTAGACCAAGGAAAATCAGCTAAGCTAGAAGTGGGATATTCTCAAGAAGTTCAAGTTGATTTAATCAACGCACTGTTAGAAGAATTAGGAATAGAAAAGATTAATATAGTTGGAATTTCCTATGGAGGAGAAGTTGCATTACAATTTGCCCTAAAATATGCTGACAAGTTAGATAGAATGATATTATTTAATACTACTGCTAAAACTAATCCATGGTTAAGAGATATTGGTAGATCTTGGATGTTAAGTGGGGAAGATCCACTTAATTATTATTTAACTACTATACCAATAATATATTCACCAAAGTTTTATAATGAAAATATCCAATGGATGGAAGAAAGAAAAGAATTATTAACTAAATATGTATTTAGTGACAAAGCTTTTATGGACTCCATGGATAGATTAACAGTTTCAGCTGAAAATTACGATATAACTAATAGATTAAATGAGATAGACCATTTTACACTTATAGTTGGTGCAGAACATGACTTTATTACACCATTGGCTGAGCAAAAGTTATTAAATAAAGAGATAAAGAATTCTGAACTCATAATATTACCAGAAACAGGTCATGGTGCAATGTATGAAAGACCCTTATTATTTACCAGTTTGATACTTGGTTTTATAAATAATACGAAATTAGAATATGGAATTGTTTAACTAAGGGAAAGAAGGACTCTAATGAAGAATATTGAATTAAAACAAATAAAATTATCTAATAATGAGACCTATAGTTATAGACAATATTTAGGTGGAGTAAAAACAATAATTTTAGTTCATGGTAATTTAGCCAGTTCTAAGTTTTATGATGAGCTTATAAATAATTTACCTGAGGATTTTACAGTCTATGCCGTGGATTTAAGAGGATTTGGTAGATCAACTTATAATAAGCCAATAGATAGCATTGGAGATTTTGTAGAAGACTTAAAGTTATTTGTAGATGGGCTAAAATTGACTAATTTTGATCTTTTAGGGTGGTCTACAGGTGGTGCTATATCTATGTTGTTTGCTGCAAACTATGGACATTTGGTTAATAGATTATTCTTAGTATCGTCTGTTGGAATCACAGGATTTCAATCTTATAGTAGAGGAGAAAATGGTAATAAAACTTTATTTACAACTAAAGAAGAATTTATTCAAGATAAAAATAAAAAAGAATTGCTTAAAGCTTTTAAAAATCAGGATAAAGAATACTATAAAATGTTATGGGATAATGCAATATATAACATAAACAAACCAGATTCTTATACTTATGACATACAATTAGAAGAAAGCATGCGTCAAAGAAATTTAATAGATGTATACTATAACTTGTCAAAGTATAATATATCTGATCATTTTAATGGAATAAATATGGGGACAGGAGAAGTTAATAATATAAAAGTTCCTACAATTTTATTTCATGGTGAGGATGACTTAGTAATATCTATGGATAAATCTAAGGAAACAAAAGAATCTATAGGGGGAAATGCTAGACTTGTACTAATTGAAAATTGTGGTCATGCGCCTATTATTGATGCTCTAGAAATATTAGTAGAGATTATTAGTGACTTTAATATCATATAGTTCTATGGAATCCATACTGAGGCTAATTGAATGTATAGGTTTAGTGTGTTAAAATAGGGTATTAATAAAATAAAGATAAAGGAGTATTTGAGTATTTTCAGATCTTTAACATCTTGAGGAGAAGATAAAATGGAACATATGGTCAATAAACCAAAAACCAAAAGAGGTGAAGCCACTTTAGAAAAAATTTGTCTTTCAGCTCAAAACTCGTTTTACACTAAAGGCTATCATAATACTTCCATTGTAGACATAACAAATGATTCAGGTATTGCA
>CAJDWC010000039.1_pt1 | contig 12388 bp, 14 predicted proteins | sample 7391511 | NCBI WGS metagenome assembly CAJDWC01 (sample SAMEA7055719, study PRJEB34461) | soil metagenome | biome: terrestrial ecosystem; feature: Peninsula; material: soil | place: Antarctica | collected 2016 | reverse complement strand
TAATACTTCTTTTAGCTTATTCAAATCTCTATCTATATCGTCGCCATATGTAATAAGTTTAGGTGGGGATATAGATTCATTAATATTAGAAACGGTTGTTTCAATCAGAACATCCATGCCTTTTCTCTTAGAAGCAATTATTGGAACCACTGGTATGCCTAAACGCTTTGAAAGGTTTTCTATATCTATATCGATCATTTTAGTTTTTGCTTCATCCATCATATTTAATGCTACTACTACTTTTGTTCCCATTTCAAGCAGTTGAGTAGTTAAGTATAAATTTCTTTCTAAGTTCGTGGCATCTACCACATTTATAACTACATCTGGATTGCCTTTTAAGATAAAATCACGAGCTACTACTTCATCTTCTGAATATGCTCCAAGGCTATATGTTCCAGGTAAATCTACTATTTTATATTGTAGGTTATTATATTTAATACTACCTTCTTTTTTCTCAACTGTAACTCCAGGCCAGTTTCCAACATGTTGATTAGACCCGGTTAATGCATTGAACAAGGTAGTTTTCCCACTGTTGGGATTTCCTACTAATGCAATTGTGTCCATTAATTACCTCCTAAGTTACTTGATAACCATTATCAAGTGAAGTATAAGAAAAATCGTTGAGTAACTATCTCTCAACGATTACCTTGTGTGCTAAACCTCTACCCAGGGCTAATTTATGCCCAGAAAGATAAAGTATAATGGGGCCAAAATCATTTTTCATCATTTTTACTTCTGATCCTCTATTTAAACCTAATTCAAATAGTCTTTTTGAAGCTGTGTGGCCACCTTGTATTTCTTTAATTCTAGCTGATTCATTAGGCTTTAAAAAATCTAATGATATATTTTCTGATATATTATGTAATTCTATATTATTGTTCATAATTAATAAACTTTCCATTAAGATCATCCTTTCATACTTACTATTGATAATCATTATCATATGATAACCGTTCTCATTCATAGTATAATATTTCACACAAAAATGCAAGTGTTTTATGAAATTAAAACAAAAATATTATTTGACATGATAATTAATAGATGATAGTATGGATATAGACCCCCCAGGGGTGGGGGTATAAAAAGCATAGGAGTGATAGAATGACTTTAAGAAAAATTACTATAGATGTAAATGGAATGACTTGAGCTACATGTTCCACCAGGGTGGAGAAAGCATTAAATAAACAAGATGGAGTAAAAAGTGCAGTAGTTAATTTACTGGCACAAAAGGCAACTATAGAATTTGATCAAGAAATTGTAAAACCAAATGATTTAGTCAAAACAATAGAAAAAGCAGGTTTTGAAGTACCATTAGTTTCAAAAACCCTACTAATAGAAGGAATGACATGTGCAGCATGTTCCACTAGAGTTGATAAGGTGTTAAATAAAATAGATGGAGTAGTAAAAGCAAATGTAAACCTGTCTACAAATAAAGCAATAGTAGAATTTCCTTCAGGATTAATATCAGAAGAGGAATTAATAAAAGTAGTAGAAAAAGCAGGTTATAAAGCTGAAGTAGAATTAGAAAGAGATTTAGATAGAGAAAAAGAATTAAGAGAAAAAGAAATTAAAAGTTTAAAAACTTCCTTTATAATTTCTGCAATTCTATCTGTACCATTATTTTCTGCTATGTTTTTCCATATGGCAGGAGTTGACAATGCTCTAAGTAATTTATTAAATAATGGTTGGTTTCAGTTACTATTAGCTACACCAGTTCAGTTTATTATAGGATATAGATTCTATAAGGGTGCTTATAATTCACTTAGAGGTGGAGGAGCTAATATGGACGTATTAATAGCCATGGGAACCTCTGCAGCGTATTTTTATAGTGTTTATCATTTAATTATAGGAGTAAATGAATTTTACTTTGAATCATCAGCAGTTATTATAACTCTTATATTACTTGGTAAATTATTTGAAGCCATAGCTAAAGGTAAAACTTCAGAGGCTATTAAAAAACTTATGGGCCTTCAACCTAAAACAGCAAAAGTTATAAGAGATGGTGTGGAGATAGATCTACCACTTGAGAAATTGGAAATAGGAGATATTATAGTAGTTAGACCAGGTGAAAAGGTTCCAGTAGATGGAATTATAGTAGAAGGGAATTCAGCTTTAGATGAATCTATGATAACTGGAGAAAGTATCCCGACAGATAAAACTGTTGGTGATGGAGTTATAGGTGCTACTATTAATAAATTTGGAGCATTTAAATTTGAAGCTACTAAAATAGGTAAGGATACTGTATTATCTCAAATAATAAAATTAGTAGAAGACGCTCAAGGTTCAAAAGCTCCAGTTCAGAGATTAGCTGATAAAATCTCAGGTGTTTTTGTACCAATAGTAGTATTGATTGCTGCTGCAACATTTTTAATATTTACTTTCCTTATGAAAGATTTCAATGCTGGATTAATAAATGCTGTGGCAGTACTAGTAATAGCATGTCCATGTGCATTAGGTTTAGCAACTCCAACAGCTATAATGGTTGGAACTGGAAAAGCAGCAGAATTAGGAATTTTAATTAAATCCGGTGAGCATTTGGAATTGACTCACAAAATGGATACTATTATTTTTGATAAAACAGGAACCATAACTAAAGGTGAACCAGAAGTAACTGATATATTAAGTTTAAAAGATATGAATGATGATGAATTACTAAGAATTGCTGCATCAGTTGAAAGAGCCTCAGAACATCCTTTAGGGCAATCCATTGTAAAAATGGGTATAGAAAAGAAATTAGAATTAACAGATCCTGAATCTTTTAGTTCTATACCAGGAAAAGGATTAGAAGCTAAATTCCAGGGATTAGATGTATTAATAGGAAATAGAAGGCTAATGAATGACAACAATATTACCATAGAAGACGTAGAAGAAAACAAAATGTTAAAATTAGAAGAATCAGGAAAAACTGCTATGTTAATTGCTTTAGATGGACAGTTAACAGGAATAATAGCTGTAGCAGATCAAATTAAAGAAACTTCATTAGAAGCAATAAAGCAATTAGCCTCCATGGGATTAGAAGTATATATGATCACTGGAGATAATGAGAGAACAGCACGAGCAATAGCAAAAGATATAGGAATTACTAATATATTAGCAGATGTACTTCCTGAAAATAAAGCAGCTAAAGTAGAAGAATTAAAAAGCCAGGGCAAGCATGTAGGTATGGTTGGAGATGGAATTAACGATGCTCCTGCATTAGCAGCAGCAGATGTAGGCTTTGCCATAGGGACAGGAACAGATGTGGCCATGGAAGCTGCAGACATAACCCTTATGAGAGGGGACTTAAATGGCGTAGTTACAGCTATTAGATTAAGCCACCAAACTATGAGAATAATAAAACAAAACTTGTTTTGGGCTTTCTTTTATAACTCTATAGGAATTCCTTTTGCAGCATTAGGGTTTTTAAACCCAATGGTAGCAGGAGCAGCTATGGCATTTAGTTCAGTATCAGTAGTTACAAATTCATTGAGATTAAAGAAATTTAAATAATATTAAAACTAGGAGGATAAGAATATGAAAAAAACATTATTAGTAGAAGGTATGAGTTGTGGTCATTGTGAAAAAGCAGTTAAAAGTGCATTAGGTGAATTAGATGGAGTAACGAATGTAGAGGTAAACTTAGAAACTAAAAAAGTCCAAGTAGAAGGAGAAAATTTAGTAGATGAGCTGTTAAAAGAAGCCATTGATGATGCAGGTTACGAAGTACTAGAAATTCTATAAAGTGGTGATTAAATGATTGAAGCAAAAATGAAAGCTGCTAGTAAACTGAAGACAGCTAGAGGGCAATTAGATGGTATAATAAAGATGATAGAGGAAGATAGATACTGTGTAGACGTAAGTACTCAGATCCTATCTTCCATAGGATTATTAAAGAAGGCAAACATTGATATCTTAAATTCCCATATTAGATCCTGTGTAGCAACAGCTATACTAGAAGGGGAAGATCACGGAGAAGCTAAAATTGAAGAAATCATCAATATTATAGATAAATATATTAAATAAACCAATACGTATTAGTATTGGTTTATTTATATGGTATAATTTATAGAGGTTGTTATAATTCTACATAAAAATGGGTATAATATACAATATAAATTATAGGAGTACTTATTGATTATTCTTTAAGGAAAAGGTGATGGATAAATGGAATATAAAGATTATTATAAAATATTAGGTGTAGATAAAAATACTTCACAAGATGCTATTAAGAAATCCTACAGGAAATTAGCTAAAAAATATCATCCAGATTTAAATCCAAATGATGATAAAGCACAAGATAAATTCAAGGAAATTAATGAAGCTTATGAAGTATTAGGAGATGCACAAAAAAAGAAAAAATATGATCAATTTGGTGGAAGAGCAGATTATTCTAATGGTCAAAACTTTGATCCTTCACAATATGGATATGGAGGTACTGGCGGAAGTTATACTTATTCAGGAGGAGAAGGATTTGGTGATGGTGGATTTAGTGATTTCTTTAATACATTCTTTGGTGGTGGAGGTAGCTCAAGATCTTCTAGAACTAGCAGCAGAAGTCCATGGCCAGAGGCACAGCGTCAGTCCTATGAGTCAGAATTAAACATAACTTTAAAAGAAGCTTATAATGGTGATACAAAAGATATAGCTTTAAACTTTAATGGTGAAAATAAGAATTTATCCATTAAAATACCAAAAGGAATATTGCCAGGTAAAAAATTAAAGGTAAAAGGTGAAAAATGGGGAATTGATGGAGATATTTTATTCCTTATAAACCTTACTCCAGATGGTAAAAATACTTTAGATGGTTTAGACATTATTTCTAAACAAGATATATTACCATGGGAAGCTGCATTAGGAGATAAGATTGTAGTAGAAACATTAAGTGGTAAGATTAGAGTTACTATTCCTAAAGGAATAGTTGGAGGAAACAAAATTAGAATACCTAAAAAAGGCTATGTAGATATGAAAGGAAATAAGGGAGATTTATATATTGAAATAAATATTGTAAATCCTGTGGAACTTAATCCTGAAATGTTAAAACTTTACGAAGAATTAAGTGAAATAACTAAAAAATCTTAACTGCTAATGGAACTCTTAGCAGTTTTATTTTTTTATTATTATGTAAATTAGATTAAAATTTTACAATGCTGATACAATCTCATATAATGATAATAGATTATTAAATTATATAAATATTATGGAAAGTGGTGGTTTAAATGAATAACAGTCCTATTGGAATGTTTGATTCAGGGGTGGGAGGGTTTACACTTGTTAAAGAAGCCTTCAATATATTACCAAATGAAGAGATAATATACTTTGGAGATACAGCAAGAAGCCCCTATGGAGTAAAAACAGATGAAGAAATTTTAAATTTTTCTAGGGATATAGTGGAATATTTAATCCGTGAGGGTGCTAAATTAGTAGTAATAGCATGTAATACAGCCACTATTGCCAGTGTAGATATACTTAAAGCAGAATATGATATACCTATTATTGGAGTTGTAGACCCCTGTGTTGATTCAGTTGTCTGCGATAAAAATATTTGTAAAATAGGATTAATCGCTACAGATTTTACTGTAAATAGCAGGAAATATGAAGATATTATAAAGAGTAAGAATAATAATTTAGTAGTTACAGGTAAGGGTTGTCCAGATCTTGTAACCTTGGCAGAACAGGGAGTATTTAATAATGAAATATCTAATGATGCTGTAAAAGGTTGTTTAAAAGAACTTTTATTAGAAGAAATAGATACTCTAATACTTGGATGTACACATTTCCCACTTCACTTAGAGGATATAAAAAGGAATATTCCAGAAGGAGTAAATATAGTGGATCCTGCTTTAAAAACCATGGAAGCAACATTAAACTTACTGGAAGAAAAAGATATGCTTAGAGAAGAGAAGATTAAACCAGAACATAGATTTATCTGTAGTGGAGATTTAGCTAGTTTCAAAAAAGTTTATGATGTAATTTTTGAAAATGAAATTGAAATTACAAAAATGACTTGGAATTAAAAAAAGACTTATTTCATTTCTGAAATAAGTCTTTTTTATGTATCCGTGCACCCAGTTTTGTCATTCTATTCCGAGCGTTACCTAGGTAGTTAGCTCAAATCAGGCTTACCTACAACACACGAAAAGATCCACTTACCGCTGCTTCCTTCCGGATCTGACGGAATTCATAGGTTTTCGTTGCATAGGACCCGATCGTCAACACCACTTATCTAAGGCAGACCTCAAAATAAAAATGTCGGGACTGGGAATTCAATCCTGCTATAGCGGGTTGCAGGTTATAGGGAACCGCTAAATCCCCATCTAGCACGGCAAAAGTTTCTAATGGCGGAGAGAGAGGGATTCGAACCCTCGAGACGCTATAAACGTCTACCCGCTTTCCAGGCGAGCGCCTTCAACCACTCAACCACCTCTCCGTGATTTCACCGTCGGAGTCCATTATATTGTAATTAGGAATATATGTCAACATATATCTTATCAACTGGATTATAGGTGTAATATAATTTCCAATCTGATATAATAGATGTACTATAAAAAATGTAGGTGAAATGTATGTATCAAGCACTATATAGAAAATATAGACCTAAAACCTTTGATGAATTGTTAGGCCAAGACCATATAACTACAACCCTTAAGCATCAAGTAGAAAAGGGAAATATTGGGCATGCCTATCTTTTTTCTGGTACTAGAGGTACTGGAAAGACTTCTGCAGCAAAGATATTTTCACGGGCCGTAAATTGTACAGATCTTAAAAATGGAAATCCTTGTAATCAATGTGATAGTTGTAAAGGAATTTTAGATGAAAGTATTATGGATGTAATTGAAATGGATGCAGCTAGTAATAATAGCGTTGATGATATAAGAGATTTAAGAGACAAGGTCATCTATCCTCCTTCAAGAACCAAGTTTAAAGTATATATAATAGATGAGGTTCATATGCTTTCTAAGGGTGCATTTAATGCTCTATTAAAAACACTAGAAGAACCACCAAAGCATTTAATATTTATCCTGGCTACAACAGAACCAGAAAGATTACCTCAAACTATTTTATCTAGATGTCAGAGGTTTGATTTTAAGAGAATTACGGCTAATTATATAGTCCAGAATATGAAGGATATAACAAAATCTTTAAATATTGGAGTTGAAGATAAGGTACTGAATTTAATTGCAAGAAATGCGGATGGGGCCATGAGAGATGCTCTCAGCTTATTAGACCAATGTATTTCATTTAATGAAGAAGAGATTTCCTATGAAGATGCTACAAATATATTAGGAATTACTAACTCAGATTTAATATTCCATATGGCAGACGATATTTTGGAGAAAAGTTTAGAAAAGACCTTAGAGACAATAGATGATATAATACAAAATGGTAAGGATATTCACCAATTCATAAAAGATTTAATATATCACTTTAGAAATTTGATGGTTGTAAAGACATCGAATAGACCTGAAGAAATAATGGATAGTGAAGATATAGAAAGACTTATAAGTCAGAGTAAAACTATGAAGTTGGAATATATTTTATCTGCACTTCAAATACTTACCACAGCAGACGCAAATGCCAAATGGTCAACACAACCTAGGATTATCTTAGAAATGGCAATGATAAAATTGGTAAAACTAGAAGAAGAACTTTCCCTTGAAGAACGAATAAAACGTTTGGAAATGGGTATTGTAGATAATGTTCAGTCGGTGGTAAAACAAAGCCCTGTAGAAAAGAAAGTAGCTGTATCAGGGAGTCAAAAATCAGAAAAAGTAGAAGTAACACCTACTGAACCAGTAGAAAGAGAAGAAGTTGTAGATGATGGAAGCACTCTAACTCTGGATACTATTAATAGTCAATGGGCAGCAGTAATGCAAACTATTAAAATGAAAAAAATCAACATATATGCATTATTATTAGAAGGAAATGTGTTATCATTCCAAAATAATTTACTTACAATAGGTTATGAAGAGGGTTTTGGTTTTCATAAAGATGCAATAAGTGGAGATAATAACAAACTATTTGTAGAAGAAATAGTTTCTACACATTTTAAAAAACCTATTGTTATGACTTTTATAATGGGTAAGCAAATCACTAAATCCAATCCTGTTAAAGATAAGGAAGAAGAAGCAATTAAAAGTGTTATAGATATATTTGGAGAGGATATAGTAGAAATAATATAAATATAAAATTAGGAAGGAGAATTATAATGGCTAAAGGTGGATTCCCAGGAATGGGCGGAGGCAACATGAATAATATGATGAAACAAATGCAAAAAATGCAAAAACAAATGGAGGACCTGCAGTCAGAACTAGATGTTAAAGAAGTAGAAGCTAGTGCTGGTGGAGGAGCTGTAACAGTTACAGTTAACGGTAAAAAAGAAGTATTAAATATAGTTATAGAAGAATCAGTTGTAGATCCAGAAGATATTGAAATGCTTCAAGATTTAGTAATGGCTGCAGTAAATGAAGCACTTCGTAAAGCTGAAGATATGATGACAGAAGGAATGAAGAAAGTAACTGGTGGTTTGAATATTCCAGGACTTTAGGAGGAAAAAATGAGTTATTATGCAACTCCAATAGCAAATCTAATAGATCAATTTTCAAGACTTCCTGGAGTAGGAAGAAAGACAGCTCAAAGATTGGCATTTTTTGTACTGGATATGGACGATATAGATGCTGAAAAGTTATCACATGCAATACTAAGTGCAAAGGAAAAAATACGATTTTGTAGTATTTGTTGTAATTTAACAGAACAAGATCCCTGTAATCTTTGCAGTGATACAAGACGTAATAGATCTATAATCTGTGTAGTAGAAGGGGCAAAAGATGTAATAGCAATGGAAAGATCAAGAGAATATAAAGGTGACTATCATATACTCCATGGAGTAATTTCACCAATGGATAATATAGGTCCAAAAGATATAAAAGTAGTAGAACTCCTAAATAGGTTGGCAGATGGTGTTGTAGAAGAAATAATACTAGCCACAAATCCAACTGTAGAAGGAGAGGCAACAGCCCTATATCTTTCTAAACTTATCAAACCATTAGGAGTTAAAGTAACTAGGATAGCTCACGGAATACCAGTTGGGGGAGACTTAGAATACTTTGATGAAGTAACACTTACAAAAGCAATAGAAAATAGAAGAGAAATGTAAATATAATATACTAAAATCTTCCATAATAAAGAATGGTTTCAAAAAAACAGGAGAAATCATGGAATTATAATGATACCTCCTGTTTTTAGCACTAAATATTAATATTAGGGTTAGTATAAGAATTGTAGGAGGAAAAACATGAACTTTCAAGGAGTCATAATAGGTATTGCAGCTTTTATAATTATAGGGATTTTTCATCCAATAGTTATTAAATCAGAATATCATATTGGAAAGAAAATTTGGCCCATATTTTTGATAACAGGATTAATATTAATTGTAATATCAATATTTATTAATAATATTACAATTTCTGCAATAATCAGTGTTATTGGATTTTCTTCCCTATGGAGCATAAATGAAATATTTGAACAAGAGGATCGTGTTAAAAAGGGATGGTTTCCATATAACATAAAGAAGGATCATAAATAAAAAAGGTAATAATTTACCAGAGAAAAGAGTAATTGTATATATTTAAAGAGATTAGAAAGTTTTAAGTTATTTCTATACTACTTATCATATTTCAATAGATTTGATGAATAGCTGGGCAACCTTATAAATTTAAGGGTGTCTTTTTTATTGAAAAATATAAGACATATGGTTTATTAATAGAATATATTATATTGGGTATATATAGTTGAGTAGAATAAATGGGGTGAAACTATGGCTGATAAAAGATTTGTAATAGAACATAAAGAAGGAAGATTTTCTGGGGCAAAAGTTATAGTTGATAGTGAAACAGGTGTTAATTACTTATTTGCATGGGATGGAAATGCTGCGGGATTAACGGTCTTATTAAATATTGATGGAAAACCTATAATAACAAAAGTATATCGTTAAATTATAAGGAGATGAATAATTTGAATCTAATAGAAATAGAAAGTGATGTTAGGCAAGTGGTCTTAGAACTTCTTAATGCAGCTGGTTTAAAACCAGGAGATGCCATAGTTATTGGAGGTAGTTCTAGTGAGATAATTGGGAAACATTTAGGTTCAGAAACCAATATAGAAGTATCTAGAATAATTATTAAAACTATTGTAGAGATACTTAAGGAAAATAATATATATACAGTAGTGCAATCTTGTGAGCATATTAATAGAGCTTTAGTTGTAGAAGAACAATATGCTGTTAAACATAATTTAGAACCAGTAAATGTAATCCCTATAGAAGCAGCTGGAGGCGGATTTTCTACTGCAGCCATGGAGATATTTAATAATCCAGTAGTGGTTGAACATGTGAAGGTAGATGCTGGTATAGATATCGGAGATGTATTTATAGGAATGCATTTAAAAGATGTAGGAGTAGTAGTTAGATCTGATATTGAAAGTATTGGAGAAGCTCATCTAAGTATGGTTAGAACAAGGCAAAAGTTAATAGGTGGAGAAAGAGCTAAACATAATTAGCCATAAAGCGCACAAAAGTAGCCAATACTTTTGTGCCTTATTTAATTTAAAATGAACTTTTTAGGGGTTAAAATACTCTTATCTATAGAAGGGGTGAAAAAGTGGAAGAAAAGCTATTAATAAAACAAGCTAAAAAGGGTAATAAAGAGTCCCTGTTGAAACTGGTAATGGTAAGATATGATAATTATATTATATGAAAACATCTCAAAACTTAAAAAAGATAGTTCTTTTTATAGCTGGAGCAAGACTATACTAGTAAATCTTTGTAAGAAGCAATTAAAAGAAAAAATGAAGATAGTTTCTCTAGATGTGATTAATGAACAATCAATAGATAATATATATGATAATTCGGAGGACTCTATTGTATTGGAAAAGTACCTAAATAATCTTAGTGAAGATCATAGAGAAATAATAAAACTTAAATATTACTTAGGTTTAGATTATGAATCTATTTCTGAAATATTAAAAATTCCACTTGGAACCGTAAAATCTAGATTGAATATTGGTATGAAAAAGCTTAAGGAATCCCTAGGAGGTGAAGTCCTTGAATAATATAGAAGATTTATTAAATAGTGAAAAAGAAAAATTTGATAAGTTAGAAGTTCCAAAGGATATTGAGAATAAACTTAAAAGTAGTTTGGATAATGTTAAGAGTAAAAAGAATAAGAATATTAGAGCTAGAGTTGCTGCAATGATTATTGTGGTCTTACTTCTAGGATACAATATGGATGCCTTAGCATATTATGGTAAGCAGTTAATTGGATATGAAAGTATAATGGATGGAACTTTAAGTGAATTAAACCAATTAGGTAAAGGGCAAATTATAGATAAATCATATACTTTTCAAAATGGAGTTAAGGTAACACTAGATGGAGTAATGTTAGATGACAATAACATGATTATATTTTATTCTATAAAAGATCCTAATGGTGATGTAGAAAACTTACACACTACACCTCCTTCTATATTTGGTACTTTTGGAAAACAATATTATGGTGGTGGCCATGGAATTATAAATGATTCTAAAAATCAAATGAATTGGATAATGAGTTATGATAGCCCTAAGTTTTATGAAAGAAAGATAAAATTTCAATTTTTTTTAGAGGGAGAACATGGAGAAATACCATTTAAATTAGATAGAAATAAGGCTATGGGTCATAGTATTAAGATTGGGATAAATAAAAATATAGAACTAGAAGGAAGAAGTATTAATATTCAGAGCTTAATGGCATCAGCAACATCTACAGTTATTAAGGGTCAAATACAAAATATAATAGAACTAGGAATTGATTATATTAAAGAAGAAAGATTTAGACCAACCAATATAGAAATCAAATTGATTGCTGATGGCATTGAGATTGAAACTAGAGGCATGAGAATTGGTTCTAATAATAAGGGCAGTAACTTTGAATTGAAATATGATGCTTTGCCTGAAGATACGAAGAAAATAGAATTAAAACTTACTTCTTTTGAAGGAAATCATGATATAAAGGAAATAGTAAAGTTAATAAAAGGTGAGAGTAAAGAAATTAAAGTATTAGGTAAAGATCTAAGTATTGACAAAGTATATGAAGAAAAGGGAAAAACCTATATAACCATAACTACAGAAGATGGATTTTTTCTAAACAGAGTAGATCTAAATATAGATGGAGAAAAGAGAAAAGAAATGAATATAATTCCCGGTGAATTAAACAAAATAGTTCATGGAGATAGTGTTACACTTGCATACACTAGAACATTAGAGTTTGAAGGTACAGGAGAAAAACTAGAACTAGATATACAAAGAATTAGATATAATAAAGAATATAACAAAATAATATACACATATGAGACAAAATAATGGAAGATTAAATCT
>CAJDWC010000055.1_pt1 | contig 12855 bp, 12 predicted proteins | sample 7391511 | NCBI WGS metagenome assembly CAJDWC01 (sample SAMEA7055719, study PRJEB34461) | soil metagenome | biome: terrestrial ecosystem; feature: Peninsula; material: soil | place: Antarctica | collected 2016 | reverse complement strand
GTAGATATATTATCCCTATTTAAAATGCTATCAATTAACTTACCTTGATAAATAGGACCAAGGACAGTTGCACTATTATAAATTATCCCAAAAATTACAATAAGAGTTACAGCATATTTTTCATTTTTCCAATAGCTAATTATCTTATCTGGATTTTTAATAGGTTTAATTTTTGTATTTAGCATAAATATCTCAACTCTTTCTTTTTATTTATAAAGTATATGTATAAAATATATCATTTTAATAATAATATTACCAAAGAATATGCTTAGTTAATATATACCCATTGTTTATAAAGTTTTCGATGATATAATATAGTAAATTAGTCATAGGAGGTTATTATATGAAGTTAAATACAAAACGTACTATTTTTATAGGAATGGCATTCCTGTCCATATCCGCATTTTGGCAAATGTATGACAATATTATTCCATTAATATTGCAAAATACTTTTGGTCTTAAAGAAACTGTTACAGGAACCATTATGGCAGCTGATAATGTACTTGCACTTTTTATGTTACCATTATTTGGGGCATTATCTGACAGAGTATCTACTAAGATGGGTAAACGAACTCCATTTATTGTTGTTGGTACAGTTGTATCAGTAATTTTTATGATGTTAATTCCTTTTTCAGCATCACGTAATAATTTTACTTTATTCTTTATATCTTTAGGAATTGTATTAATTGCTATGAGTACTTACAGATCACCAGCAGTTGCTCTAATGCCTGACCTTACTCCTAAACCACTTAGAAGTAAAGCAAATGCAATTATCAATTTAATGGGTGCTGTAGGTGCAATATTTACACTTGCTATGATTAGTTTTCTTGTTCCAAAGGTAGACAACCCAAGTTATATGAAAGTTTTTGTAGCTGTTGCTTCTTTAATGGTAATAGCAGTAGCTGTACTACTATTAACAATAAGGGAAAACAAACTTTTAAAAGAAGTAGCTCTAGATAAAGATGGTCATTATAAAGAAACATCTGAAGATGTTAAAAAAGATAATGAACCTATGGCACCTGAAGTTAAACGAAGTTTATACTTTTTACTAACATCAGTGTTCCTTTGGTTTACTGCATATAACGCAATAACTACTGCATTCTCAAGATATGCAACTAAAGTTTGGGGAATGCAAGGTGGAGGCTTTGCCAACGCACTTATGGTTGCCACAGGTGCAGCAATCCTTTCATATATTCCAATAGGCATTATATCCAGCAAAATAGGTAGGAAAAAGACTATTATTATAGGTATTATTATGATGAGTATTTCTTACTTTTTCGGATTCTTATTTAAAGAGTATTCACCATGGATAAATGTTGTATTTGCATTTACCGGTATAGGTTGGGCTTCAATAAGTGTTAACTCCTACCCTATGGTGGTTGAAATGAGCCGTAGTGGAGATGTAGGTAAATACACTGGATTCTACTATACAGCTTCCATGGCAGCACAAGTATTTACTCCTATAGCATCAGGTTTTCTATTAGGAAACGTAGGATATAGAACACTTTTCCCTTATAGTATTATATTCTCCTTGGCAAGTCTTGCTACTATGATGTTTGTCAAACATGGAGATTCAAAACCTGTAAGCAAAAGTTCATTAGAACATTTTGATATCGACGATTAAAATAGAGGGATGATTTTATGAAAGTAATGATTACAATTTTAATAATAATTATTTTATATCTTTTGGCTATTATGCCAAGAATGTGGAATAAACCTGATATGCAAGCTTTTATGGGTGTTCATTACGCCCATAGAGGCCTTCATGATGAAAAGCATATAGCTCCAGAAAACTCTTTAGCAGCTTTTAAACTGGCCATAGATAATAATTATGGAATCGAATTTGACGTACAGCTGTCTAAGGATAATATTCCAGTTGTATTTCATGATTTTACACTTAACAGGGTCTGTGGAGTAGATAAAAAGGTAAATGAACTTACATTTGAAGAATTAAGAATGCTAAGATTAGATGGTTCAGATCAAATAATCCCACACTTTGGAGAAGTTTTAGATTTAGTAGATGGAAAAGTTCCACTTATAATAGAATATAAATTACCTGGAAACAATACTAAAGTCTGTGAAATAGGAGATAGTGTTTTAAGGGACTATGATGGATTATATTGTATTGAAAGCTTTAATCCATTGGCTCTTCGTTGGTATAAAAAGAACCATCCTGAAGTAGTCAGGGGCCAACTTTCAACAAAGTTTGCAGGTAAAAAGGGAACTCCAGATTCAAAAGTTCTGAATTTCGCATTACAAAATCTATTACTGAACTTTTTAGGGAGACCAGATTTCATAGCATTTAATTATAAATTTATGGATATGTTTTCTTTTTCATTGGCGAAAAACCTATTTAAGATACCAACTGTGGCCTATACTATAACTTCAAATCAACAAATAATAGATAGTTCAAAAAAATTCGATCTTTTTATATTTGAAAAATTCATACCTGAATAAAAAAAAGGACCTAGGTCCTTTTTTTATTTCTATTAAACAACACTAATTGCTTTTTTATTCATTGCAGGTCTCACATGTTTAATTCCGCCTGCAGTTGAAATGATTTTAAATAATTCTTCTTTCATACTGTTGTCCCACCAAGATCCTGCTAATACTGTTACATTTGTATCTTTAAATGCTTCTGGATACATTGGTGTAGAAGAACCTACAATTACTATTTCTCTAGCATTAGAACATAATTTTAATAAATTATCTATTGTACCATTTGTTATGCTAGTTCCAGTTATTAAAACTACATCACATTTAGGAAGTAGTGCTACTTGTTCTTTCATATCATATATTTCCTCAGCTACTCTTTTACTTTGAGAGATAGCTTTATCAAAGATTATTAAATTTTGGACTTTCTTTGAAAGCATTTCAGCTATTGGAGGTATGTGTCCAATCATTCCCACAGTATCTGTTGAGAGTATTTCAACTCCAAAGGATGGATAAGAATTTTCTACATCTACCAAATCCTGTCCCCGAGATGCTGCTGATAATACAGCCATTCCCACACCTCTTTGTGCATCATCTGTGCCACTTCTTGCTAATTCAGCTACAGTGCTTGCTTTCTCACCTATTACATCTTGAGCAAAGGCGAATACTGAACAGCCTGGTGGTAAACTTTCTCTAGACATATATGACAATCCTATATTACCATTATCCAGTTCAACACCAATTAATGATAGTCCTACTACTAAATCCTTCACTGTTCCATCTAAGTAAGGTTGTGCTGCTTCTAATACTTTATCAATAATCATTATTCTACCTTCTTTCTTAGTTTAAACTATTAAATTTATAAGAAAAAAAGATTTCCGCCAGGAAATCTTTTTATTCTTTATCTATAATTCCCATCTTTCTAAATACATTATTATATCCGTCTGCACCATAATTTAATGATCTATTAACTCTACTAATTGTTGCAGTACTTGCTCCTGTTGCTTCTTCTATTTCGTTATAAGTCTTTCCTGATTTAAGTAATTTTGCTACTTCTAACCTTTGCGCTATGGACTGTATTTCTTTAATGGTACATACATCTTCAAAAAATCTGTATGTTTCATCCATCGTTTCTAAACTAAGTACTGCTTCGAATAAGGAATCAGCCTGATCACTTTTCATTCTTGATATATAAGTCATAAATATCCTCCTTAAATTTAATTCACTCCCTCTTTAGAGTATGGAAGTGTAATGTGTATTAAAAAGGCTGGGCGGACCCAGCCTAATTTTAGAATAATCCTACAATTTCTCCAGATGGTAATATGTCCATATTATTTGCTGCAGGAACTTTTGGAAGTCCTGGCATTGTCATTATTTCACCAGTAAGTGCTACTAAGAATCCAGCACCTCTAGATACTTTAATATCTCTTACAGTAATGGTAAATCCTTTAGGTCTACCTAATAATGTAGCATCATCTGAGAAAGAATATTGAGTTTTCGCCATACATATTGGCAATTTATCAAATCCTAATTTTTCTAGTGTAGCTATTTGTTTTTCGCAACCTTTTGTAAAGTCTACACCATCTGCACCATAAATTTCTTTTGCAATTGTTCCAATTTTTTCTCTTATGGATGCTTCAGTGTCATAAAGAACTTTAAAGTTAGATTCTTTATTATCTACAATGTCTACGATTCTCTTAGCTAATTCTACTCCACCTTCTCCACCTTTTCCCCATACTTCTGTAAGAACAGCTTCTGAACCTAATTCTTTACATCTATTAACGATGTAGTCTAGTTCAGCATCTGTATCTGTAGGGAATTTATTAATTGCTACTATTGCTGGTATTCCAAATTTATTAACATTTTCTAAATGTTTCTCTAAGTTTTCAAATCCTTCAGCTAATGCTTCTAGATTTTCCTCACCTAATTTATCTTTTTTAACTCCACCGTGATGCTTAAGTGCTCTTACAGTTGCTACTACAACTGCTGCATCTGGCTTTAATTCGGCTATTCTACATTTAATATCGAAGAATTTTTCTGCTCCTAAGTCTGCTCCAAATCCTGCTTCTGTAAGTGTATAATCAGCTAGTTTTAAACTCATTTTAGTTGCTATCATTGAGTTACAACCATGAGCAATATTAGCAAATGGTCCACCATGGATGAAAGCAGGTGTTCCTTCTAGTGTTTGCACTAAGTTAGGTGCTATAGCATTTTTCATTAATAATGCCATTGCGCCTTCTGCATCTAAATCTTTAGCAAATACTGGTTCATTTTCATAGGTATAAGCTACTATTATTTTGCCCATTTTTTCTTTTAATTCTTCTAAGTTATTTACTAAGCAAAATATTGCCATTATTTCTGATGCAACAGTGATTTGGAATCCATCTTCTCTAGGAACTCCATTAGTTCTTCCACCTAATCCTACAACTATATTTCTAAGTGCTCTATCATTCATATCCATTACTCTACCCCAAACAACTCTTCTAGGGTCTATGTTCAATTTGTTTCCTTGTTGTAAGTGGTTATCTAATAATGCTGATAACAAGTTATGTGTTGAAGTAATAGCATGGAAATCTCCTGTAAAATGTAAGTTGATATCTTCCATTGGAACTACTTGTGAATATCCTCCACCAGCTGCTCCACCTTTCATACCAAAACTAGGTCCTAATGATGGTTCTCTAGTAGCTGTTATAGCTGTTTTTCCAATTTTATTTAATGCCATTGCTAGACCAATATTTACTGTAGTTTTTCCTTCTCCTGCTGGAGTTGGAGTAATTGCAGTAACTAATATTAGTTTACCATCTTTTTTGTCTTTTCTTTCCTCTAAAACATCAAGGGATACTTTAGCCTTATAGTTACCATAAAGCTCTAATTGATCTTCACCAATTCCCAATTTCTTTGCTACATCAATAATAGGTATCATTTTTGCTTCTTGTCCAATCTGTACGTCTGTTTTCAAAAAATCTCCTCCTATGGTTAAGTTTATTTGTCAACATGTTTTACTGCTTTCCATCAGTATATCATTATTACTGGCTTTTTCAAATGATTAATTGAAATTTTTAAAATATTTCATCTAATCATGCTTTAGCTATATCTTTTCTATAACTAATACCCTTAAATTTAATTTTACCTATATTATTATAAATATTATCACTTGCTTCTTCTAATGTCTTACCCATGGCAGTAACAGCAAATACTCTTCCTCCATCGGTAACTAATTTATCATCTACCATCTTTGTCCCATTGTGAAATAAAATTATATTTTCATCTAAGTCTTCTAATCCAGTAATTTCTAAACCTTTTTCAAATTCTCCAGGGTATCCATCTGAATGAGCAATAACAGTAACGCAATAATCCTCATCCCATACTAAATCAGTCTTATTTAAAACACCATCTATAGTCTTTTGAAAGACGTCTATTATATCCCCAGATAATCTAGGGATTAATACTTCAGCTTCAGGATCACCAAATCTTACATTAAATTCTAATACTATAGGTTCATCATCTACTATCATAAGACCTATGTATAATACCCCTTTAAAATTCATCTCATCGTTACTAAGTCCAAATCTTATATTATTTAATATATTTTTTTCGATTTTTCTATATAACTCTTTTGAAAACATTTCATTTGGTGAAAAACATCCTACACCACCAGTGTTAGGACCTTCATCTCCATCAAATATCTTCTTATAATCTCTAGCTGTATCCATAGGGATTACTCTTCCCTCAGTTATAAAGCAGAGTAATGAAGTTTCAATTCCATCTAAAAACTCTTCTATTATAACTTTACTGCCTTCTTCACCAAATTTCTTATCTTGTAAAATTTCTTTTAAACAATCTTTAGCTTCTTCTTCAGTATTACAAATAACTACACCTTTTCCAGCACAAAGTCCATCTGCTTTTATAACTAGAGGGTAGCTATGTTCTTTTAATCCTTCTAGAGCCTGATCATAATCAGTATAACTACTATATTTTGCAGTAGGAATATTATAATTCTTCATAAATTCTTTAGAGAATTCCTTACTACCTTCTAACTGGGCAGATTTTTTATTAGCACCAAAAATTCTAAGTCCATTTTTAAGAAATTCATCCACTATGCCTAAACATAATGGCTCTTCAGGACCTACTATGGTTAGATCTATCTCTTTTTCAAGTGCAAATGCCAATAATCCTTCTATATCATTTACTTTGATATCTACATTAGTGGCTACCAGACTTGTTCCCCCATTTCCCGGGGCACAGTATATATCTTTAACTCTTTTAGATGTGGATATTTTCCAACAAAGTGCATGTTCTCTACCACCGCTACCAACTACTAAAATCCTCATTCGTGTACCTCCTAAGAATCTTGAATTTTATCTCTATAGTATATTTTATCATATTATTTGAATTATACAAATATAAGAATTTATTGAGTATTTGGCTTTCTATTTTCTCTATATAATCTGAAAGTCCATTTATAGAACTAATTTTATAATCTGTAAAACTCTCTATTAGTTTTTTATTAGTTGGATGTGTTACGTATCCTCCTAATAGTACTTTTGGCGTCTTATCTTTTAAATTGCTCTTTATTGCTTCTATTAAATAACTCGAGCTATTAATCGAATTCTGAGTTAGTGCAGACAATACAATTAAATCTATCTTTTCTGTTTTTAATGTTTCTAAAAGACTGTTAATTGGTATACTTTTTCCTAGGAAAATAGTATTCCAACCTCTCTGTTTAAAATACTCTGTTGACATTTTTAAACTAATTATATGATCTTCTCCGGGGGGAGCCATAAATAATGCTGTTAGTCCATTACTTTTCTTAGCTACTTGAGCTTCTGAAATATATGAAAATAATGTTTCTATAATTTCAGTAATCCAATGCTCTTCTGCAATATTGATCTCATTTCTTTCCCATTTATCTCCTATTAACTTTAATATGGGGATAATTCACTTAAACCAAGAAGATAATCTACACTAACTTCCAGATAGTCTGATATTTGTTTTAATATTACACTACCTGGAAACCTAGTATTATTTTCATAATTCGCAATGGTGGACTGACCGACTTTAATATTATTGGCTAAATCACTTTGAGTGATTCCTCTTGTTTTTCTAATATTCTTTAATTTAGTTCCAAAGTCGCTCATTCCCTCACCTCATTTATCTTGCTATATCTATATTATCTGTTTAGTTTATCTTATCCAAATATTTTTTTCTTTAAAACAAATGCTGCTGCTAATGTGATCATACTTAATCCGATTATTGTAGTCAATTCCATAACACCTGTTTTAGGAATATCAGTTTGCGCTTCAACTGTTTTTAGTGTAAAGTCTGCTGGTACTAATACTTTGTCAATTACATGAACAACACCATTTCCTGCTTCAATATCTGCTGCTGATACAGTACTACCTGAAACTTTAACTCCTGAAGATAGATCAAATTTTACTTTTTCTCCATTAAGAGTTGCTGCTTCTAAACCTTCTGTAAGATCTGTACTCATAACTTTTCCAGATACTACATGATAAGTTAATACTTTTGCTAAATCTGGTTGACTTAATAATTCACTAGCTGAGATATTTAATGCTTTTAGTAAATCTTCAAATGCTGCATTAGTTGGTGCAAATACTGTGAAAGGTCCTTCTCCTTGTAATGCTCCTACTAAGTCTGCTTTTTGTAATGCTGCTACTAATATACTAAAGTCTTCGTTTCCTAAAGCAATGTCTACAACTGTTTTAGGCATATCTTTTGTTGGTTCTTTTGCTGGTTCTTCTTTTTGTATAGCTTTATCTAATTTGAAATCTGCTGGTACTAATACTGTGTCTATAATGTGAATAACACCGTTAGTTGCTGGAACATCTGCTGTTGTAACTGTTGACATATTAATTTTTACTCCGTCTTTTAAATCTACTTTTATTTTGTCGCCTTTTAATGTTGCTGCTTCCATTCCATCTGATAAGTCAGTGCTCATTACTTTACCGGATACTACATGGTAAGTTAAAACTTCTGCTAATTGTGGATGATTTAATAATTGGTCTGCTGTAATATCTAATTCACCAAGTAATTTTGTAAATGCTGCGTCTGTTGGTGCGAAAACTGTGAAAGGTCCTTCTCCTTGTAGTGCTTCTACTAATTCTGCTTTTTGTAGTGCTGCTACTAAAATACTGAAATCCTTATTGCCTGATGCTACATCTACTATATCTCCTGCTGCTGCAAATACCGGTACTGATATTACTAATACTAATGCTAATAAAATGCTTAAAAACTTTTTCATTGTAATCCTCCTAGTTAATTTTATATTGGTTGTTTTATTTTGCTTCTGCTTTGCTGTTGAACTAATAATATCACGCAATGAAATTAATGTCAAGCTTTTTTTCAAATTATTTTTAATATTTCTTTATATTTATTACTTTGTGTGATACAATATGCTTAGAGGTGATAAAAATGGCTAAGAATAGACATTTTTTAAAATACTTGCTTTGGACTATTATAATTATTTCTTCAATTTCACTAGTGTTTTTTGGTACAAAGCAAATAAAAAGATTAAATTCCGAAAAAATATTAAAAGAATTTTCGGAAAAAATAGAAAAACCTACTGTTATAAAAGAACCTTCTATTATAGAAGATAATAATTTAGAAGAAAAAGTATACTCTATAGAGAGCAATCCTCAGAAGGAATGGTTAGATGTTAATCAAGATTATCAGGGATGGCTATCTATAGAAGGAACAAATATTGATTACCCTACAGTTAGAGCAGTAGATAACTACTTTTATTTAGATAAGGATTTCTTAAAAAACAAAAATGAATTGGGCGCCATATTTATGGATTATAGAAATGTGGGCAACTTTAATGATCGACACACTGCTATATATGGGCATTATACCTGGAATGGTAAAATGTTTGCAGATCTTCATAACTATAAAGAGGAAGGTTTTGGAAAAGAAAATAATATTATAAAGTTTAATACTCTTTATGGAGAAAAGGAATTTCAGATATTTTCGGTTTATGTAGATTCTGCTTATAAAGTTTAATACTCTTTATGGAGAAAAGGAATTTCAGATATTTTCGGTTTATGTAGATTCTGCTGAAGATTATAGACTAGAGTTAGATTTTAAAGATGATAATGAGTACCAGAATTATCTGGAGAAATTAAAAGATTTATCACTATATGAAATACCAGCAGATTTATCAGAGGATAAACTTCTCTTAACTTTAGCAACATGTAGTTATGAAATAGGAAATGGAAGATTAATAGTACACGGAATAGAAAAATAGAGGCCAAATTCGGGGGATTTTGAATTTGACCTCTATTTCTATTAATGCTTGAAATGTCTTATATCGGTAAATATCATAGTAATATCATTTTTATTTGCTTCTGCTATTACTTCCGGATCCTTTATGGAACCTCCTGGCTGAATTATAGCCTTAATTCCACTTTCTCCTAATAGTTTTATTGAATCTCTAAAAGGAAAGAATCCATCTGAAGCTAATACGGCTCCGTTGATCTTGTCTCCGGCTCTTTTGATAGCATTTTCTACAGCCCAATATCGATTAACTTCTCCAAGTCCAATTCCGACTGTAGCTTTGTCCTTAGCAATTACTACACCATTAGAGTTAATATGCTTTGCTGACTTCCATGCAAATATTAAGTCTTCCATTTCTGTTTCTGAGGGAACTCTATCTGTAACAATTTTTAACTCCTCATGAAATAATACATTGTCCCTCTCTTGGACTAATAAGCCACCCAGTGTTTTCTTCAAATCCAATTCAGGATAATGTGATTCAAAAATATTTGCTATTTGAATAAGTCTTATATTTTTTTTACTAGTAAGTATTTCTATAGCCTCTTTAGAAAAAGATGGAGCTAAAACAACTTCTATAAAGATTTTATTTATCTCTTCTGCTATTTCTTCATCTATTTCTCTGTTGGCAGCTATTATTCCCCCAAATACAGACTCCTGGTCTGATTCGTAGGCCTTTCTATATGCTTCTAATATAGTTGCCCCACTCCCAATACCACAAGGGTTAGCATGCTTTACAGCCACTACTGTGGGTTCTTGAAATTCCTTAAGTATTTTCAATGCTCCATTAGAATCATTTATATTATTGAATGAAAGCTCTTTCCCATGTAATTGCACCATATCTTTTAAACTTCCATTATTAGTAATGACTTCATCATAAAATGCTGCATTTTGATGAGGATTCTCACCATAACGGAGTTCATTATTCTTAATATATGATAGAGTTAATTTGTCTGGGAATAATTCTCCTTCTAACTGATTAAAGTAATTTGAAATTAAGCTATCATAATATGCAGTGTAATTAAATACCTTTCTAGCTAATTTTCTTCTAGTCTCTATACTTGTATTATCCAGAATCTTTAACTCTTCTATTATAGGAGAATAATCAATAGGATCTACTATTACTGTTACAGATTTATAATTCTTAGCAGCAGCCCTAATCATAGAAGGTCCACCAATATCTATATTTTCTATTATGTCGACCTCAGTTACATTTTCTTTTTTTATAGTTTCTTCAAAAGGATAAAGATTATTAACTACCATATCAATTGGAATTATATTCATTTCTTTTATTTTACTTTCATGTTCTGCATTTCCTCTAATATAAAGTAGTCCACCATGAATATATGGGTTCAAAGTTTTAACTCTGCCATCTAATATTTCAGGAAAGTTGGTAACATCTTCTACTTCAAGAACAGGAATACTAGCTTCTTTTAATGTTTTATAGCTTCCTCCTGTAGAGACTATATTCCAGCCTAAAAGAACTAATTCTTTAGCAAACTCTACAATTCCAGTTTTATCATAAACACTTATTAATGCCCTTTTCAATTACTTACCTCCTTTACACGAACAATTCTATCTTTTACTTCTAAATCATTGTCACAATAAAGTTTTATAGCTTGAACTAAGATTTTATGCTCTACTACTAGAACTTTTTTACATAAGTTATCTATGGTATCATCTGGTTCTACCGGGATTCTTTCTTGTATTATAATTGGGCCAGTATCTGTTCCTTCATCTACAAAATGAACTGTGGCACCAGTATATTCAACCCCAGACTTTATTACTTCTTCATGTATCAGCTTTCCATAATAACCTGCTCCACAGAAACTAGGTATTAATGAAGGGTGAATGTTTATTATTTGATTTTTAAATGATTTAATAAAATATGGACTTAATATCTTTAAGTATCCTGCTAAAATTATTAATTCAACATCTCTCTTTTTAAATTGTTCTACAAGTTTTAAATTATATGACTCTTCACTATCAAATAATTTTCTATCTAAAAATAAAGTTTCTATGTTGTGCTTTAGTCCTCTGATTAATCCATAGGCATCTTTTTTATTAGAAACAATTAATTTTATATGCCCATTAATATTTCCTCGTTCTATATTGTCTATAATTGTTTGAAGATTAGTACCTCCACCGGAAATTAATACTCCTATATTTACTGGTGACATAAGATCAATCCTTTGTCATCTGCAGTGATTTCTCCAAGTCTTGAATAGGTTTCCCCTTTATCATTTAAGAAACTTTCAATTGCTTGAAGTTCATCTGCTGCAACTACAATTACCATGCCTATTCCCATATTAAATGTGTTATACATTTCATCTAACTGTATATTTCCCCATTTTTGTAATAGATTAAATATGACCGGAGTATTTATCCTGCTTGTATTTACATTTGCAGTTAGTCCTTTTGGTAGCATCCTAGGAATATTTTCATAAAATCCACCACCTGTAATATGGCTTATTCCTTTTATATTAAAATTTTCTACCATTTCATATACTGGATTTGTATATATTCTAGTAGGTTTTAAAAGTTCTTCACCAATTGTAGTTCCCAGTTCAGGAATAAAAGTATCTGGTTCTAAATTTTGAACTTCGAATACAATCTTTCTAACCAAAGAATATCCATTACTGTGTACTCCGGATGATGGTAAACCTATAATCTGATCTCCTGCTTCTATAGTAGAACCATTGATTATCTTAGTCTTATCAACTATTCCAACACAAAATCCAGCTAAATCATATTCATCTTCCTTATATAGTCCAGGCATCTCTGCAGTTTCTCCACCAATTAATGCACATCCAGCTTTAATACAGCCACTGGAAACACCTTCTACTATACTAGCCATTTTTTCTGGAATAAGTTTTCCAGTTGCTATGTAATCTAAGAAAAATAATGGTTTTGCACCTTGACATAATATGTCATTGGCACACATTGCAACACAATCTTCACCAATAGTATTGTGCTGGTCCATCATAAATGCTAATTTTAACTTGGTACCTACTCCATCAGTACCTGAAACCATTACAGGTTCACTGATATCTTTTAAATCCAATTGGAACAGTCCAGCAAAGCCACCAATATCAGATAATACACCTGGAATATGGGTTCGTTTTATGGAGT
>CAJDWC010000063.1_pt1 | contig 13181 bp, 13 predicted proteins | sample 7391511 | NCBI WGS metagenome assembly CAJDWC01 (sample SAMEA7055719, study PRJEB34461) | soil metagenome | biome: terrestrial ecosystem; feature: Peninsula; material: soil | place: Antarctica | collected 2016 | reverse complement strand
TACTTCTTTTACATCTACAGAATCTCTATCTATTTTATTTATAAAAAAGAAAACAGGAACCCTATGCTCTCTAAGTAATTCCCATACTGTTTCTGTATGTCCTTGTACACCTTCAGCCCCATTTATAATAATAATTCCATAGTCCATTATTTGAATTGCTCTTTCCATCTCTGAAGAAAAATCTATATGCCCAGGAGTATCTATTAAATAATAAGTAGAATCTCCATATGAAAAAATTCCTTGATCAGAAAACACAGTAATACCTCTGTCCTTTTCTATACTATGGCTATCTAAGAGGGTATTCTTATGATCAACCCTTCCCCTTGTCTTTATGCCTTTTCCATGATAAAGAATCTGCTCAGCAAATGTAGTTTTACCAGCATCTACATGTGCTAGTATTCCAATTGTTTTTTTCAAAACTTTCACCTCTTATAGTTTCTGATATTATGCTTTTAATCTTTCTATTAAATCATTTTGTGTTTTTCATCTTAATTTGATAAACTAATTAATACTATCATCTCATTTTTTAATACATATGACAATAAACAGGAGGGATATTTTGACTCATATTAAGGAAAATCAAGATAAAGAATACAATTCTGCAGTTATTGTTGGTGGTTCACTTTCAGGGCTGATGACTGCTCTTGCTCTAGCAGAGGTTGGTATAATCGTAACAGTTTTGGAAAAATCAAAAGAAGGAGCAGGTTCAGGGGCAACTTTAAAGGTGGATGGTTATTCACAAAATGGAACTAAAGTAGAAAATATGTTGAAAAAAATTGTTTCAGATGGAAAAAGTAGTGCTCAACTATGGTCCTCCATTGAATCAAGACTACGAAAAAATGTATATGAGAATCCAAATATTACTCTTCACTACAATACAAGGGTAGTTTCTGTGGCACAAGACAAAGATTCTGCCTGGGTTGAAACACTAGATGGCCAATTGTTTAAAGGAGATATTGTAATTGGCGCAGATGGACACCGTAGCACAATTCGAAAAACAGTGGCCCCTGATCATCCCTATGCTGAATTTGCTGGGTATGTAGTATGGATGGCATCCTTCATGGAAAGTGAACTTCCAGAAAACAAACGACCAGATCCAAATATTGATCAAGTAAAATTTATGAACAATAGAGAAGGATTCTTATTTGGTTCTATGATAAAAGTTGAAAATGAAACTACAAGAATTGGTTGTACCTGGTATGATAACACTGGAACAGAATTGCTATATAGACTTGGAGCTGTACAAGGAAAATTTGTACACCATTCTATTCAAGGAAATGATGTTCCAGAAAATGATCTCCAGATTCTAGCTGAACAGGCAAGAGAAGATTGGCCTGAGCCATGGAGAACAGCTACTTTACACGCAATCAATACACGTAATTTCATAGGAGTTCCTATAAAAGAATATGTTCCTGAAAAACTAATAAATGGAAGAATTACTCTTGTGGGTGATGCAGCTCATGTTCCTTCACCTTTTACAACTGCAGGATTTAATGAATCATTAATAGATGCAGTGGCTCTAAGTGAATGTGCATCAGAAGGACTTAAGGGTCTTAAAGCTATTACTACATTAGAGAATTATGAATCTATGAGATTAGAAAAAATGCAACAAATGGTAGAATCAGGTCGTAAATTTAGTAAAGAGTTTGGAAGATACTGAGAAATCAAAAATTATAAAAAAGTGAGCAAATTTAATAATTTGCTCACTTTTTATGATTAATAATAGAATTAATTAGATACTCAATTTAATAAATTATATATTGCACTTGGAAAATAGAAATGTATTAAAAATAAAATTACTGTAATAAATGCCATCCTCTTATGCCAAACAAAAAGTTTTTTCTTTTTAAGTTTAAAAAATGAACCCCCAAGACTTGCTGTAGTAAGTATTGAAAGATAAAGCAGAGTTCCAGTGTGTAGTCTAAAAAGGGTTCCCAATGCCATGTATCCATGTATTAATGGAATAATAAGTATAGCTATTCCAAGGGGTTTATGAATTTTTCTAAAAAAGGTAATAGTTTTTTTATATAAATCATTTTTTGTCTTAAAAAGCTTCCTGTTTAAAAATTTTAACACATAGGGAGTGATTCCTGTTTAAAAATTTTAACACATAGGGAGTGATTAAAACTCCAATTAGTATCAGATTTAACCAACCTAAGTTTGAATATGACATAAAGTTACCTCCTATTAATCTTGCAGTTTTCCAATTACTGGAAGCCCATTTAATTTTACTACTCCATGAGGAGATACATTTTTAATTTCTTCTGTCAAATCAACACCAGCACCATAACCATTGTGTGCTCCGCCATTCCAAGGAGCAACATTTGTAACATCATAAATAACTCCATCAACAGCTATATAAGCCGCATTACCATTTTGACCATCATATTCACTTAATTCTTCAGAATTTAAAATTACTTCTTCAACTTCTATAACTCCAGCTTCAGGCACATCCTTTGAAACTTCATCAACCTTCTGACTACATCCAGATAGTAATAATAAAGTTACTAAGGATAAAGTAAGTATCTTAAGAGTTTTTTTCATGTTTACAGCTCCCATTTAGTATTTTGTAATTATCACTTTATTAATACCCTAGATAATAGATTAAAAGCAATAAAGTAAACCAATCATAAATATTTTTTTCTAAACTATTCATAATTTAAGATGAAATATATCTTTGGAATAAGCTTGTTTAGATACTCTAAATATATTATAATAATTTCATTGATATAAAGAAGGGAGATTTTATATGGAAGTAAACAATCTAAATGATAAACAGATAAAAAGCAGAATACTTTCTATGATTCTACCTATTACAGTAGAGAATATATTACAAATGACGGCTGGATTAGTTCTTATGGCAATGATAGGTAGAATAAACCCTATTGCAGTAGGTTCAATAGGAATGACCATGGTTATATATAAAATCGTATGGGCAGTTTTTAAAGGAATAGGTACTGGAACTTCAGTACTTGTAGCTCAGTCTTATGGGGCTGACAATTTTATAAAATTAAAAAGCATTTCTGAGCAAGCTTTTATGATATCATTTGGGCTTTCTATGGTGTTTCAACAGCTAATTTATTGGAATGCTGGGATTCTATTAAAAGTATTTAATCCTAATAAAGAATTGCTTATAAATGGTACTATTTACTTAAAAATTATATCTTGGTCATTTCCTGCTTTAGCTATGATTATTTTGGTTGCAGGAGTACTTCAAGGTATGGGTAATGCTAAAACACCCATGATAACCGTAGGTATTCTAAATGTGATTAATATTGTATTTGGCTATATATTTATATTTATTATGGACATGGGAATAAAAGGAGCAGGATATGCATACAATATAGCTTATGGATCGGCTGCTGTATTTGGAGTTATAATGGTATTTGGTAAAAGAGGTATACTTACAAATATTGGAGGTAAATTTAATTTTAGTTTTAATAGGTCAGAATCCCTTAATATAATAAGATTTGGTCTTCCTACTTCTTTTGAATCCGCATTTTGGCAAATGTCATCTATATTTATTACGAGAGCAATACTTACATATGGTGAAATAGCTTATGCTGCCTATCTACTTGGTCTTCAAGCGGAATCTATATCATATATGCCTGCTACTGGATTTGGCATAGCAGCAACCACATTTACGGGACAAGCTTTAGGTGGAAAAGATAAAGAGATAGGTAGAAAGTATCTTAGTCAATTAATAAAGATAACAATTATAATCACAATTATTGCAGGTGGTGCACTAATCTTTATACCTAATCAAATAATGAGACTTCTGACTAATGATGCAGAAGTAATTAAAATTGGAGCAATGTACTTAATAGTTATGGGTATTACTCAGCTTCCTCAAAACATTTCAGGTGTTCTGAATGGAGCACTTAGAGGAGCAGGTTATGTAAAAATACCTATGATAAGTGCTGGAATTGGCCTTTGGATTATTAGAGTTCCACTTGCACTTGCTGTAGCCTTTATATTTAAGGCAGATATAATTTGGATTTGGGTAGTTATAGGTATTGATATGTGTTTTAGACTGATATTTTCATTAATTTTCTTTAAAAAGGCAAATATATTTGATTCATAATATTTAGAAAAATTGGCCAACCTTATAAATAAGGTTGGCCTAAAGGTTTTAAATTGTAATTTATTTAGCTATATTTCTGTCCCAGAAACGCATTTCTTCCATTTCTTTTAATCCTTCTTTAGCTGATTTGATTTCAACTACACCTGGTTCATCTTTATGTTTTTCTTTTAAATTTTTCTTTCCATCTTTGTAAACTAATATTGGTTTAAAGTGGTTATAAGTTTCTTCTATGAATGCGTCTAATAAGTGAACATTTTGATCTTTGATTCCTTTCATAGATGAAACCAATATTGCATCATAAAGAACAGGATATGTTGTAAACAGAGTCTCTTTTATTTCTATATCTTTATTTAATTTACCTAATTTCTCTCCAACCCATTCTACAACAACATCTTCTTTCTTCATTTCTTCTACTATATCCATTATTTCTTTAACATCTGAGTCTTCTGTAATTAGAACAGCTAATTTCATTGTCTTTACAGATTTAGGAGTTTTCTCCATACTTAGGGACGGTGATTTTTCTACTGATTTTTCTTCATAATCAAACTTTTCTTTTCCACCTTGTCCCTGATTTTGAATAGGCTCTGATTTAACTGCTTTTAGCCCTAAATAATCTGCTATTTGATTAGCCATATCTTCATCTACATTTGCAAACATATCAACCACATTCTGTCTAACATGCTCTTTCTTAACTTTTGAAAGTTCAAACTGGAATGCTTGAATTAAATGCTTTTGTTCTACAGGCTCTAAACTATTATAAAACATTGTAGCTTGAGTGAAAAAGTCTAAGAACTTATCAGGTCTTCCTTTAATTTTCTTACCCTGTACATCTTCTGGATGGAAACGATATCCGCCATCTTCTATTGAAGTTTCATGCAATCCATCAGGGTCACTGTTTTTCTTATAGTTTATAGCTTCAGTATTTATATTCATTTGATTAAATCCATCTCTTTGGTAATTATGAATTGGAGATATAGACTGATTTATTGGTATCTGAGTAAAATTCGGTCCACCTAATCTATGCATATGGGTATCCTCATAGGCTAACATTCTTCCCTGTACAATTGGGTCATTGGAAACATCTATTCCAGGTACTAAATTTGCAGGATTAAAGGCTGCTTGTTCAGTTTCTGCGAAAAAGTTATCTACATTTCTATTTAATGTTAATTTACCTACAGGAGTTATAGGAATCAACTCTTCTGGCCATAATTTTGTATCATCTAATATGTCAAAATCGAACATAAATTCATCTTTTTCAGGTAAAAGTTGAACTCCAAATTCCCACTGTGGATAATTTCCCATATCTATAGCATCCATTAAATCTTTACGGTGGAAATCAGGATCCTTTCCTGCTACCTTTTGGCACTCATCCCATACAAAAGAATGTACACCTAATACTGGTTTAAAATGATATTTAACAAAGAAAGCCTCACCTTTTTTGTTTATCCATTTGTAGGTATTTACACCAAATGTTTGCATTGTTCTATAGCTTTTTGGAATACCCCTGTCAGACATTATCCACATTACAGCATGTGCTGTCTCTTGATTTTGAGATACAAAATCCCAAAAGTTATTGTGAGCAGATTGTGCTTGAGGCATTTCATTTTGAGGCTCAGGTTTTTGAGCATGAACTATGTCAGGAAATTTCATTGGATCATGAATTAAAAATACACCAATACTAAGCCCAGTTAAGTCAAATATACCTTCTTGTGTATAAAACTTTAAGGCAAATCCTCGAATATCTCTAACAGTATCAGCAGATCCTCTGGAACCTTGAAGGGTTGATATTCTTGCGAAAACTGGAGTCTTTTCTCCTGGTCTTTGAAGAAAGTCAGCCTTTGTAAACTCTTCCATAGATTCGTATAATTCTAACTCTCCATGAGCTCCTGTACCTCTAGCATGTACTACTCTTTCTGGTATACGTTCCTTGGTAAAATGTAATATTTTTTTAACGAATTGAAAGTCCTGGATAAGAGCTGGACCACGTTCTCCTGCTTTTAGAATAAAGTCATCTTCTTCTAATTTAGCACCCGTATTAGTAGTTATTGCTGCATCAGTATCGCTTACTCGATGTTTCTCTAAATCTTTTTGTTTTTCATTAAGATCATTTTCTTGCTTCTTTTTTTTATCATCCACAAATTTCATCTCCTTTATATATTTTTATATTCCATTCCTCGATTAAAATATACCCTAAGTTTTTCACTCAAAACCGGAATAATATAAAAATTGATACTTATTTTACAATCATTTAAAATGGTTTTCTAAACTTTAAAAAATTAAAGTATAAATAAAAGTATCTATCTGCTATATATTAAACAATAAGCTAAGTCTCCTCTTTGTATGGTATAGTTTAAGATAATACAAGTGGAGGTAATTATTATGGCTGGAATAAAAATTATGGTAGTGAAACTTTTTTTAGCATCCCTAGCTGGTCTGATATTGGGATTGGAAAGAGAGTCTAAACATAAGGCATTAGGATTAAAAACTTGCGTTGTTATTTCAATCACAAGTTGTTTGCTAACTATTGTTTCCATTGAATTTGCACTAAATTCTTATAAGGGTACCTTTTTTACTGGGGCAGATCCCATGCGTTTAGCATCACAGATTGTTAGTGGTATTGGTTTCCTTGGTGCTGGGGTTATTTTCCGAAGGGATAATGATGTTATTTCTGGACTTACAACAGCTGCAATTGTGTGGACAGCAGCAGGGTTTGGAATCGCTATAGGAGTAGGTTATTATCTTGAAGTTATCTTAGGTATTATATTAATACATCTTACTGTTAATTTTCTTCCCTATGTTATGCGTAAAATTGGTCCAGCTTCCTTAAAGGAGCAGGAAGTTTTTTTAAGAGTTTACGTTGACTCTGTCATAGACATTGATACATTCTCTGAAAAAATCGAAGAGTTTATGATTCGTATTGAAAATGTGAAAATAAAAGGTGAGGGTGATGGTCATCGTGTTGATATGAGTTGTTTTATTGATGATGATAAAGGAAGCATCTTTTCTCAATACAATAATATCAGAAAAATTACTGGTGTTAACCAAGTTGAAATAACTAAAATTTAGAAAAATGCCAAATAATTATGAAAATATTTTACCCTGATTCTAATTGGAATCAGGGTAAATTTATATGGGTATTATTCATTTTTAATCATTCTGTAAGCATAATTCTTTCAACTAAATCCGCTACTTCTTCACAACAATCTAATGAATTTTCTAGCAACTGATAGATTTCTTTTTTCTTTATTATATTTAGAAAATCTGTCTCAGCTCCAAAAAGATGACTCATACTTTGGGAGTAAATTTTATCCCCTTCTTCTTCTAAAGCATTTATATCTACTACCAAATTATTTATAATATTATCCGGATTTTTCTTGAATTGTTTGAATGCTACCATTAAATCATAAATTTTTTCACAGGCTAAAACTATTACCTGGGTGAAACTCATCATAAATTCGTCTCTTTTTTCAACTCTCATCATATTAAGGTGAATAGCAATGTCGTTTATGCTGTCAGTTAAATTTTCAATACCTTCTAATACATCTATAATATCGGTTTGATCAATTGGAGTTATGAATGCGGTTTCAATTATAGCCAGAGAATTATGCCTATGCTTGTCCCCTTTATGTTCTATCTCTTTTACGAGCTTAAGACTTTCTTTATGGATTATTTCATCTTGGAATGCAACTTTTAGTGCTTCTGCAGCTTCAAGGGAAATATCAGCTCCTTCTACAAACATTTGGAAGTAATCAACTTTTTCCTTTACTATTTTATTTTTAATTGTATCTACAAATGAAGTAGTTTCATTTTTAGTATTAATAATATCTTTATCTGTTTTATTATCCATTACAATATACCTCCGTTTTTTATTTCAATTATTGAAAATTATATAAGAATCAACCTAAAAACCGTTGCAAATACATATCCTAAAAACAAACAAGCTGGGAAAGTTAAAACCCAAGCTATCATCATCTCTTTTGCAATTCCCCAATTAACCCTATTAATTCCCTTTGAAGCTCCAGCACCCATCATAGCACTTCCCTTTGTATTAGTAGTACTAAGAGGTATCCCCAAAACCGTTGCTATGAGCATGCTACCAGAAGCCACAACTTCAGCTGCAAAACCTTGATACTTTTCAAGTTGAACCATATCTATACCCATGGTTTTAATTATTCTATATCCTCCAATAGAGGTTAGGAATATTCATAGCTCCTGTTAAATCATTGGAATAAACTCCTCCAATAATTAGGGCTAAGTAAAGAACTCCCATAAATTTCTGTCCGTCCTGAGCACCGTGGCTAAATGCCATTAAAGAAGCACTTACTATTTGCCCTCTACTGAAAAACTTATTGGCAGCCTTTCGCTTTGCATTCTTAAATAATGAGGCAATTGATTTTGATCCTAAGAATCCTAAAACAAAACCTAAAATAGAAGAAATAACTAATCCTATTAAAACTTTTTTTAAGGCTCCTGAATTAAAAGCCTCAACTCCATTTAGTGACATCCCTGCTCCCATTAAACCCGCTATTAGTGCATGACTTTCACTGGTAGGTATACCAAAGCGCCAAGCAGACACAGCCCAAATAATTATGGAAAGTTGAGCTGCACCTAAAGTAACCAAAGCTTCCTTTCCTGTTCCTATTGCAACTATACTTGCAGTAGTTTGAGCCACTGCAGTACCCATAAGAAATACTCCTAAAAAATTAAAAACTGCCCCTAGCATAATTGCTGTTCTTGGACTAAGAACACGGGTAGATACTACTGTGGCTATTGCATTAGGAGCATCTGTCCAACCATTTACAAATATTGAACCACAGACTAGTAAAACCACAATAATAAGTAATGCACTCATAGTAATTCCCCCTCCGTATTAAAATATATCTTTTTATTTTTATAATGTAATTTATAGCACTTTTATTGTAGATCTATTCAAATAGCTTTTACCCACTTTCTTCTCATCATGTTCAATTAATTAGAAAATTTAAAAATTACAATAAGAAAGAAGTCTTAAATCTCTATTTTCAAAGGTTTCAAGACTTCTCCAAATTACATAATTTCAATAATTTTATAGCATTTCGTTATTTACATTATTCATCTTGTCTAAATACCTAGCCAAAGGTCTCTTAACGATTTCACTAGTAATAAAGTATACAACTGCTAAAGCAACTATAATTGCCAGATGGGCAGGAGTTGGTTTAACAAATTGGAAGAATCTAGCTGCAGCTGGTATCATCTGCCTGCTTTTTCAATAGGAAGCATTGAACGAATAGAAAACAGTAAGAACAATTCAGTTATAACACTGGCAATAAACCAGTTTGTTTGTAGAACCTCAGGTGATATCTTGTAGAAAAGTAAGAAGTACATAAAATCAAAAACCGTACTTACTAACCCTAATACAATAAAAATAATATAAAGTGATTTAAAATCATATTTCTGAGGATGCTCTATCTCCTTTGCGGAAACTCTATCAAAAGCTATAGCCATCATTGGAAAGTCAGAAAGTAAATTTAGTAATAATAATTGTTTAGGCAACATAGGCAAAAAGCTAATTAGCAATGAGCCAAGGGCTACAGCAAAAAAGTTTCCAAAATTCGATACTAATGTTGCTCTGATATATTTCATTGTGTTTACATGAGTTTCACGGCCTAAGCGAATTCCATCCACAATAACACGAAGATCATTTTCAAGTAAGATAATGTCTGCTGTTTCTCTTGAGACATCAGATGCTGATTGAACAACCATTGATACGTCTGCTGCTTTAAGCGCAGGAGCATCATTAATACCTTCTCCTAAGAAACCTACTGTGAATCTTTCTTTGAGCAATTTTATCAGATCAAGCTTCTGCTCTGGTGTAGTTCGAGCAAATACCCTAATGTTCTCAATAATTTCATGTTGCTCTATGTCAGGCAGATTTAAAAAATCTGTTGCAGTTATTACTTCATCACTATGAGATAGGAGTCCTGCTTCTCTACCAACTGCTTCAGCAACTATAAGTGAGTCTCCAGTAATAATGGTAATTTCTACATTCATACTTTTTGCTAACTGAACAGTTTCAAGAGTTGTATCTTTTAAATTGTCCACAAATGACAAAAACCCACCAAACGTTAATCCTTTTCCTAGATCATAACTTACGCCAAGAACTCTGTGACCTAGCTTCTCTTCTTCTAATAACCAGTCGTGGACATTTTCTTCCTGGATTAATCCTTGATCAATAAAATACTCTGGACTCCCTCTTCTAATATGGACTTGTGTGCCGTCTTCATGACGTACAATTGCCCCATTACTTCTTATAGCAGGGCTTAGAGATTCATCTGAGGCTCTATCAAATGGCTCAGGAATTTTGTCTTTAAGTCCAATAGATGCAAGACGGGAAAGAATTACTGGATCATATTCCGAATCAGGCATTTGAAAGGAATTAGCATAAATAAGGTGATTTTCCGTAATAGTCCCAGTTTTATCAGTACAAAGTAAATTAACTGAACCAAGGTCTTGAACTGAGGTAAGTCGCTTAACAACTACATTTTTCTTTGCAAACTTTAAAGCACCACTAGAAAGTGAAAAAGTTAATACTAAAGGTAGTGCTTCTGGTATTACGGATACTGCCAAAGCTATTGAAAATATAAGTAGCTGTGGAATATCAGTACCTTTCCCTTTTATTGCAATATTAGCTAGTATAACAAATAATAATGTAATAAGAGTAGCCTTTAAAATAAATTTACTTATTCTGTCAATACCTTTAACAAGATCACTTTCTGTTTGTACTTCAGATGCAGTCTTTGCAATTGCAGCAAGTTTAGTATTAACACCTGTTGCTTCTATTTCAGCCAGTGCATTACCACTTACGATAATAACACCTTGTAGAAGACGATTTTCATCTGTAATTTCTTGATTTTTATCTACAACTGGTTTCTTTGTTACAGATACACTTTCTCCAGTAAAAGTAGTTTCGTCAACCTTAAAACTTCTCTCCTGAAGCAGTATTGAATCCGCTGGAACAATATCTCCAGACTCAAGTTTAAGTATATCACCAGGTACCAGTTCATTTGTTGGAACTTCCTTACTTTCACCATCTCTAATTACGAATATAGTATTAGTTAAATAAGTTTTTAATTTGTCAGCAGCTGCATTTGACTTATATTCCTGATATACATTTAAAGCGGTTCCAAAAATTACAAAAAATAATATAAATGCTGAATCAATAGGCTCTCCCAAAGCATAAGTTATACCCGCAGCTACAATTAACAACAGGTTAAATATGCCTTTGAACTGCCTTAGTATAAGTTTTAATAACCTATGTTTTGGTAATGGTATTTCATTGGGACCGTATTCCTTTAATCGGTTATTTACTTCTTGGCTTGTAAGCCCTTGTAATTTTACTTCCATAAATTTCTACCTCTCTTTTTAAGTTATAGTCTAACACTATAATACATAATTATTTAGATTAAGACAATATGTAATATATTCCCCCTTAGTTCATTATTAAAACAATAATTAAGTAATCTTTTGCTTTATAGCCTTTCTACAAATCTATAATTTTCCTATCACTAGTTAGGTATTTACCTATTAGGGTAAATAGATAATATTAGATAAATAATTTATGAGGTGATGAAATGAAAATAGTTATTATTGGCGGAGTTGCAGGAGGTATGAGTACTGCCTTTAAGGCAATACGTGAAAACCCAGAATTAGACATTACAGTTTTAGAGCAAGAAGATTATATATCCTTTGGTGCCTGAGGGTTACCCTATTATATCGGTGATATATTTGATAATATAGATAAGTCCTTGTTTTCAAGAAACTTAGAAGATGCTAAGGAGAGAAATATAAACTTACTACAAAAACACAAAGTACTCTCTGTGGACTTCCATAAAAAACAAGTAGTAGCTAAGGACTTAGATAAAAACGAAGAAAAAATATTCGATTATGATAAATTAGTAATATCAACAGGAGCAGTACCTTTTTATCCAGATATGGATGGTATAGATTCCAATAATGTATATACAATCACTAAACCCTATATAGCTAAAGAGCTTAAAAAGAATATCCATAAATATAAAAACATAGCTATAGTTGGTGGTGGATTTATAGGTGTTGAAGTTGCTGAACAACTTTCTAATTATAAACATCTAAATATAAATCTTTATCATTCACGAGATCAGCTTCTAAATAAAGTATATGATGAGAAAGCTGGAACAGCTATTGAAAATGAATTAAAAAAACTTAAAGTGAATATCTTTTTTTCAGAGAGATTAAAGGACATTATTGTGAATAATGGAGAAGTTCAAGAAATAATTACCACTAATAGAAAAGATCCAGTTGATGCCTTGATTCTAGCCATAGGATTTAGGCCCAATACAGATATATTTAATGATGAAAGATTAAAAAAGCTTAAAAATGGTGCTATCATAATAGATAAATATGGTCGTACTTCTATTGAAGATGTATGGAGTGTTGGAGATTGTGCAACAGTTCCCCATAAGTTTTTAAAAGATGCATATATTCCTCTTGGTACAAGTGCAAATAAAATAGGAAGAGAAATAGGTATAAACTTATCCAAAGATGAGAAAGATCTCTTTGGTCCTTATGAATCAATAGGTAGTAGTTCAGTAAAAGTGGGAAGTTTGGAGTTTGGTACTACTGGCCTTGTAGAATCTCAGGCTGAAGAACTAGGATATGATTATGGTATAGCTGAATCAGAAGTTTCCAACAAACCTGGTTATATGCCTGAATCAAGTAAAGTGGATTTTAGAATTATTTATGAAAAAGAAAGCTATAAAATCCTAGGAGCTAGAATTTTCGGAGAAAGAGATGCTGTGCTTAGACTGCTTCCTTTTACTACAGCAATTCATGCTGATCTTACAACTAAGGACTTAGAGTATTATGATTATGCATATTCTCCACCATTTGCTCTAGCTTGGGAAGCAATAAATACTGCAGCATCTGTTGCAAAATAACTTTAACATATTTATGTAAAACTTTAAAACCTTGTATTAGTTAAAATAACTATTACAAGGTTTTATATTATATTAAATATTAATTTATACTCTATAGCGAAAGGTATATCTCTTGAAGATGATTTTGTATTTTTATTTCACTA
>CAJDWC010000028.1_pt1 | contig 13833 bp, 14 predicted proteins | sample 7391511 | NCBI WGS metagenome assembly CAJDWC01 (sample SAMEA7055719, study PRJEB34461) | soil metagenome | biome: terrestrial ecosystem; feature: Peninsula; material: soil | place: Antarctica | collected 2016 | reverse complement strand
ATATTTGATGAAAAGGTATTAAATTCCACAGATTATAAAGAACTGATGTTATTAATAGAAAACATACTAATTAGAAAAATTAATCATGAAGAAATAGAAGATTTATTCTTTAAAATCTATCCAAATATTACTAATTCAAATATAAAAGCTTTTTTAGATGAATATAAGGTTGAAAATTATTGGGATATGAGGAATGAAAAGTAACTTAAAAAAGCATATTAATAATTCTCTTTAATGGGTATATATGATAAGTAGATAAATATTTCATGTGAGGAGAATGGTAATGAAAGAATTTAGTTTTTATTGTCCCACAAATTTAATTTTCGGAAAAGGTTCTGTAGATAAGTTAGGAAAGCTAGTTTCACCAGAATATAAGAATATACTACTTCATTATGGTGGGGGAAGTGTAGTTAAATCTGGTCTCTATGATAAAGTGAAACAGATTCTAAAGGATGAGAGTTGCAATGTCTTTGAATTATCAAGTGTTGAGCCTAATCCAAAACTAGATTTAGTATATGAAGGAGTTAAGATTTGCAAAGAAAACAATATAGACCTAATATTAGCAGTTGGGGGCGGTAGTGTAATTGATTCAGCTAAAGCTATTGGGATAGGAGCTAAGTATGATGGAGATGTATGGGATTTCTTCTCTGGAAAAGCAAATGTAGAAGATAGTCTTCCAGTGGGAGTAATCTTAACTATACCAGCAACAGGAAGTGAAATGAGCACAGGCTCTGTAATTACTAATGAAGAAGGTCCAGACAAGCTTGCTGCAGGGGCTAATATTATGAGACCTGTCTTTGCAATACTAGATCCAGAAATTACTCTAACATTACCTGAAAAGCAAACTTTTGCAGGAGTAATGGATATATTAAGCCATGTATTTGAAAGATACTTTACTAATACTCCTAATGTTGACTTAATTGACCATTTAGCTGAAGGTACTATGAAAAGTGTTATAAAAAATGCATATATTCTAAAAGAAGATCCAGATGATTATAATGCTAGGGCAGAAATAATGTTGGCTGGTACTATTGCTCATAATGGATTGTTAGGACTAGGCAGAGAGGAAGATTGGTCTAGTCATGATATCGGACATGAATTAAGTGCATTTTATGGTGCTACACATGGAATAACACTAAGCATAATTTTCCCAGCTTGGATGACTTATGTTTATAAAGAAAATATAGATAGATTTGTTGAATTTGCTATTAATGTGTTTAATGTAAAAGTTACTGGAAAAACTAAAGAACAAATAGCATTAGAAGGAATAGAAGAATTTAAACACTTCTTAAAAGCAATTGGATTACCTACTTCACTATCTGAAGCTAATTTGCCAACTGATAATTTTGAACTTATGGCAGAAAAAGCTACCAGAGGTGCTGAGCTTGGTAACTTTAAAAAGTTAACTAAAGAAGATGTAGTAAATATTTACAACTTATCTAAATAATAGATGCAGTAGATCAAAGCGCACAAAGGTAGAGATTCCTTTTGTGCGCTTTGTGATATAATAGAATTAGACAATTAGTACCATAAATAGTAGAATATACATAGGAAAAGGCTTCAGAAGGAGGATTACTTATGGAATCAAGATATGCTAAAAGTATGGATAAAATTAAACCGTCAGAAATTGGAGAGTTACTAAAGTTAGCACAAAGATCTGATATTATTTCTTTTGCTGGAGGATTACCTGCATCAGAATTATTTCCAATTCAGGAACTTATAGAAGTAAGTAAAGATGTATTATTAAATCAAGGATCAAAAGCCTTACAATATGGTCCTGCTCAAGGGTATCTTCCACTGAGAGAAGCAATATCTTATAGAATGAGTAAAGTTCATGTAAATGTAGAGGCAGATAATATATTAATAACCAATGGTTCCCAACAGGGATTAGATTTTTCAGGTAGGTTGTTTATCAATGAAGGGGACGTAATACTTTGCGAAAGTCCTACTTATTTAGGAGCAATTGATGCTTTTGATTTCTACAGTCCAAAATTTGTTGAAATTTCAACTGACAAAGATGGAATGGATATGGAAGATTTAGAAAGGGCATTAAAGGAAGAAGAAAATGTGAAATTTATTTATGTTATTCCAGATTTTCAAAATCCATCTGGTAGAACTTGGAGTATTGAGAGAAGAGAAAAACTTGTAGAATTAGCCAATAAACATGATGTGTTTATTATTGAAGATAGCCCTTATGGGGAATTAAGATTCGAAGGAGAGATAAATCCATCTGTTATGCATTATGACACAGAGGGAAGGGTAATATTTTTAGGTACTTTTTCAAAGTTATTTGCTCCTGGAATGAGACTAGGTTGGGTAGCTGCAAGCTCTGAAATCATCCAAAAATTAATTTCTATTAAACAAATCTCAGATCTTCAATGTAGTACTATTAATCAAATGCAATTGGCTAAGTATATAGAAGTTTATGACTTAGATGCTCATATTGAAAAGATTAAACATGTTTATAAGAAAAGAAGAGATGTTATGATGAGTGCAATTAAGGAATACTTTCCAAAGGAAGTCGGATATAATTATCCAGATGGGGGCCTATTTACATGGATAGAGTTTCCTGAGTATATAAATGGTAAAGATTTAGCAATTAAAGCAATGGAACAAAATGTGGCCTTTGTACCAGGTGGATTATTTTATCCAAATGGAGGCCATGAGAACACAGCAAGATTGAATTTTTCCAGTATGGGTGAGGAAAAAATAATTGAAGGAATAAAGAGATTGGCAAATGTAATTAAAGCTGAATTAAAATAGTGTATGTAAGGAGTTTTTACTTGTAAATCTCATGGTTAGATGATATACTACTTTAGTAATTCCTTGCTCTATAATAAGTATAGGGCCGATAGTCCATAAGGAGGTGAAGTATATGAGAAAGTATGAAGTAGTTTTTATCTTTTCGCCAACTCAAGAAGAAGAGAAAAGAGTATTGTTGTTAGATAGATTTAAAAAAATCATTGAGGCAGATGGATCCATTTCAAACGTTGATGAATGGGGGATTAGAAAACTTGCATATCTTATCGATGACATAGCAGAAGGTTACTATGTATTAATACACTTTGAGGCGACGCCTGAAGTTATTACAGAGATAGATAGGGTTGCTAGGATATCTGACAGCATTATGAGACACATGATCATTAGAGAAGATTAAAAATATCTAAAGGATGGTGAAATAATGAATAATGTTGTATTAATTGGAAGATTAACGAGAGATCCAGAATTACGATATATTCCTAACTCTGGTACTGCCGTATCAAATTTCACACTTGCTGTAAATATGAATTTATCTAAGGACAAAAAACAAGAAATGGAATCAAAAAATCAGCCAACAGCTGACTTTATTAGAATTGTTGTATGGGGAAAACAAGCTGAAAACGTTGCTAATTACGTGGTTAAAGGTAGACTTGTAGCAGTGAATGGTAGAATTCAAACTGGTAGTTATGATGACAAAGATGGTAAAAAAGTATACACCTTTGATGTTGTGGCTAATAATGTTGAATTTTTAGAATGGGGAGATAGCGCTAATAAAAGCGAAGGTGGTTCTAACCAATTCGATCAATCAAACTCAAGTTACTCAGGCATAGAAGGTTTCCATCCTACTGACAATGATGATATTCCATTCTAATTGAGGGAGGGAAAAAGATGCAAAGAAGATTTAAACCAAGAAAAAGAATTTGTAGTTTCTGTGCAGATAAATCTACTAATATAGATTATAAAGATATTAATAAATTAAAAAAATATATCACTGAAAGAGGCAAAATTCTTCCTAGAAGAGTTTCAGGAAACTGCTCAAAGCACCAAAGAGAGCTTACAATAGCAATTAAAAGATCAAGACAAGTTGCATTATTACCATATAGTGCTGATTAAAGAGAGGATATCCTCTCTTTTTTGTTTGACTTATATTCCTATAATCGATATTATTCTTATAAGAGTATTTTATTAATAGATAATTGTGAGCAGGAATAAATTTGGTATAATATTGATAAAGTAAAAATAATTTTAGTTTCTGTGGATAACAGATAAGATAGAGGTGAATATATGAATAATGAAAAAATGAATAGTATATTTCAAATCGCTGGAATAATTTTTGGATTAAGCTTGTTTACAATGGCTAGCTTATATTTTTTCCCATTATTATTATTAATATTACCTGTAGGATTTGTAATACTGGGAGTAAGGAATGGCTATGTTGAAGGAATAATTTCCCTAATGACCATTTGTACAATAGTTGCTTACTTAGCAGACCCAATGACTGCATTGTACTTGTTTATACTATTTGCTCCTATAATTATTGCAATGATTTATACTATAAAAAGTAGAAAGAGTGCTATGGAAGTGCTTTTGTACTCTACAATTGCATTATTCGCTTCTGTTATAATAGTATATAGTTTAATAAGTTTTAGAGAAGGTAATATATTAGTATCTATGGAAGAAATATTTAAGGAAAGCCTTGCTCTAAGATTACAAGCATTAAAGGATATGGGATTGTCATCATACGAAATTTTAGAAAATAAGAATTTTTTACAGGATTCATATAAATATATGCTATTGATTGCACCTGCTACAATGTTAGTTTCATCACTTGCAATTAGCTATATTAACTATTCCATTTCTATTATGGGTCTAAAAAAAGTAGGGATTGAGACAGTAAATATTCCCAAGTTTTCTCGTTTTAGATTACCCAATAATATTGCTATAGGGATTATAGTAATGTTCCTTACAAGTTTCATTGCTAAACAGCTTAATTTCGATTATTTTGATACTATAGTTGTTAATATAACTGTATTAATAGGGTTTATGTTTTTAATACAAGGATTATCTATTATAGACTTTTTCTTAATAAAGATGAAAGTAAGAAAGTTTTTCAGAATTTTCTTTTTACTATTAACCATACTTATAGCACCATTGATTACGATTGTATCCACTTTAGGACTAATAGATGTAATCTTTGATTTAAGAAAATTAAGGCGAAAAGAGTCCTTATAGGGGGATTAAAATGAAAAATAAAAAGTTTTTTAATTGGTCAGATAATAAAATATATTTAATAGCTTTAGCTATAATGGTTGTTATATTAGCAATATTTCAGCCCATAATAGCGTTAATAGGTGCTCTTATATTAGCTTATTTAATATTTTATAGCTTTAGAAATGCGGATGAAAAAAATAAAACTTTTACTAAGTATATTGAGGGTTTAGGAGATACATTTGATTCAGCCACAAAGCATGCAATATTTAATATGCCCTTCCCATTAGTTTTAATTAATGAATTAGGCGTAATAAATTGGTATAATACAGCATTTTTAAAGATGATCCACCAAGATGAAATTTTAAATGAAAGCATTTCTGAACTAGTACCTAGTTTTTCAATGGAGGATCTATTAAAAAGAGAAGATAATGATCCTATTAATTTAAAATATGGAGAAGAGTACTACAAGGTATTTCCTAACTTTGTGGACAATAAAAAGACAAGTACTGTTGGAAAGTCTATTGTATTATATTGGGTAAATAATACTAAATTTGTCAAATTAGATAAGCATTATACTGATGAAAAAACCATAGTAGGACTGGTTTATGTAGATAATTATGATGACATAAAAAATTCTACTCCTGATATTCACAGACCACTCGTTTTGGCTGAAATAGACAAGAGAATTGGAGCTTACTTTAATGAACATAATGGTATTGTTAGAAAATATGAAAATGATAAATTTATCGTTATCATGGAGCATTCTGAATTGAGAAAGATTAAAGAAAGAAAAATTGACTTATTAGATGAGATTAGGGAATTAGATATAGGTAACACTATTCCAATCACATTAAGTATTGGCATAAGTGCATCAGGAGAAGATCCTATTACATCTTATGAATATGCCAGAGCTGCAATCGATATAGCTCTAGGTAGAGGTGGAGATCAGGCTGTAGTAAATCAAGATGGAGCATTTGATTTTTATGGTGGTAAATCTAAGGCTGTTGAAAAAAGAAATAAAGTAAAATCCAGAGTTATTTCATATGCATTACGTCAATTTATTGATCAAGCAGACACTGTTTTTGTTATGGGTCACAAGAATCCAGATATGGACTCTGTTGGATCTGGTATAGGAATTCTTAGAGCAATTAAAAATAGAAATAATCAGGGTTATTTAATTTTAAGAGGTGAGAATCCATCTATTAAGAATATAATGGATAGATTAAGAATAGACCAACCTGAATTATTAAAAGAAATTATTACACCTGAGCAAGCAGCTGAAATTATTACTAAAGAATCACTTATGATTTTAGTAGACAATCATAAGCCAAGTTTTACAGAAGCCCCAGAGTTATTAGATATGGTAGAAAAGAGAATAGTAATAGATCATCATAGGAGAGGTGCAGAATTTATCAAGGATCCAGTATTAACTTATGTGGAACCTTATGCCAGCTCTACCTCTGAATTAGTCACAGAAATACTGACCTATATTAGTGATAATTTAAATTTAACTAAATTTGAAGCAGAAGCATTAATGGCTGGTATAACAGTAGATACAAAGAACTTTAGTTTTCAAACTGGAGTTAGAACTTTTGAAGCAGCTGCAGTTTTAAAAAGAGCAGGAGCAGATAGTATTGTAGTAAAGCAACTGTTTAGAGATGATTTTTCTACCTTTATAAATAGAGCAGAAGTAGTTACCTCTGCAAAGATAATCTATGATAAAATAGCTATAGGAAGATTAGAGGAAGAAGCTGAAGGTGCACTATTAATTGCTGCCCAATCTGCCAACGAGCTTCTTAACATAAATGGAGTAGAAGCCACCTTTGTATTGACTAATTTAGATGAAAAGATTCATATTTCTGGAAGATCACTAGGCAGTATATCAGTGCAACTTATATTAGAAAAGCTAGGTGGAGGTGGTCACTTAACCAGTGCAGGTACTCAAGTAAAAGACAAGACCATGGATGAAGTTGAAAAGATGTTAATAGAACAGATAGATAAATATTTAGAGGAGAGTGACGATGAATGAAAATAATACTATTAAAAGACATTAAAGGTTTAGGTAAAGAAGGAGATTTAGTTAATTCAAAACATGGTTACGCAAGAAACTATCTTTTCCCAAGAGGAATGGCTATAGAAGCTACACCTGGTAATTTAAAAAAATGGGAAGACGATAATGTAAAACAAGAAAATAAAAAAGAACAAGCAGAAGAAGATGCAATAAAATTAAAAGAAAAGATTGAAACTCTTACTGTTACACTGAAAGGTAAAGGTGGAGAAGGTGGTAGATTATTTGGATCTATTACTTCCAAAGACATTGCAGATGGATTAAAAGCACAACATAAAGTTGAAATAGATAGAAGAAAGATTGAATTAAAGGATAATATCAAAGTTACAGGTCTTCAAGAAGTAGATATAAGAGTATATCCTGAAGTAACTGCTAAATTAAAAGTGAATGTAATTTCAAAGTAAGGTTGTGGTTAAAATAAACGGACAATTAATAGGAAAGATTCCTCCACATAGTATTGATGCAGAACAATCTGTATTAGGTGCAATGATTGTAGATAAGGAAGCAATAAATGTGGCAGTAGAATCAATTAAACCTGATGATTTTTATAAACAAGCCAATGCTGAAATATATGAGGCCATTATTATATTATTCAATAAGAATGAGCCTGTGGATTTAATTACACTTTCAGAAGAGCTGAAAAGAAGAGGAACCCTAGAGGATACAGGTGGGGTTACTTATCTTGCAAATTTATCTTCTAGTGTGGCAACTACTGCTAATATTGAATATTATTGTAAAATAGTTGAAGAAAAATCCATATTAAGAAGACTTATCCGTTCTAGCGATGAGATAATGACAAAGGCATACGAAGATTCTGAAGAAGTGAATGTAATTATTGAGAGTGCAGAAAAAAATATATTTGATATAACTCAAGGTAGTCAAAGAGAAGGGTTTGCACCTATAAGTCAGGTACTTTTAGCTAGTTTTGCTCGGATAGAAGAAATGGCAGCAAATAAAGGAGCATTGACTGGTCTTACTACTGGATTTATAGATATAGATCACAAATTATCTGGACTTCAAAAAAGTGATTTAGTCTTATTGGCAGCTAGACCATCTATGGGGAAAACTGCACTAGGTATTAATATTGCTGTGAATAGTGCCTTAAAAGCCAAAGCAAAAGTTGCAGTATTTTCACTGGAAATGTCTAAAGAACAATTGGTACAAAGAATAATAGCATCTACAGCTCATGTAGACTTACAAAAGATAATTAGTGGACGTCTTGTAGAAGATGAATGGGTACAAATAATCAACTCTATGGGACCTCTTTCAGGGATAAATGTATTTATAGATGATACAGCAGGAATATCTTTAATGGAAATGAAAGCAAAGTGTAGAAGGTTAAAAATGGAAAAGGGATTGGATTTAGTAGTAATAGATTATTTACAGCTAATGCAAATGGAAGGTAGAATAGAAAACAGACAACAGGAAATATCTTCTATTTCAAGAGGACTTAAGGGATTAGCCAAGGAGATGGAATGCCCTGTAATAGCTCTATCTCAACTTTCTAGAGCCCCAGAACTAAGAGCTGACCACAAGCCTATACTATCAGACTTAAGAGAGTCTGGAGCCATAGAGCAGGATGCTGATATTGTTATGTTCCTATATAGAGATGAATATTATGATGAAGATACTGAGAAAAAGAATATAGGCGAACTAATCATAGCCAAGCACAGAAATGGTCCAACGGGAACCGTAGAATTAGTTTGGAAAAAAGAATTTACAAAGTTCTTAGATAAGGCAAGAGAGTATTAGGAGATAGTGAACAACTAACAGCGAACAGTGAACAATTTAAATACAAAATACTTACTTTAAAAGGAGTATAGATTTGGAAGATAGTATATTGGTTGTAAAAAGTAAAGCATTTGCTATTAGAATAATAAATCTATATAAGTATTTATGTAAAGATAAGACAGAGTATGTTTTATCAAAACAAATGCTTAGAAGTGGTACTAGTATTGGAGCAAACATAAGGGAAGCAGCATTTGCTCAAAGTTCTAATGATTTTATATCAAAAATGAGTATAGCGCTTAAAGAAGTAAGTGAAACTTTATATTGGTTAGAATTGTTAAATGAAACAGGTTACATTAATGATAAAGAAGCAAATAGTTTAAAAAGTGATTGTAGAGAATTATTGAGAATACTTCAAGCATCTATAATTACAGCTAAATCTAATAATTTAAGTAAAAAGGTATAAATCTTTTATATTGTTCACTGTTAGTTGTTCACTTTAACTGTTATTTATCTCTAACATTGGGGTATATATAATTAGAGAACTTTAAGGAGGAATATTATGAAAGACTTAGTAGATGATAAAGTTATAGATATAAATGAAGATGTAAAGTGGATTGGTATTTTAGATCCAGGTTTGGTTACATTTGATGTGGTTATGGAAACCGAGTTTGGTACAACCTACAACTCTTATTTTATTAATGCAGATAAAAAGACCATAATAGAAACCACAAAAGCTACCTTTAAAGATACCTATTTAAAGAAGGTAGAGGAAGTAGTAGATTATAAAGATATTGAATATATAGTTATGAACCACACTGAACCAGATCATTCTGGTAATTTAACTCACTTACTAGATTTAGCACCTCAAGCTACTGTAGTTGGTAGTAGAGCAGCTATAAACTTTTTAACTCATATGATTGATAAGGATTTTAAAAAGCTTATAGTTAAACATGGTGATACACTGGATTTAGGTAATAAGACTTTAGAGTTTATATCTGCACCATTTTTACACTGGCCAGATACTATGTACACTTATTTAGTAGAAGACAAAATATTATTTACTTGTGATTCATTTGGAAGTCATTATTGTGGTGAAGAAATGTTCGATGATTTATCACCAAACTTTGATGAAGCATTTAAGTACTATTTTGATGTGATTTTAAAACCTTTTAGTAATTATATGCTAGATGCTATCGACAAAATAAAAGATTTAGATATAGATGTAATAGCCACAGGACATGGGCCTATTCTTCGTTCTAATTGGAAAAAATACGTGGAATGGTCTAAAGAATTATCCTTAAGTACAGAGGAAGATTGTAAAGTATTAAAGGTATTTATACCTTACGTTTCAGCCTATGGTAATACAAAGCAAATGGCAGAAAAAATTGCAGAAGGAATTAGAATGGCTGGAGATATAGAAGTAGAAGTAATGGATATTGAAATGTCAGAGGTAGCAGAGCTAGAAGAAAAAGTTTATGGAGCTTGTGCATTTTTAATTGGTACGCCTACCATAAATCAAAATACACTGCTTCCAATTTATCAACTAATGGCGGTTCTTAATCCTATTAAGAATAGAGGACATTTAGCCGGAGCGTTTGGATCCTACGGTTGGAGTGGAGAAGCTGTAAAAATAGTTCAAGATAATTTAAAGAATTTAAAATTTAAAATTTATGATGAAGAGGGCTTAAAGGTTAACTTCATTCCTTATGAAAAGTCAGATGAAAGAGCTGTGGAATTTGGATTAGGATTTGGAAAACAATTAATTGAGAATACAAAATAAAACTATTACTTCGAGTATTACTCGAAGTAATAATTTATTACAGGAGAAAAGTATGATTTTAAAAGGCGAAAGAGTAACTATAAGACCGCTAAAAGTAGAGGATGTTTTTTTAATGAGAAATTGGGGTTTTCATGACAACCCTTTATTAAGTGACTACAATTTTCCTGTTATGTCAGATAATGAAGTGAATGCTTGGTATAAATATAAGACCCTACCCTGGTTTAATAAGTATTATGGGGTTCTAAATGAAGATATGGAACTTATAGGCTATATGGGAATAAAAAATATAAAAAAAGTTAAAAAAGAATCTACTTTAGGAATAGTATTTGATCCTAATTTTGTAAATAAAGGTTATGGTTCTGAAACTTTAAATATTTTTTTAAAGTATTATTTTAAAGAATTAAATATGAAGAAAATGTATTTAGAAGTGGCAGAATTTAATAAAAGGGCTTATAAAGTTTATGAGGGTATTGGATTTAAACCAATAGGATATTATTTAGACTTATTTGAGAATGATTCCTTGGACTTAAATAATTCTTATTATTTAGAACATAAATCTTCTTTTGTATTAAGAGGTAAAAAGATATATAATTATATCTACAAAATGAAATTATCAAGGCTGGATTATTTAAACAGGTCATAAATATGGAGTTGATTAAATGAGTTTTACCTTAGAAACAACTGATATGGACTTAGGAGATACTCCTATTGAAAATATTTTTATAAATGATTATATGCCAATGGCCAATGGAACCTATGTTAAGGTATATCTATTAGGCTTTAAATATGCCCATGACAAAGATGGTCAAATAGAAGTAAATAATGAAACCATTGCAAAACACTTAAATATATCCTTAGAAGATATATTAGGAGCATGGGATTTTTGGGAAGGTAAAGGTATAATAGAAAAACTACCAATTGAAGCAGAAAATAAGGTTAATTTTAAAGTAAAGTTTTTAAATTTAAAACAACTTTATATAAGGAATAATTTTTCTCTCTTAAATCAAAAGAAGCCAGATAAAAAGGTAGAATCAAAAAAAGGTAAAGAGTATACCACTACAGATTTAATAGATGCTAATCAAATACCTTCAATTAATAATATGTTTAATTCAATAGATTATATTATGAGAAGATCGATGGTTCCTATGGAAAAGCAAAAAATATTAGGTTGGATCTATGATTATAATATGAATCCAGATGTTATTGAAAAGGCATTTTTTTATGCAGTTGAAAGAAAAGGGAAAAAACAAATTAATTATATCGAAGGTATCATTAGAAATTGGTATGATGCTGGACTTACAAATATTGAAGCTATAACTGAAAATTTCCGCCTAATAGATGAAAAATACTATAGATATCAAATGGTAATGAGATCTTTAGGATTAGATAAAAGACCTATTACTCAAGGGGAAATGAATGTAATAGACAAATGGTTTGAGGAATATAATTATCCTTTAGAATTGGTCTTAAAAGGCTGTGAAAATTCTAGTAAAGTAAGTAATCCTACCATAAATTATATAGACGGTGTTATGAGCTCATGGCATAAAAAGGGAATTAAAGAAATAGAAGATATCCAAACTTTAGATGCACCAAAAGAGAAGAAAGATTATATAACAAAGAATCCAGGAGTTAAAAAATATACTGCTGCTAAGACTAGATTCCATAATTTTGAGTCAAGAACAGACAAATACTCTTCAGATGAAATAGAAGCAATTGCAAGAAAAAAGCGTGAAGCCCATAATCAAAGATTAAAAGGAGAATAAATTATGTATAAGGAAATATTTAAAGAGGTATCAATTGAATTTGAAAGAAGAAGGGACACTCAAGAAAGAGAAATGATTCTTCGAACTGAAAAATTATATAAAAAGATACCTGCCATAAAAAGAATTGATGAAGAGATATTCAAAATTGGTCTTTCTATGAGCAAATACATAATAGGAAATCCTGAAGGTTATAAAAAAAATGCAGAAAAGGCAAAAGAAATGATAGAAGCCTTAAAAATGGAAAAGGCATTTATTATGACTGAGTCTAATGTACCACAGGATTATATGCAGAAAGAGTATGTTTGCAATACCTGTAAAGATGAAGGTTATCTAGAAAATGGAGAAAAATGCAACTGCTTAAGGCAGGCATTAGTATCTAGAGCTTATAAAATGTCTAATTTGGAATATGTATTAGCTAAAGAAAACTTCCAAAACTTTAAAATTGATATATTTAAAGATGAAAAATTTGAAAATGAATTTATGACACCTAGAGAAAATATGACGGATATAGTAGGTATTGCAGAAGGATTTATAAGTAATTTTGAAGAAAGTAATGGTGACAACTTACTTTTCTATGGAACTACTGGACTTGGAAAAACATTTCTATGTAACTGTATAGCAAAATCTCTACTAGATAAAGATAAAATTGTAATTTATCAAACTGCTTTTACTATATTGGAAATATTAGAAAGGCGAAGATTTGGTAAGGGTGGTAAAGAAGCTACTGATTTTCAATATGACTTATTATTTGAGGCGGATCTTTTAGTAATAGATGATCTTGGTACAGAAATGACCAATACATTTACAAATGCTGAAATATTCAATATTGTAAATACCAGGTTGATTGCTGGAAAGAAGACGCTTATATCAACAAACCTGACTCCAAAAGAAATATCTGAAATATATACAGATAGAATTTTTTCAAGAATATTAGATAAATTTATACCACTTAAGTTTTACGGAAAAGACTTAAGATGGGAATAAAAAATAACTGCAGATTATAATCTGCAGTTATTTTTATATTTAAATTTAATTTTTTAGCCAATTCCTCCGTAGAAAATACCAGCTATATATACGAATATTGTAAGTCCAACAAATACGTATCTACTCATAGGGTCAAACCATCCACCTATTGGTTTAGTTCTACCTAATTGAGCTTGTTCTCTAGCAAATTTAGGTCCACATACCCAGAAGAACATAATTCCTGCAAGTAGTGCTCCTAGTGGGATAACGTAAATACTTACAACGTCCATCCATGTGCCTAAAACGCCACCATCTTCTATAAATATACCAACTGCTATAGCTGCAATACCAACTGTGGTAACAGCTTTTGCTCTAGAAAATTTGAATCTTTCTTGAAGAGCTTCAATTGGTGTTTCAAATAAGTTAACTAATGAAGTTATACCTGCAAATAATACTGCTATAAAGAATACAGCTACAAATATAGTTCCACCAGGCATTTGTTTGAATATTTCTGGCATTGTTATAAACATTAATGGAGGTCCAGCTGCTGGGTCCAT
>CAJDWC010000029.1_pt1 | contig 14581 bp, 15 predicted proteins | sample 7391511 | NCBI WGS metagenome assembly CAJDWC01 (sample SAMEA7055719, study PRJEB34461) | soil metagenome | biome: terrestrial ecosystem; feature: Peninsula; material: soil | place: Antarctica | collected 2016 | reverse complement strand
TTAGAATTCTAATACAGGAACTATTATAACATAAATATATTTTAAAATCTTAGTAGAATTTAATTGTTTATCACAAAATACTCCCTAATACTTCTCCAATACTATCATTAAATTGAAGTAGTGCTCTATTATCAAAATGAGTTTGGGATTTATTTATTAAAATTAATTTATCACCTCTATAATATTCTACCAAACTTGCTGCAGGATAAACACTAAGTGATGTTCCTCCTATAATCAAGACATCTGCATTTTGAATATAATTTAGAGCCTCACTTACTACATCGTTATCTAATCCTTCTTCATATAAAACCACATCTGGTTTTACAATATTATTACATTCATCACAATATGGAGTCCCTTCTGCTTCTAATACATAATCTAAGTCAAAATACTTATGACAATTAACACAATAATTTCTAAGTACTGACCCATGTAATTCTAACACGTTTTTAGAGCCTGCCATTTGATGTAGCCCATCAATGTTTTGTGTAATTACAGCTTTTATTTTGCCTCTTTTTTCTAACTCAGCTAGTGCTAAATGTGCTGCATTTGGCTTAGCATCTTTATAAATCATTTTAGTTTTATAAAATTGGAAGAAATCCTCTGTATGATTTTTAAAGAAGCCATGACTTAACATATGTTCAGGTGAATACTGTTTATTTTCATTAGTTGTGTAAAGACCTGTAGCAGATCTAAAATCAGGTATATTACTTTCTGTAGATACCCCAGCACCTCCGAAGAAAACAATATTATTACTCTCATCAATTATAGATTTTAAATTTTTAATAGTCATAACTCGCTCCTTTCATATAATCCTTTTTAATACTTTCATATTCATTATACCTCATAATATAATAAGTTCAAAAAAAGAGACCCACTAAACTATAGGGTTCTCTTAAGAATATTCATATTCATCTTTTAAAATAGCGTAAGCTTTAAGATCGTAAGCTACTCCATCTTTTATAACTTCCTGTCTTAATGTTCCTTCATATAGCATTCCAGCTTTTTCCATTACAGTCCAAGAAGCAATATTTGTAACTAATGCATTTGCACATATCTTATTTAAAAGCAGTTCAGTAAATCCATATTTTATAAGTGCTTTTGAAGCCTCAGTACAATATCCATTCCCCCAATAAGGTACGCCAATCCAGTAACCTAATTCTCCCCGACGATGAGTAGGATTAATCATTATTCCTATGGCACCAATTAATTCATCTGTATCTTTGTTTGTGATAGCATAAGTAAACCCTTTACCTTCATTAAATGATTCTCTGTGTGTACCTATCCAAGATTCCGCCATGCCATCTTCATAAGGATGAGGAATATTAAGCGTGGTTTCTGCCACTTTAGTATTTCCTGCCAGATACTGTACTCTTCTAGCATCTGATAATAAAAATGGTTTTAATACTAATCTTTCCGTAACTATTATTGGTTGATCAACCATATTAATTCACCTCTTATAAAATTTTTATTCCGTATGAGTGGCTATCCACTCTTGGGTTGCTTTTTTATATTTAGTTTTACCATCAGAAAAAGAAGCTATGTATACTGTAGGTTCTAAGTTTTCAGTTGATACTACAAAAGAAAAATGCCCAGTATTTGTGGCTACACCCCATTGTCCTTCTTTATTCATGCATATAACAGATATATCTCCAGCATTTCCTCTTTTATTAATTAATATCTGATTTAGCCCTTGTACAGCTAGTTCAGCCGCCTCTTGTGGTTCAATACCATCTCTCATAAGTCTTACTATTTCATAAGATATGCAGCCCTTCATTATATCTTCACCTAGCCCCGTCGCAGATGCAGCCCCTATTTCACTATCTGCATAAAATCCGGATCCTGATATTGGAGAATCTCCAATTCTTCCTTCTTTTTTCATAAACAAACCACTTGTAGATGTTCCAACTGTTATTTTCCCACTCTGATCTAGACTAACTATTCCTACAGTGTCATGCCCATCATAGGGAATTAATTTTTTATTCCCTATACTATTTTTCTGTTCTTCGTACATTTTCTTTGAAATCTCTGTTAACATGTCTTTTTTTTCAAAACCTTCATTTTTAGCATATTTTTCTGCTCCAGCAGCTACTAGGAAATTATTATGTTTTGCATACATAAGACTCTTTGCAATAGATATTGGGTTTTTAAAACTACTAATGCCACCAACTGCTCCAATAGAAAGACTGTCACCATCCATAAAAGCTGCATCCAGCTCTACTTTACAATTTTCATTAGGCAATCCACCATAACCAACACTTCTATATTCAGGATTATCTTCTACAATTTTTATGGCTAGTTCTGTAGCATCAAGTGAAGATCCCTTGCTTTTAAGTAATGTCTTTGCTTCTATAATCCCTTCTAGTGACATTCTCCAGGTACCTATAATTCCCCAAGTCATCAAATCTCTCCTTAAAGTTTTTCTCCACATTTTGGACAATAATCAAAATCTTCATTTGTGGTATATCCACAACTAGTACATGTTTTTCCTATATTATTATTGACACTTACTGGTCTCATTAGACTTTCATCAATCTTGTTTATTTGCCCTCTTTCAATAGCTTTTCCTATGTCACTATCTACTGAATATAAGCTACCACAACAACTTGTTCTAACAAAATATTTTTTATTCCATTTAAATAAAGGTATAAAAAATAAACTAGCATAGGAATAAGTCATAAACATGCTTAATCTACCGTATGCTCCACAACTATTACAATTTAACATCTGATTAAAATCTATCTCTTTTTTCTTATTAGAAACTCCAAAAATAAAAAACATTTCTTACCTCCTAAACACTGGGAACTGTCTATGGTGTTTTATTTGGTTCCTCATACCAGTTTGGAATATGATTTATGTAACCATTATAAGATTCATAAGTTTTTGCTGCATTTGATAAAGCTTCATTTATATCTTTTTGTCCAAATGGTATTGACCAAGGGATACTAGCCAAAGAATTTCTGGCATTATACAAACACATAAGTCTAAAAAATTCATCTGGAACTTTATTTTCAAAATAGCCATGAATTTGGCCCTTAGCAAATTCAATACTACTACTCCAACTAAAAGCAAATCTATCATATTCTTCCCATGGATCACCAAAACTGGATCTATTGAAATCTATAACAGCTAGTTTATTATCAGGTGTTATAATCATATTGCCTAAATGAAAGTCACCATGTTGAAAGGTAATTGGTCTATCTTTTAAATATGATTGGTTTTCTCTTATATAATTAATTATATCTTCTTCACCTTCAATTGAATACCCACATTCTTTATAAAGACGAATAGAATTTTTTATCTTTCCTTCGTATTTATCTTCCCATAATTCATTTGTAGAATTTGGTTTAAGATAATGTAAGGTTTTTAGTAACTTACCTGCCTGGATTCCTAATCTATATTGCCTGGTTTTAGTTAAGCTTTGTATATTATCTATTGCATCTTCTCCATCTATCCATGATAAAAGCATATAGACCATACCATTAATACAAATTCCAAATTCTATAGGCATGGGGATATTTAGACCAAATTCTTTTAATTTTTCTAAATTTTCATATTCAATTTTCTTTTTATCATAAAGTAACTGTGGCGACAATCTAAGAAGATACTTATTTCCATACTTATCTAAAACAAAATATTTGATATCCTCAGACCAACCTTTTTTTATATGCTCAATGATTGTCCAATCCCTAAATCCGTTTATATCTTTCAATATATTCAAATCTATCATAGCCGCCACCATTCCTTTATTTAATCTATTTCACATATACTATTCCAATCCCACTTCTCCATCTTGCTTCTAAAAATTTCATAAACAGTATTTATTGAATTACTATCTGCATTTAGCCACTTGTAGGCATCATGTTCATCAGATAATTCTATTTCCCCATCTTCTAAAGTACACAAATATATAATACCTGTGATTTGGTAATTTCCTCTAATTAAATCCCATGTGTCTAGTAATCTTATAGGTTTTACTTTTAATCCAGTCTCTTCCATTAATTCCCTTTTCAATGTTTCTTCAGCAGTTTCACCAAACTCCATACGACCTCCAGGTAATTCCCATAGGTCATCCTCTACACCATTATTATGCATAACTAAAAATTTTCCTTCCCGTATGATTAATCCTTTTACTCCAAAGTCTATTCCCCTATTACCATTCATTGTAAAACCTCCATTTTAATTCTATAAATTACTTAATATTAACATATTTATGTATTAATATTCAAGCCACTATTGTAAGGATATTTACTAATTTATTTGTTTCTTGACTGTAATGGAGTTTATCAATATAATTTACCTAAGCGAGGGGAAGTAAATGATAGAATGCAATGTTAATAATTTGATGAAATATTATGGTGCTACTAAGATATTTGAAAATATATCCTTTGAATTACAAACTGGAGAACGTGTAGGATTAATTGGACAAAACGGTAGTGGAAAAACTACCCTTATGAAGATTTTACTTGGTGAAGAAGAATATCGAGAAGGTACAATTAGTTTTAGAAAAGGTAATAAGGTTGGATACTTAGATCAGATTTACTATGGAAACCCTGATGTTTTAGTTATTGATTTATTAGAGGAATCATTTGAACACATATGGAAATTGAAAAGAGAAATAAAGGTAATAGAAGAAAATTTGAAGTCCTTAGAAGGACCGGATTTAAATGAAGAAATGGATCAATACTCTATTTTAATGGAAAAGTATGAATTAGCTGGTGGATATGAAGTAGATACTAATATTAATAAAATATGTCAAGGGCTTATGATACCGGATAGTTTTCGTAACAAACCATTTCATATGCTGAGTGGAGGAGAAAAAACTCGAGTATTATTAGCAAGACTATTATTAATAGAACCAGATGTGTTGCTATTAGACGAACCTACTAATCATTTAGATATAAGATCTATTGAGTGGTTGGAAAGTTTTTTATCGGAGTATAAAGGTTCGGTTTTAATAATATCTCATGATAGAATTTTCTTAGATAAGGTAGTTAATAGAATAATTGAATTGGAGCCTTCTCGGGCAAATCTTTATAGAGGTAATTACTCCCACTATTTAATAGAAAGAGAAGTACGATTTGAGCAAGAATATAAAATATACATGAATAACCAAAGAAAAATCGAACAAATGGAGCGCCAAATAGAAAGATATAGAATTTGGGGTGCTATGAGAGATAGTGACAAAATGTATAGGCGAGCAAAGGAACTAGAAAAGAGACTTGATAAAGTAGAAGTCATAGACAGACCTAAAGATGAAGAATCTAAAATTAGATTAAGGAATATGTCTATAGCAAGAACAGGAAAAATAGTATTAAAGGTTGATTCTTTAAGCAAGAATTTTCCTAATAAAAAACTTTTTGAGGATTTATCATTTACGTTATTTTATAAAGATAGGCTATGTATTATGGGAGATAATGGTAGTGGAAAAACTACTTTACTTAAAATTATTTTAGGCGAAATACTCCCAGATAAGGGAAAGTTATCATTAGGTTCAAATGTAAAAATTGGCTATCTACCTCAGAATGTAGTATTTGAAAACGAAGATCTATCAATATTGGATTATTTTGCTGCACACCATAGAATAAGTCAATCTGAAGCCAGATCAGAACTAGCTAAAATGCTATTTGTAAGAGATGATGTATTCAAGAAGATTAAATCTCTATCCGGTGGTGAAAAATCTCGTCTTAGACTAGTTTCATTAATTTTAGACAAAGTAAATTTAATGATTCTTGACGAGCCTACCAATCACTTAGATATTGATTCTAGAGAAGTTTTAGAAGATAGCTTAAATAATTATGATGGTACAATATTATTTGTCTCACATGATAGATATTTCGTTGAAAAAATAGCTACTAAGATGCTAATTTTTGAAAATTCTAAAGTAAAATTATATCCAATGATTTACTCTGATTATGATGAAATAAGAAAAAGAAAACTAATAGAAAATTCCCAAGTTAAAAAATCACCTACTAAAGATTTACCTGTTAAAGAAACAAAGAAGTCTATTAATACTTTTAAATTAGCTAAGGTCGAAGAAGAAATAGATGTTTTAGAAGATAAGTTATCTAAGACAAATGAAGATATGATAGAGCAAAGCAATAATGCAGATAAATTACTAGAATTATTTCAAGATAAAAAAATAATAGAAAAAGAGCTAGAAAATTTATTACAGATCTGGGCTCAGATTCAAGAGTAAAAACACTGGGGACAATCCCCAGTGTTTTCGTCTTATAGAAATACTATTCGTCCTTCAATATCTCTTGATATATTTGGATGATTTCGAAGCCATTCTTCTAGAACTTGATAGGTTGAAGTGGAAACTACTCTCGGTCTTTTCATATCTACAAGTTCCTCATTAGTAATACCTAAATTTGCAATAGAATTAGCAACGTGATAGCCTTGTAAAGTTATGGAATAACTTTGTTCATCTGTAACTTCTATATCATCTACAGTCAAAGATACTAATCTATCTTCTTTTTCAGAGTATATAGCCTTAACCTGACTACTTACTTGGAAACACTCTCCTTCTCCATTCCTATTTTCAATCCTTAAAATATGAGCAAATATTTTTCTTAAGTGTTTTCCATTTATATAAAACTTGGTTAGACTATCTTCATATGGAAATGTTTCTTTTAAGCAGCCTAATGTTACTACAGGACCAAGTTCAGTCCCCCGAATTGATCCTGAACCTACTAACATAATATCTGTTTCTGCTGCATCAGCCAATGCATCAGCTATTAAATTACCCAGTGGTGTTTCCACTTCTCTTTTTGGATGAATAAGTTTTTCTCCAAACCGAGTTATAATTGCATTGTATTTTTCATCAACCTTATTTTTATAACTATTAATAAATTCTTCTAATGATTTATCCACTTCTGCAATTTCATTATTTATAGGAACTAACTCCCAATTCCATTCTATTATAGAGTTTGTATCGTCCGCAACCACAATATCAAACCTGCCAATTTGATCTGTACCTACTCCTGCTTGAGCAATTAAAATATCATTTACTCGTTCAGGCTGTTCTAAAATGGTATGGGAATGACCACCGATAATAAGGTCTACACCCCAATCTGGATTTAGCATCTTTGCTAATTCAACATCAGATTCAAATCCAATATGTGTAAGTGCTACAGTTAAATCTATGTCTTCATGCTTATAAGCATTACATATTTTACCTATTTCTTCTGATGCTTCTTCAATAGAAACAAAAGTTCCTATTAATTGATCTAATGCCAGCAAATCCATTACTTTTTCTGTAATAATGCCAATAAAAAGTATATTGAATCCGCCTACGGTCAATATTACATGTGGTGTCATTAGTCTTTTTCCATATTGTTTTATATAGAGATTAGCATTTACAATGGGAAAGTTTGCAACTTTCTCAAGAAACAATAAATGTGGCAGTCCATAATCTAATTCATGATTACCCAGTGTAACAACATCTGGTGAAAGAAAATTCATTATTTCAATAGTAGAAACACCTTTGTATTCAGAATCAATCATAGATCCCTGTACCATATCCCCAGCAATAACGTAGAGTACGTTTTCTTCTTCTTCTCTAACTTTATTCAAATAACCTGAAAGAAGTCCCAAACCTCCAATGAGATGTCCACTACCTTCCATCACTTCAGCATGGAAATCTCCATGCATATCATTTGAGTGTAAAATAGTAAATCTCTGTGTCTTTTTTTTCTTAGCAGCAGTCATAAATCTTTCCTCCTTTTTTTTCTAAATCCTTAGAATCAGGTATAAAGGTCTACCTCATATTTGTCTTGTTTCTTTATTATATCAATAATTTCTTCTTTTGAACCTAGCCGTAGCAGCTAGGTTTTAAGATAAAAAATACCTCCAAGATAGCTTTAGTAGTTTAACTAATTACATCAGCTATGTTGAAAGTATTATATCAGTTCTCTTTCTTATTCCAATATCCATTTAAGTGAAAATTCTTCTCCACTTATCTTTTTAAATAATTCTTCATAATTATATAATCCAGCAGGATTAATTACTTCTTCTATTATAAACTTTCCAAACTCTTTTGGCTTTTCAGAAATAGACTCTACACCATATTTTTTGTAGAACACTTTCTTTAGCATCTCACAAGTTACGTCACCCATAAAATAATTGTGCAAATAAATCGGATGAGTTGTGTGATGAATTCTATAACCAAATGGTGGTGCTTGATCAAATTTAACATCTCCAAATAGTTCTTCATTTATATTAAAATAAAGATCATATATATCTTCTAGACTATTTATATCTCTTCTATATAATTCTTGATCAAAGAATATATCTCCTATGGCTCTTAGACTATTTAGCTTTTGAAATTCCTTTAATTCTTTTAACTCCCTTTCAACCTTTTCATCAAAAAAGTTTTTATAGAACATTTCATCGTATAAAAATCCTCCAAATAGATTGGCTATCCCTTCAGCTATTATTCCACTGACTCCTTGATTTAATAATATTTCATCTGGATTCATTAGAGATGAATGTATACCATGTCCAGTTTCATGGAGTAATACTCCATACTCCTGGTATTTGTTTTTTACATTTGCAAGAATTCTAGAATCCACTCCGTCTTTTATAGGGAAATTATATCCCCACTCTGACTTGTTTTTTCTTGAGAATATATCGTAAGTAATATTGAATTTATCTAAATCTAAATCGAAATTTAAAAAGAACTCTCTTAATCTCCCGTAATAATTGGACATATCTACAGTTGTATTTTGAGCTGGTGCAATTTTACCCGCTACATAAGCTCCATCCCAGGGCATTATTTTATCATCATTTAAAAACTTTTTAGCATATTCACTTCTTTTTTTATTTATATCATCCATTCTAGATTTTACTTCATCTTTCCATGAGTCAAATATGGATACGCTTAATTCATTTTGTTTTAAACTATGTTCTACAAAATCATTATCTCCATATAGCTTTGCATACTCTTTTCTCATATGGATTAGTTGGATAAATCCCCCATCAACTAATGGTTGGTTTATCTGATTTCTTGCAAAATATGCTCGCTTTCTAAGTTCTCTATCATCTTCATTAGATAATATTTGAGTTAGTTCTACATTTGAAACTTCCTTATCATCCAGTCTAAACCTAAAAGTATTAAGAATCATTGATAATTCGTTGGTTTTCTTTTGTATCTTTATGTTTAGTTCATTTAATTCATCACTTAAGTGATAAGATTTAATAGCATTATAAGCTATTTCTACCTTTCTTTTGTCTACAGAATTTAAATCTTTCTCCCTATATTCCATTATCAGCTTATAATTGTCCTTGTCTTGTAGAAAATTATTCATTCCTTCATAAGCCTTGTCTATACCAAAATCATAGCCTACAGTATATTGAACCCACATCAATTTACTTATATTTGTTCCCATTTCATCTATTTTTACTGCTAGTTCATTTAATCTATCCACTTAAATCCTCCTCAATAATGATATAATAACTTATACATATAATACTACCACAAAATGAAGGAGAATAAATATATGAAATATGAAAAAATTATTGAAGCTACATTTCTTAAACGACCTAATAGATTTATAGCTCATGTTTTAATAAATGGTGAAGAAGAAATTGTTCATGTTAGAAATACTGGGAGATGTAAAGAATTACTAATACCTGGTGCTAAGATTATTCTAGAGGATTGTAGTCATAATAAAAATAGAAAAACCAAGTATTCACTTATAGCCGTTTGGAAAAAAGATATGTTGGTCAATATGGACTCCCAAATTCCCAATGCAGCAGTCTATAAAGCTATTAAAGAAAATAGAATAAAAGGCTTAGAAAACTTGAGTCATATTAAAAGAGAAGTCACATTTGGAAATTCTAGATTTGATATATATTTTGAATCAGGAGAACAAAAAGGATTTATTGAAATTAAAGGTGTAACTTTAGAAGATAATAGTATAGCAATGTTCCCAGATGCTCCAACAGAAAGAGGAACAAAACATGTACTAGAGATGATAGATGCTGTTAAACAAGGCTATAGAGGTATTATATTTTTCTTACTGCAAATGAAAGGACCTACATTATTAACACCAAACTATGAAATGGATAAGAAATTCTCCCAGTCACTAATATTAGCCCAAGAAAATGGAGTTGAAATCCTAGTTTATGATTCCATAGTAACTAATGATAAAATTATAGTAGATAAAATAGTTAAATATGAAGATTTATTAATTAATGAATAATTCCTATTGTTTATAATATTATGGGTATAAGATTATCAGTGTCAAAAATTCGCTTATAAGGAGCTAAAATATGAAAATTGAAAAGGTATTAGATAAGGGTTATGTAAGACTGGTTGATGCACTTGGTTCTGATTTAACTATAGCAAATGCTGCAAGAGTTTCATATGCTAAGGAATCATTAGAATTAACAGATAGAGATAAAGGACTTATAGACTTTTTAGCTAGAGAAGATCATACCTCTCCATTTAGGCATGCAATGCTACAGTTTGAAGTTTACGCACCTCTAATGGTGGCAAGGCAGTGGTGGAAGTACATTATTGGTTCATCTCATCAAGAAGGTATTGGAGACTCTCTAAATGGCTGGAATGAGTCCAGTCGTAGATACATTACTGAAGAGCCAGCTTTCTATATTCCTGAGAAAGATCAATGGAGAAGCGCTCCAGAAAATTCTAAACAAGGTAGTGGTGCCCCAGTAGAATGGGAATTAGGCGAAAAATATACAAAGCAATTAATGGAATATGTAGACCAAGGTCTTAAACTTTATGAAGATGCAATGGAAGATGGAATCTGTGCTGAAGAAGCCAGACTATTCTTACCAGCTTATGGTATGTATGTAAGATGGTATTGGACAGCCTCCCTTCAATCGGTAGCACATTTTGTTAAGCAAAGAATAGAACAAGATGCTCAAAAAGAAATTCAAGATTACGCGAAAGCAGTTTTAGAATTATCATTGGAAAGATTCCCAGTATCTTTTAAAGCTATTTCAAAGTAATTTATAATATAAAATAGATCCTTTCTTAGGATCTATTTTTATGCTATGGAAATATAAATATAATCATATATAATAGACATTATGAGGAAGTGATAATCATAGATATTTATAGTGCGTTAAAAACCTATTTTGGATACGATGAATTTAAAATAGGTCAAGAAAAATTAGTTACTGGGGTATTAGAAGGAAATGATGTTTTAGGAATTATGCCTACAGGTGGTGGTAAATCTCTTTGTTATCAACTACCAGCAATTATCCTGGATGGAATAACTATTGTTATTTCACCACTTATATCCTTAATGAAGGACCAAGTAGATTCCTTAAGTGAAGTAGGAATTTCTAGTACTTTTATTAATAGTACCCTTAGTGATCGAGAACTATTAGAAAGAGTTCAAGAAATTAAAGAAGGACAATATAAAATATTATATGTAGCACCAGAACGTTTAAATTCCTATTCTTTTTTGAATTTAATTAAGAATATAGATATATCCATGATAGCTGTTGATGAAGCTCATTGTATCAGTCAATGGGGCCATGACTTTAGGCCTTCTTATGTTGAAATCCCAAGGTTTATTCGTTCTATTCCTAAGAGACCAGTCATAGCTGCTTATACAGCAACTGCAACTAAAGAAATAGTTAGTGAAATTAAAGAACTAATAGGTCTTAGGAATCCTGTAGAATCATTAATAGGCTTTGATAGACCAAATTTATATTATAGCGTAATCAAAGCAAGCGATAAATCTTCCTATGTAATTGATTATTTAAAAAGTAACTTTATCCTTCAGTCTGGAATTATATACTGTGCTACTAGAAAAACTGTAGAGTCTGTAGCTGAGAGGCTACAAAAGGCAGGTCTTTCAGCAGTGGCCTATCATGGCGGTATGAATAGTGATGATAGGGAACAACATCAAGAAGACTTTATATATAACAAAGTAAATATAATTGTTGCTACAAACGCTTTTGGAATGGGAATAGACAAACCAGATGTTAGATTTGTTATTCATTACAATATGCCTCAAAATATGGAAGCATATTCTCAAGAGCTGGTCGTGATGGAGAACCTAGTGATTGTATTTTACTTTACTCTCCTTCGGATATTGTAAAACAAAAGCTCTTAATACAATACAATGCTATGTCTGAACAAAGAGAGACACTACTATACGAAAATCTTCAATACTTAATAGACTACTGTCATACCAATGATTGTCTCAGAAAAAGTATCTTAACATATTTTGGTGAAACTGTAGAATATGAAAAATGTAATCATTGTGAAAACTGTTTAGATAAATTGTCATGCATTTATAGAGCAGATGAAAGATACGGTTCAACTATTATAATTCAGACTTTAAGAGGTTCTAGAAATAGAAAGATATTAGACTATGGAATGAATAAAATTTCAACCTATGGCATTATGAAAGAATATACCGAAGATACTTTAAGAGAAATAATCATGACTTTAGTTTCTAGGGATTACATCTATATAACCGCTGATAAATTCCCCGTATTAAAATTATGTGCAAAGAGCGGTGAAATATTGCGAAACGAAGTAAAAGTATTTCATAAAAAACATTTAATGGAGAAAAAATCACCATCTAAATCAAAGAATATTAGCCTAGAAAGTTTCAATGAAAAACTATATGAACAATTAAGAGAATTAAGATATTCTCTAGCAAAAATAAAGATGATTTATTGGATATTAAGGGTGTGGGGCTGAAAAAATATGAATCTTATGGCATTGAATTTTTAGAAATAATAGATGGATATCTAAAAGAGAATAAAATTGAACCTATAAAAATCACAAAATTTATTGATACAAAAAATGAGACTTTATCAGAAAGATATAATGCAACATATGAACTATATACTCGAAATTTAAGTTTAATGGAAATATCAAAACTTAGAGGATTTACAATTAATACTATTATTGAACATTTATCTCAATCAGTAAAACTTGGTCAGCTTGTAGATTGGTCTAGGTTTATTGACAACCCTATTATAGAAGAGCAGATACTATCTGCCATTAATGAAATTGGATTAGAAAAATTAAAACCCATAAAAGAATCATTGCCTGAAGAAATTTCCTATGAAGAAATCAAATTAGTTATAGTAAAAAATGAATTACTATAAGCAAAGTCGTAAAATCAATTGATTTTACGACTTTGTTTTTTAAAACTTATTTGCTAAATCTGTAAGAGCATCATTGTGTACCCTAAAAACTGTCCATTCATCCATAGGAACAGCTCCAATACTCTTATAAAAATTTATAGATGGCTCATTCCAATCAATACACCACCATTCAAATCTTCCACAATTTCTTTCTACTGCTAATTTTGCAAGAAAAGCTAATAGTGTTTTTCCATAGCCCCTACCCCTCATTTCTGGTCTTATGTATAAGTCTTCTAAATAGAGTCCAGGTCTTCCTATAAAAGTTGAAAAATTATGGAAAAACAAAGCAAAACCAATTGGTTCATTTTTATATTCAGCTATAATTACTTCTGCTGATTTTCTTTCAAATAGTGACTCCCTCAGTATTTCTTCAGTAGCAACTACCTCACTTAGTAGTTCTTCATATTCTGCTAGTTCTTTTATAAATTTTAAGATCAATTCTATATCTTCTTCACCTGCAAATCTTAGCTTAAAATATTCATGTTTTGTCCTTATGATTCCATCCATTAATATCACCCCTGGTTTTTATATTATTATACTATATTCTTAGCAGATTTACTAAATTTCAATAATATAAGAAAATTAGGGTATAAGTCTATATGCGAAACTTAATATTATGGAGGTGGAATAATGAGCGATTTAACGTCAAAGAAATGTGTTCCATGTAGTATAGGTGCTATTCCATTAGACGCAGAAGAAATCCAAATTTTTTTAAAGGATTTAGATAAGGACTGGGAAGTAGAAGAAAATAAGAAAATAGAAAGAAAATTCAAACTCAAAGATTTCAAAGAAGCTTTGGAATTTACTAACAAAGTTGGTGAATTAGCTGAAGAAGAAGGTCATCATCCTAGCATATGTCTAGCCTGGGGACAAGTTGTTGTTACTTTGTGGACCCATAAAATAAAAGGTCTTCACGAAAACGACTTTATATTGGCAGCTAAAATAGATAGTCTATAATCAAAAGGAGGAATTTTATGAATTATGATAAATTGTATATTAATGGGGAATGGGTCAAGCCTCATAGTAAAGAAATAATAGAAGTTGAAAATCCATCTAATAAAGAAATTATTGGAAGTGTTCCTGCAGCAGATGAGGAAGATGTAAACCTAGCCGTAGTAGCTGCAAAGGAAGCTTTTAAAACTTGGCAATTTTCTCCAATGGAAGAGAGAATTAGATTAATAAAAAAACTTTTAGAAGAATTAAGATTAAAAGTTGATATAATGGCAGAAACCATTGTAAAAGAATTAGGTTGCGGTATTAGTTTTGCAAGAAGTTCACATGTACTACCATATTTAGAAGATATAGAAAATCATTTAAATATTATTGTGGACTACAAATTCCAAGAAAAACATGATGATTATATAATATTTAAAGAACCTGTAGGAGTAATAGGTGCACTAACTCCATGGAACTATCCTTTAGGACAAATAATTAA
>CAJDWC010000090.1_pt1 | contig 16393 bp, 12 predicted proteins | sample 7391511 | NCBI WGS metagenome assembly CAJDWC01 (sample SAMEA7055719, study PRJEB34461) | soil metagenome | biome: terrestrial ecosystem; feature: Peninsula; material: soil | place: Antarctica | collected 2016 | reverse complement strand
ACCTCCAGCACCATGTATGAGACTTGATCTACCATATGCAATAGCATTAAGAGAACTATTTCATGAGTACAAAATGAGAGCACAAATGAATACAAAATATATGGAATCTTCACCAAGAGAAGCTACAGTTACTCATGTGTTAAACTTGCTTATATCCCAGCTAACATCTGCAGACATTCAATCTACCATAACTCCAGATGAAGGCAGAAATGTACCCTGGCATATATATAATATTGAAGCTGTGGATACAGCTAGACAAGCATTTGCAGGTATGGATGGATTAAACACTATGCTAGATATAAAGAGAGATGATCCAGAACTAGCAGGGACTATTAGAGAGTTAAAGGAAAGAGCTATTTTATTTATGGAAGAAATGTTAGAAGATGGTGGATATTTCAATGCTGTAGAAAGTGGATTTTTTGTGGATTCAGGTTATTATCCAGAACGTAATGGAGATGGAATAATAAGAAAGATAAATGGTGGAGTAGGAGAAGGTACTGTATATGAAAGAGATCTAGACTATATGGCACCAGTAACTGCTCACTTTGGATATAATAATGTGGGACAATATGATGAGAATTTAAAACAAGATCCTTCGGGATTAATCGGTGGGGGTACTTTTGAAAATCCTGAAATGATTATATTTATTGATGAATTAGATGAAGTAGACAATGTAAATATTAGACTAGAAGAAGTAGAACACTTAAGAAATAGTAGGAAAATAAAGCCTGAAATGGAATGGCTTGGAGATGGAACTGTATTAATTACTTTATTCTTACCAGCAGAAGCTAGAATAGCGGAATTTGCTGCAATTGAAATAGGAAAGAAAATGGGATTAGAAGAGGTAGAGGTTATCCACAAAGAAGTTATGCAACAGGCAGAGGGAACTAGAATAGAATTAAAGGGGAAATTTAATTTTACCATAGATATAGATGAATTAGTTATTCCTCCTGAGCCTAAAATAATGTCAGAAGATGAAATTAGAGCAGAAATAAAATCTAATCCTATGAAAATTGTCTCAGCTACAGTTGGAGAAGATGAACACTCTGTTGGGCTTAGAGAAATAATAGATATAAAGCATGGTGGAATTGAAATGTATGGCATTGAATGTCATATATTAGGAACTTCAGTTAGTTTGGAAAAATTGGTGGATGCAGCAATAGAATTAAATGCTGACGCTATACTGACCTCAACCATAATTTCTCATGATGATATTCATTACAAAAGTATGAAAAAATTACATGAACTTGCCATAGAAAAGGGTATTAGAGATAAAATTATATTAGTAGCAGGAGGATTTTTAGTGGAAAAGAGAAGAGAGATGCAAGATGAAAATTGATATTTTAGTAGCCGAAATAGGAAGTACTACCACAGTAGTTAATGGATTTAATAATATTAATGGAAGACCAGAATTTATTGGTCAAGGACAAAGTTCAACCACTGTAAGGGATGGAGATGTAAACATAGGACTGGTAAATGCTATTACAGATTTGGCAACATATTGCAATACAGATTGGATAACCTATGATGAATTATTAGCCACCAGTTCAGCTGCTGGTGGACTTAGAGTTACAGTTCATGGCTTAGTCTATGATATGACAGTTAAAGCTGCTAAAGAGGCCGCATTAGGTGCAGGAGCTAATATAAAAATGGTTACTGCTGGGAGACTTCGAAAAACTGATTTAAAGAGGATTATAGATGTAAATCCTAATATTATTATAATTGCTGGTGGAGTTGATTATGGTGAAAGAGACACTGCCATTTATAATAGTGAAATGATAAAATCTCTCCATTTAAACATCCCAATTATTTATGCCGGTAATATAGAAAATATAGATGAAATAAAAGAGATATTCGCCGATTCTAAAACTAAACTTTATATAGCTGAGAATGTATATCCAAAAATAGATGAATTAAATATAGAACCTACTAGGACTATAATACAAGATGTATTTGAAGAACATATAATACACGCTCCAGGAATGGAAAACATAAGGGATATGGTAACAGGTGGTATTATGCCAACACCTGGGGCTGTAATGAAAGCTACGGAATTATTATATAATCATATAGGTGATTTAGTTACTATTGATGTAGGTGGAGCTACTACTGATATACATTCTGTTTCAGAGGAAAGTCCAGAAATAGGAAAAATTTTAGCTAATCCTGAACCTCTTGCTAAAAGAACTGTAGAAGGGGATATAGGATTGTTTATAAACTTAGAAAATATTGTAAATTTAATAGGACGAGATAAAATAAAAAAAGAAATCAATATTACTGATCAGGAAATTCAAAACTTTATATTAAATAAAAAAGCTATTCCAGAGACAGGAGCAGAAATAGAATTTATAGAATATTTGACTTTTTATGCAGCCAAAATTGCTATAAAAAGACATGTAGGTAAAATAAAAGAACTTTATGGACCAAGTGGTAAAATTACAATAGCTGAAGGTAAGGACTTAACTTCAGTTAAGTATATAATTGGAACCGGTGGAGCACTTACGAAATTAAATAATAGAAAAGATATATTAAATAAGATTAGATTAATAAGACAGAAAAATTTACTACTTCCAAATAAAGAAACTGTTGTATTAATCGACAAAAATTATATAATGTCTTCATTAGGGGTTATGAGTAAAAAATATCCTGAAGTTGCATTGGAATTAATGTTGCAAAGTTTGGACATAAAAAAATAACTATTTATAGAGGTGTAAAAAATGGCTTATCCTAGAATCTTAATAGATACTAAAATAATAGAAAATAATGTTAAAGTAGTTGTTAATTTAGCAAGACAACATGGAATTAAGTTGGCTGGAGTTACAAAAGGTTATTGTGCATATCCGGAAATAGTTCAAGCCTATGTTGATGGAGGTATGGCATATCTTGCAGATTCTAGAATGGATAACTTAAAGAGATTAACAAAGTTTAATTTGCCGAAAATCATGTTAAGGCTACCTATGATATCTGAAGTAGATGAATTAGTAGATTATGCAGATATATCCTTAAACTCAGAATTAGCAACCATAAAAGTCCTATCAGAGGCTGCAATTAAAAAAAATAAAATCCATAATATAGTATTAATGGTGGATTTAGGTGATTTACGAGAAGGGTATTTTGATGTGGAGGATCTGTATAAGGATATAGAATCCATATTGGAGTTAAAGGGAGTAAAAATACTAGGAATAGGCTCAAATTTAACATGCTATGGAGGAGTCATCCCAGATAGTAACACAATAAACCGATTAACCCAGATTAAAGAAAAAATAGAAAAAATATATAATATAGAATTAGATATTATTTCAGGAGGTAATTCATCCTCACTTCATTTGTTGAAGGATAAAGAATTAAGGGGAATAAATCACCTACGAATAGGTGAATCATTTATATTTGGAACTGAATCAGGCTACGGTGAACAATTGGAAGGCACTAATTGCAATGCATTTAAAGTACAAGCTCAAATCATAGAAATTAAAGACAAACCATCAGTGCCAACAGGTAAAATAGGCAAGGATGCCTTTGGTAAAACTCCTACTTTTGTAGATAGAGGAGTAAGAAAAAGAATCCTATGTGCCATAGGTAAACAGGACATAGATTTAGATACACTATATCCTTATGATGAAGATCTAATAATTCTTGGAGGAAGTTCAGATCATCTAATCTTAGATGCACAGGACTCTATCCATAATTATATGGTAGGAGATATACTGGATTTCAATATTCATTATGTTAGTTTGCTTAGAGCAATGACATCAGAATATATCCAAAAAGTAGTCATAAATTCTTAATATGATATAATAAAACACAATCAAATAATAGAAAAGGTGATGCAATGGATTTATTTACATTATCAATGGAAGAAAAATTAAAAAAGAATGCTCCTCTAGCAGACAGAATGAGACCAGAGACCATCAGTGAATTTGTAGGGCAAAAGCACATATTGGGAGAAGGTAAATTTTTAAATAGAGCAATTAAAGCAGATAGAATCAGCTCTATGATACTTTATGGACCTCCGGGTACTGGTAAAACTACTTTAGCAATGATAATAGCTAATACAACAAATATGAGATTTGAAAAATTATCAGCTGTTTCATCAGGAGTAAAAGATATTAGAGAAGTAATCCACAATGCAGAAGAAAATCTAAAAATGTATAATAAGAGAACTATTTTATTTATAGATGAGATTCATAGATTTAATAAATCTCAACAGGATGCACTTTTACCCTTTGTTGAAAGAGGTATAATAATATTAATAGGTGCGACCACAGAAAATCCTTATTTTGAAGTAAATAAAGCATTATTATCAAGAGCTATGGTACTGGTTTTAGAATCTCTAAATAGAGAAGATTTAAAACTCCTAATGGATAATGCACTTAAAAACAGTGAAAAAGGTTTAGGAGATTTTAAAGTAGATATAAATCATGAAGCAATAGATTATCTACTAACTGTAGCAGAAGGTGATGGACGTGTACTCCTTAATAGTTTAGAAATTGGGGTGCGTTCCACTCCAGCAAATAATGATGGAACAATATATATAGATTTAGAAACTATAAAAGAATCTATACAAATCAAAACAGCTAGATATGATAAAGGTGGAGATGAGCATTACAACACCATATCTGCTTTTATAAAAAGCATGAGGGGTTCAGACCCAAATGCTACACTATATTGGTTAGCTAAGATGATAAATGCAGGTGAAGATCCTAAATTTATAGCTAGAAGAATTATAATATCTGCATCAGAAGATGTAGGGAATGCTGATCCTAATGCTATAACAGTAGCAACTTCGGCTTTTAATGCAGTTCATGTAATTGGAATGCCTGAAGCTAGAATAGTATTAGCCCAAGCAGCAATATATATGGCTACTGCACCCAAATCAAATGCTGCATATATTGGAATAGACCTAGCATTAGATGATATAAAGAACCAACCAATAGGTGATGTACCATTACATTTAAAAGATACACATTATGCTGGTTCTAAGAAATTAGGTCATGGGGAAGAATATAAATATCCTCATAGCTATGAAAATGCATATGTTCCTCAACAATATTTGCCAGATGAATATAAGGATAAAGTCTACTATAACCCTACAGAAAATGGTTATGAAAAAGAAATTAAAGAACGATTAGAACAATTATTTGACAAAAAGAGATAAACTGACTATAATTAGATAAATGAAAACAAGCAGTGATGGGAGAAGTAAAGATAAGATTCACTCAAAGGGAGTTGGTAATAGTGAGACACCAACAGGATGCTTATTTTGAATAACAACCCGGAGTTTCTAACCGAAGCAAGTGTGTTTAGGATTAGACGATTACTACGTTATAGTATTGAGTGGCATTAGCAATTAGGGTGGTACCGCGGAAGTTTACCTTTCGTCCTTTTATTTAAGGATGAAGGGTTTTTGTTTTTTTGAAAAATGGAGGGATATTATGAAAACAACAGTGCAACAGATTTATGAAGATAGTGAAAAGTTTCTAAACAAAGAAATACAATTAGAAGGATGGGTTAGAACATTAAGAGCTTCTAAAAACTTTGGATTTATTGAATTAAATGACGGAACGTTTTTTAAAAATCTTCAAATCGTATTTGGAGAAGAATTAGAGAACTTCAAAGAAATAGGAAAAATCAAGGCTACTGAACTAATAATAGAAGGATATTCTACAACAGATTATCCATTACAAAAGAAAAGACATTCAGTAGAATACCTGAGAACAATAGCTCATTTAAGACCTAGAAGCAATCTGTTTAACGCAGTTTTTAGAGTAAGATCAATAGCTTCTTTTGCTTTACATCAGTTTTTTAACGAAAGAAGATTTGTATATGTTCACACACCTATAATCACTTCCAGTGATGCTGAAGGTGCTGGTGAAATGTTTAGATTATCTACACTTGATCTAGATAAGATGCCAAAAACAGAAGATGGAAAAGTAGATTTTTCAAAAGACTTCTTTGGTAAAGAAACCAATTTAACAGTAAGTGGTCAATTAGAAGCAGAAGCATTTGCTATGGCATTTAAAAATGTTTATACATTTGGACCTACTTTCAGAGCTGAAAACTCAAACACTGCAAGACATGCTGCAGAATTCTGGATGTTAGAACCAGAAATTGCCTTTGCAGATTTAAATGACAATATGAATTTAGCAGAAGATATGATGAAGTATATGATTTCCTATGTAATGGAACATGCAAAGGAAGAAATGGAATTCTTCAATAACTTTGTAGATAAAACATTAATAGAGAGATTAGAGAATGTAGTTAATTCTGAATTTGGTAGAGTAACTTATACTGAAGCTGTGGAAATACTTAAAGATTGTGGAGAAGAATTCCAATATCCAGTAGAGTGGGGAATAGACCTTCAAACAGAACATGAAAGATATCTTTCAGAAAAAGTATTTAAAAAGCCAGTATTTGTAACTGATTACCCTAAGGAAATAAAAGCTTTCTATATGAGAGTAAACGAAGACAATAAAACAGTTGCAGCCATGGACCTTCTAGTTCCAGGAGTTGGAGAAATCATTGGTGGTAGCCAAAGGGAAGAAAGACTTGATGTCTTAGAACAAAAGATAATAGACAATGGTATGGAACCTGAAGAGTACTGGTGGTATTTAGAGCTTAGAAAATACGGTGGAACAAAACATGCCGGATTTGGTCTAGGTTTTGAAAGGGCCATTATGTATATGACAGGAGTTTCAAACATAAGAGACGTAATACCATTCCCAAGAACAGTTAATTCAGCTGAGTTTTAAGAAGGAGAGATAAATTTGAGAGAGTATAATCCAAATGAAATTGAAAAGAAATGGCAAGATATTTGGGAAGAGAATGAAGTATATAAAGCTAAAGATGATAAAACAATGAAGAAATTCTATGCACTGGTGGAATTTCCATATCCATCAGGAGAAGGACTACATGTGGGACATCCTAGACCTTATACAGCACTTGATATTGTTTCAAGAAAAAGAAGATATGAAGGTTATAATGTTCTATTTCCAATAGGTTGGGATGCTTTTGGACTACCTACTGAAAACTATGCTATAAAAAATAAAATACAGCCAGCTGTAGTTACTAAGGAAAATATAGCAAGATTTAAAAGTCAATTACAATCCATAGGATTTTCCTTTGACTGGTCCAGAGAAGTAAATACTACAGATCCACATTATTACAAATGGACTCAATGGATATTCCTAAAGCTTTATGAAAAAGGACTAGCTTATAAACAAGAAATGCCAATTAACTGGTGTCAATCTTGTAAAATAGGATTAGCCAATGAAGAAGTAGTAAATGGTGTATGTGAAAGATGTGGTGGAGAAGTAGTTAGAAAAGTTAAGAATCAATGGATGCTTAAAATCACTGAATATGCAGACAGACTTATAAAAGACTTAGACGATGTAGATTATATAGATAGAGTAAAAACTCAACAAACAAACTGGATAGGCAAATCAGAAGGTATGGAAGTAGACTTTCAAATAGCCCATTCAGAAGACAAACTAAGAGTATTTACAACTAGAGCTGACACATTATTTGGAGCAACTTATATGGTAATAGCAGTAGAACATCCATTAATAGAAAAATATGGTGATAAAATTACCAACATGGATGAAGTTTTAGCATATAAAGAAGAAGTTGGTAAAAAATCTGATTTCCCTGCTACTGGTCTTGAAATTCCAATATGGATTTCTGATTATGTATTAATGACTTATGGAACAGGAGCTATTATGTCAGTACCAGGTCATGATGAAAGGGACTGGGAATTTGCAACTAAATTTGATCTACCAATAGTAGAAGTAATAAGTGGTGGAGATATTACTGAAGGTGCTTATACCAATACTGATAAAGGAATTTTAGTTAATTCAGGATTCATTAACGGTATGGAAGTTAAAGAAGCCCAAGACACCATGGCTAAATGGTTAGAAGAAAGAGACTTAGGAACTATTAAAACCAACTTCAAACTTAGAGACTGGGTATTTTCAAGACAAAGATACTGGGGAGAGCCTATACCTTTAATTCATTGTGATGAATGTGGATGGGTACGAATGTGGATGGGTACCAGTACCTGAGGATCAATTACCAGTAATATTACCAGAAGTAGAAAACTATGAGCCCACTGATTCAGGAGAATCACCATTGGCAAATATCCATGAATGGGTAAATACCACTTGTCCTAAATGTGGAGGACCAGCGAAAAGAGAAACAGATACTATGCCAAACTGGGCAGGATCATCTTGGTATTTCCTAAGATATATAGATCCTCATAATGAAGAAGAATTTGCATCTCAGGAAGCTTTAGAATACTGGTTACCTATAGATTGGTATAATGGGGGAATGGAACATACCACATTACATCTTCTTTATTCAAGATTCTGGCACAAGTTTTTATATGACATAGGAGTTGTTCCTACTTCAGAACCTTATGCTAAGAGAACTTCCCATGGAATGATCCTGGGAGATAATAGTGAAAAAATGTCTAAATCTAGAGGAAATGTAATAAATCCAGATGATATAGTAAGAGATTTTGGAGCTGACACTCTTAGAACCTATGAAATGTTCATTGGCGACTTTGAAAAATCTGTACCTTGGTCAGAAAATGGAGTAAAGGGATGTAGGAGATTCTTAGATAGAGTTTGGAGATTACAAGAATTAATAGTAAAGGGAGATGAATATACTCCTGAACTTGAAACTCTTATTCACAAGACAATTAAGAAAGTAAGTCATGACTTTGAAACACTGAAATTCAATACTGGAATTGCTGCATTAATGACTCTTTCAAATGAGTTTAATGACTTTGGTAAAATAACTAAAGCAGATTTCAAAACCTTCTTAATGTTATTAAACCCAGTGGCACCTCATATTACAGAAGAATTATGGGAGATAATCGGATTGCCAGGTAAATTATATAACAACTCTTGGCCAAAATATGATGAAGAAAAAACTATAGATGATGTAATAGAAATGCCGATTCAAGTTAATGGAAAAGTTAGAGGTATAGTAACAGCCAATGCTGATGATACTCAAGATATAGTAAGAGAAAAAGCAATACTTGATGAAAACATTTCTAAATTCTTAGAAGGTAAGACCATTGTAAAAGAAATTTTTGTAATGGGCAAAATTTACAATATTGTGGTAAAATAAGATATATCAAACCCTAAAGGTTAGAATAGCCTTTAGGGTATTAATCCTATATAAAATATAAAGGGGGCAATTCAATGAGCAAGATTAAAATAGTAACAGATAGTACCAGTTATATTTCTAAGCACTATGCAGATATGGAAAATGTAACTGTAGTACCATTAAATTATGTATTTGACGGTGAAACCTTTAAAGAAGGATTTAGTGGAGAATATGATCAGTTTTATATAAAACTAGGAAGTACAAAGTTGTTTCCAACAACTTCCCAACCTTCAGCAGGAGAGTTCGTAGATGCATTTGAAAGTGCATTTGAGGATTATGATGAGATAATAGCTATTCTTATATCTTCTAAACTAAGTGGTACCTACAGTAGTGCCATGCTTGCAAAGAATATCTTAGAGGATAAAAGTATAACTATTATAGACACAGAAACATCTGCTTCAAATCTACGTTATTTAGTAGAAGATGCAGTAGAAATGGTAAAAGAAGGAAAAACTTCAGAAGAAATCAAAGTATTCATACATGAAAAGAAATCTAAAATGAAAGTATTTTTAACCGCAGATACCTTAGAATATCTAAGCAGAGGTGGTAGACTTTCTTCTGTACAGGCTAAAGTAGGTAATTTATTAAATATAAAACCTATTATTCAATTAAAAGATGGAGAACTAAGCTTATTAGAAAAAACTAGAGGAATCAAGAAAGCAATAGCTGGAATTATAGATAAAATTCCAGAAGATGTAAGCAAGATATCAATCTGCTATGCATTAAATGTAGAAGAAGCAAATGAAATAGAAAAGCACTTAGTTCCAAAGTTTCCAAATGCCTTAATTACAACTGATGGATTAGGACCAGTTATAGGATCTCATTTAGGACCCCATGCAATAGGATTTTGTTATTATTAAAATAATTGAAATAGTGGAAGATTATTCTTCCACTATTTCTTTTTTCTTTATGGTAATTACATATTTCTATGATATAATTATGACAAGCAATAAAAATTTTCGGAGGTGTTTTTTTTGAGTAAAATTTTAATTACAGGTGCTCTTGGGCAAATAGGTTCCGAGTTAACAGTTAAATTAAGAGATATTTACGGTAATGACAATGTAGTAGCAAGTGGTAGAAGAGTAAAAGATGGATTTGATGAATTAATAGCAGCAGGTCCCTTTGAAATCGTTAACATTAATGACGTTGCAAATTTAAACGAAACTATTGACAAACATAAGATCGATACAGTAATAAATTTAGCTGCAGTGCTTTCCGCAGTTGGAGAAAAAACTCCACAAGCTTGTTGGAATGTTAATATGAATGGATTATATAATATACTAGAAATAGCTAATGAAAAGAAGATTAAATTATTTAACCCATCTTCAATAGCTGCTTTTGGTCCATCCACACCACCTGATTGTACTCCTCAAGATACAATACAAAGACCTACATCTATGTATGGTGTAACAAAGGTTGCAGGAGAATTATTATGTGATTATTATCATAAGAGATTTGGTGTAGACACTAGAGGAGTAAGATTCCCAGGTCTGATATCATATGCTACATTACCTGGTGGAGGAACTACAGATTATGCAGTTCATATTTACTATGAAGCACTTAGAAAAGGAGAATACACCAGTTTTATTGACAAGGGAACAAAGATGGATATGATGTATATGCCTGATGCACTAGACGCTATAGTACAATTACTAGATGCAGATGGTTCAAAATTAATCCATAGAAATGCATTTAATATTTCAGCAATGAGCTTTGAACCAGAAGAGTTAGCAGCGTCCATAAGAAAGTTTATGCCAGAATTTAAATTACATTATGATGTAGATCAAGAAAGACAAGATATAGCAAATAGCTGGCCAAATTCACTGGATGATACAGCAGCAAGAGAAGAGTGGGGCTGGAGTCCGAAATACGACATAGATGCTATGTCAAAGGATATGCTAGAACAACTTAAAATTAAATTAGGACTATAATCAAAAGTTAGGAGAAATCCTAACTTTTTTCTTTTAAATCAATCTTGACAAATTTAGTGGGTTATATTATACTAAAAAAGTAATACCAACTGAAATGGTTGGGATTGAGAGAGAGGTGTGAAAATGAGGCTATCTACAAAAGGTAGATATGGTTTAATGGCAATGAGTCAGCTGGCTTTAGAACATGGCACAGGACCAATTCCACTGAAGTATATTGCTGAGAAACAAAACTTATCAGAAAGTTATTTAGAACAATTATTTTCAACTCTTAGAAAAAATGGATTACTAAATAGTGTTAGAGGTTCACAAGGTGGGTATATGTTATCTAGAGAGCCTTGCGACATTACTGTAGGGAATATACTTAGAGCTTTAGAAGGTGAATTAGGACCTGCAGAATGTACTCATGAAACCATCAATGAATGTACAAGAGAAGATGGTTGTGCTACAAAAATGGTATTGGTAAAAATAAAAAACAGTATAGATGAAGTAATAGATGGGATAACACTAGAAGATATGGTCAAAGATGTAAAAGGAATGAAGACAAAAGTTTAGGAGGAGAAAAATGGTTAAACAAATATATATGGATAACTCAGCTACAACACCAGTAAAAGCAGAAGTATTAGAAGCAATGATGCCTTACTTTAGTGAAAAATATGGCAACCCTTCAAGCATTTATTCTTTAGGGTCAGCTTCAAAAGTAGCTGTAGAAAATGCAAGAAATCAAGTAGCAAAAGCTCTTGGAGCAGAAAGCAAAGAAATATTCTTTACAGCCGGTGGATCTGAATCAGACAACTGGGCTATAAAAGGTGTAGCATATAATCAAGTGAAAAAAGGCAATCATATTATAACTACTAAAATAGAACATCATGCAGTATTACACACATGTGAATATTTAGAAAAGAAAGGTTTTGAAGTAACTTATTTAGATGTAGATGAATTTGGTTTAATAGATTTAGAACAGTTAAAAAATGCAATTAAAGATGAAACAATATTGATCTCTATAATTTATGCTAACAATGAAATTGGAACCATTCAACCTATAAAAGAAATTGGTGAAATTTATGGTCCTAAGGGAATAGGAGCACTTTATATTAAACAAGGAACTAGACTAGACACACTTATAACAGGTGGAGGTCAAGAAAGAAATAAAAGAGCTGGTACTGAAAATGTACCTGGAATTGTAGGTTTAGGTAAAGCTATTGAAATAGCTACGGTGGATATAGAAGCACACAATATAAAATTAATCGCTTTAAGAGAAAGATTAATTGAAAAAATAGAAGCAAACATTCCATATATAAGATTAAATGGACCTAGAAAAAACAGATTACCAAATAATGTAAACTTCTGTTTTGAATTTATAGAAGGTGAATCATTATTACTCAGTTTAGACTTAGTAGGTATAGCTGGTTCAAGTGGATCCGCATGTACTTCTGGAACATTAGATCCTTCTCATGTACTTTTAAGTATTGGATTGCCTCATGAAATAGCTCATGGATCCTTAAGACTATCCTTAGGTGATTTTAATACGGAAGAAGAAGTAGATTATGTAGTAGAGCATTTAATGGAAATAGTAGAAAGACTAAGACAAATGTCACCATTATACGATAGAGTTAAGGGGGTAAAATAAATGTATTCAGAAAAAGTAATGGAACACTTCCAACACCCACAAAATGTTGGTGAAATTATAGATGCAGATGGAGTAGGAGAAGTAGGTAATGCTAAATGTGGAGATATAATGAAGATGTACTTAAAAATAGAAGATGGCATTATAGAAGACGTTAAATTCAAAACATTTGGTTGTGGATCTGCAATTGCTTCATCAAGTATGGCTACAGAATTAATAAAAGGTAAATCTATTAAAGAAGCTATGGGAATAACTAACAAAGCAGTAGCTGAAGCTCTAGATGGTCTACCACCAATTAAAATGCATTGTTCAGTATTAGCTGAACAAGCTATTAAATCAGCATTACTAGATTACTCAAAACGAAACAATATTCATATTGATGGTCTTGAAGATGTGGATTTTGATGAAGACTTACATGATATGGATTTTGATGAAGATTAATAAAATATAATAAAACTCTAAGATGGGCAGTTTATCTGCCCTCTTAATATATGGGGTGAAATAATGATAACTATAAATCCACCAGGGTGGTTAATAAAACCATTATGGATTTTATTCACTGCATTTTTGCTTTTACTAATATATTATATTGTAAATATAGGGAATAGTCATATTCCTGAAAAGAAACGTCTAAGATTTGATGATAAAAGGATTCTGCCTATTTTAGGAACTATATTAGGAATTTATTTATTCATTATACTCATAAGACGTTATACTATTTTATCAGACACTGTTTATGCCTTGATCATATCTATTATTATTGCTTATGCATTAAACCCTGTAATTAACTTTTTAGAAAAGAAAAAAATAAAGAGACTTTATGGTGTATTAATATTATATATATCTATTCTAGGAGTATTTTTTGTATTAGCTTTTTTAGTAATACCAAAGTCTTCAAATGAAATAAAGAGATTAATCACCAGTATGCCTACTTATTTTGAACAAATATCTAAAATGTTAGATACTCTTTACACTAAATATTATTCAACATTAGGGGAATTGCCACCTATGTTTAAAGGCATAGAACAAGCTATATTAGATAATATACAAGTTTTAGAAATGGGTATTGCAAAAATGCTTAAATCCTTTGTTGGTGGAATTATACATACATTCTCAAAATTTGTAAGTATAGTCCTAACTCCAATTCTTACTTTATATTTCTTAGTAGATAAAGACATGTTTAAAGATAAGATTAAAGAAGCCATACCTAGAAAATATAGAAATGATGTAATGTTCCTTGCAAATAAGATAGACTTTTCTCTTTCTAAATTTGTTAGAGGTAGATTACTAATGAGTCTTTATGTAGGAATATTTACAACTATAGTATTATTAATAATGAGAATTGAATTTGCATTTGTGATAGGATTTATAACAGGTGTTGCAGATATTATTCCTTATATTGGACCATTACTAGGATTTATCCCAGCTGTATTCTTTGCTTATTTGTCTAAACCAATTAAGGTAGTATGGGTTATTGTATTGTTCTTATTAATACAATGGGCTGAAAATAATATACTAGCTCCTAAGATCATAGGAGAAAACATAGGTATGCATCCTCTTGTAATATTATTATCCATAATTATTGGTGGAGGTATATTTGGAGTTGGTGGAATGATACTTTCAGTTCCAGTAGTTGCTGTGATTAAAATATTATATAAATTTACAAAAGAGAAAATGAAAAGGCCCTTATTTAAAGGGGAGTAGGGCTAAAGATTTATTGACAAATTAGCCATTTTAAAATATAATTTGATAATAGATATAGGTATTCCTCCCTTAATGGGAGGAATTTTTTAGTAAAACAAAATAATGAGGTGTTATTATGAAACAATTAGGATTACATGAAATTAGACGAGAATACTTAGACTTTTTTAAAGAAAAAGACCATTTGATAACTCCAAGTTTTTCACTTGTGCCTAAAAACGATAAATCCCTATTATTAATAGGAGCGGGAATGGCACCATTAAAACAATATTTCACTGGAGAAAAAACTCCACCTAGTACCAGAATGGCAAATTGTCAAAAGTGTATTAGAACAGGAGATATTGATAATGTAGGAAAAACTGATAGACATGGCACTTTTTTTGAAATGCTAGGAAACTTTTCCTTTGGAGATTATTTCAAGAAAGAAGCCATAGAATGGGCTTGGGAATTTTTAACAGAGAGAATGGAAATTGCAGAAGAAGACTTATCAGTAACAGTTTATTTAGATGATGACGAAGCTTTTGACATATGGGAAAATCATATAGGATTACCAAAGGAAAAAATTATTAGACTGGGGAAAGCTGACAACTTTTGGGAATTAGAAGTAGGACCATCAGGTCCATGCTCAGAAATTTTTGTAGATAGAGGAATTAAACATGGTTGTGGAGAGCCTGATTGTAAAGCTGGTTGTGAATGTGACCGGTTTATTGAAGTTTGGAATCTAGTATTCACTCAATTTGATAAAGATGAAAAGGGAGTATACCATCCACTGCCAAATCCAAATATAGATACAGGTATGGGATTAGAGAGATTAGCAGCAGTTATGGAAGATGTTAATAATATATTTGAAGTAGCAGAAGTAAGAAAAATCCTTTCAGCTGTGGAAAAAATAAGCAATTATAAATATAATTCAGATAAAGTAAGTGATATTTCCGTAAGAGTAATAACAGACCATGCAAGAGCTATGACTTTCCTAGTAAGCGATGGAGTACTACCTAGTAATGAAGGTAGAGGCTATGTTCTTAGAAAACTAATAAGAAGAGCAGCTCGTCATGGAAAACTATTAGGAGTACAGGGAACTTTCTTATCTAAAATAGTAGATGTGGTTATAAACTCATGGAGTGTAGAATACAAAGAACTAAAAACTAATGCAGAACAAATAAAAAGAATTATCCGTGCTGAAGAAGATAAATTCCAAGAAACCATAGATCAAGGTATTTCAATACTAGAATCTTATATAGATGAAATGACAAGCTCCAAAGAAACTGTTTTAAGTGGAGACAAAGCATTTAAACTATACGATACCTTTGGCTTCCCGCTGGATTTAACAAAGGAAATCTTAAATGAAAGAAATCTAACTGTTAACGAAGAACAATTCAATCTAGATATGGAAGCTCAAAGAAATAGAGCAAGAAGTGCTAGGGATGATAGTGACAATATAGGTTGGAGTTCTGCAGATCAAAGTCATTTATTTGATAATTTAGAATCTGAATTCAAAGGTTATGAAGAAGTAAGCATAAATACTACAGTAGTTAGCCTTATCAACAACAATGAAAATGCACTAGAATTAGATAAAAATGACTCAGGTATAATTGTACTTAAAGAAACACCTTTTTATGGTGAATCTGGAGGACAAGTTGGAGATATAGGTATAATAGAGAATAAGGACTTTAAAGCTAAAGTAGAAGATACTATTCATACTAAAGCTGGACTTACTATTCAAAAGGTAAAAGTCTTAAGTGGTAAAATTAAAACTGGTGATAGTGTAAATGCTGATGTAGACAGAACTAGACGTGATGCGTTAAGACGTAATCACACAGCTACTCATCTTCTTCACAAAGCATTAAAAGATGTATTGGGAAGCCATGTTAATCAAGCAGGTTCCTTAGTAATGCCAAATAAATTTAGATTTGACTTTACACATTTTGAAAGTCCAACATTTGAAGAATTAAATATGATTGAAAAAATA
>CAJDWC010000022.1_pt1 | contig 17636 bp, 16 predicted proteins | sample 7391511 | NCBI WGS metagenome assembly CAJDWC01 (sample SAMEA7055719, study PRJEB34461) | soil metagenome | biome: terrestrial ecosystem; feature: Peninsula; material: soil | place: Antarctica | collected 2016 | reverse complement strand
CTTCTGCAGGTGCAGTTGAACATATGTTAATTGCAAATGTAACAAATATAAATGATTCCATAGATGAATTAAAAGATAAAGGACTTTGGATTTATGGTGCTGATATGGATGGCGCAGATTATTATTATAATACTAAGCTAGATGGTGCAATAGGATTAGTAATTGGTAATGAAGGAAAAGGTATATCTAGATTAGCTAAAGAAAAGTGTGATGTTTTAGTAAAAATTCCAATGCAGGGCAAAATATCTTCCCTAAATGCCTCAAATGCAGCTGCTATATTAATATACGAAGTTGTAAGACAAGGTCATGAAAAAGAAAAGCAATAAGCCTAAAGAATATTTATTTGTAGATGGATATAATATTATAAATGATTGGGAAGTTTTAAAAAAATTAGCAGGGATAAGTTTAGAAGAAAGCCGAATTGAACTCTTAGATATACTTTCTGAGTATCATCATTATTCTGGTATTGAAATCATTGTGGTCTTTGATGCCTATCTAGTAAAAGGAAATAATGGAACTTTTGAAGACTATAAAGGAATAAAAGTAGTTTATACCAAAGAAAATGAAACAGCAGATCATTATATAGAGAGAACTGTAGATGAAATAGGAAGGATAAAAAGAGTTAGAGTAGCTACCTCTGATAAAATAGAACAACAGATAATTTTATCTAGGGGAGGTACTAGAATATCTGCCAGAGAATTACAAGTAGAGATATATAATGAAAACAATATGGTTAAAAGAAGAAGAATGTCTGCAATACAAAAGAATAGACTACATTTAGGGAGATTAGATGAAAGATCTTTAAATAAATTACACAATTGGAACAAACCAGTGGATTAGCTTGACTAAGAATATGATTTTACTTATACTTGAATTAGAATCTTAACCGGGGGGGATACTAATTGGTGCTTTCATTTTATGACAAGACAGATACATTAGTATTTAAAGATATGACTGATGAAGAAATAGTAAAATTAGCTAATGAAAATGAGGATTTAGCTTTTGAGTTTTTAATTAATAAATATAAAAACTTTGTAAGAGGAAAAGCTAGGTCATATTTTTTAGTTGGTGCAGACAGAGACGATATAGTTCAAGAGGGAATGATTGGACTTTTTAAGGCTGTAAGAGACTATGATATAACAAAACAAGCATCATTTAGGAGCTTTGCAGAAATTTGTATTACTAGACAAATTATTACTGCAATAAAATCAGCCACTAGGCAAAAGCATATACCCTTGAACAGTTATATATCATTGAATAAGCCAATGTATGAAGAAGATTCAGGAAGAACATTACTAGATGTAATTGAAGAGAAAAGAGTAACAGACCCAATGGAGTTATTTATTACTAGAGAAGATATGGATAAAATTCATGTAACTATAGAAAAAATATTAAGCGAACTAGAGCTCAGTTCATTAATGAGTTACTTAGATGGAAAAACCTACAATGAAATTGCAATAGAATTAAATCGTCATGAAAAGAGTATTGACAATGCTCTTCAAAGAGTAAAAAGAAAAATGGAAAAGAGTCTTGAAAGTAATAAACTTTACTATTGACATTATTATGCAAAGGTAGTAGAATATTTAGCAGTAAGCCCACGTAGCTCAGGCGGTAGAGCACTTGCTTGGTAAGTAAGAGGTCACCGGTTCAATTCCGGTCGTGGGCTCCATAAATAAATAAAAAATGGGTAAAGCAAAATTTATAAGAAATAAACCACATGTTAATATTGGAACTATAGGTCACGTAGACCACGGTAAAACAACATTAACAGCAGCAATCACAATGGTACTAAGCAAAAGATATGGTTCCGGTGAATTCGTAGACTATGCACATATAGACAAAGCACCAGAAGAAAGAGAAAGAGGTATAACAATCTCAACATCTCACGTAGAATACGAAACAGAAAAAAGACACTACGCACACGTGGACTGTCCAGGACATGCTGACTATGTAAAGAACATGATTACAGGAGCAGCACAAATGGATGGCGCTATATTAGTAGTATCAGCAGCAGATGGCCCAATGCCACAAACAAGAGAACATATCCTATTATCCAGACAAGTAGGAGTTCCAAAAATGGTAGTGTTCTTAAACAAAGAAGACCAAGTTGATGACGAAGAGTTAATCGAATTAGTAGAAATGGAAGTAAGAGAATTACTATCTGACTATGAATTTGATGGAGACAACACACCAATTACTGTAGGATCCGCATTAAAAGCAATAGAAGAACCAGACGGACCATGGGGCGACAAAATAGTAGCACTAATGGATACAGTAGATGAGTGGATACCAGAGCCAATAAGAGAAACAGACAAACCTTTCTTAATGCCAGTAGAAGACGTATTCTCAATCACAGGAAGAGGAACAGTAGCTACAGGTAAAGTAGAAAGAGGAGTAGTAAAAACTGGAGACAACGTAGAATTAGTTGGATTAGCAGAAAAGCCAAGAACTCTAGTAGTAACAGGAGTAGAAATGTTCAAGAAATTATTAGACGATGCGCAAGCAGGAGATAATATAGGAGCATTACTAAGAGGTATTCAAAGAGACGAAATTCAAAGAGGTCAAGTACTAGCTAAACCAAAATCAATAGAGCCTCATACAAAATTCGAATCAGAAGTATTTGTACTATCCAAAGAAGAGGGTGGAAGACATACTCCATTCTTTAACGGATACAGACCACAGTTTTACTTTAGAACCACAGACGTAACAGGAGATATCCAATTAGAAGAAGGCGTAGAAATGGTAATGCCAGGAGATAACGCAAAATTCATAATTGAATTAATAACTCCAATAGCAATGGATGTAGGATTAAGATTTGCTATTCGTGAAGGTGGAAGAACAGTAGGAGCTGGAGTAGTAACTAAGATACTAGGTTAATTAAAAGACTAGGTCTTTTGACCTAGTCTTTTTTATTCATATATCAATTAAACTATAGAGTAATAAAATTATTGACATACATTTTACTTTGTGATAGTTTATATTAGTAACATTATTGATTAAAACAACCCCATATAAGATGGGAATCCATATAGATAGGCTAATAGTAGGAGGTGCTTTAAATGAGAGATAGAATAACACTGGCTTGTGGTGAATGTAAACAAAGAAACTACGTAACTAAGAAAAATAAAAGAAACACTACTGAAAGAATAGAATTGAAAAAGTATTGTAAATTTTGTAAAGCTCACACAGCTCATAAAGAGACAAAATAATATAAGAATATTAAGGATGTGAACTAAATGGCAACTCAAGCTGAAGGAAACAAAGGTAAATTAACAGCTTATTTTAGAGGTGTAAGATCAGAATTAAAGAAAGTTATCTGGCCAACTAGAAAAGAACTAATAAATTATACTGCTGTAGTAACAGCCCTAAGTGCTGTAGTATCTATAGTTGTTTATCTTTTAGACATTGGTATTAATGCTGTATTAAAATTATTTATTTAAGAATCATAAGGGAGGGTAGGGCTTTAAAGCCTGAACTATATGACTGAGATGGTTAATAATAGAGAAGAAAGGGCTATAGATGCTAAATGGTATGTAGTCCATACTTATTCTGGTCATGAAAACAAGGTTAAAGCTAACCTTGAAAAAATGGTTGAAAATAGGGGCATGGTAGACGACATATTTGAAGTGGCTGTTCCAACCGAAGAATATGTAGATACAAAATCCGGAAAAAAAGTAATTAAAGAAAGAAAGTTATTTCCCGGATATGTTTTGGTGAAAATGATTATTAATGATGAATCTTGGTACTTAGTAAGAAACACTAGGGGTGTAACAGGATTTGTAGGGTCCGCATCTAAACCAATCCCCCTAACAGATAAGGAAGTAAAAAATCTAGGGGTTCAAGAAACCACTGTACAAGAAGTAGACTTTAAGATAAAAGATGTAATTAGAGTTATATCAGGACCTTTTGAGAATTTTATGGGGACAATAGACAGCTTGAATTTAGAAAAAAGAAAAGTCAAGGTTTTTGTTTCTATGTTTGGTCGAGATACTTTAGTAGAGTTGGATTTTGAACAAATAGAAAAAAATTAGATTTAATAAAGCAAAGCTTTTTTAAATAGATTTAGTAAGTGGGAGGGATTATCCCGCTAAACCACAATGGAAATAAGGAGGTAAAATTCGTATGGCAAAAAAAGTTATGGCACTAGTAAAGTTACAAATACCAGCAGGTAAAGCAACACCAGCTCCACCAGTAGGTACTGCATTAGGACCTCACGGAGTTAATATTATGCAATTTACAAAAGAGTTTAATTCTAAGACATCTGATCAAGCAGGAATGATAATACCAGTAGTTCTTACTGTGTATCAAGATAGATCATTTTCATTTATTACAAAAACTCCACCAGCTTCAATATTAATTAAAAAGGCAGTTGGCAAGGAATTGGGTTCAGCTGAACCAAATACTGTAAAGATAGCTACAATTTCTAAAGCGCAAGTTAAAGAAATAGCTGAAATCAAAATGCCAGATTTAAATGCTGCATCATTGGAAGCTGCAATGAATATGGTAGCTGGAACAGCAAGAAGTATGGGAGTAGAAGTAGAAAAATAGGAAATTAGTGGGAGGAAATTCCGTTAAAACCACAAGGAGGTAAATTAAATGGCAAAAAGAGGTAAAAATTATACAGAAAGTATTAATCTTATAGATAGACACAATCTTTATGACACAAGTGAAGCAATTGCTTTGGTTCTAGAAACATCTAAAGCGAAGTTTGACGAAACTATAGATTTATCAGTAAGGCTTAGTGTTGATCCAAGACACGCTGACCAACAAGTTAGAGGTGCAGTAGTATTACCACATGGTACTGGTAAAACTAGAGTAGTTTTAGTAATCGCTAAAGGTGATAAAATAAAAGAAGCTGAAGATGCAGGAGCTGACTTTGTAGGCGGAGACGAAATGATAGCTAAAATCCAAACTGAAGGTTGGATGGATTTTGACGTAGTAGTAGCTACTCCAGACATGATGGGTGTTGTAGGTAGAATTGGTAGAGTATTAGGACCAAAAGGACTTATGCCAAACCCTAAATCAGGAACTGTAACTTTTGATGTAGGCAAAGCAGTAGAAGAAATCAAAGCAGGTAAGGTTGAATATAGAGTTGATAAAGCTAGTAATGTCCATGTTCCAATTGGTAAAAAATCATTTGGTGCAGAAAAACTAACAGAAAACTTTAATACAATCATAGACACTTTAGTTAAAGCTAAGCCACCAGCTGCAAAAGGTAGATATCTTCAATCAGTTACTATTGCTAGTACTATGGGACCTGGTGTCAAAGTAAATGGTCAAAAGTTAATGGATAAGTTTGCATTATAAAAACAAGATGTTGACAATGTAATAAGTTGTTGTTATACTAATTACGTTAATATAAATTGAATAAATAATTGCTGTAGACAGTAGGTACCTTTAGTGGTTTAATCTTCCTACCGAGGTGAGTTAATTCTAATAATTAAAATTAGAGTCTCTCTGTGTCTACAGGGAGATTTTTTATTTTATAGCAATTTAGGAGGTGAAGTCGGTGAGGGAAAAAACCCTTCAAGTTAAAAGTCAAAATGTTGAAGAAATAAAAGAAAAAATCAGCAAAGCTCAAACAGTAGTTTTGGTTGACTATAGAGGATTAAATGTTGAACAATTAACAGAACTAAGAAGCCAATATAGAAAAGCAAATATTGATTATAAAGTATATAAGAACACCATGATGAGAAGAGCTTTCAAAGATTTAGGATTAGAAGATTTCAATGAATTCTTAAAAGGACCATCAGCTGTAGCTTTTGGTTATGATGATCCAGTGGAAGCAGCTAAGATAACAGCAGAATTTGCTAAAATAAATAAAAAATTAGAAATAAAAGCTGGAATTGTTGATGGTGCAGTAATTGATGTAGCTGGAGTTAATAATTTAGCAAGTCTACCATCAAGGGAAGTACTTGTAACACAAGTGTTATATGGATTAAATTCTCCTATACAAGGTTTTGCAAATGTACTTCAAGGTACAATTAGAAGCTTAGCAATAGTACTTAATGCTATAGCGGAAGAAAAAGCAGCATAAATGTTGATAAAATAAAAAAATAAATTTTACGGAGGTATATATAAAATGGCAAGCGAAAAAGTATTAGGTTTAATTGAAGAAGTAAAAAATTTAACGGTATTGGAATTATCAGAATTAGTTAAAGCATTAGAAGAAGAATTTGGTGTAAGTGCATCAGCTCCTATGGCAGCAGCAGCAGCAGCAGCTCCTGCAGAAGCAGCAGAAGAAGAAAAAACTGAATTTGATGTTGTATTAGCTGAAGTTGGCGGACAAAAAATCAAAGTTATTAAAGCAGTTAGAGAATTAACTGGTTTAGGATTAAAAGAAGCTAAAGAATTAGTAGATAATGCACCAAAAGCAGTTAAAGAAGGCGCATCAAAAGAAGAAGCAGAAGAAATGAAACTTAAGTTAGAAGAAGTTGGAGCAGTAATAGAAATAAAATAATTAAGGATTAATTAATAAAGGCTTTCAAATACAGAAAGCCTTTTTTTTATATGTAAAATAACACTGTGTCTTCTATATTAAAGAATAAAATGTTTGACAAAGTTCCTTATGTGTGATAGCATAATTTATTGCACATGATTTTTACTCATGTGATAGTTATGTCTAAATATAGGATTTAAAAGCATTAATAAAATATATATGTAATTTAAATGATTTACCAAAAGTGATTAGCGCTTTTGGATATTTTAGTTTAATAAGGGGTGATGTGTTTTATGGTACATCCTGTAACATTTGGTAAGCGGGTCAGGATGAGTTACTCCCGCATTGATGAAGTACTCGATTTGCCGGATTTAATAGAAGTCCAAAGATCTTCAAATGAATGGTTTTTGAAACAAGGATTGAAGGAAGTCTTTGATGATATTTCTCCTATTCAAGACTATACTGGAAACTTAATATTGGAATTTGTTAATTACCATATTGAGAAAGAATTAAAGTATAGTGAGGAAGAAGCTCGTGAAAGAGATACAAATTATTCAGCTCCTTTAAAGGTTAAAGCTAGATTAATCAATAAAGAAACTGGAGAAGTTAAAGAGCAAGAAGTGTTTATGGGAGATTTACCTTTAATGACAGAAAAAGGTACATTTATTATCAATGGTGCTGAAAGAGTTGTAGTTAGTCAACTAGTAAGGTCCCCAGGGGTATATTTTGTCGAGGAAATCGACAAGACCGGTAAGAAATTATATTCTTCTACATTAATACCTAATAGAGGTGCATGGTTAGAATATGAATCTGATTCTAATGATGTAGTATATGTGAGAATTGATAGAACTAGGAAACTTCCTATTACAACATTACTAAGAGCCTTAGGAATTGAAAGAGATTCTGAAATAATTGAAGTTTTAGGTGAGACAGAACAAGTGTTAAAAACTTTTGAAAAAGACAGTACTACTACTGAAGAAGAAGGGCTAGTTGAAATTTACAAAAAATTACGTCCTGGTGAACCTGCTACTGTAGATAGCGCTAGATCCTTAATTAATAATTTATTTTTTGACCCTAAAAGATATGACTTAGCTAAGGTTGGTAGATATAAATTCAATAAAAAATTAGCATTATTTAATAGGATTTATGGCAAAAGAGCAGCCGAAGATGTTTTAGATATGTCTACTGGTGAGCTATTTGTTGCAAAAGGAGAACCAATCAGTAGAGATTTAGCTATTGAAATAGAAAATAGTGGTATTAATTTGGTAGACATACTGTTAGAAGATGATACTGTAGTAAGAGTTAGAGGAAATCATTTTGTAAGTGTCCAAGCATTTGATCTTCCATTTGCTTTAGAATCTTTAGGACTTAAAGAAAAAATATATTATCCACTAATGAAAGAATTAATGGATACTTATGATGATCCTGATGAATTAGAAGCTGCAGTAAAAGATAAAGTTAAAGAATTATCACCTAAACACATAATGCCAGATGATATTATTGCAAGTGTAAATTATGAATTCAACTTGTTTAATGGTGTTGGTAACACTGATGATATAGACCATCTTGGAAATAGAAGATTAAGATCCGTAGGTGAATTGTTGCAAAATCAATTTAGAATCGGATTGTCACGTATGGAAAGAGTAGTAAAAGAGAGAATGACTATACAAGATATGGATATTGCAACGCCTCAAGCTCTAATTAATATTAGACCAGTTGTAGCATCTATTAAAGAATTCTTTGGTAGTAGCCAGTTATCTCAATTTATGGATCAAACAAATCCATTGGCTGAGTTAACCCACAAAAGAAGAATGTCAGCATTAGGACCTGGAGGTTTAAGTAGAGATAGAGCAGGGATAGAAGTAAGGGACGTTCACCATTCTCATTATGGTAGAATGTGTCCAATTGAAACCCCAGAAGGACCAAATATAGGATTGATAACTTCATTAACTACCTATGCTAGAATTAATGAATATGGTTTTTTAGAAGCTCCATATAGAAGAGTTAAACTAGGACAAGGTAAAATTACTGGAGATATAGACTATATAACAGCTGATGTTGAAGATGAATTTATCATCGCTCAGTCTAATGAAGTATTAAATAGTAAAAATGAATTTGCAAGCAAAAGAATTGTAGCTAGAGGTAAATCTGGAGTGGTAGATATTTTCCCAAGTAGTGAAGTAGGCTACATGGACGTATCTCCAAGACAAATAGTATCTGTAGGTACTGCAATGATACCGTTTTTAGAGAATGATGATGCCAACAGAGCTTTAATGGGTGCTAATATGCAGCGTCAAGCTGTGCCACTTTTAAAATCTGAATCACCAATTATTGGAACAGGTATAGAATACAAAGCTGCTAAAGATTCAGGTGTAGTAGCCATTGCTAGAAGTAATGGAATCATAGAAAAAGTTTCTTCCAATGAGATAATTATTAGAACAGACAATGATAATAAAACTGAAACACATAAATTGCTTAAATTTAAAAGATCTAACCAAGGAACTACTATTAACCAAAGACCTATAGTTATCCAAGGTGAAAGAATAGAAAAAGGACAAGTTATAGCTGATGGACCAAGTACTGAACTTGGAGAAATTGCTTTAGGTAAAAACCTACTTATAGCCTTTATGACTTGGGAAGGTTACAACTTTGAAGATGCTATTTTGATTAGTGAAGAATTGGTAGTAGATGACACTTTAACTTCAGTTCATATTGAAGAATATGAATCTGAGGCAAGAGACACTAAACTTGGACCTGAAGAAATCACTAGAGATATTCCAAATGTTGGGGAAGATATGCTAAAAGAGTTAGATGTTAGAGGTATTATTCGTATAGGTGCTGAGGTAAAAGCAGGGGATATACTTGTAGGTAAAGTAACACCAAAAGGTGAAACAGAACTTACTGCTGAAGAAAGACTTTTAAGAGCTATTTTCGGAGAAAAAGCCAGAGAAGTTAGAGATACTTCATTAAGAGTACCTCATGGTGAAACTGGAATAATATTAGACGTTAAAGAATACTCAAGAGAAAATGGTGATGAACTTCCACCTGGAGTAAATCAAAAGGTTAGAGTTTATGTAGCAACTAAGAGAAAGATTAATGTAGGAGATAAGATGTGTGGACGTCATGGAAATAAAGGTGTAATTTCAAGGATTCTTCCTCAAGAAGATATGCCATATTTACCAGACGGCACACCTATTCAAATTGTATTAAATCCTTTAGGAGTTCCTTCCAGGATGAACTTGGGTCAAGTATTAGAGGTGCATTTAGGACTTGCTGCTAAGAAATTAGGTTGGCATGTTGCAACTCCAGTTTTTGATGGGGCTAACGAAGAAGATATACTTGAAGCACTAAGGGAAGCAGGATATCCAGATAATGGTAAGCTAGAATTAAGAGATGGTAGAACAGGAGAGTACTTTAACAATCCTGTTACAGTTGGATATATGTATATATTGAAATTACATCACTTAGTAGATGATAAGATTCATGCTAGATCAACTGGACCATATTCCTTAGTAACTCAGCAACCACTGGGTGGTAAAGCACAATTTGGTGGACAAAGATTTGGGGAGATGGAAGTTTGGGCGTTGGAAGCTTATGGTGCTTCTCATACACTACAAGAAATATTAACAGTTAAATCTGATGATATTGTAGGTAGAGTTAAAACATATGAGGCCATAGTTAAAGGTGAGAATATACCTGAACCAGGAATCCCAGAATCCTTTAAAGTACTAATTAAAGAATTACAAAGTTTAGCACTTGATATTAAAATATTAAGTTCTAATAAAGAAGAAATAGAATTAAAAGAATCTGCAGAATATGATTTAACTGATCTAGAAGTAATTGGAGAAGAGTATGCGGACGATAAAATATTAGTAGATGGTGAAATAGTAGCAGCACCTTCTGGAATAACTAAAGTAGGTGGATCATTACCTTCTGGATTTATCTTAGAAGCCAGTGATGAAGAAGATGAAACGGATTCTGATGATGAAGAAGACGAAGATGACGACGATATGTAATCTAATAACTTATAAAAGAAAGGAGAGAACGCTCCTTGTTTGAGAATGAATTTGATTCGATTAGGATAAGCTTAGCTTCACCAGAAAAAATTAGGCAATGGTCTAAGGGAGAAGTAAAAAAACCTGAGACAATAAATTATAGAACATTAAAGCCTGAAAAAGAAGGTCTCTTTTGTGAGAAAATATTTGGACCTACCAAGGATTGGGAATGCCATTGTGGTAAATACAAAAGAGTTAGATATAAAGGCGTTGTATGTGATAGATGCGGTGTTGAAGTTACCAAATCTAAAGTAAGAAGAGAGAGATTAGGGCATATAGAACTTGCTGCACCTGTTTCTCATATTTGGTATTTTAAAGGTATTCCAAGCCGAATGGGACTTATATTAGATATGAGCCCAAGAGCATTGGAAAAGATTTTATACTTTGCATCCTATGTAGTAATAGATGCAGGAGATACATCTTTATATGATAAACAACTTTTAACAGAAAGTGAATATAGAGATTATTATGACCAGTATCGTAACAAGTTTAAGGCTATGATGGGTGCTGAAGCTGTAAAAGCTTTACTTTCCAATATAGATTTAGATAAAGAATCTAGAGAATTACGTTCTCAACTAAAAGATTCTACAGGTCAAAAGAAAATCAGAATCACAAGAAGACTGGAAGTAGTAGAAGCATTCATAAAATCAGGAAATCAGCCTGAATGGATGATTATTGATGCTATACCAGTAATTCCACCAGACTTAAGACCAATGGTTCAATTAGATGGAGGAAGATTTGCTACATCTGACTTGAATGATTTATATAGAAGAGTTATTAATAGAAATAATAGACTGAAAAGATTATTAGACCTAGGAGCTCCTGATATCATTGTAAGAAATGAGAAAAGAATGCTTCAAGAGGCTGTAGATGCATTAATTGACAACGGTAGACGAGGAAGACCTGTTACAGGACCTGGAAACAGACCACTTAAATCTTTAAGTGATATGTTAAAAGGAAAGCAAGGTAGATTTAGACAAAACCTATTAGGTAAAAGGGTAGACTATTCTGGTAGATCTGTTATCGTAGTAGGGCCTGAACTAAAATTATACCAATGCGGACTTCCTAAAAAAATGGCATTAGAATTATTTAAACCATTTGTAATGAAGAAATTAGTGGACGAAGGGTTCTCTCATAATATAAAATCAGCAAAAAGAATGATTGAGAGAGTAATGCCTGAAGTTTGGGATGTATTAGATTCAGTTATTAAAGATCATCCTGTACTTTTAAACAGAGCTCCTACACTTCATAGATTAGGTATTCAAGCATTTGAACCTATACTTGTAGAAGGAAAAGCCATAAAGCTTCACCCACTAGTATGTACAGCATATAACGCTGACTTTGATGGTGACCAAATGGCAGTTCACGTTCCATTATCTACTGAAGCTCAAGCTGAAGCTAGATTGTTAATGTTATCAACAAACAATATATTAGCACCAAAAGATGGAAAACCTATAACTACTCCAACTCAAGATATGGTTTTAGGATGTTACTACCTAACCCTTGAAAGAGAAAACGAACTTGGTGAAGGTAAGTACTTTAAAGACTTTGATGAAATGTTCCTTGCTTACTTCAATAAAGAAGTATCAATACATGCAACTGTTAAAGTTAAAGTAAGACATGGTTCAGATGATAAAGGTGAACTTGTTCAAAGTACTGTAGGTAGATTTATATTAAATGAGAATATTCCACAGGACTTAGGTTTTGTAGATAGAGAAATGCATCCATATGCATTAGAAATAGATAGAATTGTAGATAAGAAATTTTTAGGTGTGTTAATTGAAAAATGCTTTAGAAAACATGGAAATAGTATTACTGCCACATTATTAGATGATATTAAAGAAATGGGATTCCGTTATGCTACAATCGGTTCAATTTCTGTATCTATGCAGGATATTATTATTCCACAATCAAAATATGACCTTATAGAAAAAGCTGAATTAGAAGTAGATAAATTCGAAAAATCTTATAGAAGAGGTCTTATCTCTGATGAAGAACGATATGAAAAAGTAATTGAAATCTGGAACAAAACCACTGATGATGTAACAGATACATTGATGGAAGGTTTAGATGAAATGAATAATATTTATATCATGGCTTTATCAGGAGCTAGAGGTAGTAAAAACCAAATAAGACAATTAGCTGGTATGAGGGGTCTTATGAATAATGCATCAGGTAAAACCATAGAGGTTCCAATAAAAGCTAACTTTAGAGAAGGACTATCAGTACTTGAATTCTTTATGTCCACTCATGGATCTAGAAAAGGATTAGCAGACACAGCACTTAGAACTGCAGACTCCGGATATTTAACTAGAAGACTGGTAGATGTAAGTCAAGATGTTATAGTTAGAGAAATAGATTGTGGAACAGATCAGTTTTTACTTGTGAAAGCATTTAAAGATGGTAGAGAAGTAATTGAAGAATTAGAAGATAGAATAGAAGGTAGATTTGCTTATGAAGATATCTTAAATCCTAAGACTGGTGAAGTATTGGTTAAGGGTAATGAAATGATATCTCAAATATGTGCAGATTATATTAAAGAAATAGGAATTGAAGAAGTAAAAGTAAGATCAGTACTGGGTTGTAAAGCTAGATTTGGTGTATGCTCTCACTGTTATGGTAGAAACTTAGCTACAGGAGAAACAGTAGGTATAGGAGAAGCAGTTGGTATTATAGCTGCTCAATCCATAGGAGAACCTGGAACTCAGTTGACCATGAGAACATTCCATACAGGTGGAGTAGCTGGTGCAGATATTACACAAGGTTTACCAAGGGTAGAAGAGCTATTTGAAGCTAGAAAACCAAAAGGATTGGCTGTAATTTCTGAAAACAGTGGAGTTGTTAGTATCCAAGAAGTTAAGAGAAAGAAAGAAGTAGTAATAACTTCAACAGATGGAGAAAGCATGGCTTACAACATTGTATATGGCTCAAGACTTAATGTAAAAGAAGGAGATGTCGTTGAAGCTGGAGATGAACTTACAGATGGTTCAGTAAATCCACATGATATCTTAAAGATTAAAGGTGTTCAAGGAGTACAAAACTATATAGTTAAAGAAGTTCAAAGAGTTTATAGACTTCAGGGTGTTGAAATTTCTGATAAGCATTTAGAGGTAATTGTAAAACAAATGCTTTCTAGAGTTAAGATAGAAGAAGCAGGAGATACAGATATGCTTCCAGGTAGTTTAGTAAACTTATATGACTTTGAAGAAAACAATACAAAGATTATTAAAGAAGGTTTAGAACCAGCAGTTGGTAGTAGAACATTGCTAGGAATAACAAAAGCTTCATTAGCTACTGATTCATTCTTGTCAGCAGCTTCATTCCAAGAGACAACTAGAGTATTGACAGATGCTGCTATTAAGGGAAAAGAAGACTTCCTATTAGGATTAAAAGAAAATGTAATCATAGGAAAATTGATCCCAGCTGGTACAGGATTAAAACGATATAGTAACGTAGAAGTTGTGGTAGAAGAAAATAATCAGCTTTTAGAAGAAAATATGGTTGACATGTAAAAACTCAAGTGATAAAATGTTATAGGTATAAAGTTGAAATAACTCTTGATAACATAGAGATGATGTGGACTTTAGGTTCACATCATCTTTAAAATGTTTTAAGGAGGGAAATTATGGTTGCAAAACTTAAAACAGACAACAAAGTTGTAGGTGCAAAACAAGTAAAAAGAGCTCTTAGAACATCGGATGTTGAATTAGTTTATATAGCTATGGATGCGGAAGATAAAGTAACAAAAGAAATTATCATGTTTTGTAATGAAAAGCATATTCCGTTAGAAAGAGTAGAAACAATGAAAATTCTTGGAGATGCTTGTGGGATTAGTATTAACGCAGCAGTAGCTGCTTTGATAAAGTAATAAAAATAAAAGGAGGTGCCTAAATGCCAACTATTAACCAATTAATTAGAAAAGGCAGGGAAAAGATGGTTTACAAATCAAAATCACCAGCTTTAGGAGTGAACTTCAATACTCTTAGAAAGAAGACAACTACTGTTAACTCTCCACAAAAGAGAGGGGTATGTGTTTCAGTTAGAACGGTTACACCAAAGAAACCAAACTCAGCACTGAGGAAAGTAGCAAGGGTTAGACTTACTAACGGTTTAGAAGTAGCCGCTTATATCCCTGGAATAGGACACAATTTACAAGAACATAGTGTTGTTCTAATCAGAGGTGGTAGAGTTAAAGACCTTCCAGGAGTTAGATACCATATTGTTAGAGGTACATTAGATACTGCAGGAGTAGACAAAAGAATGCAAAGCAGATCAAAATATGGTGCAAAACGACCAAAAGGTAAATAAAAGTGCAAAAATGCAGGAAGTAATTCCATTTATATAGAAATATAGCATTTTGGCGCACAACGGCAATAACATTGTCGAGTACCAATGAAAGCTTATATAGTCGAGGAGGGAAGTAAAGTGCCAAGAAAAGGACATGTACCAAAAAGAGAAGTAATGCCAGATCCAATTTATAACGATGTTGTTGTAACAAAATTAATCAACAGCATTATGCTTGATGGAAAAAAGGGAATCGCAGAAGGTATAGTTTACGGTGCTATGGATTACATTGGTGAAAAAGCTAATGAAGAATCAATAGATGTATTCTATAAAGCTATGAACAATATCATGCCAGTATTAGAAGTTAAAGCTAGACGTATTGGTGGAGCAACTTATCAAGTTCCAATAGAAGTAAGACCTGAAAGAAGAGAGACATTAGGAATTAGATGGTTAGTTATCAACGCTAGAAAAAGAGGCGAAAAAACCATGACTGAAAAGTTAGGTAAAGAGCTTTTAGATGCTTCAAATGGTATGGGTGGAACAGTTAAGAAAAGAGAAGATACACATAAAATGGCAGAAGCAAATAAAGCTTTCGCACACTACAGATGGTAGTCACGTTTTAAATGTGTGGTTAATTTAAGAGATACAGGAAAGAGGAGGAAATATTGTGCCAAGACAAGTACTACTAGAGAACACTAGAAATATAGGCATAATGGCTCATATTGATGCAGGAAAAACAACTACCACTGAAAGAATATTATATTATACTGGTAAAATCCATAAAATAGGTGAGACCCATGAGGGTGCAGCACAAATGGACTGGATGGAGCAAGAACAAGAAAGAGGTATCACTATAACATCTGCCGCAACTACATGTATGTGGGACAATCATAGAATAAACGTTATTGACACACCTGGGCACGTGGATTTCACTGTTGAAGTTGAAAGATCACTTAGAGTCCTAGATGGAGCAGTAGCACTATTCTGTGCAAAGGGTGGAGTAGAGCCTCAATCAGAAACAGTATGGAGGCAAGCAGATAAGTATCATGTGCCTCGTTTAGGTTTTGTAAATAAAATGGATATTGTAGGTGCAGATTTTTTTAGAGCAATAGAAATGATTAAAGACAGACTTAAAGCAAATCCAATCGCAATTCAATTGCCAATTGGAGCAGAGGATAAGTTTTTAGGCGTAGTTGATTTAGTTAATATGAATGCCAGGATTTACAAAGATGACCTAGGCGAAGAAATTGAAATAACAGATATACCTGATGATATGAAAGAATTAGCAGCAGAGCATAGAGAAATATTAATAGAAGCTATATCAGAACATGATGAAGATTTGATGATGAAATTCCTTGAAGGTGAGGAATTAACAAATGAAGAAATCATGAAAGGTATTAGAACTGCTTGTATTAAAGTAGCTATGACACCAATACTTTGTGGTACTGCATATAAAAATAAAGGTGTTCAACCATTGCTTGATGCAATAATTGATTACCTACCATCACCATTAGATGTACCAGCTATAAGAGGGATTAGTTTAGATACTGATGAAGAAGAAGAAAGACCTCCATCAGATGAAGCACCTTTCTCAGGATTAGCTTTTAAAATTGCTACAGATCCTTTTGTTGGTAAACTTGCATATTTAAGAGTATACTCTGGTTCAGTTAACTCTGGATCTTATGTACTAAATGCAGGAAGAGGCAAAAGAGAAAGAGTTGGAAGACTTCTTTTAATGCATGCTAATAAGAGAGAAGAGATTGAAACTGCTTATGCAGGTGATATAGTAGCTGTAATTGGTTTAAAAGATACTACTACTGGAGATACACTTTGTGACGAAAAGTCACCAATTATATTAGAAAGTATGGATTTCCCAGAGCCAGTTATACATGTAGCTATAGAACCAAAAACAAAGGCAAGTCAAGAAAAGATGGGACAAGCATTAGCTAAGTTAGCTGAAGAAGACCCAACTTTCAGAACATACACAGATGAAGAAACAGGACAAACAATAATAGCGGGAATGGGAGAACTTCACTTAGAAATCATAGTTGATAGATTGTTAAGAGAGTTTAAAGTTGAAGCTAATGTTGGTAATCCTCAGGTAGCTTACAAAGAATCTATCCTAGCTTCAGCAGAAGCAGAAGGTAGATATATTAAGCAATCTGGTGGTCGTGGTCAATACGGTCATGTTAAATTAAGAATTGAACCTCAAACACCTGGAGATGGATACCTATTTGTAAATGGTATTGTTGGTGGGGCTATTCCTAGAGAATATGTCAACGCTGTAGATCAAGGTGTTAAAGAAGCTATGAACGCTGGTATTCTAGGTGGATATCCAGTATTAGATATAAAAGTAACTGCATACGATGGATCTTATCATGATGTAGACTCCTCAGAAATGGCTTACAAAATAGCTGGATCAATGGGCTTCAGAGAAGCAATGAGAAAAGCTAAACCAACATTACTTGAACCAATGATGAAGGTAGAAGTAATTATGCCTGAAGAATATATGGGTGATGTAATGGGAGATATAAGTTCAAGAAGAGGTAGAATTGATGGTATGGAAACCAGAAGCGGTGCTCAAGTTGTAAATGCACACGTTCCATTATCTGAAATGTTTGGTTATGCAACTGACCTTCGTTCAAATACACAAGGTAGAGCTGTTTACTCCATGTTATTTGATCATTATGAATCAGTACCAAATAGTATTTCAGAAAAAGTTTTAGGAGAAAAATAGTCAAGATATAAGGAGGAAATTAAAAAATGGGTAAAGCAAAATTTATAAGAAATAAACCACATGTTAATATTGGAACTATAGGTCACGTAGACCACGGTAAAACAACATTAACAGCAGCAAT
>CAJDWC010000026.1_pt1 | contig 17979 bp, 16 predicted proteins | sample 7391511 | NCBI WGS metagenome assembly CAJDWC01 (sample SAMEA7055719, study PRJEB34461) | soil metagenome | biome: terrestrial ecosystem; feature: Peninsula; material: soil | place: Antarctica | collected 2016 | reverse complement strand
CCTATATGTTTTCTTTGAGACTTGTAACTAGCTCCATTAAATAATACATTTCCAGATATAGGTTTTATTAAATCCAACATAGCTTTAATTAGGGTAGACTTTCCCGCACCATTTGGCCCTACTATTGCCATTAAAATTCCCTTAGGAATATCTAAGTCAACGTCCCATAAAACTGGTTTTATATGATAGGCAACTGTCATATCTTCTACTTCTATAATATAATCTTTTTCATTTACCATATTCATCTCTCCTAAATCCATTTATTTTTTCAAAGCATTAACAATTGTATCTATATTAGCTTTAAAGGTTCCTATATATGTTTCTGCATCCGATCCAGTATCTCCCGTTGAGTCAGAATAAAGTTCTCCACCTATTTCAACATCAAAACCCTGAGCTCTTACTGCCTCTTGTAATGCTTCTATTGCTTTTCTTGGTACGGAGGATTCTACGAATATAGCTTTAATTTTATTCTCTACTATATAGTTTGCTAATTCTCTAACATCTGAAGTGCCTGCCTCTGACGCTGTACTAATTCCTTGTAAACCTAGTACTTCAAAACCATAAGCCTCTCCAAAATAACTAAAAGCATCATGAGCAGTTATTAATATTCTATTTTCCTTAGGTAATTCTTCAGTTCTGCCTTTAATGTAACTATCTAACTCATCTAAGTCTCCTAAATATTTTTCCAAATTTGAATCATATTCACTTGAATGTTCTGAGTCTAATTCTTTTAATCCTCTTGTAACTTCTGCTGCAGCCTCTTTCCATAAACTTACATCAAACCATACATGTGGATCATAAGCGCCTGGTGATGTTATAAAATCCAAAAGTTTGCCTTCATCTATATTATCTGATACTGCAATAATTAACTTGTCCTTACCTCTTATATCTTCAAATACATCTCCCATTTTACCTTCTAAATGCAAGCCATTATAAATTACCATATTGGCATTTTGCATTTTACCAACATCTCCAGCACTTGCTTTATAAAGATGTGGGTCTACTCCTGGTCCCATTAGTTCTTGTACATTTACATATTCTCCACCTATTTGTTTAGTTAAATCTCCTATTAAAGTAGTAGTAGTAACTACATTATATTTTCCATTTTCCTCAACTTTTGGTGCTCCACATCCTGTTACTATAAGTGCTAATGCCAATACAGTTATTATACCAATTGTTATTTTTTTCATGATTATTATTCTCCTCTATTCTATATATATTTTTTTTGCTGCATCTCTTCCAATAACTACATCTCTATCTTCTAGCTTAAATGTAATTGGTCCGTTATAAGGAGCCAAATTTAAGATTTCTATATTGTCACCAATTTTAATCTCTAAATTATCTACGTAATTCAATACTTCCTTTATATCTTCAAATCTACTAATGGTACCTTCTTCACCAATTTCCATTGATTCAATAGTTTTATAAATAATATCTTCTCTAGCAAATTTGGAAATAGTTGTTCCATGTGGGCAGGCTTTTGGAAAGTCTAAGTAGTTATCAAGCTTATCTTCAAGTTCTTGATTTGTAACATGTTCTAATAGCTCAGCTACTTTGTCCACTTCATCCCATTTATATCCTAGTTTATCTACTAAAAATACTTCCCATAGCAAATGTCTTCTTACTACTTTTACAGCTTCCATTATACCGTTTTCTGTAAGCTTAACACCCTGGTATAATTCGTATTCTACGAATCCATCTCCTAATAATTTCTTGATCATTTCTGATACTGAAGAAGCAGAAATATTCATTGCTTGAGAAATATCCTTATTGCTTATCTGTTTGTATTGACCTCCTAATTTATATATTGTTTTTAAATAGTCTTCCTTACTTCCTGTCATTAAAATTCCTCCTACACTGAGAAAGTTTAGGCATGCCTAATATAATTATATTGTACCCCTAATAATCAATAGTAAACAAACTCTTTAATTTTTTTTAATAATTAAATTAATATTATTAAGTGGATATTAACAGAATATTATGATAATATATACTTTGAGTGACTAAACGTAATTTATTTTATAATAGGAGGTGAATTTTAAATCTGTCAATTGCTATTACTGTAAAAAATAAAGGAGGCGTATTGATGAAGGTACAAGTATCAACCATAGTCGTATTTATATTATATTTAGCCTTTATGTTAGCTATCGGAATTTATTTTTATAGGAAAGGTAAAGAAGGAGACGAAGATTTATCAGATTACTTATTAGGTGGTAGAGATTTAAACCCTTGGGTAGCAGCCTTAAGTGCAGGCGCCTCAGATATGAGTGGTTGGCTACTAATGGGTTTACCAGGAGCAGCATACTTATCAGGCTTTTCAGCAGGTTGGATAGGTATTGGACTAGCTGTAGGTACTTGGTTCAACTGGCAATTTATTGCTAAGAGATTTAGAATTTATACAGAAGTTTCCGGAGATAGTATTACACTATCAGATTATTTCGAAAATAGATTTAAGGATAATAGTAAAATCCTTAGAATGGTATCTGCAATATTTATTCTCTTGTTTTTCTTTGTATATACAGCTTCAGGCTTTGTTGCAGGAGCTAAATTATTTAACGTAGTATTTGGAATGGAGTATATACCAGCTTTGATACTAGGAGCAGTAGTAATACTTAGTTATACAATATTAGGTGGTTTTGCTGCAGTTAGCTGGACAGATTTCTTCCAAGGAACATTGATGTTCATAGCATTAATAGGAGTACCAATTGGATTGTTTTCTGCACTAGGAGGAGTAGGACCAGCAATGGATGGAATTAGGTCTTTAAATCCTAATTTGCTTAATCTTTTTGCAAATCCAGATGGTAGTTCATTAGGCTTTTGGGCTACAGCTTCTTTAGTAGCTTGGGGACTTGGTTATCCAGGACAGCCTCATGTTACTGCTCGTTTTATGGCTATAAGAAGTCATAAAGATGTAAAAGCAGCTACTATTATTGGTACAGTTTGGGTAGTTGTTGGATTATTCTGTTCAGTACTTATTGGTACTTTAGGATTATACTATTTCAGAGGAGCTCCTCTTACAGGTGCTGCAGTGGAAAACGTATTCATGTTATCCATTCAAGCAATATTTCATCCCGCAGTTGCAGGTCTATTTTTAGCATCTGTTTTAGCAGCGGTTATGAGTACTGCTGACTCTCAATTGTTAGTAACATCATCATCATTTACAAAAGACTTTTATCAAGTTTTCCTTAAAAAAGATGCAACACAAAAAGAACTTGTTAAAGTTAGTCGTATTTCTGTACTAATTGTTGCTGTTGTAGCATTTGTACTTGCTATGAATCCTGATAGCAAGGTGTTAGACTTAGTTTCATATGCATGGGCTGGCCTTGGTGCTACATTTGGACCTATAGTCCTTATGTCAGTGTATTGGAGAGACATGACTAGAAATGGAGCTATAGCTGGAATGTTAACTGGTGGTATAACTGTAATAATATGGGGAAAAGTAACCTCAGGCGCATTTGCCGATGTTTATGAATTACTACCTGGATTTATATTTGCATGTATAGCCATATTTATAGTTAGTAAAATAGGACCAAAACCAGAACAAGTAATATATGATGAGTTTGATGAAATGTTAAATATTGCAACTGACAAAACTGGCAGACTATAAAATAATTAATTGTATTAAAAAATAAGTATTAAAAAAGGATGTAGATTTTAATCTACATCCTTTTATCATTATTAAACTACTGAGGGTTCAAATACCAATTCGTTTCTTGCAAATCTTCCTAAATCTAAACTGCTTATATCAATTGAAGTATCTTCTCCTAAAATAATCTCTGACATTAATACTCCAGTCATAGGTCCAAACATAAATCCATGACCACTAAAGCCTACAGCCATATAGAATCCTTCTACTCCATCTACTTTTCCATAAATGGGTTGTCTGTCTGGAGTCATATTATATAATCCAGCCCACTGTCTTACTATTCTTAAATTACCTAAAGGTGGTAAAAGATCAGTTACTGTTTTAGCCATTTCATCTAAGAATTGCCAGCTTGAAGTTACACGTAAATCTCTAGGTTCAGTATCGTCCCCTCTACCCATTATAAATGATCCATTTGGAGTTTGTTGACAATATATATTTTTCGAAAAACTCATTACCATTGGTCCTTGAGTTGGATCTACAGGTTCTGTAACTAATATTTGATGTCTTTCTGAATATACTGGTATATCTATATTTACCATTTCTGAAATTTCTTTAGAATGACCTCCAGCTGCGTTTACAACTATATTAGTAGCTATCTCCCCAGCATCTGTTACAACTCCAGTTACTTTACCATTTTCTGTATTAATTCCTAATACGGTTGTATAAGTATATATTTTAACTCCTAGTCTTTCTGCTGCTTTAGCATATGCATCAGTTGCTAAGAAAGGATTTAAATGTCCGTCTTTTTGACAAAAAGTAGCACTAGTTAATCCCTCCGTGTTTAAATATGGTACTATTCTAGTAGCTTCTTGTGGTGTCATATATTCTACATCCATTCCAAGACTTCTTTGAAGTGCTACATTCTTTTGAAATTGTAAATCTTCTTTTTCAGTTGAAGCTACTATTAAATAGCCGCCTTGCTTAAACTCTATATCCCTAGGGTATTCTAATTCTTCCCTGGCAGTTTCGAAAAATTTAATACTTGCCATAGCAACTTTAATGTTCATTTCAGTTCCCCATTGTTGTCTTATACCAGCTCCACATCTACCTGTTGCACCACTGGCTAGATAACTTTTTTCTATAACTGCAATATTTTTCATACCCTTTTTAGCTAAATTATAGGCAATGGCAACTCCTGAAATTCCACCACCAATAATTACAGCATCAGCTGATTTAATCATCTTCTCCACCTCCTGCAAGTATATCTTTAATCAAGATACCTTTAACGGGAGGTCTACTTACAGTTACATTTATTTCAGGAATACTTTTACCTGTAATGCTATTAATTTCTCTAATAATTAGATTTCCACAAGTCCTGCCTTGGCATGGTCCCATACCAGTTCTAGAAATCCTTTTTATTTCTTCTAAAGTTGTATATCCTTCATTAATTAAATCTCTAACTTCTTTTAGTGATACGTCAGAACATCTACATATTATAGTGTTTTCATCCATATTACTTAACCCCCAATTCAATATTTCTGAATTCATATAGAAAATCTTTATTTACTAAACAGCTAACGATAGGTGTTTTATCAAAGGATTTAGGATTAGCCACTCTAAGTATTTTTACATCCGTAATATATTCTCCTGCTCTATTCATACCCTTCACTACATCACCTACATTTGGTAGTGGAATAAATTCATATGGTATTTTAAATATTACTTCATCCTCAGAGTAACTACCATCCACAACCATAATTGCCATACCTGGACACTTACTAACACAAATTGTACATCCATTACAAACTTCCGTATCTATTACTGGTAAATCATTAATATCTAACATTTCTTCAAATGCGTTTCTGTTACAGGATGTAGTACATGGGTTACAAGGAATCTCTTGGAAACATTCAACAACGGCAACTGGTCCTCTATTAATTCGTTCAATACTTGGGAAGTTAGCTCTAACCATTTCATCAGATATTAAGTTCATTCTCGCCCCACCATGACCTAAACGTAATGATTTTAATTGACTTAAATAATCAGCTCTAAGTTCATCATAGTCTTCATGTTTATATCCTAAGAAATTTGCAGCTGATAATCCGGATAAATATCCTTCTACCATTGCCATACTTGCTTCTTCTACTCCTGCAGCATCTCCAGCTACATAAATTCCAGGTACTGTAGTTTGGAAAGTTTCGTCAGTAACTGCAACTACACTTCCATGGTCATAGGTCATTTCACATCCAGCCTGGGCTAGTAGATCCACAAGTGGAGTCAGTCCTACTGAAATACAAACAGTATCAACATCTAGTACTTTTTCAGTTCCTGGGATCGGAGTTTTTCTATCTGCCATTTCCCAAATTACAACTTGTTCTACTCTATCTTTACCTATAGCTTCTTTTATTGCATGATTTGTAATTATTGGTATTCCCATTCTTCTTATCTTAGATGCATGTACATGATATCCACCAATTTTCTCAGAATGGTGAATAACTGCTGCAATATCAACACCAGCTTGCTTTAATTGATAAGCAACTATTAATCCAATATTTCCAGCTCCTACCATTAATGCTCTTTCTCCAGGTTTTACTCCATAAACATTCATTAATGTTTGAACAGCACCTGCTCCATAAACTCCTGGTAGATCATTATTAGGAAAAGCTGAGAATTTTTCACTTGCCCCAGTAGATAAAATAATGGATTTAGGTTTTATTTTTATGTATTTACCTTCTTTCTCTACTGTTAAAACTCCATCTTCATAAAGTCCTAGAACTGTAGTGTGAGGCATTATTTCAACTTGGTCACCAAATGCTTTAATCTCTTCTAATAATATAGTAGCTATATCAAATCCTCTTATAGATGCATATTGTTTTTCTGAACCAAAGAACATATGAGTCTGTTTTACTAGCTGTCCACCTAACTCCTTATCTCTTTCGATAAGTAAAACGTTTGCACCACTTTTAGCAGCATTGATTGTTGCGCATAGACCTGCTGGACCTCCACCTATAACAACTAAATCAACTATCTTCATAGTATATCACCTTTCCCTCGTTGAGTTTCTACTATCATTCCTTCTTCTACGTCTGTAGTACATGTTCTAACATTAGGTTCTCCATTCACTACCATAAGACAGGATGAACAGTTACCAATAGCACAGAAAAGACCTCTTGGTCTATGTTTGTAAAGACTTTCACCTAATACTTTTACATCTGCAGCATGAAGTGCAGCTGCTATAGTTTCTCCTTCATAACCTTCATACTCATCACCATCAAATATGAATGTTACCTTTGGTCCTCTTTCAAATTTTAAAATCGGATGTTCTTCAATACGCAAATTTGTCACCCCTTAATAATATTTTTTTGTTGCTAGTAGTATTTATAAAACACTTCAATATAAATTATGCAATACTTATGCCAATTATTGCTATCTGAAATATCTAATAGATATTTAGAATCATAGTATGTTATTCACTAACTTTAATTAATGTTTTAACGTCCTAAAAGTACTACATCTAAGTAAAATGCTATATTGTCTAAATATTCCCACATATATAATTATAACACAAAATCATCTAAAATAATTAAAATAATCAATATTATTTTCTCATTTGTCTGGACTTATTAGCACAACTTCTCATAGCTTCTATAATTGAACTTCTAAAACCTGACTTTTCTAAACTAGCTACTGCTTCAATAGTTGTTCCTCCTGGAGAACACACATTATCCTTTAATTGTCCTGGGTGCATGCCAGTATCTAATACCATCTTAGCAGAGCCCATAACTGCTTGTGCTGCCATAGTATAAGCTTGTGGTCTTGGAATGCCCTCTAATACTGCGGCGTCTGCCATAGCTTCAATCATAATATAAACATAAGCTGGAGCTGAACCACTTACAGCTGTAACTCCATCCATTAAATATTCTTCAACTATTTCTGTCTTACCAAAACTATTAAATATACTTAATATTTCACCCATCTCAACTTCACTGAAACTATCTCTCATTGATAATGCGGTCATACCTGCACCTACCATTGCCGGAGTATTTGGCATGGCTTTTATTGCTTTTGTATCCTGATTTAAATGATCTTTTAAAAAAGATAGACTGATACCAGCTCCAATTCCTATAATTATAGCTCCTTCTTTTATATGATCTTTTATTTCATCCAGAACTAATTCATATACATTAGGTTTTACTGCTAGTATTATAAAATCTGCTTCTTTAACTACTAGTTTATTATCTACTGTAGTCCTAATATTAAATTTCTTTGCCACCATTTCTCTTATGGGTGCAAATATCTCTGATGCAATAATTTGTTCCTTTGGTACTAGATTTGAACTTATAATAGAACTAATCATAGCTTGAGCCATATTACCACTTCCGATAAAGCCTATTGTTTTATCCATACTTAATCCCTCCCATTTCTAAATACATTATACCTATTATATACAAAAAAGGGAACCTTAAGGCCCCCTTAGTTTAAATATATATAATTTTTACATACCATAAACATTTCCTACAGGTACTGTAAACATCATTCCAACTCCAGGCTTGTAGATATCTCCTAAAATTGCTTTAACTGAATGCACTGCCTGTAAAAGCATTTCTTCATCTTCTATAACTGTAAAAATAGTCTTATTATAAGGTCTAGAACTATCAAGAAAATTTCTTATGGCTCCAAAAAATTGTTCGGTTCCTCTACCACTATTAGTTATAGCAGAACCCATTCCCTGACTATCTAAAATTGTTGCCCCTCTAACACCAATTTCCACAAAACTATCTAATATTTGATCCAGATACTCTGTTTCATTAAGTACTATAAATAATACGTTCATGATTTCACCTTTCCTTTATAGTTTATCATCATAATATATTAAAGTTTCTTTAAGGCTCCGTTAATTTCTCCAGCTTTTGTTATTCCTATTTTAGCCAAAATTGGACCCATAATTTCAAATACTAATACACTAAACAATATTACAGTAATGATTGAGTCACTATATTGAGGCAACTGTTTAGCAACTATAATTGAAAGTCCTATTGAGATACCACCTTGAGTTAACAAGCAAATACCCAAATTATTTACAACTTTCTTTGGAAACTTTACTATTTTAGCTCCTATTGTAGCACCTACTATCTTACCAGCAGCTCTTGCTGCAATATAGCCTACTCCCAATGCACCAACAGTTGCTAATATACTTAAGTCGAGACTTGCCCCAGCAATAGTAAAGAAAAGTAAATATATTGGTGGTGAAAAATCATTTATTAAATTAAATACCCTATGAGAACTTTGCATAAGATTTACAAGCATTGCCCCCATCATCATACAAGTTAGTAATGCTGAAAGGCTAAAAAAGTTTGCCATTCCTGTTGCTACAAGTATAAATCCTAAAGTTATAGATAATTGCTCTTCTTTATTTTTTGATTTAGGTGCTATGTAAGATAAAATAAATCCTAATATTGCTCCTAATAATAATGATCCAATTATTTCCATAAGAGGAGTTCCTATTATTTTTAAAATTGAATAACTACCTGTACCACTGGTAAGTTTTGCTATTGATAAGGATATTCCAAATACCATAATTCCCAGTGCATCATCTATTGCTACTACTGGCAATATAGTTCTGACTAATGGTCCATTTGCCTTCAATTCTCTGATTACCATAAGTATCCCTGCAGGTGCTGTTGCTGCTGACATACTAGCTATAACAATACTAAATTCAAAAGGTTGCTTAAATACAAAATATGTTGTTAGAAAAACTACAACATATGCGCCTATTACCTCAGCCACTGTTATGAGCATAATATCTGCACCAGTTTTTTTTAGATCTTTTAATAAAAATTCACTACCTATACTAAAAGCTATAGCTGCTAATGCTACCTCATTTATAATGTCAAACTGTGAGGCTTGTCCTGATTTAATTAAATTTAAAAATGATGGTCCAATAAGTAATCCAGCTACAATATATCCAGAAACATTTGGTAGTTTCAAAACTCTAGCTAATCGACCACCTAAAAGCCCAACAAATAATACAATTCCAAGCTTAAAAAGCAAATCCAATTCTTCATCTCCTATTCTATTAATAACCATACTCATACTAGTATAGCCCTTAATCACTAAGTTTTCAAGTTGTTCAGGCTATTCTGTTCTTATAATATGACACATTATTAAAAAGTAAAATAATAAGCCACGGTTGCCCGTGACTTTAGCAATATTTAATTTATTCACCCCTCATAATATGGATGATTTCGTTGTCTGCTGATTGCATTCCTACAATACAGAAATTACCTAGATTCTTAATAGTTTGTTCTACCACAGGATTTACTATTCCATCAGTATCATTTATAAATACATTAAGCATTGCAAGTTTTGCTTGGATAATAGCTTCTGAAGATGCTGTTGATAGTTTAAAAGCACATCCTCCCTTTGCTCCATCACATACCATACCTGCTAAAGCCCCTACCATGTTTTTAATAGCACCAGCTATCTGTAAATTATTCCCTCCGAGAGCCCAAGTAATAGAAGCTGAAGCTCCGATTCCAGCTGCAACAGCACACCCACAAACCGGTGACAATGGTCCTGTGAATTCTTTAATAAAAGCAGTAGTTAAATGACTAAAAGCAAGTGTTCTGGCTAATTTTTCATCATCATAACCCATAAATTCACATACCACTGTAGGCGGTATGATGGCAGTAATTCCATGATTTCCACTTCCAGCACTACTCATTACAGGCATATTTATACCAGACATTCTAGCATCACAAGCTGCAGCAGTTAATACTCTAGCTTGATTGATAACATCCTTTTGCATAACTCCTTCACTCATAAGCGTATCCATAGCTGCCCCTAATCCTATTCCCGATTTTTCTTCTAAACCCACTTTAGCTATATCCAAATTTAATTTTACTCCATCTAACATAAACTCTATATCAGAATAAGGAACTTCTTCTACATAATTTCTAATGTCAACTAAAGTTACATCTCTTAAATTATCAGTTGAGATATCTTTAGAATGACTTTTTTGATCTTCTTTTTGGAATAGTATTCTATCATTTGCGCTTACAAATACAATATTTATATGCTTATCTCTAATAATACAAATTCCTTCTCCATTTGTTGTTTTTACAAGTGCTTTAATATAGAAATTACCTTCATTTATCTCTAAGTTTATATGTAATTTATCTGCTTGAACTAATTTTTCAGCTTCAGCAATGGAAATATCACCTACATTTTTAAATACTTCAAATCCTAAAGTTGAGTCTCCACAAGTTATTGCTAATGCAGCAGCAAATACTAAACCTATTTCTTTAGTTCCTGGTATACCAACACCTATACCATTTTTATATATATTAGGACTTACATCTACTTTTATATTTATTATTTCACCTTTTATAGCTTCAAATGCTCTTGCTGTTGCCACCCCAACTGCTACAGGTTCAGTACATCCAAGGGCTGGTTTTACTCCATTTTTAAGAACTTCTAAAAAATCCATTTTACTTTCCTCCCTATAATATAACTCTATACTAACTATAATAGCAATTATTGTGCCAAGTTTTATATTTTGTTAAATTATTTCTAATTATCTCTAATCAACTGTATATATCATGGTTATAGCTCTGAATAAATGTTATTTCCTATTAAAAAAACACAAAAATTATTTTAAATTGTTTTGTGTTTTCTATATATGACAAACCTATTCCAATTATGAAAAACTTATCTTAACCAAGTTTTCTATAAAGTGTAGTAAGTCCAATATTTAGTTTATCAGCTACTATTTTCTTTCCCTCTACAGTATCTCCATAAATAAGGATTAAATCATCTATAACAGATTTCTCATATTCCATTTTTAGTTGATCTAAAGATTTATTGTTGATTTCTATGCTTTCAGGTTTTTTTATTATGCTTTCTTCAAAAAAATATTCTGGAAGATCATCTATCTTTATATACTTATCCTGTGTAAAACAAATCCCATGCTCTAATATGTTTTCTAATTCTCTTATATTACCAACCCATTTATATCTTTTAAAATATTCCTTTACTTCTTCACTCAACATTTTCTCTTCTTTGTTCATTACATTGCATAAATTTTTAATGATATATTTTGATAATAATAAAACATCATCATCCCTGTTATTTAAAGTAGGAAGATTAATAGGTATAACATTTAATCTATAATATAAATCCAATCTAAATTCATCGTCACGAACAAGTTGTCTTAAATCTTTATTAGTAGCAGATATTACACGAATATTTACATCAATAGACTGACCTCCACCAATTTTATCTATAGTTCTCTCTTGTAATACCCTTAACAGCCTGGTTTGTAAATGAATTGGTAAATCTCCTATTTCATCTAAAAAGAGAGTTCCATTATTAGCTAGTTCTATTAATCCTTTCTTGCCTGATGCATTAGCTCCTGTAAAAGCACCCTTTTCATATCCAAATAACTCGGATTCAATTAAATTTTCAGGTATACTAGCACAGTTTATAGCTATAAATGGCCCTTCTTTTCTCATACTTTCATTGTGAATAGACTTGGCAAATAGCTCCTTACCTGTACCACTATCGCCATGTATTAAAATTGTTGAATCAGTTTCTGCAGCTATTTTAGACTTATTTATGGCATTTAAGATTGATTGGCTATTACCTATTATATTTGAAAAATATATTTTACCTTTATTTTCATAAGTCTTTGCAATATTAATTATATCTTTCATCTCATCAAAACTTATCATTAGAGAAAATTCATTGTCTTGTAATAATATTTTATTGATACTATATAATACTCTAACTTCTTTTCCTTTTATAATCCAAATAGCTACTATATCTTTATTAGAAGTATCTTGTAATTTAATATCTTTAATAAAGTTTAATATATCTTTTTCAATTATGGTTTGATTAGAAATATCTATATCCAAAGTTTTAAGCGCCTTACTATTTATATGAATAATCTCATTAAGAGAGTTTACGATAATGATTCCTTTATTTAAACAGTTAATGATTTCATTTACTTCTGTAATATCATTTTTTAATCGGTTTGTGATTTGAATGTTACTAACCTCTTTTTCAATCATAAAAGCAGTTTGCCTTAACATATTCGAATATTCTTCTTTTTTCAATTTTATTAAATCAGCTTGTTCTACATCAAAAGATGCAAAACTAATTACTCCAATAGTTTCATGTTCTAATTTTATAGGGTATGAAATATTTGCATATTCAGTACAATGTTCAGAATTAGAACAATTAATACAGTCCTCACCTCTATTAATATTTACTTTGGGCTCACCTGTACTTATTACTTTAGCAAATAAAGAATCCTCAGGACAATTTTGATCTATTCTATCATGAAAATTTCCAGTTCCAGCAATTCTGGTCAAATTTTTATCTGCAATAGCCACATCTACACTTAAAGCAGATGCTAATGTTTCCGCTATATCTTGCAATCTATATTGAATTAATCTTAAATAAGACATAATCTCACCTTCTACCTTTCACACATTAATTATATCAAATTTATGGATATAAATAAACTGTCAAATATATAATCTTGATTTTAAGTTATCACTTTACTTAAGTATTATAAAAACGTGATAAAGTTCTTGACAATGACTGTGATAATTATTAAACTGTAATTGACAGAATATTCTTATTACTACTGCTTTATCCTTGCTTGTTATGGTTACAGCCATATCGTCGCAGATGAAACCCAACAAAATCAGGCGGGATTTGTACGCTTGGTTTAGTTGGGTTTATTTTAGGTATATTACGGGAAGGGAGACCCGTTTATAAAATAGAATCTAATAAAAAGGAGAGAGATTAATGATTACAAAAGGGTTTACGTACATTGCTTTTTTAATTTTCTTTGCTGCTATGCTTGTTGTGGTAAGAGATAAAACCAAATGGAAAATATTTAATTATGTTCCACCAATCGTAATGGTATATTTATTCTTTATGCTTTTTTCCACTATTAATCTGTGGGATATGGAGGCAACTGCTCCAGCATATTCAGCTGTAAAGAACAATCTATTATATGCAATGATATTTGTAATGTTACTACGTTGCGACTTCCGTAAATTAGCAAAGTTAAGTGCTCGTATGATTGCTATATTTTTAGGTAGTGCAGTTTCTATTACTATAGCATTTATTGTAATATACCCAATTTTTAAAGGTTCTTTAGGAGTAGACTCATGGCGTGGACTAGCAGCTCTAGGTGCTTCTTGGATAGGTGGTTCTGGAAATATGGCGGCTATGCAAGATGCATTAGCAGTACCTGAAGCAGATTTCGGTGCTGCACTTATTGTTGATACAGTAATATATTCAGTTTGGCTTGCATTTTTATTAATTCTAACTCCCTTTGCAGCTAAATTTAATAAAGTAATGAAAGCAGACACTTCTAAATTGGAAGCTGTTGCTGCTGCAACATCTGCTGAAGTTGATAAAGAAAAGAAAGTTTTAGATTTCCAATCCATCTTAACTTTATTAGGTCTATCCCTAGATTTCCAATCCATCTTAACTTTATTAGGTCTATCCCTTCTAGTTTCTGCACTTACTCAAACTTTAGGACCTAAAATAGCTTTTGGTAATATATTTACTGGTGGTACAATGACAGTGTTATTAGTTACTGCAATTGGATTAGTTGCTGCTCTATCTCCACTGGGAAAAATGGCTGGAGTAGAAGAAATGTCTAATGTGTATTTATATGTAGTAATTGGACTGTTGGCTTCTCGTGCTGGATTATTCGATTTATTAGCTGCACCAATGTGGTTATTAGCAGGTATTCTTGTAATGGTTATTCACATTGTATTAATGCTTCTATTCTCTAAGTTATTTAAATGGGATTTAACTATGATAGCTACAGCATCCATGGCAAGCATTGGCGGTGCAGCATCTGCTCCTATCGTTTCATCTGCATACGACCCATCTTATGCTGGTATTGGGGTTTTAATGGGGGTACTTGGTGCTGCAGTAGGTAATATTTTCGGATTATTAATTGCAAATGTTATGAAGATATTTATGTAACAGGATTTCTGATTAAACTACGGAGGTGAATCCTATTAATTTAAATCATAAATTTAAATACTTACATTTTGGTGTATCAGATGACATATTACGACGAAAATGCTATGGAGATTTCCAAGGGGCAATAGGATTAATTGATAAAAAACTAGAATCCAAAGATCAACCTGAGGCAATGTTAAACTCCCTCATTGTTCAGAGAGAAATAATTAATCGTTTGGAAGAAAACTATCCCTATACCAAATCACAAGCTATTGAAAAAGTTCAAGATGATATTAAAGATTTTAATGAAGAAGAGTTCGATAAAAGAGAATTAAATGGAGAGATTGATTGGATTTATATTGGAGGCATTCCACATTATTTTGATCGCTTTTATGAAACATTAATTAAAACAAATAAAGCTTTTGCTAAAAGAGCTGGTGTAGAAAATATTATTAGTGATGGTGCCAGTATAACCAAGGAATCTGAAGAAGACCCACTGGACCGAGCAGCTAGAATAATGCGAGAAAAAGGAAGTAAATCTAATCGGATTACAGTTAGAGCCAGTGTTCAAATAAAAGAGGAATACTTCCAGCCAGGTCAATTTTTAAGAGTTCATTTACCAATTCCATGTAGTTGCCTACAACAAAGTGATATCAAAATTGAAAAGGTGTTCCCTTCTGGACCACAAATTGCTCCAGAAGATGCTCCACAGCGAACAATATATTGGGAAGAAAAAATGTTAGAAAATCATCCATTTACTGTAGAATATTCTTATATATATAAGGCTGACTACAATGATGTTAATTCAATTATTCCTGATGAAATACAACCTAGTTTTGACACAGAAGAACTACCACCACATATAGTATTTACACCTTATATCCAAGAACTTACTAATTCATTAACTGAGGGAATACAATCACCCCTAGAAAAAGCTAGAGCTATTTATGACTTTATTACTCTTAATATGAAATATAGTTTCATGAGATCATATTTTTGTTTAGAGAATATTCCAGAAACAGGAGCTCGTAATCTTAAAGGGGATTGTGGAGTCATGGCACTATTATTCATTACTCTTTGTCGTTGTACTGGAATACCAGCTCGTTGGCAAGGAGGACTAGTTACAAGACCTGATTTCTGTGGTGCACATGATTGGACAATGTTTTATATTGCACCTTATGGTTGGCTTTATGCTGATCCATCATTTGGAACAGGTGCAGTTAGGGAAGAAAATGAACTAAGGCGTCAATTCTACTTTGGCAATTTAGAACCTTTTAGAATGGTAGCCAATAGCGAATTTCAAGCTGACTTTATTCCGCCAAAGACGTTTTGGAGAGCTGATCCTTATGATAATCAAGTAGGAGAAATTGAAACTCTTAATGGAGGATTAAAATACTTCCAATTTGAAAGATTAAAAGAAGTAATTGCATTTGAGGAAATATAAATTATACTCTAATATGCAAGAGGAGTGATACAAATGGAAATAGATAAAAAATTACAACCCTATGCTCTAATAGATCTACATTGTGATACCCTAACTGACTGGGATTATACTAGTACAGGAAATCCAGATACCTTGGATGATCCAAAGAGAGTATTATCACTAACTTCCATCCCAGATAGCGTACACTGGGCACAATTTTATGCTATATTTATACCAGATGAAGAACGAGGGCATAAGGCCATAGATTATTATGAATACAATCGAAATAGTTTCTACAGACAAATGGAACAGTTTAGTGATCGTGTTTTACCATGCCGAACAGCTGCAGATATGAAATCAGCTTGGAAACAAGGGAAAACAGCTGCATTTCTAACTGTAGAAAATGGATCTGCTTTAGCAGGAGATTTGAATAGAGTAAAGTTGTTGGCAGATGATGGAATAAGAGCTATGACATTAGTTTGGAACGGAGAAAATGAAATAGGCTCAGGTCATGTTACTGATCATGGACTATCTGCATTTGGTAAAATTACAATTCCTGAAATGGAAAAGGAAGGTATTATTGTGGATATTTCCCACCTTAATGATGTTGGTTTTGAGGATCTTTTAAAGGTTGCAAAGAAACCTTTTATGGCAAGTCACTCAAATGCTAGAGCTATATGCAGCCATAAGCGAAACCTTACTGATGAGATGATCATTGAAATGGTTAAGAGGAATTGCCTAATAGGTCTTAATTACTTTGTAAAATTTATTTGTGATAATGGAGAAGTTAAAAGCTTAGATGATCTATTTCTTCATATCGAACATTTCTTCCAACTTGGTGCTGAGAAAATATTGGCTTTAGGTTCAGATTTTGATGGTGCCGTTTTACCTGAGTGTCTTAATACTCCTGCGGCAGCAGCTGGATTATACAATTATTTAATTTCCAAAGGATTATCCCAAGAACAGGCTGAGGGTATTATGTATAAAAATGCACAAAAGTTTTTTGAGGAACACTTGGGATAAAACAAATTATATTTATAGGGAGGACCCATGGGTCCTCCCTATTTTTATAACTATATTAATTTTGGAAATAGATATTTGTTTTCTATATGGAATTCATTATATAGTATTTCTTCTATATCATTATACAAACTATAAGTTAAATCAAAAGTTTGACACCCATCATCTGGTGCTACATTATCACTTGTTTGACTTCTCAGTTTTTTAAATGCTTCTTTTATTACTATCTGCTTATTCTTAAAATTATTTGATTCAACATCCATAACTTCAAGATTATCACCTAATTTTAATTTTTTAATTTCTTTGACATTAAGAAAGAAACGATTTTCTTCTTCCTCGATATAGTCTTCTATTTGTTCTGCAATATCTTTAAATGTTTTTTCCACTTCATGTAACTCTGGATGAGTATTTCCGTGTACTCTCCTAATGGTATAAGAAAGTTTGGTTACTCTTGGCAGTTCCACTTTCAAATATTCATGATGATTAAGTATTAAATAATCAATTAATTCAACTGCGCTTTTAGATTCTAAATCATTGTTTTTTCCATTGGCAGTGTCCAATATAAAATTATCCATAAAATCCCTCCATATTTATACTCACTTACTTATTAATTACCCATTTATTATAAGTTTAAATTATATCAACTTTCAATTATATTATATCCCAATTATTTAGAATGAATATGACCTAAGTCAAAATTAAATAATCTTAGATTTATATTAAATAAATCTAAGATTATCATTAATACTATTTAGTTAAGAATAAAACATTTCTGCATTTTGCAAAGGCAGCATTACCTTCTTCAGTATCTTTAAATACCCCTGCATCTTTTAAAACTTTTAAAAATACTTCTCCAATTTCATCATTTAAGACTTCTGTAATATTTTCTTCAGTTATTCTTTTTCTTTGTAGAATATCCTGTGCCCAATTACTATGTTTTACTAAATCCGGATGA
>CAJDWC010000035.1_pt1 | contig 18642 bp, 15 predicted proteins | sample 7391511 | NCBI WGS metagenome assembly CAJDWC01 (sample SAMEA7055719, study PRJEB34461) | soil metagenome | biome: terrestrial ecosystem; feature: Peninsula; material: soil | place: Antarctica | collected 2016 | reverse complement strand
AGTTTTTTGTTTATATTATTCATACATAATACACTCCTTTTTAAATTAATTAGACATATAATTTATACCCTATGGCCAGGTTTTTAAATTATCTAAATCAAAACTCCATTCTGGAGTCTTCAATCTATCTCCATTTTTTAATGAATACCATGGGCTTATAGATTTATCATTTGGGTTTATTAATAATTGGGTTTGTTGGGCTGGCATATAGGATTGAGCTAACATAAATATTTTATTTCCATTATCATCTTCTGCCATATCAACTACAATTACTGCATGTCCTGGACTTCCACCAACTATAAATACATCTCCTATATTCATTTTTTCTATATTTATTGACTGCAATTCTTGATTTAGGGATAAAGTTCCTGAATAAGCAAATACCATATCCATATATTTTCTAAAACTTTCATATGTATTAGAATAGTCAGTTGCCTTGTAATAATTCACTGTATTTCCATCTACTTTTATTCTATTGCCATCCATCCATTTTTTATACTCAGCATTAAATCCTGATACAAAGTTAAATTTGATATCCTGGTACTCTTCTATAGAATATAAATACTCAGCTCTCAGTAACATTATTGCATCTGCACATTGGTGCAAATCTCTATTGCCAATATCCACGTCAAACACACTATCATATACATTACTTTTATTCTTTTCTCTACCATCAAAATAAAGCACTTTTTCTCCATAAGGCTTCAGTTTTTGATTTCTTAAGAATTCTCCAAAACTATTTTTCTCTACTTCTATTCTTTCAAACTCCATTGGTGTAGGATATCTATCTTTTAAAATCATAGCTTCTTTATTTATAATAATTTCTGCTTCAATTTTTTCTATAGGTTCTATAATATTTACTGGCTTATCTTTTTCTTTGTCATCTATTTTAGAATTATCTGTATTATTACATCCAGTTAAAAACAAGCTTAAGGTTAATACTAAAATAATCTTTTTCATATCCACTCTCCTTCCCTGCTATATTTTATCATATTCTATTTTAATATGTTATTAATTATACATAGATTTAACCTATTATATCAATAAAAAGCTCCCCTTAAGTTAAATTCATTAACTTAAGAGGAGCATATATATTTATTCTAAATTATCGAGAACTTTTTACCAAATTCCTAATAGATGCTGTACTCCCAATGATGAGAAGGCTACAGCCATCCAACATAGAAATCCTAATAATATTGGTTTTATACCGCCTCTAATTAGTGATTTTATATCAGTATTAAATCCTATTGCTGCCATTGCCATTGTAATCATAAACTTACCTGCTTTTGCTAACATCTTAGAAATAGCTGGATCAAGTGAGAATACTGTATTGATAACTGCTGCAATTAAGAAGAATACAATAAACCATGGAAATATTTTAGCAATACTAAAATCTCCGGAACCTTTTTCTTTTCTAGATGTATATATCGCTAATACAAATGTAATTGGTATAATTGCAAGGGTTCTAGTTAACTTAACAATTGTAGCCATTTGTAATGCGGTATCATTTGCAGCCATAATAGACCAGGTTGTTGCTGCTGCAACTACTGAAGAAGTATCATTTATTGCAGTACCTGCCCATACTCCAAATCCATAATCAGTCATATTTAATAATTTACCTAAACTTGGAAATATTAGTGCAGCTATAATATTAAAAAAGAATATTGTTGATATTGCTTTTGCAACATCTTCACTTTCTGCCCTAATTGCTGGTGCAGTAGCAGCTATTGCTGAACCTCCACATATTGAAGATCCTACTCCAATCAATGTAGCTGTTTTTGATTCAATATTTAATATTTTGCTGAAGAAATAAGCAGTTATTAAAGCAGCTGAAATTGTGGTTAATATAATTAACAATGAATTTTGTCCTACTTTAATAATGTTATATAAGTTCATATCGAATCCTAGCAAAACTATTGAATATTGTAATATTTTCTTTGCTGTAAAAGATATTCCAGGTTTTAGTTTGTCATTTTTATAAAAAATTCCTAATACCAATCCAAATAAAATGGCAAAAACTGGACCTCCTATTACAGGAACAACCTTACCTAATTGCCATGCAGGAAATGCAATTACAACCTTACCTAATTGCCATGCAGGAAATGCAATTAAAATAGCAAATAGAATTCCAAGAATTAAATTGCTTATATTTTTCTTCTCCATAGTTATGCCCCTCACTTAATTTTATTGTTATATTAATGTAGAATTATTGCTTTAAGACAGGTACTTAAATCTGTCCTAAAGCAACAATAGTATTTAATAATTAACCTTGTACTATTTTTGTAGCCACCTCTAAATTTTTATATATATTTTTAACTGTTTCTTTTGTAATATTTACATAATCTTCGCATTCTTTTTCAGTTAAAAATGGTATAGGGTTTGTTAATGGATAATCTGGTGTTACAACTAAATTTAGAACAGCAGATGTTCTTTTAATCATTCCTGCTCCACCAATCTCTTCGTGAAGTTCATTTGTCATAAAGCTTATGCCACCACAATCTTGACTTACAACTAATGCAAGTTCTGCAATGATATTCACTTTATCTTCTGAAGTTTCAGCTACTTTTAATTTTTCACCTAAATCTATAACTTTTTCTCCAACTTTTTGAGTATTAGTTCTCAAAGCTCCAACTGTTCTTTTCATTCCACCAACATGATGCTTAACAGGATAATTTAAATCCTTGCAAGCCTTAATTGTAGCATTTAATACTTCTATATTATCATCTTCTTCATCAGCACGAACGAAGAATGTGTTTTCTTTTAAACCTTCGGAAAATGAAGATGATACCATAGCTTCTATAATCAGTGTAGGAATCTTATCCAATGCTAAACTTTCAATAATTTGTTTTTTAGAATAGTTCGGTGAGTTACCTTCTAAATCTTCATTAGGTCCTATTCCGCCAATGGTTGCATTTACTGTACCTAAAACACTCACATCAATTCCATCCATATCTAAAACTGTTCCAACTATATTTCCATAATTATCAGCAACATCTTCCACTACTGATTGAAATTGTTCTGGAAAATTTACTACAAAAGTATTAAGTGCAGCATTTGCTATAGCTGTTTGAACTGCAACTGGTGTTTCAAGAACTCCTTGACCATATATTCTACCAAAGTGTTCCAATACTAATGTATGAGTATTAATTACTTCTGATCCTACCATTTCATTAATCATCTTTTGTTCTTGAGTACTAATACCACGTCTAGCAATTCCGTAGCCTTTACCACCACTTTCTAGAATAGCAGTAACTCTATTCCCTTCAAAAACAAACTCCTTGATTTTCAATGAAATATTTGTAGCTTCTTTAAATAAACTTAATACCACTGCTAATCCAACTGAATCATCTTGAACTTGATTATTTAAACTATGCGCATGACCACAACCAACGTGACCTGCAATACCTATAACTCCTTGTTTCTTTTCACTAAATTTGATTTTCATAACATACACCTCACTTTTTGTTATTTAACTAATAGGGATAGTGCTGATATTATCAATAATACATGTACTACTCTCATAAATTTTTTCTTATCTAAAATACTAGCTAATTTACTACCTATGGCAACACCTACAAATACTCCTGGCAGTCCTATTAATGTGACGATTATATTATGCTGCGTAAATTGCCCTGCTAGTATTTGACTTATCATCATATATCCATTTAAGAATATCCATATAAAACAAAGTGTTCCTCTGATTTGATTTGGGTTTTTAAGTTTTTTGGAAACATATATTATAAGTAATGGTCCACCTGATACAAATAAGCCTTGAAATAGACCTGCTAATAAAACAATTCCAATTAATGCTACTTCATTAAAGTCTAAATCACCTTTATAAAATAAATCTTTTAATACTACTAAAATAATAAATACAGCATATATCTTAAGCAGTATTGTTGATTCTACTATATTTGATAAATAAATGCCTGCTATTAATCCAATTATCATTAACACTACTAATTTTCTGGCTTCTTTCCAGTCAATATTTTTATAGTTTGCAGCAAATGAACTTATTAAACCATAAGTATTAACAGCAACTTTCGCAGTGACTAATCCTTGTAAATGAATTGATGGCGGCATAGCTAACAATGATCCTGCAAATCCTGTTAATCCTTGTATTGTGTTTGCTACAAGAATTCCTAGTCCAAATAATAAGTTGTTTAATGTAAATATCGCGCCCATTTATTTTCCCCCTAACTTTTATTTATATACCCTTTTCTTATATCCTCGCTCCATCACTGAAGTGCTGGTTACAATCTTATATTTATAACTATACCATAGAAATATATTTTTTTGATTAGCCAATTTATTATATAATGTTATAACCTAATAGTTATAACAAGCAATATTTTTTTGCTAATCTAGGGGTATAAAAGTAAGCGTTTAATAATATAATGGTTTTGAAAATGTAATATAACATAAGATAATACTATTTGAAAAGTTGAAAGAAAAGGAATGAATCATATTATATATATAACTCATTCCTTTCAAAATTAAAATATACAATTCATTTATGAAGAAATATCTTTTAAACTTCTTGTTGATCCATTTCTTTATCAATTAATTTTTCTTTCATAGGTTTCAATTTAGGTATATCTAAAAACAAGAAAATTAAAGCAACAATCATTAATACATGAGAATATGTGGAATATTTGATTAGTTGTACGGGATCTAATGATCCAGATGTCATTACTGCAGTTGCGGTAGCTGCTGTGCCCAAAAACATTCCACCCCAAGGTAAATTTGCCATAGTAGATGTAGAATATATGTCTAAATAAGCTGCAGTTCGTCTAGGATCAATTCCAAATTTTTTACCCAATACTACAGCAATTGGTGCTATAGTTACAATACCTACTGTTGACGTGGCAACAAATATTGTTACCAAAATAGTTAAGACTATAATGGCGACCATACCTGATTTTGGTCCACTAGCTCTCTTCTCTACTTTTTGAATTAGCCAATCTATTCCACCATTATATTGAATAATCCCAATAATTCCTCCAACAATTAATACGACTATACTAATCCTTGTCATTCCTAACATTCCATTTTGTGCTACGGTTAAAAATCCAATAAATTGTCCAAATTCATGTTCGAATGCATTATAATACATACCTATTCCGCCTGCTAATATAATACCTGATAATAACACATAAAATACATTCATTCCCATTAGAGAAGCAATTAGAACAAATGCAAATGGTAAAACTTGAAGTAATTTATAACTGCCCACTAAAAGAGTAGTACTTGTACCCATTGTCATAATCCCATAAATTATCATAGTTATAATCCCTGCTGGCAATACAATAAGAAAGTTTACCCTAAATTTATCTCTCATTTCTACTCCACATATTCTTGTTGCTGCTATTGTTGTATCTGAAATAACAGATAAATTATCTCCTAATGAAGCCCCTCCCAAAATAGCACCTAAAGCTAGAGCTACTGGAATACCAGTGGATTCCGCAATACCAACACCAATAGGTGTTAAAGCTACTGCTGTACCTATTGATGTACCAAGTGATAAGCCAACTAAAGATGAAACTAAAAATAAACCCGGAACTAACATAAACTCTGGGATATATGTTAAAAATAAATTAACTACACTCTCTACTCCTCCACCATCTTTTGCCACTGCACCAAAAGAACCTGCAAGTAAAAATATCATAATCATAATAACTGTATTTTCGTTAGATGCTCCTCTTGCAAATGTATCTATTTTATCCATAGTATTTCTTTCTCTATTCATAGCAATTGCAACAAAGCTTGCAATCATAAAAAACAATAAAACATCGATTACTCTTGCAGATCCAAGTACCAAAGAAAATCCCGCTGTTAAAGCAAGGAATACCAGTATAGGAGTAAGAGCTAAAAAATTAGGTTTATTATATTTCACTGTAATACCTCCATTTATAAGTTAGTTTGTTAATAAATTATTTTATAATTATTAATATATTTTGTATTAAATCACCTCCATAAGAAATTAATTAGTATACTAATTGAAATCTCTATAAATTTCATCCCCTCCCAATAAGTTTTAATAAAATACAGAATAATCTAATAAATATAAATTTCTCTTTTATAGTTTACAAAAATAATATATCATAAAAATCAAATTTTTCTCTTAACAGATTTGTTATATAGAGCTATAATTGGTAGTATATATCAAGAATATAAAAGCTATATTTATCTAAAAAATTAATGGAGTATAAAATCAGAAAGCAAAAGAATTAATTAAAGTCTATTTTAAAATACAAAAAATATAATAATCTTAAAACTTAGTTTTTTGTATAAAATTGATATATAATATGATTAGGTAATAATAATTTACTAACTTAATACTATTTATTTAGGAGGTCTATAATGTATAAACTTGAGTATTTTTATTATGTATCTGAAATTGCAAAACTGGGCTCAATAAATCTTGCTGCACAGTCTTTATATATTTCACAGCCTTATTTAAGTCTATCTTTAAAAAAGACCGAAGATATAGTTGGGGTTAAAATATTTAATAGAACAAATAAAGGTGTTGTACCCACAGATGTAGGTAAAGAATTTATAAAGTATTGTGAAGAAATAATAGCTATAGTAGATAAATCAAATAATTTAAAAAAAGAATATAATTATGAAGATCATAAATTTTCGATTACAAGTATGCCTTCTTATACTATGTTGGATTTATTTCATCATTTCAGAGATGAATGTGATAAAGAATATAAGTTAGCTGAAATTTCTTATGAAGAAGTTCCAAATACTTATATAGCAGAAATGCTAGCTAAAGGTACTACTGATATTGGTATCGTATATACTATTTCAACTAAGAATGATACGGAGTTGAAAAACTTTGAGAAAATGGGGCTAAATTTTGTACCACTTATAAAAGAACCATTATCAGCTATTATAAGTTCAAATAATCCCTTATTTCAAAAGGATGAAATTTATCTAGAGGATCTGAAAAACCTAGATTTTCTTGTGGAAAATATAAAACTAACTCAAACTCAGTCAGCTGTTGAAAATAATCCATTTCCAGAAATTTTCAAAACAAAGGTTAATAATAGTTTGAAATTTAACAACAATAGAAGTATGCTATATTATCTTACTAAAAGAAGTGATTGTTTTTGTATAGGGCAAAAGTCATTAAATCTTACAAATCCATTTGTTGATTCAGGTCATTTGAAGTATATACCAATAATGGATTTAAATATTGAATTTACTACAGGATATTTGACCAATGAAAATATAGATTCCTCAGAGATTGAAGAACATTTTATAAACTATATAGAAGATTTTTTTAATGTTTCTGATTAGAATGGATAATTACTTGATATAACTTATAGGTTATATAATGGTATAGCATTTTAATAATTTGAATGATACTATTAAATCAATACTTAACTGAGGGGGATTTAAAATGAATTTATCACAATTTCCAAGAAGACGTTATACAAGTTATAAGACACCTATAGAGTTTTTACCAAATTTTACAAAAGCATTAGGTGGACCAAACATCTACATTAAAAGAGATGACTTATTAGGTTTAACTATGGGTGGAAACAAAACTAGAAAACTTGAATTCTTAATGGCAGATGCTTTAGAACAAGGTGCAGATACAATACTTACTTGCGGTGCGGTACAATCTAACCATTGTAGACTAACATTAGCAGCTGCAGTTAAAGAAGGGCTTAAATGTCAACTAGTTCTTGAGGAAAGAGTTCCTGGCAGCTATGATAAATATGCAAGTGGTAACAACTATCTATTCAATCTTTTAGGAGTAGAAGATGTCACAGTTGTTCAAGGTGGATCGGATATGATGGCTGAGCTTGAAAAACTTGCTGATAAACTAAAATCAGAAGGAAGAAAGCCATATATTATACCTGGTGGCGGTTCTAATGCTATAGGTGCTTTAGGATATGTTGCTTGTGCACAAGAAATATCTGAACAAATGTTTGATATGGCACTAAACTTTGATAATATTACGGTTTGTAGTGGATCAGCTGGTACCCACGCTGGACTTCTTTGTGGATTTAAAGGTACTAATGTTCACATTCCTATAACTGGAATTAGTGTAGGTAAAGAAAAAGTTACTCAAGGTAACAATGTTTTCAAACTTTGTGAAAAAGTAAATGTTGAACTAGAGATACAAAATCCAGTTGTAAGAGAAGATGTAGTTGTACTTGATGATTATGTTGGACCTGGTTATGGAGTTCCAACTGAAGAGATGGTTGAGGCAATCCAACTTCTAGCAAGAACAGAAGCAATTGTAACTGACCCAGTATATACAGGTAAAGTACTTGCTGGTTTGATTGATTTAGTTAAAAAAGGATACTACAAAGATTGTGAAAACATTCTATTCATTCATACTGGTGGAGCACCTGCACTATATGCTTATGAAGATGTAACATTACATGGCGTAAAATAAATTTAAAATTAAGTAAGACTATCTAATTCACATTAGATAGTCTTTTTTTAATCAATATATAATAAATTCTTAACCAGTTTCCATAATTAATATCTATTATCGATAAAAATAAAACTGCTGACATTTTATTGTCAGCAGTTTTATTTGTTCAATTGATTATCTAATTATATAGGCTTATTAAAATCTTCTGCCATTAATACGTTTATATCTTTATCTCTTCTCAAATTTTCAATATTATGTCCATATCCTTCTAAACCTACATCCTCTTTAATTTCTTCTTCCATTTCATCTACATCTGGATTGGATTCTGCTTCTTCTACAAGTTTATCCCCCAAGGTTTCTTCTGATGCAACTACTGGTCTAACAGAACCATCTTCTTCGAAATATTCTAATTCTTCATTTGACTCTGCTATATCGTCAGCTAATTCTGTCACATCTACATCTTCATCTGGAGTAATAACTGGTCCATAGGTTCCATCTTCATATACTTCATAATAACTTCCATAATCTTTGTTTACAAACAATATAATTTTACCTTCTTTTACTTGATCATAGTAAAATTCTCTGTCTCCTTCGCCTAGTCCCATTCTATGGAATGCATCTATAATTGAATCCTCGCCTTTTAAAAAGCTTTTAAATTTGTCTAAAATTGAATCATCATCTTCTTTAATTATTACATCAGTAAAACCTCTTAGCATAGAAAAGTCTTCGTCCTCACTTGCAATGATATACATATCTTCTTCTTCATAGCCAAGTTCTTTTAATACTTGTATTCTCTGCAATACATTTTCTTGATTATCATAAACTTCAATGTTCTTATCATCCATTATTTACAACTCCTTATTAAGTTTTTATACTTACTTAGAATTTACCCTCTATTTATGTCTATCAAACATATTCAGTAGTTGTATTATATTATCTTTTACTAATTAAACCCTTTTCAAAAGCATCTTCAATCATATATTCTACGAATTTCCATAGTTCATCTGAAGATTCTTTTACTGGTGATATCCTTTTATAAATATCAGCTTGACTGATATCAAATTTTTTCCAGGTACCTCCATTATTATTATAATTGCTTAGCATTGGTTGAAGTCTGTCCATAGCTGTAGCAAATTTTGCTTCTGTAGTCTCTATTTCTTCAAATTCATCCCAAAGTGATCTTAAATCTTTAGCTTTATCTTCTTCTAGCATACCAAATATCTTTTCTGCAGCCTCAACTTCTCTTTCTCTTTTATCTGCATTACCTACTTCATCATAACAAAAAGTATCTCCAGCAAATATCTCTACTAAATCATGAATAAGTAACATTTTTATTACTTTTAATAAGTCTACTTTTTCATCCGTATATTCTGATAGGACCATAGCCATTAATGATATATGCCAAGAGTGCTGAGCGTCATCTTCTCTTCTGTCTTCTCCTATGATACTAGTCTGTCTTAAAATTGATTTCATTTTATCTAGTTCCACAATAAATGCAATATCTTTTAATAATCTCTCATTCTTCATTTTGGCAGCCTCCTATTATGCATCAAATAATGATAACATTTCTTCTTCACTGAGTTTAGAAATTAATGTTTCTCCTTCTTTAATTACCATATCTATCATTTCTCTTTTCTTTTCTTGCAATTTAAATATCTTTTCTTCTATTGTTCCCTTAGTTATTAATCTCATTACTTGAACTGTATTTTCTTGACCAATTCTATGTGACCTGTCTGTTGCCTGGTCTTCTACTGCTGGATTCCACCATGGATCATAATGAATCACCATATCTGCTCCAGTTAAGTTTAATCCCGTACCTCCTGCTTTTAATGATATTAGAAATACATCTCCTTCTCCATCATTAAAGTCTTTAACCATTTCACCACGATTTACCATACTTGTGGATCCATTAAGATACATATGTTTGATACCTTTTTTGTCAAATTTTTCTTTTATAATATCTAGCATTGATCTAAATTGGCTAAAGACCAATATTCTATGGCCACCTTCTATGGCATCTTGAATGATTTCTTCAAAACTTTCTAATTTCCCACTTCCACCAGTATAATCTTCTACAAATAATGCTGGATGGCAGCATATTTGCCTTAATCTGGTTATTGCAGCTAATATTTTAATATGGGATCTATTAAAACCTTTATCTTTTATTTCTATTTCTAAATCATCCTTTAAAGCTTTTATATAAGCTATATAAAGTTTCTTTTGATCTTCAGTCATTTCTACAATAATCTTTTGTTCTATTTTGTCAGGTAACTCTTCTAATACTTCTTTCTTTAATCTTCTCAAAATAAATGGTTTAATATGTTTGTTTAAATCTTTAAGTCTATCCATATCACCATCTCTAAAAATAGGTCTTTCATATTTATCAATAAATCCCTTATTGGATAATAGATATCCCGGCATTAAAAAATCAAATATAGACCAGAGTTCCATTACAGAATTTTCCATAGGTGTTCCGGTTAATGCAAAATAATTTTTCGCTTTAATACCCTTTACAGATTTAGCATTAAGAGAACTAGCATTTTTAATATGTTGTGCTTCATCTAATATACAATATCTAAATAAATAGTTCTGGTATAGCCCCACATCTCTTCTTAAAAGAGGATAAGATGTAACAATTAAATCGTATTCATCTATATTTTTTAATAGCTCTATTCTTTCCTCTTTATTACCATGTACTAAAAGTATTTTCAAATCTGGCGAAAATTTATTAACTTCTTCTTCCCAGTTAAATACCAGGGACGTAGGTACTACTATTAAATTTGGCATACTTCCTTTTTCTTTCTTTTCCGACAGTAGAAATGTTAAGACTTGCAATGTTTTACCTAAGCCCATATCATCTGCTAATATTCCTCCAAACCCATATTTAGCAAGTGTTTTAAGCCATTTAAAACCAAACTTTTGGTAATCACGTAGGGTACCCTTTATCTCCACAGGGATTTCATATTCGATATCCTCTGGATTTTTAATATCATGTACTAATTTTTTAAAGTCTATATTCTTCTTTATAAAATCTAAGTTCTTATCTTCTAAAAATCTATCTAAATACATTGTTATATGCTTTGATCCTTGTATAATGCCGTTATGCATAGTATTTTCTAATCCCATTTTCTCAATTAAATCTGCCACATTCTCTAGGTCCTCATTGTCCAGGGGTAAAAAAGATCCATCTTTAAGTCTATAAAACCTCTTTTTTTCTCTAATGGAATGGAACAATTCATCTATTTCATCCTGATCAATACCTTCTATATTAAAATCAAATTCTAATAAATCTAAATCATTATTTATCTTAACTCCGCCTGTAAAGTTTGCTGAATCTCTAATTTTAATAGCTTTAAATAGGTCAGAATAATATATCTCTCCAAATTCTTGTAGCCTTGGTATTATATTAGTTACTAAATCAAAGATGTTTTCTGCATCGTCTAAGTATATTCCCCCATCTATAACTCTAAAATCTCCATCTTCTAATATATTTAAAACATTATTTTCCTGTTCTCTATCTCTTAGTAATATCTTGTTGCTTTCAATAATAGATTCTTCCTTAGAACTAAAAGGATTTATTTTAATATCGCCATAGATAAAATAAATTTTACCTTGAATAGAGAAATCATCTTTATCGAAATATACTTCTACTTTTAAATCAGGATTATAAATTGAATCCTCTACCTCTTTATCTAATTCCAAATGAACTACATTTCGTACACTAGTTAGAACATCTGAAATGAATTTTTCTTTATAGTTTTCAGTAACTTTTATTTGCCCTTTACCTTTTATTAGTATTTCTTTATATAAAGGTAAAATTTTCTTTCTTTGTTCACTAGGCAATTTAATAATATCACCATGGTTAAATACATAGTGTCCATCAGTTGTTAAAGTAATAATCTCTCCAATTGACTTCATACTTACCATTAAATCTTTATTTTTTCCTACAATTTCCATATTCAAATTTAATTCTTTTTCCATTATTTCTACTGATCCATAATCTATATTAAATATATTCACATTAAATTTTCTATCTTTCATTAAACTAAAAAATTGTTTAAGAGATGAATTAGTAAGGTATATTCTCTTTGCTGAAAATATTCCCTTTGAATTTCTCGAAACAGTCCTGTAATTGTTCTCAGTATAGTTTTCATGCAATATATTAAGAAAATCTAATACTCTTTTATCTTCTTCAGTAAAATAATGAATACTGGGAGAATATGAAAAGTTTTTACCAAATCTAAGTTCTTCTTCATTGTTATATGCATCAAAAAACTGAGTAGCTGATCTTACAGAATATAGTCTTTCCTCTCCTATACGTATACTTAAATAAGACCCTTCAGGCATAGTTCTTGGATTATATTCATAATTATATTCTATATTCAAAGGTATTTTTATACCTTTAGCAACCTCTTCATAGGAGGATATCATATTTATTATTTCTTGTTCTCTTAATTGCATTCTTCTCTTATTTTCTTCGAAGTTTCTTAGATATAATAATAAGGCTACAATATGCTTACAGTCTCCATAATATTTTTGAAATGCTTTACATGTGCAATTAGTAGATGCAACATTTCCCATACTATTAAAATTCACAGAAGATGTATATATGGAGCTTCCATATACAGATGATTGAAAATAATCATTAGTTGAATTAGTTTTTACTTCTTTAACTCTATCAGCTAAAAAATATTCCCGTCCTTTATGGTAAGTTTGATATCCTTCAACTCTATCCATTAATATTTCGTCTTTTAAATTAAACATATATATTCTTCCTTCCTATACATACAATTTTAAAAATAACTATCACTTCATTATATAGTATATGGCCCCATAATAAAAGAGCACTAACAGATTATTATTTACAGTTAGTGCTCTCTTTTAAAATATTACGGTATTAATTTATATAAACTTAGTCTTATTTTTATATTTTTATATTTAAATAGTCCATTGGCCATGTACTACTCCTACTAAATACCATGTACCTCCTAAATCTTCAAATACTAATGTGAGACTTCTCCAATCTATTCCTTCATATTGTGGATCAAATCCAGTGAAATGAAATTCTACAAAATTAGTATTAGGATATTCTGTAGTAATATTTTTTATAATATTACCTGAACCAATTGCTACATTATTTCCTATTATATGTGGATTTATAAAGTCTTCGTCATAAATAAATTGATTATAATAATCATTGAAATCTAAGTCAATAGGCTCTCCAGAACCATCGTAGTCTCCCCAATTATATATTTGATTATCTACGCCTAATCCTAAAACTTCAGCTGCTGTAAATACCTTGTCATTTTGACCATCAACATATTCATATGGAGTAAATCTTACTCCATTTGTAGGATGAACAAAAGTGGATAATGTATTCATATCCATATTTTTTATACTATCTAACACACCCATAGAAGTAATAATTATATTATTAGAACTTTGGTTAGGTGTCTGATTAGGGGTATTCTCTAATTCAGTAATTATAACTTCTTGATCTTTCACCTTATTTTCTAGTTCCGCTATTTTTTCATCTTTTTCTTTGATTTCTGCTTCCAGCTTAATGTTGTCATCTGATGTTTCTACTACTGGTCCAGTGGTTGTTCCACATGCTGATAATACAAATACTAAAATAAGTGCTATAGATACTAACTTAATAAAGTTACCTTTCATAGTTTTAGCCTCCCTTAGGAGAATATTTACCCTTATTTAAATCAATATAATCATTTAGCTTTGTGCATCTTTATTTTTTAATTAAATAGTCCATTCTCCATGTACTATTCCTACTAAATACCAAGTTCCTTCTAGGTCTTCAAATACTAATCTCAAACTTCTCCAATCTATACCTGCATATTGAGCTTCTATTCCTGTGAAATGAAATTCTACAAATTTTGCATTTGGATATTTTCTACCAATGTTGTTTACCATATTCCCTTTTCCTATTGTTAGATTATTTCCTATTAGATTTGGATTCATAAAATCTACATCATAAATAAATTCATCATAATAATCATTAAAGTCCATCTCAATTGGAAATCCTGATCCATCATAATTTCCCCAGCTATATATTTGAGTATCTGTTCCTAACCCTACAACTTCTGCTGCAGTAAATACTTTATCATTTTTTAAATCAACATACTCATAGGGTGTGAATCTTACTCCATCTGTTGGATGAACAATTGAAGATAATTTATTCATATCCATATTTTTTATGCTATCTAACACATCCATAGAAGTGACAATTATATTATTAGAGCTTGGTATAGGTGTCTGATAAACAATGTCTTCATTGGCTTCTATTTTTTCTATCTTAGTTTCTAATTCTTTTATTTTTGCATCTTTTTCTTCCATTTCTGATTCTAGCTTTGCAGTGTCTTTTGGAGTTTCTACTATTGGTCCAGTAGTTCCGCAAGCTGACAAGACAAACACTAGAATAAGTCCTATAGATATTAACTTGAAAAATTTACTTGTCATGGAATATACCTCCTCATTACAACTTATGTATCAAAAAAGACACCTATTTTTAGGTGCCTTAATTATTTACAAATATTTGCTTGCTTCTTTTATAATAGACCTTTGTAATTTATGATCATTTTCTGTTATAAAATCTCTTACCCAATCTGGATCTGTTCTAGAATAGGTTCTTAATGCTGTTCCAATTGCTTTGTTTTTAAATCTTTCTAAAGTATCTGCATTTTCAATTATAGCATGGCTTAAAAATTCAACATCTGTTTTATCTTTATATTTTACTTGAAATATTACAGAAACTCTATTTAGCCAAATACTCTTTGCATTGACCCACTTCAATAATATTCCTTCCTTCATTTCAGGATATTTTAAAGCTATATGTCCTACTATATTAGCCATAGGATCAATACTATCCCACCATGATTTTGTAACTATAATTTTTTCAATATTTGGCATATCCTCTGGAGTAAAAAGATTCTTTACTACATTCATATAGTCCAAAGCTAAGTATTGAAACTCTCTTTCTGGTAAATCAAAACAAGTAAATATAAACTTCCAATCTACCTCTTCATCCTTTTTCCTGTCCTTTAAAAACTCTTTAGATAATGCTGTTCTCTCTGGCTTTTTTATTCCTAAGAAAGGGAATTTATCTTTCATATATTTTGTCATTGGTACAGATGTATCATAATCCCTGTTTTCATGAAATACTTCAAAAATATTCATCATAACCTCCTAAATTTTCTTTCTTTATCTACGCTTTAATCATTAATACCATATACTTTTTAAATGAACCTAAGGAGCCTATTACTAGTCTAACTACATTCTTAAACCCAAAATGCTTTAACATGTCTGTTTTTTTATTGATATATAAATTTACATATAAATTACTTTTTAATAATTCCCAGTAATACCTTCTTAGACTCATTTTAGATGGTTGAATCGTTACTTGTCCAAAACTCCACTTTTCATAATCATCTGCACTAAACAACAATCTATCTTCATATTGATCATAAAGCGGCAGATTTGGAAATGGTGTCAATGGATTTATAGATGATATTTGAGGTCTGAGACTTTTAATATATTTCCTAAAATTTTTAAAGTCTATTTTATCCCAATCTGGATGTGCCATAAAAGAGGCCCATACATCTACTTTTAACTGCTTTAAAATCTTTGCTGCAGTATAATTATCATCAACTGTAGATTTCTTTTTATACTTGGTTAATTCGCTATCTTTAAAGCTTTCATATCCAACTAACACTGCTTTTAGCCCCAGTTCCACAAATTCTTTAACTAAATCTTTATATTTAATAATTCCATCAACTGAGCCATATACTATAAAATTCTTTTGAATATTCAACTCTCTTAAGAGATTTAAGAATATTGTTATTTTTTCTTCGCTAGCGAAAAAATCATTATCTATTAACATTATAGTAGATTCTTTTATTTGAGATAAATCTTTTATTGTAATATCTAGTGGTATTAATCTTTCTTTAACCCCTTCTATTCTCCATCTCAAACAGAAATCACAAGTCTTTTCGCAGCCTATACCAAATTCCATAATAGCAGCTGGCTTATAACCAAAATATGAATATTCTTTTCTGTATTTTTCTGTACTCTCCCTATCAGGAAGAATATATTCATTTCTGCAATTATTTCCAGTAGATATATAATCAAATTCTTTAGACAATATTCCATCTATGGGTTTATACAGTTTACCCTGAGAAATTTGATTATAGAAGAGTCTTAAGTTTTCACTAGTAGTATATTTAAATATGTGATCAATAAATTTGTTTTCATAAGCTCCCGGATTTAAATAACTTTGAGTACCACCAACTATAGTAATAATAGTTTTATCAAAATCTTTTATTTCCATGGCCAAGTTATTGACTTTGTTTACATCTATACATAAACTAGTTATACCTACTAGGTTTGGCTTATATTCATCTACCTTTTCTTTAAGACTTATTTTTTCCACCATCATATCGAAGATTTCTACTATATGCTCTTCTTTTATTATACCATATATCATCTCAAGTCCCAAAGGTTCTGAAAACATAAAATCACTTACAGTAATTGATTGTTTTATTCTAGGTGGTCTAATTAATAGTATTTTCAAATTTTGCCTCCTAGTCTAGAATATATTCGGTGTGATTCTTTGGTTTATTTGGTGCTTATAATATAAATTTATACCTGTATAAAATAGATATTTACCTGGTTTTTTCAAAAATTCTCGCCTAAATATATTACGTTTCATTATAGATTTTATGGTAAAAAGTGCTTTATATAATTCCCAGTAGGCATTAGTCAACTGTTCTGGTGTCATATTCTTAGGTAGATGTACGGCCTCAGTTCCATCAAAAGAATATATATTATCTTTTACCAATCTATTATCCCTAACCATATCTTTGAAAAATTTAGTTCCAGGGATGGGAGTTAGAATATAAAATCTTGGTACTGAGATTTTATTCTTTTCAATAAAATCTTTAGTATCCCTTATTGATTCTAATGTATCCCCTTCTCCTCCTACTACCATTTCAGTAGAAACATCTATACCATGACTTTGAATATTAGCTATTAATTTAGAGTATTCATCTGGATTTGCCCAAGCTTTATTCATACCTATTAAACTTTCTTTGGAAATACTTTCAAGTCCAAAACTAAGAGCAGTACACCCACTATCACTTAAAACTTTTAAAAGCTCATTTTCTTTACCAATTCTAATATCACATTGGCTCATCCATTCCATTTTAAGAAATTTTATTTCCTTTAATAATTTCATTAAGTATTCTCTATCAGAAAATATATTATCATCTAATAATAAAAACTTTTTAAAACCTAATTCTTTTATTTGTTTGATATCCCTTACAACTTCTTCCAGTGGTTTTTTAATATAATGTCCTTCGTATAAACATGCTACTGAACAAAAACTACATACATTAGGGCACCCTCGACCTGCTTGTACGGGTAAGAAGTCTCCTATACTTTTATTTACAATAAGATCAAATCTGGGTACAACAGTAGAATAATAACCTGTGCTTAGATTATTCTCATAGATAGGCTTTAAAGTACCCATTTCATAATCTTCTAATAGTCCATCCCATACTAGTTCTGCATCCCCAACTACTACAGCATCACAATATTTAGTGGCTTCTTCTGCCATAATACTGGCCATATATCCACCTAATATAACAGTCTTACCTAACTCTTTAAATTTCTTGGCTATATCAATTGTCCTAATTACTCCATGACCCATAGAACTTATACCAATTAAATCAGCATCCGTATCCCAAGGTATATCCTCTAGTATTTCAAGGATAATTTCTACTTCATAATCTTTTGGCATCATAGCTGCAAGTAATGGCATAGCAAGTCCAACAAAATAAAGCTTACTTTTCTTTATAGGCATTCTATTTTGATCATAGGGTGTAGGTTGTATCAGCAATATTTTCTTTTTCATGAAGCCACCTCTTTCAAGTTGGTATATCTTGTCATTCCGAGTATAGCGAGGAATCTAAGGTTTCAGATTCCTCATTTCATTCGGAATGACAAAAAAATTTTCACTGTTCACTGTTCACTGTTAACTGTTCACTATTTTTTTTACGTATTGCCAGCTTACAAAACTACTACCCACTAACATCTTCATATTTTCTCTCAACCCATATTTCTTAATCAAAGCTACTAAATGCTTAGGTCTCATTACTACTTTATAATAAGCTTTCAAAATTTCCATATAAAATCTTCTAATACTCATATGTTCAGGCTTTAATATTACA
>CAJDWC010000018.1_pt1 | contig 18922 bp, 19 predicted proteins | sample 7391511 | NCBI WGS metagenome assembly CAJDWC01 (sample SAMEA7055719, study PRJEB34461) | soil metagenome | biome: terrestrial ecosystem; feature: Peninsula; material: soil | place: Antarctica | collected 2016 | reverse complement strand
TTCTTCAGTAGCTAGTTCAATATCATGATCTGCAACTCCTAAAAAGTTATTTAGCTTGGTTTCATTTAATTCTCTATCACCAGGTATTATAGCCATAACAACAGAATCTTTTGCCGAATAAACTAAAGCCTTAGCAAATTTACTTCCATCCAGATGGAAGAACTCCATTAAACCATCAATAGTTGTAACAGATGGAGTAGATACCTTCTCCATTTCCAATTCTTCACTTATAATACCATCTACAATATATAGGACTTCTGCTTTTTCTTCAGTTGCTGCATACTCACAAGAATCACAAAATGCTACTAAACAAGAATCACAAAATGCTACTAAAGCTTCTCCAATATCTGACATAGCCATAAATTCATGGGATTTTTTACCACCCATAGCACCAGTATCCCCTTCAACGATTTTGTAATTTAAATGCAATCTTGTAAATACTCTATCATAAGCATCCCACATTACTTCATAGGCTTTAACCATATTCTCTTCATCAGTATCAAAACTATAGGCATCTTTCATTATAAATTCTCTACATCTCATAAGCCCAAATCTAGGTCTTTTCTCATCTCTATATTTAGTTTGTATTTGATATAAGCTAAGTGGCAATTGCTTATAACTCTTGATTTCATCTTTGATTAAATTAGTAAAATATTCTTCATGGGTTGGCCCAAGACAGAATTCTCTATTATTCCTATCTTTCAATTTCCACATTTCTGGCCCAAAATCTTCCCATCTATTAGTAGCTTCCCATAACTCTCTAGGCTGAATTGCTGACATTAAAAGTTCTTGTGATCCGGCATTATCCATTTCCTCTCTAACAATTTGTTCTATTTTTCTTATGACTCTATATCCCAATGGTAGATATGAATATATTCCACTTACCAATTGCCTAATCATACCTGCTCTTAGTAGTAACTGATGACTTGGAATCTCAGCATCAGATGGAACTTCCCTAAGAGTTGGCATATACATCTTTGACATTTTCATAAAATTCACTCCTCCTTTAAAATAAACAAAAACCTTTCATCTCAAACAAGAGACGAAAGGTTAAATTCCGCGGTACCACTCTAATAAATCCAGTTGGACTCACTCAATAGTTATAACGTTACCACCGTTTAAGTCTACTCAATTCAACTTAAATGCTCTAAGACTGGTTCTTTATTAAGGGGGTCAGAAGTCTTACACCTAGTAACTTCCTCTCTTGGACCATTAATAAATACTATTTCTTTTCAAAGCTTTTATATATTTTACTAAATAAGATTGTAGATGTCAATTATTTTTCCTGAAGTAAACAAACACTATATGAAGACATACCTTGCTCTTTTCCTATAAAACCAAGTTTTTCAGTAGTAGTTGCCTTTACATTTATATTATCAATAGATGTTCGTAAGACTTTACTAATAGTGGTTCTCATTTCATCTATATATGAAGCAAGTTTAGGTTTTTCTGCTGCTATTGTAGCATCTATATTACCTATTATATATCCATTTTCTACCATAGTGCTATAAACCATATCCAATAGGATCAAACTAGATATATCTTTGTATTGCATATCAGTATCTGGAAATAACTTCCCTATATCTCCAAGAGCTAAAGCTCCTAATATGGAATCCATTATGGAATGTACTAATACATCTGCATCCGAGTGCCCTAAAAGACCTAATTCATGAGGAATATGAACTCCTCCTAAAATCAGATTTCTATTTTCTACTAATTTGTGTACATCATATCCAAAACCGATTCTCATAATAATTACCTACCTTGTATGAAATTCTCTTCTTAAAAAAACATTTTTCATATCTTTAGCTAAGCTTTCTGCAAATATAAGATCTTCTGGTGTTGTAATTTTAATATTGTCATAAGTTCCCATAATCATTGTTATAGGATGATTTATTCTCTCAATCAATGAACTGTCGTCAGTACATAAAAAGTCTTCTTCTTTTGCCTTTTCATAAGCTTCTTTTATTAAATGACTCCAAAAACATTGTGGAGTTTGAGCAGCCCATAAAAGAGATCTTTTAGGTGTATAATCAATTTCCTTGGAATCACCAACTACTTTTATAGTATCAGTAACCGGTACACCAATAACACATGCACCATGTTCAACTACTCCTCTAATTCCATCTTCAATACTTTCAATTCTAACAAAAGGTCTAGCGCCATCATGAGTTAGTACAATATCTGTATTTTCGCTTAAGGCAAGTAATGCGTTGTATATGGAATCTTGTCTTTCTATACCACCTCTAATAATTGTGGTTACTTTCTTAAAACCATATTTTCTTACTATTTCTTTTCTGCAATAATCCACTTCTTCTTCTTTACAAACTACTATAATATCATCTATATATTTACATTCTTCGAATTTTCCTATTGTGTGAGCCAGTATTGGCTTGTTATCTATAGCTATAAATTGCTTGTTAATTTTGCTGCCCATTCTATTACTCATTCCAGCAGCGGCAATAATAACCGTGACATGATAATCTTTGTACATTATATTCACCTCTTAAGTTATTATATCATATGTAGTAAAAATTTAAACATAAATGTTTCCTATAATAATTTACAAAAAAAAAGACCCATAGGGTCTTAAGAAACTTTATCTATTAAAGATTTTGGTTTTGCAAATATCATCCGTCCTGCAGAAGTTTGAAGAACACTAGTTACTACAACATCTATGGTCTCATTAATAAATTTTCTACCGGATTCAACTACGATCATAGTTCCATCGTCTAAATAAGCTAAACCTTGTCCAGATTCCTTACCATCTCTTACAACTTGAACTATCATTTCTTCCCCTGGTAATACTACAGGTTTTACAGCATTAGCTAAGTCGTTAATATTTAGTACTGGAATTCCTTGAACTTCAGCTACTTTATTTAAATTGTAATCATTAGTTATAATTTTACCATTTAAAAACTGTGTCAGTTTTAATAATTTAGAATCTACTTCTGCTACATCTTCAAATTTTTTATCATGAATTATAATTTCAATTTCTAATTCTTTTTGTATTCTATTTAAAATATCTAACCCTCGCCTACCACGATTTCTTTTAAGACCATCTGAGGAATCTGCAATATGTTGTAATTCTTCTAAAACAAATTCAGGAATAACTAAGGGTCCTTCTATAAATCCAGTTTTACATATATCAGCAATCCTACCATCTATAATTACGCTTGTATCTAATATCTTTGGGCAAGAATTATAGTTAGATTTTCCTTTTTCCTTAGTATTTCTTCTACTACTTGTAAAATTTCCTATGGCACCAGCGATATCTTCCCTGTTTCTAGTGGATATTTTTATACCAAAATAACCTAGCATTCCATAAAGTAATATTGAAACAAATACTCCAAATACTCCCAATTTATAAAGCGGTTGGCTTACTAGATAGGCAATTATAAGTCCTATTATTAATCCCACGGATCCTAAAGCAATGTCTGAAGTTGGAATGTTTTGCAATTCAGATTCTAATACTGAAACAATCCGTTTGGCTGATTTAATAATTTTAGAAGAAAAAATAAATAGTATAAGTCCAAATAATAATGTAACTCCAACATATATAGCCATATTTAGCAAGCTTTCACTAGGTATGTTAATTATATTTCTATTGTCTAAAATAGTTACAATCCCAAAACCCATAAGTGCACCTAGTAAGCCTATAACAACTCTTAATATTTTATTTAGCATAATATCACCTCCTATTATATTTATTACCAATTAGAATAAATATAAACCAATATTTATTCTAATTGGTTTACTCATCTTCATTTTCTTTTTTCTCTACAGCTGCTTCCTCTTCTTCTAACCTTAATTCTTCTTCCTGATTTTCTGCTTCTTCTTCCTCTTCTTCTAATCTTATTGCTTCTTCCTCTTCTTCATTACTCTTTTCTTCACTAATATTTATAGCTTCTAATATAACATCTTCTACTTCCTCTATGGTAATATTTAATACTAAAACCATTTCAGACATTAACATTTGTTTAGCATTACTTAACATTTTACGTTCACCTGTGGAAAGTCCTTTTAACATATCTAATAGCATTAAATTTCTAACAACTGCAGCTATTTCATATATGTCTCCAGATTTAATTTTATCCATGTTAATTCTGTATCTACGATTCCAGTTTTGAGGCATACTGGTTTTGCTTCCTCTAAGTATATCTAATACTCTTTCCATTTCTTCAAGATCAATAATCTCTCTAACACCTACGTCTTCTACGTTATCAATTGGAACCATTGCCTTCATATCTCCAATTGGCATTTTCATAATAAAATACTTTCTTTTCTCACCAAGAATTTCTTTCTCTTCAATAGCTTCAATTATTCCTGCACCATGCATAGGATAAACTATCATATCACCGATGTTAAACATTTAACAACCTCCCTTTAAACATTGTACCCTTTAATTATACTATATTTGAGCCCGAAAGTAAAGTTTAGATAGTATCATAATAGCTTTTCATTTGTCAACTGATTTTTGTAAAAAATAGGTAATAAAATTCTTGATAAAGATTTGACAACTACTTGCTTTCGAAAGTATAATTAGATTAGAAAGAAAATTTTTGTTAGGGGTGGAGAATATGGATAAAAATATTGAAAACCAAGATGTTAATCTTCGTGATTTTCAAGAACAAGTCTCTGAAGTTTTAGTTAGGCATAGAAGTATTCTGGATACCATGACCAAGTTAGATCAATTTAGTTCAAGAATTAATCGTTCTGTTGTAAAGTCTGTTACAACTTGTGGTTGTGTTTCAATAGATGCACAAAAGCAAGATTTCGGAACTGGATCCTTTGAAAGCATGATAAATAAAGTGGATAATCATGTTAAGGGTGAAATTTGTAATAATTGCAAAGAAGTAATAGAAGAGGAAATAGGCTCTTATTTATTTTATTTAGCTTCATTAACTAACGCGCTAGATTTAGATCTTTCAGCAATATTATCAAAAGAATATGATAGAATTAAAACTCTTGGAATTTATAGTTTAAAATAGAGAAAAGCTAGGGTACCCACTGTACATCCTAGCTTTATTTTTTATTTAATTAAATCTGCAATAACATCTTTCAATTTTTGCATTTCTATTAATTCAAGGTTCTTTGTTTTAATTTTTTTCCCTTTTATTGGTGCAATATATGCTTTTGCAAATCCCATTCTATCCACTTCTCTAATTCTAGCTTCCAGTGATGGAACTTTTTTTAATTCACCAGTCAAGCCAACATCTGAAATGAATACTATATCATTTGGAAGAGGTGATTGAAAAACAGATGATGCAATACTCATAATAATAGCTAAATTTGAGGCTTGTTCTTTTAGTTGAATACCTCCCGTAGTTTTAATTACCACATTCTTATCATAAAGTTTTACCCCGCCTCTTTGTTCTAAAATAGAAACAAGTGTATTTAAATGTTCCCTTCTCATGCATTCTCCAATTCTAGATGGATAGGCAGTAAAACTTTCAGAAACCAAAGATTCTATTTCTAGTATAATAGGTCTTGTTCCTTCTCTCACAACTGTTATGGAACTCCCTGATACACGATCGTTATTTTCTCTATGTGTCATAAAATATTCTGAAGGATTATCTATAGATAACATTCCTTCTTCAGTCATATTAAAGAATCCCATCTCTCCAGTTGAACCATATCTATTTTTAGTGGTAAGTAAGGTCCGCAATTCCTCCCCACTTTCTCCTTCTATGATTAAAACTGCATCTACCAAATGCTCTAATGCTCTTAACCCAGCCAATTCGTCTTCTTTGGTCATTTGACCAACCATAAAGACAGCACGTGGCCTGATGGAGTTTTTAGCTTGTTGAACTAGTTCATATGCACATTCCATTGTTTGAGTAGGTGAGCCTGCTCTAGAATTTGGGAAAGCGTCCAGTGTAAAAGTTTGTATACTATCAATAATAATCATATCCGGATCAATTTCCCCAATATTTTCAATAATATTATCCATATTATTATCTGATACTACCCATACTTTAGAATGTATTTTTTTAATTATTCTATCTGCTCTAGATTTTATTTGTGATTCTGATTCTTCTCCTGAAGCATATAATACTTTATAACCCATAGTAGCTAAATCATTGGCCACTTGCAATAATAATGTTGATTTTCCTGCCCCAGGCTTCGCGGATAATATAGTAACAGAATCCTTTACTATTCCTCCACCCATTACTCTATTAAATTCATTTATATTAGTTATAATTCTATCACTATTTGTTGATTCTACTTCTGAAAGTCTTTTTACGGGTTGTTTAAGAGTAGCTCTACTAGCTGTGGCTTTAGAACTTTTTTTATCCAGAACTACAGTTTCAATTAATGAATTCCAAGATTCACACTGAGGACATTTTCCCATATATCCAATACTTTCATAATTGCAATTACTACAGATAAAAACCGTCTTTCTTTTCATAGACTCCTCCCAATATGTAAGGCTGTAGCTAACTACAGACCTTTATTAAATACTAATTTTTCATCAACATAATCTATTACTATTTTATCTTCTTTATTCACAGTACCAGATAATATTTCTTTAGCCAGTTGGTCTTCTATCATCTTTCTAATAGTCCTTTCCAATGGTCTAGCTCCATACACAGGGTCAAATCCCTCTTTTGCTATATATTCTTTAGTTGCTTCAGTTACACTAATATTAATATCCATTTTAGCTAGCATCTCCACTAAATCCTTCATCATCATTTCTAATATCTCTTTAATTTGTGATTCTTCAAGAGAATGGAAAACTATTACTTCATCCAATCTGTTTAAGAATTCTGGTCTAAATGTTTTCTTTAATTCTTCATTAATGATTTCTTTCATTCTATCATATTCTTCCTTAACTTCATCAGTTGCTGTAGAGAATCCTAGATTTTTCTTATTAATAGAATTTGCTCCCACATTTGATGTCATTATTACAACTGTATTTTTAAAATCTACAGTTTTTCCTTTAGAATCTGTTAATCTACCATCATCTAATATTTGTAGTAACATATTAAATACATCTGGGTGTGCCTTTTCGATTTCATCAAATAGGATTACAGAATATGGTTTTCTTCTAATTGCTTCTGTCAATTGGCCACCTTCATCATAGCCTACATATCCTGGAGGTGAACCCACAAGCCTAGAAACAGAATGTTTTTCCATATACTCACTCATATCAATTCTAATCATAGCATCTACATCACCAAACAATGCCTCTGCTAAAGCCTTAGCTAAATATGTCTTACCAACTCCTGTAGGTCCAACAAATATAAAGCTACCAATAGGTTTGTTTGGATCTTTTAACCCAACTCTAGCACGTCTTACTGCATTAGAAACTGCTTCCACAGCAGGAACTTGTCCAACTACTCTTCCATGTAAAGCTTGCTCTAAGTTTAGTAAACTAATTGATTCTTCAGTGGTCATTTTACTTACAGGTACTCCTGACCAATTTGAGACTATATTTGCAATTTCTTCATAACCAACAGTCATATTCGTGGTTTGTTTTTCATGTTCCCACTTTACTTTATTGCTGGATAATTCTTCTTTTAGTTGTTTTTCCTCATCTCTCAAACTAGCTGCTTTTTCATAATTTTGAGTGTTAATAGCTTCTTCTTTTTCTTGTTGTAATTCTTCTAGTTTTTCTTCTAATGTTTTTAATTCTGATGGGGCCACATAAGCATTAACTCTCATTTTTGATGCAGCTTCGTCTATTAAATCAATAGCTTTATCTGGTAAAAATCTATCATTAATATATCTACTGGATAGTTCTACTGCAGCAACTATAGCTTCATCTGTAATCTTAACTCTATGATGAGCCTCATATTTATCCCGTAAACCTTCTAGTATTTTAATACTATCTCCTATATTTGGTTCTTCTACCATAATAGTTTGTAATCTTCTTTCCAATGCTGAATCTTTTTCTATATGTTTTCTATATTCATCTATGGTGGTAGCACCAACTATTTGCAGTTCTCCCCTAGTTAATACTGGTTTTAAAATATTAGCTGCATCAACAGCTCCTTCCGCTGCTCCTGCTCCAACGATGGTATGAATTTCATCTATAAACAAGATAATGTCTCCAGCTTCTTTTAATTCTTTCATTACCCCTTTTAATCGCTCTTCGAATTCCCCTCTATACTTTGCTCCAGCTATCATTCCAGGTAAATCTAAGGTTACAATCCTCTTGTTTTTTATTATATCTGGCACATTTCCCTCAACTATCTTTTGAGCTAACCCTTCAGCAATGGCAGTTTTACCAACTCCAGGTTCTCCTATTAAAACAGGATTATTTTTTGTTCTTCTGCTTAAGATTTGAATTATTCTTTCAATTTCTTTTACTCTACCTATAACAGGGTCTATTTTACCATCCTCAGCCATTTTATTTAAATCAATAGTATATTTATTTAAGTTAGGTGTATCTTCATTGACAGGTTCACTGGTAACATTGTTTTTTTGCGTGGAATCTCCTATCATGCTTAGTACTTTTTCTTTTAATTTTTCAATGTCAACTCCAAGCTTTTTCAAAATTACTATGGCTACTCCTTCACCCTCAGCTAATAGTCCTAATAATAGGTGCTCTGTACCTACATAATTATGACCTAAATTTCTAGCTTCGTTAAATGATAATTCAAAAAGTCTTTTTGTTCTTGGTGTAAAACCTACTAATTCTAGCTCTTTTTCACCTTCTCCAATTGCCTTTATGACCTCGGCTCTTGTATTTTCTGAAGTTACCCCAAACTCTTTTAATGATAAAGCTCCAACTCCAGTACCTTCTGCAATTATTCCTAAAAGTACATGTTCTGTTCCTACATAATTATGTTTTAAAGCCTTAGCCTCTTCTTGGGATAGTAAAATAACTTTTTGCGCTTTTTCTGTAAATCTTCCAAACATTGCCATACTATCATTCCTCCATATTTTCTATAAATTCTCTTATTATTTCCGCTCTAGCATTATCTCTCTCCCCACTGCCCATATCCTTTTCCAATGATTTTTGTATATTAGCAGGTTGTATATCTATCATTAATTTTACTATTTCTTTTAGTTTATCATTTTGTATTATATTAATATCCCATCCTAATTTAATATTAGATAAATGGTTCATAGCTTCTTTTGAACTCATAAGTCTGCTATGAGTAAGAATGCCAAGAGACCTGAAAATTTTATCTTCTAATTCTACTGACTTTGTTTCCATTAAATATCTTCTAGTATTTCTCTCTCTAGCAACAATCTGAGCGATTACTTTATTTAATTTTGCTATAATATCTACTTCAGATTCTCCTAAAGTAACCTGATTAGATACTTGATACAGGTTCCCTAGAGCTTCAGATCCTTCTCCATATAATCCTCTTACTGTAAGCCCCACTTTCCTTAATGCTTCTATTATGGTATTTATATGTCCTGTCATAGAAAGACAAGGCAGATGAACCATTACAGAAGCTCTAAGTCCAGTACCTACATTTGTAGGACAAGATGTTAAAAATCCTAATTTTTCATCAAATGCATAATCTATTGTTTGCTCTAATTTATCATCAATTTGAGAACAAAGTTCCCAACCTTCATCTAATTTTAATCCAGAAAACAATGTTTGTATTCTGATATGATCTTCTTCATTGATCATTATGGTTGCTCGTTCATCATTTCTAACTAAGAAGCTACTTTTCTCTAGATTTTGTATTAATCCAGGACTGATTAAATGTTCTTCTATAAAAACTAATCTTTCCCTAGGATTTAAATCTCTAATTCTATTAAATTTATAATTTCCATCCTCACTAGAATCCTTTATAGCATTTAATATTTCATTTGTTAATTCGTCAGATTCTGCCACAGTCATAAGGGAAGGAAATTTATACTTAACAAGATTTCTAGCTACTCTAACCCTTGTACTAATTACTACATCTAAATCTACGGTTGGACCTTCTAACCATTTGGTCATATTAATCACTCTCCCTGCTTTTCAAGTTCTACATTAAGGGTTTTTATTTCATCTCTAATAGTAGCAGCTAGTTCAAACTCTTCTCTTTTTACTGCATTTTCTAAATCCATTCTCAGTTTTTCGGTTTCTCGTCTTAAAAATATTTTAGCATTGGATCTTTTCGGGATCTTGCCTCTATGGATATTATGACCATGAAGGCCTTTTATTAAAGAATCCAATTGGTCTTCAAAAGTCGTATAACATTTGCTACAGCCAAATTTACCATTAACTTTAAATCTTTCATAACTCAGTCCACATTCCGAACATTTTATATCTATATACTCTTCTTCTGATTCGTATATGTTATCAATAAGTCCTGTGAAGAACTTATTAAAAAATAATGATGTATCAAAATCTAATTCGGAAAAGTTTGATGTGCAATCTGCGCATAAATGATGTTCTTTAATTTCTCCGTTAATGATTTTTGTATAGTGAATAGATGCTTGATTTTTTCCACAAGATTCACACAACATTTTTACCCCTCCTCTTGGACTAAAATAAGTAGAACATTTTTTAAAATATCAGCTCTTACCTTATTTTTGTTCACACTTTCAAAAGATAATGAGCTATCTGAAATAGCAGATTTTATTATTTTACTTTCTCTAAGTGAAATAACATCTACCTCAAATAAGCTCTCTATAATATGATATGCTTTGTTTTTTGTAATAGAATTTCCAATTATATTTAGTACCAGATGATCTATCTCTTGGTATTGATTAATATTTACTTTTGTAATCCTTATATACCCACCTCCACCTTGTCTACTCTCAATATAATATCCTTTATATGAAGTAAACCTGGTGGAAAGCACATAATTTATTTGAGATGGTGCACATTGAAACTGTTCTGCCATTTGGTTTCTAGCAATCTCTATTACACCATTATCAGTATTCTTTAATAAATCTTTAATAACTCTTTCAATCAAATTGCTTAAATTAGACATAAATGCATCTCCTAGTTTGACCTTCTTTGACCTTCAAGAGAAATAATTATTTGCCTAATCTAGGCAAATAATTTGATCTTTATTAATATTCTCTTTCTTTACTATATTCACTACTGCCTTTATTCATACTAGGCTTATTTTTCAAAGTATTTAATGCAGCATCATAGGTTGTATCTATTGTTACCCAATTTCCTTCAATCATAACTTCATTCCATGCATGATATTCTCTCATATCGTTTTTATAACCTTTAACCAATTTGGTAGGGATACCTTCAGATCTAAGCATTCCTGCAAATAGTGCTGCATAATCATAACAGATTCCACTTTTAGAACTTAATATCTCTTCTAAGTTTGGAACATAATCAGTTGATATATTATTAATCTTATTATTATCGTATGTAATGTTTTCTATAATATATGAATATATAGCTTTTACTTTTTCTGCATCAGTCTTAGAATTAATAGTTAAACTACTTGCAAGTCCAATTACCTGATTCATTCCTTGCCAATAAACTGGTTGGGAAGAACTTAAGTATACATCTAAACTATTAGAACCTTGAACTGTTAAAGTAGATTTGTCTAATACTTTATATCTATTACCACTAATATTTTGTAATATTTTTACGGTGTATGCCCCATCACCTAATTGAATAGGTAAGTTTTCTTGTTTATTATTTAAACTATAATAATACTTTTGACTACCTTTTTCTACCATTATCCTCATATCTTTTCCGTATGAGTTACTGGCTACGGATATTTCACTATTGTTAATTTTAGCTATACTGTAAGCAGAAGCTGAATATACTTGTCCTGCAAAACTAAATAAAAACAAAAACAAAAAGACAGCTGCAAGAATACGTCTCTTAAACAAGGTAAACTCTCCTTTCGGTGGCTGGCTACCATTTTACAGGCCCTTAAGCTTTGCGTCCTTAGGTTTCCCTAAGTTTGCCTTTATCGTTTGACAGTTTACAAAACAAGTTTTGCAAGTGTCATTAATATATTACATATATAGTACCATAGAATTTTAAAAAAACAAAGGTTTATTTTAATAAATTTATAAAGTCCTCCAATAAATTTATTGGAGGACTTTTAGTTTACTTATTTATCTGATTCTTCCTTTGAATCTGCAATTATTTTTTCAGCTATCATACTAGGAACTTCATCATATCTAGTAAATTCCATAGTAAAACTTCCTCTGGATTGTGTCATGGATCTTAAGTCAATAGCATATTGGAACATTTCTGCATGAGGAGCTTCTGCACTTACTACCTGAGAACCATCTTCAAGCTGTTCCATTCCCAAGATTCTTCCTCTTCTCTTATTCATATCCCCCATTATCTCTCCCATATAATCATCAGGTATATTGATTTCAACCTTAACTACTGGTTCTAATAATATAGGCTTTGCCATTTCCATTCCTTTTTTAAATGCCATTGAAGCAGCTATTCTAAATGCCATTTCATTTGAGTCAACTGGATGGTAAGATCCATCAAATAAAACTGCTTTTATATTTACTACTGGATATCCAGCTAATACTCCATGGTCTAAGGAATCTCTTATGCCTCGTTCTACTGCTGGATAAAAGTTTCTTGGTACTGATCCACCAAATACTTCTTCTTCAAATATGAATAATTCATCTGAAGGTTCAAACCTTACATGAACATCACCATATTGGCCAGCTCCACCAGATTGTTTCTTGTGCTTACCTTGAACTGATGCAGTATTTTTAATTGTTTCTCTATAAGCGATCTTTGGATTTTTAAGTAATACTTCTACGCCAAATGTATTTTTCAATTTATCTGTAATTACTGTTAATTGCATATTTCCTTGACCACCGATTAAAAGTTGCTTGGTTTCAGAATTTCTTTCTAATGTAAATGTTGGATCTTCTTCAGTTAATTTAATTAATGATGAATTTATTTTTTCTTCTTCCCCTTTATTCTTAGCTTCTACAGATAAGAATAATGTTGGTTGAGGATAAGATATTCTCTTATATACAGTATGATTTGATTTATCAGATAAACTGTCTCCAGTCTCTGTGAATTGCAATTTAGATGTAGCACCAATATCGCCGGCTACTATTTCTGAGACTTCAATTTGATTTTTACCTCTTAGTACAAACAAGCCACCTAATTTTTCTGTCTTATCTTTACTAGAGTTATATACTTCTGTATCCTTTGTTATCTTTCCTGAAACTACTTTAAACAGAGATAATTTACCTACAAATGGGTCGATTATAGTCTTGAATACTATAGCAGAGAAAGGTTCATTTACATCTACTTTTCTTTCAACTTCTTCTCCATCTTTCATTCCCATAACACTACCTACGTCTGTTGGTGAAGGGATATATCTATCTATTACGCTTAATAGATAATCCAGGCCTATTCCCTTTTCTGCTGAACCTATGAAGATTGGTACAATTTCTCCATTACCAACAGCAGTCCTAAGACCTGTAGCAATTTCTTCAGTTGTAAATGGTTCTCCACTAAAATATTTTTCTAGAAGAAGGTCATCTGTTTCTGCTACTTTTTCCATCATACTTTCTCTTATATCAATTATAGAAATTTTTTCTTCTTCATATAGTGGGATTTCAGATTTTACTCCACCATCATATCTATATGCAACTTCATCTCTAACATTTACAAAACCTTTAAATTTTTCTGCTTCTCCTATTGGCAATGCAAATGGAAATACTTTATCTCCAAAGGCTTCTTTTAATTCACCTATTAATTTGTCGAAGTTAATGTTTTCTTTATCCATTTTATTTAAGAATATGAATCTTGGTCTTTTGTGTTTTTCTAAAAGCTTCCAAGCTTTTTCTGTTCCAACTTCAATCCCTGAAGACGCATCAATTACTAGTATTGCTCCTTCACTTGCTCTTAATGCCCCATAAGTTTCTCCTACGAAATCAAAGTATCCTGGAGTATCAATGATATTAATTTTCATATCATCCCATTCTACAGGTATTACAGTAGTTCCTATAGAAACCTTTCGGTTGATTTCCTCTTTATCAAAGTCTGAAACCGTATTCCCATCCTCTACTCTTCCTTGCCTATTTGTTACGCCTGTTGCAAAGAGTAATGCTTCAGTTAAAGTTGTTTTTCCACTACCACCGTGTCCTATCAATGCCACATTCCTGATTTTGTCCGTTTGATATGTTTTCATTAAACTTTTTCCCCCTCAACTAGCATATTTATTGTTACAATTAAAAATTAGATTAATTTCAATTATCTAAATATTATAATACATTATAGATTATAACATGAACATTCTGAATATCAAAGTATTTTTTGCAAGGTCCAAAAATCAGTCTTATTTACTTAAATAAATCACATAGAAAGTTCCCATAAATACAAAGAAGCCACTGACCCATAGGGTGAGTATCTTTTCCTGTATTTTTCAAAATCAGCTTTCGTAATCATTTCTAGACCATATAATCTTTTCATACCTCTTATTATAGCCAAATCTTTAAAACTTAAGACATCCATTCTTCCTAAGGAAAATATTAAGAGCATTTCTGCAGTCCAGATCCCAACTCCATAAAGAGCTGTAAGTTCTTTTATGATCCGCTCATCTGAAAGTCTGTATAGGTTGTTAAAATCTACAGATTTATTCAAGGATGCCTCAGCAATTCCTTTTATATACATTGATTTTCTATTACTCATTCCACATTTTTGGATTTCTTCTATATTAGTGGATCCAATATTATCGGGGGATATTTCACCTACAAGATCTAATAACCTAGCATTTACTGTGTCTGCAGCTTTATTGGATATTTGCTGACCTACAACGCTAGTAATAATAGCTTGAAATGGGTCCAATATTGTTTCCCGTTTTATGATTCCTATTTTATCAATTGCTGCTCCTAATTTCTTGTCTCGCTTTTTAAGATATTCCATTTCTTCCTCACCATAAATAAAATAATTCATTATTTCACCTCTGCTTATATATTAAAAGTATTCATCTGTTTCTACTGGTAATCCTTTGTTTTTTAATCTGGCTTCCACAACATCTTTAATTATAGAATAAATAAATACAAACAATGGTACCCCAATAATAAGTCCAATAAATCCAAATAGCTTACCTGCAACTAACAATGAAAACAATATCCAAAAAGCAGAAATTCCTAGGGAATCTCCTAATATTTTAGGCCCTATAATATTCCCATCAATTTGTTGAATAATCAAGACTATTAGCAAAAACCATAATGCTTTTACAGGGCTTACAAATAATATTATAAAAAAACTAGGTACTGCACCAATAAATGGTCCAAAGAATGGAATAATATTAGTAACTCCAATAATAAAGCTTATCAATACTGTAAAAGGCATTTTTGTTATTGTAAGAATAACAAAAGTCAGTATTCCGATAATAAAGGAATCCAGTATTTTTCCACTTAAAAACCTTCCAAAAATATTATCAGCTCTACCAGTTAATTCTATAATACGTTTAGCAGCTTTTTCGTTAAATAAAGATGTGGTGACTTTTCTACCCAGGGCTAAGAACTTTTCTTTATCAATTAATAAATATGTTGAAACGATTACACCTAGGACTATATTCCAAACACTAGAAAATACTCCCTTTACTACATTTCCTAATATAGGTATTAAGTCAGTTGCAAATTTAACAATATTATTTAAAAATTCGTTCCATTTTGCAAGTATTAACTCATAATATTCCTCATTAATATAATACTTATCAGTAATATCCTCTACATATTTACTAACGTTAGTTACATAGACGTCTATATTACTCACTAATCCAGTTATAGAAGAAACTAATTGAGGAAATATAAAGTTTAAAAATAAGTACAACAGCAAAAAAACAACAGCATATGTTAGGAGTAGTCCAATGATTCTTTTGAACTTCCCCTTTGAATTCTTCAGTGGTTTAAATCCTAATATGTATTTTTCTATAAACTCCAGAATGAAATTAAATAAATATGCCATGGCAAAGCCAATAATAATTGGATGAAGAGCACTGGTATATTTATAAAGTTGTATTTTAAATGAACTTACTTCAGATAATATTGAAAAGAAAATAATACTAAGAGCTACTACTATAAAACTATAGACTGCAATGGTTGTATATTTGGGATTCCAATTAACCTTCATAGACTCACACTCCAATACTTATATTTATTAAACAAGGTTGAAATATCCTCTTGCTCCTCATTATAACAAAAAAGTAGTGGATATCCACTACTTTACTTTTTTTTAATTACTGTTCTCTTTGAAACATATGGATTGTCTTTAATATTAAACCTAAGTAGATAGTCTTTTGCCTTAGCATAGTCAACATTTATTCTAGGCGAGCTAACTATTTCTTCATGAGGAATTATTTCATTATCTTCTAGCCATATCTCATTATCATTAACTAAATCTCGTCCATAAAATTCCGCTTTATTTATACCGTATGCCATTACAAACTTTGCAGGGCCATTAGATATATTGATTAATTCTCTTCTTGGTGGGTTATCAAAAAGTTTCTTAAATCTATTTTCATACATTTTCTCTATATTTTCTATAGGTTCTATTCCCCTAATAAGCACACCACCATGTACTCCTTTTTTCTCTGCAATAATATTAAAGCACTCATACATGCCATATATGGTATACATATAAATATGGCCACCTTCTTCAGCTACAACTCTAGTTCTTTCTGTTAAACCTTTACTAAAATGCGCAGCATCATCATTGTCATTTATATATGCTTCCACTTCTACAATTCTACCCTTGTATATATGATCTTTAGATTTATATACTATAATTTTACCAAGTAATTCTTTGGCTACCAAAGTAGTATCTCTTGTAAAAAAGTCTCTTCCTAATCTCATTAAATTCTCCTTAAAAAAATAAACTTAGTTTACTTTACCAATTCTATCAAATGGCCAAAATCTAAACATAGCTTTTCCCTTTATTTGTGAATAATGGATAAACCCAAGTCCTCTACTATCTAAACTATTTTCTCTATTATCCCCCAAAACAAATACCTTGTTTTCAGGCACTTCAATAGGAAAATCCAAGTCCGAATTAGCATATGTTTGTCCTTGAAATTCATATCCACTTTCAACTTCACTATTTACGTAAACTAATCCTTCTCTAATATCTACTGAATCACCGGGTATACCTACAACTCTTTTTATTAAATTTTTCTTCTCAATTATTCCTGTAAATCTATATTTAATATTTTCTATTATATCTTTACCTTCATTAACCATATTAATAAATATCCCTTTCTCTGTAGGATTTTTATTTAATATAATTACATCCCCTCTTTTAGGGCCATTAAAGTTATATCCTAATTTATAAATAATTAATTTGTCATCTTCTTTAAAAGAAGGTTCCATAGATTGTTCTTTAATCTGGGTTGTACTTATAATATTAGAAGTAATAAACAAAGCTACTAATATAGTAATAACAATTGTTAAAACCCATTCAGAAAGTTCTTTGAAGAAACTACTTTTTTTATCGTAATTAGTCTTAAATAACATGATGCTTTTCCCCTTTCACAACACATCCCATTATTTAAAATGTGAAGTATCTCCTTTTAATTTAAATTCATATTTATTATCCACTACTTCTAAAATAGTCAATGAAGTACCTTCCACATATGTATCTGACCAAAAGTCTTTTAGACTGCTATCATTAATTACTGAAAAAATGGCTTTTATGGCCACTCCGTGGGAAACTATTAATATATTACCCTTTTTTGAATTATCTAATATATATTCTAAAGAATTCTCTATACGTGAAAAGAGCTCCTCAAAAGTTTCTCCTCCAGATGGTTTGTATAATTCTGGATTATTCCAATAATTATTATATTCTTCCCCATATTGTTCTTTTAATATATCATTTTCTAATCCTTCCCACAATCCAAAACCCATTTCTTTTAATCCTTCTATAGGTTCTACTTTTAATACCCTATTTCCTTTAATATAATTTGCTGTCTCCATAGCTCTATCTAAAGGACTAGAATAAATAGCTGTAAAATCAATATCTTTAAGTCTTTCCCTTAATTTAACAGCATTTTCTATACCATTAGTTGTCAAATTAGAATTCTTCCAACCCTGCAATTTACCTATAGTATTCCATTCTGTTTCTCCATGTCTTACAATATATAATTTAATATTCCATCACTTCTCTCTTATAAATATTAGAAAATACAATGGAGCTTTTAAAGATCCATTGTATTTTAACTTATGCTCTATCAAAACTATGATATCTAGTTCCTTGGAAAACTAATTTTCCTAGGTCTCCTTCTACTAACATACCGTATTCATTACCGGTAACGCTAAATTCTAATCTATCTCCACTTTCCACTTCAAATGTAACATAATATGTAGTGCTGTTGTGTGAGCTCATATGAATATTGTTATTATGGTTGTTAGCATGCCTTGTAATATTAGTTCTCTTCCCTACTACTTTACAGATAATAGATAATACAGGCTCATGGTTGTTTTTATTCCATTGTCCTATTCCCTTAATTATAGTAACTATAATTATTCCAAATACTAATAAGAACATAATAGGAAAAATTACACTCATAATATTAAACATATCAAAACCAAAACCCATAAAACCACCTCTTTAATCTATAATATAATTCTCCAAAACTTTCCCTACACTATTAGCAAAACTATTTGCTGCACCCCAATCAATGTCAAAAATACCTTGTGAACTTCCAGTTGAGACAGCTCTTACAAAAGTTAAATCATTTAAATTATTAATGAGGACTATTAGAGCAGCCCTACTATCAGTTCTCATATAATATTTCTCATATATTATGGTAGCAGTAAATTTTCCCTGGCCTAAATCAAATTCTTCTTCATATACCAATTCGGCATTTATCTTATTTTTAATCATTTCAAAGGTTTGTTTTGGTGTTAAACTAACTTTATAATTATAAATAGTCATAGCTTACCTCCCATTTTAGAATTCTAATACAGGAACTATTATAACATAAATATATTTTAAAATCTTAGTAGAATTTAATTGTTTATCACAAAATACTCCCTAATACTTCTCCAA
>CAJDWC010000038.1_pt1 | contig 20050 bp, 22 predicted proteins | sample 7391511 | NCBI WGS metagenome assembly CAJDWC01 (sample SAMEA7055719, study PRJEB34461) | soil metagenome | biome: terrestrial ecosystem; feature: Peninsula; material: soil | place: Antarctica | collected 2016 | reverse complement strand
GTACGGAAAAAATTGTAAGAGAAGTAGCTAAGGGTTTTGCAGACTATCCGGTAGAAGAAATTAATTTAACCCATAAAGAAACTAGAAATAAAAAAAGAGTTTTTACCCAGCATGATTTAATAATTATAGGATTTCCAGTATATGCTGATAGACTTCCAACTATTTCGGAAGAAATTTTTCAAAATTTAGTAGGAAATAACTCACCGACTGTTGCAATAGTAAGTTATGGAAATAGAGAATATGGGGACGCCTTATTGGAATTGGAGAATAAATTAATAAAAGTAAATATGAAAGTCATATCTGCAGCAGCTGTAATTGGTCAACACTGTCTAAATAATAATGTGGCAAAAGGTAGACCTGATGAAAAGGATAAAATAGAATTATTAGAATATGCAAATAATATAAACAAGAAAGTATTAAATATTGAAGATATAGAAAGAATAGATAATGTTTCTGTAACTGGGAATTATCCTTATCATCCTTTAAAACCACAGCGTACTCCCATTGGAGATGAAAGATGTATTCAATGTGGAATTTGTGAAGAAGAATGTCCTGTAAATGCTATAGATAAAGATGATTATAGAAAGACTGATAGTGAAATATGCATATTTTGTGGACACTGTATTAGTATATGTCCTACAGACGCAAGAGATATAAAAGCTCAGCCATTTATAGATTTTATGAGAGAATTAGAAGTTATTGCAGGTGAAAGAAAAGAATTGGAAGTGTTTATTTAGAAAGTATTATAATTCAATTATATTCTTAGAATCAAAGACTAGCATTGCTAGTCTTTTTTATGTATTATAACTGACTTATTATTGACATATGCCCGAAAGTAATTGTATAATAAGAGAGTAGATATAATTTATAAATAACTCTTATAGAGATAAATTTAAAAGTGAGGTAGGTGTGCAATGGCAAGACCTAGAAAATGGAGAAAAGTATGTAGTTTGCCGGATAACAATCGTTTTGGGCCATTAGATACTGTCCTAGATCTAGATGAATTTATTACTATGGCTATAGATGAATATGAAACCATTAGACTTATAGATTTAGAAGGACTAACTCAAGAAGAATGTTCAGGCAAAATGCATATAGCTAGAACAACTGTCCAAAGGATTTATAGTGATGCTCGGAAGAAAATTGCTGAATCCTTAATAGATGGGAAAATTTTATTGATAGAAGGTGGAGATTACAAGCTTTGTAATGATTCAGAAGAACCTTGTGGCAATGGTAACTGTAATAGAAATAGGCGGGGACAAAGTGTCTTAAATAACCAGAATAGAGGTGAGTAATCATATATACAGATAAAGTTATTGAACATTTTATGTGTCCACAAAATGCTTGCAGTATGATTGACCCTGACGGAGAAGGAATTTTTGGTGATACTAGCTGTGGAGATTATATTGAAGTATATATTAGGGTAAAAGAAAATATTATATATGAGATTTGCTATCTTGTATTTGGTTGTACAGCTTCAATTGCAACATCAAGTATGACTTCTGTATTAGCTAAAGGAAAAACCTTAGATGAAGCTATGCTAATCACTGAGCAAGATGTGTCAAACGCTCTCGGTGGCTTGCCTGAGCATAAGGAACACTGTTCGAATTTAGGAGTAAGTGCATTGCGTAATGCAATTAATGATTATAAGAACAAAAAAAATACTTAAAGGAGTGGTTTAATGAAAATCGCAATTCCAGTAAATAATAATAATATGGAAAGTGGAGTATGTGAATCTTTTGGAAGAGCACCATATTTTTTAATTTATGATACAGAATCTAATGAAAATGCATTCTTAGATAATAAGGCTGCAGGTAGTCAAGGTGGAGCAGGTATTGTAGCTGCCCAAGCAATAGTAGACTCAAAAGTAGGAGCATTACTTGCCCCTAGATGTGGAGAAAATGCAGCAAATGTTCTTAAAAGGGCGAACATAGCCATATATAAGACTATGAATGATTCAATAAATGATAATATTCAAGCTTTAAAAGATGAAAAATTATCTTTGCTAGATGAAATACACCCTGGATTCCATGATCACAAAGAGGGAAAATAATATGAGAATAGCTGTTTTAAGTGGTAAAGGTGGTACAGGCAAAACACTTCTATCAGTGAATATGGCAGCTGTGGCACCTTCTACATCACAATATTTAGATTGTGATGTAGAAGAACCTAATGGACATTTATATTTTAAGCCTGAAAATTTAACTACAGAATATGTAAATGTTAAAATACCTGTTGTAGATCAAGATCTTTGTAATGGATGCCGTAAATGCGTAGACTTCTGTAGATTCAATGCTTTGGCATATATAAATGAACTAATTGTATTTGATGATATTTGTCACTCTTGTGGGGGTTGTACAATTCTATGTCCTGAAAATGCCTTATCAGAAGTAGATAAGCCTATTGGCAGAATAGAAAAAGGTATCTCAGAAAATGTAAGTGTCTTAAGTGGGATATTAAATATTGGGGAAGCCTCAGGAGTTCCTATTATAAAAGAACTTTTAAAAAGAAGTTCAAAATCAGACCATATTACTGTTATTGATTGTCCTCCTGGCAGTGCTTGTATTGTTATGGAAAGTATTCAAGATGCAGATTATTGCGTATTGGTAGCCGAACCTACTTTATTTGGTCTTCACAATTTAAATATGGTAGTTGAACTTGTAGAATTATTTAAAAAACCATATGGTGTAGTTATAAACAAAACCATGGATGGAGATAATCCAGTTAAAGATTACTGTGAAAAGAATGGAATTAGAATTTTAGCTGACATTCCTTTTGACAATGAATTAGGAACACTTAATTCTAATGCACTTATAGCAGCTAGAGAAAGTGAAAAGTATAAAGAAATTTTTTCTTCTATACTCCAATCTGTAGTTATGGAGGTGCAGAATGAAACAGTTATTAGTTCTTAGTGGAAAGGGTGGTACAGGAAAGACAACATTAGTAAGTGCTTTTATTAAGCTTGGAGATATTAAAGCATATGCTGATTGTGATGTAGATGCGCCAAATCTTCATATTGCAATAAATCATACATCCCAGCCAACAACAAAAGATTATTACGGTTTGGATAAAGCTAGAATTGATACAGAGCTATGTACCAAATGTGGTATATGTGAAGAAAATTGTCGTTTTGATGCTATTAGCTCTAATGGTGATTATGTAGTTGATTATTTTGGTTGTGAGGGTTGTGGACTTTGTATGGAACTATGTCCAGTAAATGCAATTGCGCTTCATCCTGCAATAGCAGGAGAATTAATATTACATAGTAATGATACTGTTTTTTCTTCTGCCAAACTTAAAATGGGTAGTGGGAATTCAGGATTACTAGTTACAGATGTAAAAAAACAATTGAAATCAGCTGTGGATAAAGTACCAGTGGCTATTATTGATGGTTCACCTGGTATAGGATGCCCAGTTATAGCATCTCTTAGTGGTGTAGATATGGTTTTAATAGTAGCAGAACCTTCGATCTCAGGAATAAGTGATATGGAGAGAATAATAAAAACGGCTAATAACTTTCATACTAAAATAGGTATTTGTATTAATAAATATGATACTAACATAAAGAATACAAGAAGAATTGAAAAATACTGTGAAGACAATAATTTACCTTTAGTTGGAAGGATCCCATTTGATTTACAAGCAGCGAGAGTTGTAAATCATGGTAAAACAATAGTAGATATAGATTGTCCTGCTGGTAATGCTGCTAAATCTGTTTTTGAAACTACTATTAATATACTTTTAGGATAAGATTAAAGAATAAGGGAGAAATATATATGAGTGAAACTTGCGATAACAAATGTGAATCCTGTGGAGAGGATTGTACCGATAGAACACATGAAAAAAATAATTTTTTAGAAAAACCACATGAGCTTAGTAATATTAAAAAAGTAATTGGTGTAGTAAGCGGAAAAGGTGGAGTGGGTAAATCTCTTGTAACTTCAATGCTTGCAGTATTAACAAATAGAAAAGGATACAAAACAGCCATACTTGATGCTGATATCACAGGACCATCTATCCCAATGGCTTTTGGAATACATGAAAAGGCAAGGGGAACTAAACAAGGCTTGTTACCTATTAAAAGTAAAACAGGTATTGAGATTATGAGTCTAAATTTATTATTAGACAATGACACTGATCCAGTGGTTTGGAGAGGGCCAATTATAGCTAGTACAGTTAAACAATTTTGGACTGATGTTATATGGGAAGATATAGATTATATGTTTATAGATATGCCACCAGGAACTGGTGATGTTAGTCTTACTGTATTTCAATCGCTTCCAGTAGACGGAATAATCATAGTTACATCTCCTCAAGAATTAGTATCAATGATAGTAACTAAAGCTGTAAATATGGCAAATTTAATGAATGTACCTATATATGGAATAGTAGAAAATATGAGTTATGTAATGTGTCCTGATTGTAATAAAGAAATTAAAGTATTTGGTGATAGTCACATAGAAGAGTTAGCAAAAGATAACAATATAGAAGTGTTTGCAAAAATTCCATTGAACCCTGTTATTGCAGCAGCTTGTGATAAGGGTGAGATAGAAGATTTTAATGGAGACTGGTTAGACAATATAGCTAACTTTATAGAAAAAAAGGGAGGAATTTAAATGAAAATTGCAGTAGCTAGTGAAGGAAATATGGTTACACAGCATTTCGGTCATTGTGAGAATTTTAATATTTTTACTGTAGATAATAAAGAAATTGTAAAAAGTGAATCAGTAGCTAACCCAGGTCATAAACCAGGATTTTTACCAAATTTTTTAAATGATTTAGGAGTTAATTTAATTATATCTGGAGGCATAGGTGGAGGAGCTATAACAATATTCAACGATAAAAATATTGAAGTTGTTTCTGGTGCTACTGGAGATGCTGAAGTAGCAGTAAAATCTTACTTAAATGGAGAACTTAAATCAACAGGATCAATATGTAATGACCATATGCATGAAGGCGAATGTGAATAATTATTAATATAAAAGCTTAAAGATGTTTTAAATATCTTTAAGCTTTTTTTATTAATCTCGTTCAAATACAAATGTTCCATCTATCATAGTCTTAAGGACTTTAATATCCTTTATTTCTAAGGTATCTATGGTGAATATATCCTTATCCAGAATAATTAAATCTGCTACATAATTAGGAAGTAATCTTCCCTTAATTTCTTCTTTAAATTCATTATATGCACTTCCTAAAGTATATGCATCTATAGCATCTTCAAGCTCCATCTTCTCAATAGGATTAAATCCACCTAATGGACTATTATCTAATGTAGTTCTATTTACTGCACAATGTATATTAGGAAATGGATTACAGTCTTCTACAGGAGAATCTGTTCCTAAGCTTACTGGTGCACCAGATTTATAAAGAGTATTAAAAGCATAGGAGGTACTGGCTAATTCTTTTCCAACCCTGTTTTCCATAATAGTGATATCATAATCCAAAAAAATTGGTTGATACATAACTGCAATATTTAAATCTTCGATTCTTTTAAGTTGTTCAGAGTTTGTTATTTGGCAATGAACTATTCCGTGGCGTAATGGATTTTTTCCATTATTCATGGTTTTTTCATAAGCGTTTATAACACTTTCAATAGCTCCATCTCCAATTGCATGAGTCACTACTTGAATTTCATTTTCACTTGCTAAATCGCACATTGCTTGTAATTGATCATCACTAAGAGCAGAAACACCTCTTATTTCAGGAGCATCCTTATAATCATTTAGCATTAAAGCTGTTCTAGCACCTAAGGAACCATCTTTATAAAGCTTTAAAGATCCTCTAGAAAGTTCATTTTCATTATACTTACCATTTATAAATTCATTGGCAAGATAATTTTTAAAATCATTTATATTTTGAAAATTAAATTGATGTCTATATTTTAATTTTAGTTTTCTTTCATCATGAATCTTTCTAATTATTTCAAACATACATTCTGCATTATTATTAATAACATCATTTGATTGAACAGATGTTATTCCAAGACTTAGAGCATAATTTATTGCCTGTAATATATCCAATTCCATATCTACTTCACTAATTTCAGGAATCGCAGATTGTATTAAACTAATAGCATTCTCATTGAATATTCCATTAGGTGCTCCATTTTGATCTAATTCAATCTCTCCACCATCAATTTTGGTATTTTTATCTACACCTGCTTTTTCAATAGCTTTAGAGTTTCCTATGTAAACATGTCCACAAACTCTTGAAAATACTATAGGTATTTCTGTGGATATTTTATCTAAATCATGTCTGTTAGGTAGTCTTTTATCATCATTAATAAAAGAATCTTGATTCCAGCCTCTTCCAGATAAGTCAGTAAGTGTATTGTTTTGCTGTAAAAATTCTTTGCCTATTTTGATAATTTCATCTATAGATTTAGCAGAATTTAAATTGCAACTATTCATAAAATGCCCAGTTCCCCATAGATGCATATGACTATCGTTCATACCAGGTAAAACTGTTTTACCTTTTAGATCTATAATATTATCTGATGCATTTTTTAATATGTCTTCATCGGGACCAACTTGTTTTATAATACCATCTTCAATATATATAGCTTCTACAAATACATTTTTATTAACATATATTTTTCCATTATTTAATATTAATTTCAAACTCTAACCCTCCTAAATGTGAATTATATATAAATTATATAGTATAAATAGTCTTACTACTAGTTTAGATTGTAAAAATTGGGGATTATCTTCTATATTCTATATCCATTTCCCTTTCTATTTGATAGAATAAGGAATAGTGACATATTAAATTATAGTTAGGAGTAAGATTATGGAAAAAATAAAGAAGTTTATGGAAGGAAGAAATGGTGGTGACCAACTTTCAACTGGTCTACTTGTATTATCTATAATATTATCAATTGTTGGTAGAGTAACAAACATGTCTTGGATTCTAGTGCTTACATATATACCATTAGGTTTAAGTATATTTAGAATGTTTTCAAAAGATGTATCTAAAAGAAGAATGGAGAATTATAAATTTGCAATGCTTTTAAGCCCTTTTTATTCAAAATTTAAGAATATGCAAAAAAGAATAGGGGATAGAAAAGATTATAAGTATTTAAGATGTCCTGATTGTAATCAACAACTTAGAGTCCCTAAAAATAAAGGTAAAATTATGGTAACATGTTCAAAATGTGGCACTAAGTTCGAAAAAAGGACATAAGATTTAAATAAGTTAATAAAGAGAGGTTTAAAAATCTATGAATATGATGAAACAATTTTCTGGAAGCATTGTAAAAGGTACTGGTAAAGTAGTAGGATTTACTTTAGATGTGTTTATTGGAATACTTGAAATTATAGTATCAATAGTAGTAAGTGTAGGAAGAGGTATACTAGGACTATTAAGCGCAGGAGGATGTTTGCTTATAATATTGCTAGGACCTGCTATTTTACTAAATCCTATTACATTACTTATAGTGGTTTTATTAATAGTAATTCCTTTAGTTGGAATTAGATCTATTTCATACTTAAAGTACATTAGGTATGCAAGCACAGAGTTTTTATTTGACAGGGCAGATCATTTAAAATTGGGTAGAAAAAGTGAGTTTAAGAGTCTTAATGAATATGGAAATAAGTACAAGAGAATGGAAGAAGAAAAAAGAAGAAGAGAACAAGAGCGTAGGCAACAAGAACAACAAAGAGAATGGGAAGAACGATTTAGACAATGGAATAATTATCAACAACAATCACAAAGAGGCACAGGCTATGATTATGGTGGTGGAGGGTATAGTGGAGGTTATCAGCAGCAATATACAAATCCTACCAGTGAATTTAAGAAGAAATATGAAGAGAGTATTAATCTCTTGGGTTTAACTCTTGATGCGGATTTCTATCAAGTAAAATTAGCTTATAGACAACAGGCAAAAAAATACCATCCAGATATAAACCAATCTCCAGATGCAACTAAGATGTTTCAAAAAATCAATGATGCTTATGAATTTTTAAGTGAAGGTAATGTGGAAAGATATAAGAGCATGAATTAAACAAAGGCAGTTTATCCTAACCACCAAGATAAGCTGCCTTTACTTTGTCATTATTTAATAGATCTTCAGCCTTACCTTCAAAGTCTATTTTACCATTTTGTATAATATATGCTCTATGAGCACATTGAAGAGCCATATTGGCATTTTGTTCAACTAATAATATTGTGGTACCTCTTTCATTTATATCTTTTATAATTGCAAAGATATCTCTTACTATTAAGGGAGCTAAGCCCATAGAAGGCTCATCTAGCAGTAATAAATCTGGATTTGATAGTAATGCTCGTCCTATTGCTAACATCTGCTGTTCTCCACCTGAGAGAGTACCTGCAATTTGATCTTTTCTCTCTAATAAAACTGGGAAAAGTCCGAATACATTATTTAAATCCTTTTTAATACCTTCTTTATCTTTTCTAGTAAAAGCCCCCATTTCAAGATTTTCATAAACACTCATAGATGGGAAGATTCTTCTACCTTCTGGGGAGTGAGATATACCAGATTTTACTATATTAGAAGCTGATACATTATTTATGGACTTTCCCTTATATAATATTGTTCCTGATTTTGCTTTTTCTAAACCTGAGATAGTACGAAGTGTGGTAGTTTTTCCAGCACCATTTGCCCCTATAAGAGTTACAATTTCTCCCTTATTAATTTTTAAGCTCACATCTTTTAATGCATGAATAGCTCCATAATATACATTTAGATTCTCTCGTAATTAAATACAAAAACTTTATCTGATATTTCCATTACAAGTGACATATCATGTTCTATTAAAATTATGGTAAGGTCGAATTCTTCTTTTATCCAATGTATCAGTTTAGTAAGTTCCTTGGTTTCATTAGGATTCATACCTGCTGCAGGCTCATCTAAAAGCAATAACTTTGGTTTAGCAGCAAGGGCTCTTGCAATTTCAACCTTTCTTTGATCTCCATAAGATAAATTAGAAGCAAGTTCATCTTTTTTATGGGACAGATTAAATACCTCTAACAGTTTTAATACTTCCTCTAAAGCTTTATCTTCATTTTTAAAATAGGAAGGCAATCTGAAAAGTGATGAAAGCACTCCATAATTCATATTATTATGATAACCCAGTAAAACATTATCCAATACACTCATTTTCTTAAAAAGTCTTATGTTTTGGAATGTTCTAGCAACTCCATATTTAGTCATTTTATGTGGCTTGAAATTTTTAGAAGGTACTTCTTCTTTTAAATGATAGGTTATATCTCCAGAACTAGGATTATAAATCCCTGTTAATAGATTGAAAAACGTTGTTTTTCCAGCTCCGTTTGGACCAATTATTCCAACTATTTCACCTTGATCTATAGTCATATTAATATCTGATACAGCTTTTATACCACCGAAAGATTTATATAAATTATTTACTTGAACTAGTTCCATTTAATACACCCCTTTTTCGAAATAATTTAAGATCTGTCTTACCCATTAGACCTTCAGGTCTATAAACCATTATTAAAAACAAAATTACTGAATATACTACCATACGAAGTTCTGGAATTCCCTGTAAGAAAAGGGATATTATAGTTAATAGTATTGCACCTATTATTGAACCTGTTATACTACCAAGACCTCCAAAAACAACTATTACTAATATATCTATTGATTTCATAAATCCAAAACTGTCTGGCTTTATAAAATAAAAGAAATTTGCATATAAGGCACCGGCTATTCCTGCAAATGCTGCACCTATGGTAAATACTAAGACTTTATAAAAAGTAGTATTTACTCCCATGGATTCTGCTGCTATTTCATCTTCTCTTATAGAAATACAAGCTCTACCATGGTAACTCTTAATAAAGTTGTAGATGATAATAACTGTCATTACTACAGAAAAGTATAGCCAAGTCCAGTTGGTATGCCTGGGAATGTCATTTAGCCCCATTGCACCACCTAAGTAATCATTATTAAAAAGTAATATTTTTATAATTTCACCAAAACCAAGGGTAGCAATAGCTAAATAATCTCCTTTAAGTCTTAGGGTGGGAATACCTATTATGATTCCTGCAAAAGCTGCAAAGATAGCAGCACCTATAATACCAACTATAAAAGGATATCCAAACTTTGCTGTAAGTACACCTGATGTATAGGCACCTACTGACATAAAAGCTGCATGACCTAATGAAAATTGTCCTGTAAATCCGGTTATTAAATTTAGACTAACTGCTAAAATTATATTTATTCCTATGATTACAATATTTAAAAATATATAAGAGTCAATTATATTCCGATTTATTAAAAACCCAACTAATACATAAGCAGCAATTATTGCTATAAAGCTGAGTATATTTTTCTTATTTAAAAGTTTCATGTTGAGACCTCCATATGGTTTTATACCTTTTCCTTTATATCGCTTCCAAGTAAGCCCGTAGGTTTTATTAAAAGCACTATAATAAGTATTGCAAAAGACACCGCATCTTTGTATAAGGAACCGCCAAATGCACTGACCATAGTCTCTGTCATACCTAAAAACAATCCTCCAAACATTGCTCCTGGAATAACACCAATTCCACCAATTACAGCTGCAACAAATGCTTTAAGACCTGGTGCAACACCCATTAGTGGGTTAATAGAATTATAATATGCTCCTACCAGTACTCCTGCAGCTCCTGCAAGTGAAGAACCTATTGCAAATGTATAGGATATAGTTTTGTTTATATCTATTCCCATTAGTTGTGCTGCATCTCTATCCATTGATACCGCTCTCATAGATTTTCCTACCTTTGTTTTATGAATAATAAACTGTAATACTAACATTAATGAAATCGTAATTAGTATAATATAAATATTTCTCACATCTAAAATCACAGTTCCGTTTAAAAGACTTAATTGTCTACTTGGTAATACATTTGGAAAAGTTCTAGTATCTGGTTTTACAAAGTACATCATCCCATATTCTAAGAACAGGGATACAGATATAGCAGTTATAAGTGCTGCAATTCTAGTAGCATTTCTAATTGGTTTATAGGCAACTTTTTCGATTATTACACCTAGTAAGCCACATACAACCATTGATACTAAAAGTGCAGGAAAGAAACTTAAATGAAGGTAAGTTGTTAAAGCAAATCCAACATATGCTCCAATCATGTATACATCTCCATGAGCGAAATTTATTAAATTAATAATTCCATAAACCATTGTATAACCTAGGGCAAGTAATGCGTAAATGCTGCCAAGAGAAATACCATTTACTAACTGTTGAATTATTTGTTCCATTTTAACACCTCGATAAATTTTTTATGACGCATTTAGGCTTGTGGCCTAAATGCATCATTTGGCATTTATATTTTATGGTTCTAATTTTTTAAGGAAAGTAGGAAGTCCGTCTACTACTTCTAATATTGTAACTGCTTTCACAGGGTTATGATTTTCATCTATTGAAAGCGTACCTGTTATAGCTTCAAAATCTACTGTAGAAGCAAGGGCATCTTTGATCTTTTCTCTATCAGGAGAGCCCGCTCTTTCTATAGCATCTGCTAAGAAATATGCTAAATCATATCCAAGAGCATTAAAAGCATCTGGTTCTTTACTATATTTTGCTGTAAATGCATTTTTAAAATCTACTATCTCAGTTGCAGTATCCATTGAGGAATAATGATTAGTGTAATAAACTTTATTTAAAGCATCTGCTCCTGCTATTTCAACTAATTTTGGTGAGTCGTATCCGTCTGCACCAAGTATTGGAGCTGTGATTCCTAATTCTCTAGCTTGTCTTACTATTAATCCAACTTCTTCATAATATCCGGGTACATACAGTACATCTGGATTTGTTGCTTTTATATTAGTTAAAACTGCTTTAAAATCATTATCCTTTGCTTGATATGCTTCTTCCACAAGTACAGTTCCACCTAATTCTAAATAAGTTTCTTTAAAGCTTTTTGTTAAGCCCTTTGCATAATCACTAGTATTATCAAATAAAATTGCTACAGTCTTTGCGTTTAAATCACCATATGCAAAGTTACCCATTGTAACACCTTGAAATGAATCACTAAAACAAGTTTTAAATATATATTCTCTAACATTTCCATTGGAGTCTACAGTAACATCATCATCAGTTGCAGAAGCTGATATTAGTGGAACCTTATTTTCCATGGCTGGTGGTGAAGCTGCTTTCGTATTCCCTGATGTTGCAGGTCCTAATATGGCTACAACATTATCCCTTGTTGCAAGTCTTGTGGAAACATTAGCAACTTCAGTAGGATTTGATTGATTATCTAATTTTACTGGCTCTATTTGTTTGCCAAGTACTCCACCGTTTTTATTTATTTCTTCAATAGCAAGTTCTACACCTGCTGTTAATGATTGACCATAAGTAGATACTTCTCCTGAAAGTTCGTAGTTTAAACCAACTTTAATTGTATCGGAATCCTCTGATGTTTTTGCATCTGAACTACAACCTGCAACAAAACTTAAAGTAAATAATAATGCCATTAATAATGCTAATCTTTTTTTCATTTTCATAATCCTCCTTTATATTTTTCAGAATTTTCAAATAATAGATGGTACAAAGTGCTTAGTTTAGAATTATAGACCTCCTTATTTAGAATTAAAAAACGCCTCTATTTATGTATTTAAATACATAAATAGAGGCGTAATATACGCGGTACCACTCTTATATGTAATCACCTCACGGCAATTACCTTAACAGGTTCAATCAAACCCTGGCCTTGTAACGGGGCCCACCGTTATAGCTTACAATACTAAGTTCAGCTATAAAATTCGGAAGTGATCATAATCTATTTAGTCAATACTGGATCTCACCAACCCCAGCTCTCTTTAATTTCCTTCAATAGTTTTGTCTTCGTCATAATTATTTTATTAACTTTTGATATTGTAGAGTATATTATCATGGTTAAAATATCTTGTCAACTCTTTTTTAAAAATATTTTAAATTGTCTGTTAACTTATGTTTTCTTTAATGACTCTAGGGCTTATCCAACGTAGCAGGTTAAATTTAGATCCGGCCTTATCGTTAGTACCTGATAATCTAGCGCCACCAAATGGCTGCTGACCTACAACTGCACCTGTTGGTCTTACATTAATATAAAAGTTCCCAGCACTATGAACTAATTCCCGTTTTGCTAATTCTATGGCATATCTATCTTTAGCAAATATTGCTCCAGTCAATCCATACTTAGAAGTCGAATCACATAACCTTAAAGTTTCTAAAAAATCTTCATCTTCATAAATATAAATTGTTAGTACAGGGCCGAAAATTTCTTCTTCCATGGTTTTAAAATGAGGATTAGTTGTTAAGATAATAGTTGGTGGAATAAAATATCCGTTAGTATCATCACCTTTACCTCCAAATAAAATTGTTGCTTCATCAGAGTCCATTGCATATTGGATATAATTATTTATGTTATCAAATGATTTTTTATCTATTACAGCACTCATAAAATTATTAAAATCTTCTACATCACCCATTTTCACTTTGGAGATTTTATCTAATAAATTATCTTTTAATTCTGGCCACAAGCTTTTAGGAATATAAGCACGGGATGATGCTGAACATTTTTGTCCTTGATACTCAAAGCTACCTTCTAATAGTGCTATTGATAATTCTTCTAAATTAGCTGTGCTATGTGCAATAATATAATTCTTACCACCAGTTTCACCTACAATTCTAGGGAAGGTTTTATATTTATCCATATTGTCCCCTATGGTTTTCCACATACTTTGAAATACCTTAGTAGAACCAGTGAAGTGTACACCACTTAAATTTTCATTTGTCATTATTAAATCTCCAATTTCACTGGATTTCCCAGGAATGAAGTTGATTACTCCGTCTGGAAGACCAGCTTCTTCAAATAATTTAAAAGCTACATAAGCAGAATAAACTGCACTAGCTGCGGGCTTCCAAAGAACAGTGTTACCTGTTATTGCAGGAGCGCCAGCTAAGTTACTACCTATAGCAGTAAAGTTAAAAGGTGATACTGCAAAAATAAATCCCTCAAGAGGTCTAAATTCTACTTTGTTCCAAATTCCAGCTGTAGATATAGGTTGATCACTATATATTTCGTGCAATAGCACTGCATTATATCTTAAAAAATCTATTAATTCACAGGCAGAATCTATTTCTGCTTGTTTATATGTTTTACTTTGCGTAATCATAGTGGCAGCATTAAGTTTTGCTCTCCAAGGTCCTGCAGCTAATTCAGCAGCCTTTAAAAATATGGCTACCCTTGATTGCCAGTCTAGTTTTTCCCATTCTTTCTTTGCATTAAGTGAAGTTTCTATTGCTAATTCTACTTCTTCTGGACCCGCTTCATGATATTGACCTATTTCTTTCTTATTATCATGAGGAATCATGCATTTGCTTGTATTACCTGTTCTATATTCTTTTCCACCTATAACAATAGGAATATCTACAAAGTTATTTTTAATTTTTTGAATCTCCGCTTCCAGTTCTAACCTTTCTTCACTATTAGGGAGATAGCGTAATACAGGTTCATTTTTAAAGTCTAATTTTTTAGAAATACTGTTGATCATATTATGACCTCCTATATAATATTATTTTCTTAAGATAAAATGAGTACAGTGGAAGTATCCAACATACCTTCAATTTTTAATAGTTCATCATGGAGACTAGTTATTTGATCTGTAAATGAGGAACGAATTTTAAGAATGATACACCATTGCCCAGTAACTCTATAACACTCTTCTATTACTAGACCATCAATATGAATATTTGAAATTTTAGAAAGTATTTTATTAAAGTCATTTGTTCTTACATTTACTGAAATAAATGCCTTGATTACTTGGCCAGTTTTGCTCCAATCAATTTTAGTGTTGTAACCCAGTATAATGCCATTTTCTTCTAAGGTATTTACTCTTTTATGTATAGCCGGCCTAGAAATATTAAGTTTTTTGCCTATCTCCTCATGAGAAATCCTTCCGTTGTGTTCTAATAGCTCAATTATTTTGAAATCCATTTCATCCACAAGATCACCTTCCATTACGTTATTAGTTATATTTTACCATAATAAATACAATAAGTCAGTATAAAACATAATATATGACGAATAGTAATAAAAAGGAGAAAGCACCAGCTTTTAAAGCTAGTGCTAATAGTTTATACAATATGAATCATTTTCACTGACTATTCACTTAGCCAATAACTTTGAATTCCTTCTTCTACTGATTTTTCTTTGTATAGGATATTATATAGTTCTAAAAACAAAGGTGTATCTTTTTTTATATTTATTTTTCCCTTTTCTTCTAGACTTTGCAAAAATTTATATCCATTCAATGTAATAGGCAGACCCTCAACAGTTTGATTGTCCATGATCTCCATTGCTTCATCTATTGTTTTACCTTGACCTAGAAGACTTCCAAATTTCCCGTTTCTTCCACCTTGTGCTGTAACATAATAATCTCCTACTCCTGCAATTCCTAATGCTGTTTCCTTACTTCCACCGTAGGCTTCAACGATTTTAGCCATTTCTATGGTTCCTCTAGCCATCAAAGCTGCTTTTGGATTATTGGTGTCTCCTTCTAATCCTTCAATAATTCCCATAGCTATGGCATATGAGTTTTTAAAGGCAGCACACAAATCCACACCTAGAATATCATCCGTAACTCCACCTTTAAATTTAGGGGATTTAAAAACATTACTTACATATTTTGCTGCTCCAATATCCTTAGAAGCAAAAATTCCTTCAGTGTATCTAGCTTTAGCTAACTCAGTAGCTATTATTGGGCCTCCAAGTTTTACAATGGCTACCTTTCCTTTATTTTTTTCTAAAAGAGAATTCTCAATAACTGCGGACATGGTAGATAGGCTATTTTCATCTAAACCCTTTGTAACACTTAATATAATATGGTCTTCATTCACATAAGGTGCTATGGCATTGCTTATTGATTCCATGCCCTTTGATATTACTGCAATAACTATTAGTTTAGTGTGATTAAAAGCTTCCTTCATTTGGTCGTGGTAATAAAATGTAATGTTATCAGGTATTTCTGCACCAAGTCCTTTATGCATTTTTGTGGCCTTCATTTGATCAATAGCTTCACCATCCCATTCAGTACCCCATAAGTTAACATTATGACCATTATTTCCTAAATGTATAGCTAATGCAGTTCCCATTACTCCTGCACCTATTACTACTATATTATCCATGAATATACCCCCTTTGAATTTTATACTTTCAAATCTATATATTTACCAAAATAATTGGAACAATACTATATATTATTTAGTATACCCAAGTTATAATATATTCCATATTTTAATTGAAATCAGGGGTAATATTTCCACTATATATTATGAATTAAGTAAAAGATTTCTATTGTTACTGCTACTTTTATATAAGCGCAAAATAAGTTATAATAGATATATTAATTAGTTTGAGGAGGATTCTATATGCTAGCAAATGCGCATATATTAATTAAGATAGCATTTCTTTGTTCAGCTGGGTTTTTAGCCGCATTTGTAGATGCAATTGCAGGAGGAGGTGGGTTAATTAGTGTACCGGCTTATTTGGCTATAGGATTTCCACCCCATTACACCCTAGGGACAAATAAATTTTCTTCAAGTTTTGGTGCAATTACCAGTACTATAAAATTTGCTAAGTCAGGTAAAGTAGATATGAAATTATTAAAAGTACTATTACCTTTTACTTTCTTAGGGGCAATAAGTGGAGTATCTACTGTTCTTATACTAGATTCTAGTGTTTTGAAACCTATTGTATTAGTACTACTAATAGGTGTTGGAGTTTATAGCCTATTTTCTAAATCTGTAGGCTTAGAAGATAAATTTAAAGGATTAAATAGGAATAATTTAATTGTAGGTTCATTATTTGCATATGTAATGGGATTTTATGAAGGATTTTTTGGACCGGGAACAGGTTCATTTATAATATTTGGGTTAATTGGGATTTATGGATTTGACTTTGTTAGGGCAAGTGGAAACGCTAAAGCTTTGAATTTTGTCAGTAGTTTCACTTCCTTAATATTATTTGCTATTAATGGGAAAGTATATTATCTAATGGGAATACCTATGGCTATATTTATGATATTAGGAGCTAGAGTAGGGTCGAAAGTTGCGCTAAAAGAAGGAGCTAAGTTTATAAAGCCTGTATTTGTGACTATGTCTTTAGCTATAGCGGGAAAAATGATTTATGAGATTTTAAAAAGATAGATAAAATTTATTGTAATACTGGGAGTGATCAATTGCTTACCGACTATTTAATAAAAAAAGTTACTAAAGGTAATATTGATTATAAAAATAAAGCTTTAAGATTAAAAATAGGATACTTAGGCAGCATAGTAGGGGCTGTAGTAAACGTAATACTTTCTATTGTTAAGTTCACCATAGGAATTATGACTTCATCTATAGCTATTTTAGCCGATGGCTTCAATAATTTATCCGATTTAGGGGCATCATTGATTACTATTTTAGGTTTCAAATTATCCCAAATGCCACCAGATAAAGAGCATCCCTATGGGCATGGTCGTTTGGAGTACATTTCTGCTTCAATAGTAGCAACCTTGGTTATGGTATTTGGATTTCAATTTATTAAAATTTCTGTGGAAAGGATAATTACTCCAAAAATAGTAGTATTCCAATGGATACCTTTTATATTATTAACTCTATCAATAGTGTCGAAATTTTGGTTAAGTAGATTCAGTATGAGATTGGGAAAGAAAATAAATTCTACTGCACTGAAAGCTTCAGGGACTGATGCATTAGGCGATGTATTTGCAACTGCTGTAGTTTCAATATCTCTTTTGGCATCTAAGTTTACTAGTATAAATATTGATGGTTATATAGGTGTAATAGTCAGTATATTTATATTGCTTTCAGGATTCAATATATTTAAAAACACATTAAGTGAATTAATTGGAGAATATCCCGGTGAAGAAATTATAGAAGGTATTACTAAGGGATTACTTAGTTATGATTATATATTGGGGGTACATGATTTAATTATACACAATTATGGTCCTGGTAGAATGATGGGAACAGTTGATGTAGAAATACCACCATATATTGATGTAGTAACTATTCATGATATAATAGATAAAGCTGAAAGAGAATTAGGGGAGGAATTTGATTTGAACCTTGTAATACATATGGACCCAGTAGGATTCGAGTCAAAAGAAGTCACACTTATTAGAAATCAAATAAAGCGTATGATGAAGTCAAAGAGTTATTTTAAATCTTTTCATGATCTAGTTTTAATTGAGAATTTTCAAAATAGACATATTGTGTTTGACCTTGTACTAGATGGGAATATAATAGATACTGATGAAAAAGATAAGAGTTTAACAGAGGAAATAATTACTAATTTAGAAGATTTTGATCATAGCTATCAGTATGAGGTTAGGTTGGATAAAGAATATTAATAAAGATAAATAAAAATGGAGTTGATTAATTGAGAATAATAATACCAATGATAGTTGGGGGCATAATAGGATATATAACTAACTGGCTAGCTATAAAAATGCTATTCAGACCACATAGAGAAGTTAAAGTTTTAGGTATAAAATTGCCTTTTACTCCTGGATTAATACCCAAGGAAAGAGAAAGAATGGCTGAAAGTATTGGACTAAGTGTAGGCGAAAACTTATTATCTCCGGATGTAATTACAAACGCACTATTGAGGCCGGATATTAATGAGAGCATAAATACATGGATAAAAGAAAATATATTTAAATTGAGAGAAAATCATAATCCAATAAATACTGTTTTAATGGTGCAGGGAATCGAAAAATACGAAGAGTTAGTAGATTATTTAAATAAAAAGGTTATGAGTTTTATATTTTCTAAATTAGATAGTGAAAATTTTAAAGGGAATTTATTGAATTTTGCAGAAGATATTCTTTATAATCAATATGGAAGTGAAATAAAAGATTTTGCTTACGGTCAAATCAATATTTTGTTGGTTAAATTTTTGAATTCTAGTAAATTAGAAAATGAAGTTGAATTAGGAATAAAATCTATAATAGGTAATGTTAAAAAGGATAATAGAACTCTTTACGAAGCTATTCCAGAGAGTATAATAAGTAGTATCAATAATTATATTGATGAAGAACAAGATGTAATAGCAACAACAATAATTGATATAATTAAGAATCCTGAAATTCAAGACAAGTTAAAATCTTCACTTGCAGATTTGGTAGATCAAAATTTAAGTAAAGTTATAACAATGTTTGTAACTCCTGACCAGATTTCTGATAAAATTTTTATTGCATTGGAGAAGTATATAGATGGTCCAGAAGTAAATGAAACTATAATATATATAGTTAAAAATTCAATCCACAAATTCTTAAGTAATAAGGTTTCAGAAATCAGTGAAGATCTTCTAAATGTTGTATCTAGCGGAGAGTCAAATGTATTCTCCGATATTATAATGGATTATATAGGTAATGAGGAAAATCAAAATAAATTAGGAGATTTATTAATAGAGAAATTAGAATCAGAGGATCTATCAGTGAAGTCTAAATTAATGAAATTTTTAAGTCAAGGTTTAGAAAAAATAGTAAATCTTAAAGAGTTTAGGGAAATATTACAAGGTGTGGTTAAAGATACTTTAGAAAACATTTTAAACCAACCCATATCATCTATATTCATTGACTTGGAATAATATTACAAAGACTATAAATACAGGTTTTCATAGTATAGTAAAGACTCATTTACCAGATGCTATAATTGCCATGGATATATCATCAATTGTAGAGGAACAGATCAATAGTTTTGATGTTGAATTTACAGAGAAATTAATATTAGATATAGCAAGAAAAGAACTTAACTCAATAACTTGGTTAGGAGCATTATTAGGTGTAATTATTGGACTACTAACTCCATTATTACAGACTCTATACTAATTGGTAAATACAACTCTGAAGGGAGTTGTTTTTATTATCTTATGGTTATTTGTATTTATACAAGAAATAATGGTTTTAAATGATGAATACAAGAATGATTTATCCCAATTAGACTAATTGATAAAATTAGGAAATTGGGATATAATATTTTAAATAAGACTTTTAAATTTATGTTAACCAGTAATATTA
>CAJDWC010000014.1_pt1 | contig 21172 bp, 28 predicted proteins | sample 7391511 | NCBI WGS metagenome assembly CAJDWC01 (sample SAMEA7055719, study PRJEB34461) | soil metagenome | biome: terrestrial ecosystem; feature: Peninsula; material: soil | place: Antarctica | collected 2016 | reverse complement strand
AGAATTAACTGAGGAAGAATTAATCATAAAAATGAAAGAAGTATTAGATGTAATGAAATCATCAGCTATAGAAGCTCTAGACAAAAACATTATGTCTGTATCAGGACTAACTGGTGGTAATTCAAAAAAAATTCAAGATTATAAAAATAATTCTAAAACATTAAGTGGAGATTTTTTAAATGGTGCCATGGCAAAAGCATTTTCAACTTCTGAAGTAAATGCATCTATGGGTAGAGTTGTAGCTTCTCCTACTGCAGGTGCTTCAGGTATAATGCCTAGTGCCATATTATCAGCAAAGGAAAAGCTAGGTCTAACTGATGATGATTTGATTAGAGGATTATTTACGGCCTCAGGAATTGGTGAGATATGCGCAAAGAATGCTACAATTTCTGGTGCTGAAGGTGGTTGCCAAGCAGAATGTGGTGTTGCAGCAGCAATGGCAGCTGGTGCCATAGTAGAAATGGCAGGTGGCAGTCCAGAAGCAAGTTTTGTGGCAGCTAGTTTTGCTTTAACTAATATTATGGGACTGGTATGTGACCCAATTGGCGGCTTAGTAGAATATCCTTGTGCATTAAGAAATGCATCTGGTGTAGTAAATGCATTTATATCTGCTGATATGGCATTAGCAGGAGTTCAGTCCTTAATTCCTTTTGATGAAGTTGTGGAAGCAATGTATATGGTAGGTAAAGCTCTTCCAGAATCATTAAGAGAAACTGCTCAAGGTGGACTAGCAATTACACCAACTGCTAAAAAATTATGTGATAATTTAAACTAAAAAACCAGCCCAAGGGCTGGTTTATCTTATAGTCACATATTTCCATTTATTAGTTCTAAATCTAAGTGTAATTAAAATCCATCTTATAAGCTGATCGATTAATACTGCTAACCATGCTCCTATTAATCCCATGCCTAAAATCATAACAAAATAATATGCAAGTATTAGTCTAACTATTAATATTCCAATAAAAGTGGATATTAAAGTCCAGATTGTATCTCCTGCACCCCTTAGTCCTCCCGATATTATTAATTGAGCACACTGAAAAGGTTGTATAAATGCCATTAACTTTAATATTTTAGCAGCTTCAGTTACTACTTTAGGATCATTTGAATATAGACTAGCTATTGTAGGTCCAAAGAAAAATAAAATAAATCCCATTCCAAAGGCTATTAATGTTCCTATTTGTCTACTGGTTTTGATATATTTTTCAGCTAAACTTGCGTCTTTAGCCCCTAAACTTCTGCCTGCCAAAGTAGATGCAGCTATTCCAAATGATTGACCCGGAGTAAATGAAAGACTTAATATGTTTATACCTATTTGGTGTGTTGCATAGGCTACTGTTCCTAAACTAGCAATGATCTTTACAAATAACAATATTCCAAGTCTCATTACAATTTGTTCTATTGCTGCTGGTATACCGATTTTAACTAAATTAAACATTATATCTTTATTTATCTTAAATTTTTTCCTTAAATTAATGTGGATAGTGCTTTCAGGTCTTAGTATATATCTTACAAGTAAAACACTTGCTACCACTTGTGATAATGAAGTAGAAATACCTGCTCCCAAAATACCTAACTCTGGTGCACCAAATAATCCATATATAAGCACTGCATTACCTATAACATTAAATAAGTTGGCAACTATATTTATCTTCATAGGAGTTTTTGTATCTCCTGCCCCTCTTAAGGAAGCAAAAATTGAAAAGTTAAATGCTTGAAAAACAAATCCTAATGCTATAACTCTAAAATAATTACTACCTATACTTATAGTATCTTGTTGAGCACCTAAAAACTTCATAATGTTAGGGGTAAAACTTAATGCTATAAATAAAAGTGGGATTGCTATAAATATTTGGCTCATAATAACTATATGCTTAACCACAGGTTCTACCCTGTCATGTCTCTTTGCTCCTATGTACCGAGCTACCATTGCAGTAGCTCCGATACTCAATGATTGTACTAAGGAGAGCCCAATAAACATTAATTGGTTTGTAATACCTACAGCAGCTATTGAAGCTGTTGATATTGCACTAGTCCCGTATTGACCTAACATTATCATATCAACCATTCCAAATAATGTCCCTAATAATAGCTCAATAAATACTGGGCTAGTTATATTAATAATCTCTTTTCTTACGTTTGCTTTACTATGTTCACTACTCTCCATTAAAATTTCCTCTCTTTACTAACCTTATTTAGACTCTCTAAGGATTATAGCATAAAATAAAATTTTTAACAATTATTGGTTATTCTATTTCATCCATTTTTGCTCTTACTGCAGTTTCTATTCTATCTAATTTTATTTGTGATTCTTCTTCATTTTTACCTTTAGAATAAATATAAAGTTTTATCTTAGGTTCAGTACCTGAAGGTCTTATTGCATACCAGGATCCATCATCTAAAAAGTACTTTAACACATCAGATTTAGAATTTCCTGTGTCATCTAATAAATAGTCTATGGTACAGTCTAATTTCATATCTCCAAATTCAGGTATTGGATTAGATCTAAAATAACTCATCATTCTTCCAATTCTTTTTTTACCTTCTAAGCCTTCTAATACTATTGAAATCAATCTCTCATTATAATATCCAAACTCTGCATAAATTTCTTCTAATAGTTCTAATAAATTCTTATCCTGTTTTTTATAATAAGCTGCCATTTCTGCAATAATCATAGCAGTTACAACTGCATCTTTGTCTCTTACATGAGTACCATAGGTATAACCTATGCTTTCTTCATAACCCATTATAAAAGTATGTTCTCCAGTTTCTTCAAATTCATTTGCCTTTTCACAAATATATTTAAACCCTGTTAATGTTTCAAAAGTTTCCACATCATATTTTTTAGCAATTGCTTTTCCTAAATCTCCAGTGACTATACTTTTCACAATAGCTGAGTTATCTGGCAAATTTCCTTTTGCAGCTCTTTGGGAAAGTATATAATGAACTATGAGAGCTCCAGTTTGATTACCATTTAAAAATATAAACTCACCTTGACGATTTTTAACCATCATAGCTATTCTATCGCTATCTGGATCAGTTGCAATTAATAAATCAGCATCCTTTTCTTTACCATATGCAATGGCATAAGTAAAAGCTTTTGGATCTTCAGGATTTGGATAACCCACTGTTGTGAAATTGAAATCCGGTTTTTCTTGTTCAGGAACTACTAATATATTAGTAAATCCTCTATCTTTAAGTACTCTTCTTACAGGAATATTTCCAGTACCATTTAGAGGTGTATATACGATTTTAATATCTTTATCTATGTCTTCGTTTATTGCCATATCTACTACTATCTGATTATATTCGTCATCTATTTCTTCGCCTATATAGGTGATCAAACCATTTTCTAAAGCAGTGTCTAAATCCATAAATTTAACATTAGAAAAATCTCCTACCTTATCTATTTCAGCTAAAACATCATCAGCAATAATATCTAATATTTGTGCTCCATCTTCCCAATATACTTTATATCCATTATATTCTCTAGGGTTATGGCTTGCTGTAACAACTATTCCTGAAATAGTTTTTAGTCTTCTTACAGTAAAAGACAATACTGGTGTACTTCGTATTCCATCAAAGAGATAAACTTTAATTCCATTTGCCGCTAAAACTCTAGCTGCAATCTCAGCAAATTCATCAGAGAACTCCCTTACATCATAGGCTATTGCCACCCCTCTATCCATGGCTTCCTGGCCTCTTTTAACTATAGTCTGAGCTAACCCCTGAGTAGCAAGTGAAACAGTGTATTTATTCATCCTGTTGGTTCCTGCGCCTAGTTTACCTCTAAGTCCTGCTGTCCCAAATTTTAAATCTTGATAAAATCGATCTTCTATCTCTGCTTCGTCCTTAATACCCCTTAATTCTTCCTTAGTTTTTTCATCAAAATAATCACTTTTTAACCAATTATTATACTTTTCCTTATAATCCATAAAATCTCCTCCTATTATTTTATTAAATCTAAAAATTCAGCTTCAATAGTAGCTTTTAATTCAATAGGTTTCATTTCGATCTGAAGACCTATCTTTCCAGCACTAACAATAATGTTATCTAGATCAAGTGCTGCTTCATGAATAAAAGTCTTGTATAGTTTTTTCATCCCTATAGGAGAGCAGCCTCCTCTTATATAACCAGTTAATTTTAGAATATCCTTTACATGAATTAGTTCAATCTTCTTTTCATTTGTAACTATTGCAGCTTTTTTTAAGTCTAATTCCTCATGAACTGGTACTATAAAAACATAAATATCTTCTTTGCCCTGTCCAACTAAAGTCTTGTAAACCTGATCTACAGATTTACCTATTTTTTTAGCAACAGAAATACCATCAACTTCTCCATCAGAAGTATCATAGGTAATCATATTATAATTAATGTTATTGTTATCCAATATTCTCATAGCATTAGTCTTAGCTATTTTTGTCATATACATCTCTCCATCTTATCTTTTTCTAGATTAAATTTCTACCTTTGCTTTTTCTAAAGGTTCCATAGGTAACTCCCAATCTTCATATCCGCTTACAAGCAATTGGTAATAATGCTCTGGGGGAGGTTGTATAGCTTTTTCCTCCATTATATAAGTGAAAGCATCATACCTGCTACCCAAATCATCTTCAACTTCTATTACCAATCTGTCATAAAGTAATGGATACCCTTCTAATCTGTCCAATTCTTCAAGTTCTTGTTTTGAAATTACATAAATTGCACCAGATACTACTTTATCTGCATCTTCCACAATATCGGCCAACTCATTAAAGACTAATTTATAGCCTTTTAGCATAGCTCTTTTAATAGGAGTTGCATTTGGACATCTAGATAACATATATTCCTTACTAAGATTACTTGCATATGCAAAATACAACATATTTACTCCCTCCAATTTTTACTTTCTATAAGTTACTGATACCCTTATTTTATCATAATAATACATAAAATTATAATCAATACAAACTGAGTCTACAACCTATGGCTGTAGACTCAGTTTATATTTGTTTGTTATATCCATTTTTTAAAAAAATTCCAATCACATACAGTTCCATCGACCTTAAGTAATTCTAAGTAAATTCCATCTGAAATTCCAACTTCCCAAATAGCCAGAGCATCTTCTACATTATTAGATATTTTATGCTCAATAATATATTCATTAAATCTCTCTTGACCCTGCCCGTAATTTTCTGATACATATGCCAATAAGTAGATAGATAATGGATTAGCTCCTAAATCAAAAGGATCTGTTTTTAAAATATGATCCTTAACTATATCTACCCATTTATTATCTCCAGATCTTAATATTTTTTTTCCAATATTTTCAATACAATAAGCTGCATAGCTTCTCTTTTCTTCGATTTCTAAATAGGTAAAGTTACCTTCTGCTTGTTTTAACTTATTTAAGGTATCTTCCAACGTTCCAACGGTTGGAATCATGTCTTCAAATAAATTTCTGCCTCTTATATTATCAGGTAAATCTATTGGATTTGATTGATTTCTAGTAAAAGAACTTTTAGCCATTTAAAACCCTCCCTAAGATGATTTAGCTCACATAACTATTATATATAATTTAAAAAATTAATCCAATTCTAATTTATTTAATATATCTCTAAGTTCTTTAATTTCTTCTAGATTAAATGTAATCCCCTTGCTCATCATTTTGTGATCAGGATCCCAATCTCTCAAATCATATTTTGCTGGATAATTATTCCATGCCACCATATTTATTTCCCTAGTCCATCCCTTTGATGTTTCAGCAATTACACCTAATTCTTTAACTATTTCAAATTTAATCTCTGCCATTATAAACCCTCCTTTTAAATACATTCCTATATTATTATACCCAATTTATGGTTGGAATAATAGTAATGTATAATTAACTCTGTTTATTCGATCTATTTTTTATTTATGCAGTGGTGAGTAATCTGCAGAAAAATATAGTTTATACTTCTCAATATCAAAATCATATTCCTTCAACATCTTTCCTATTATTTCGCTATAACTATTAGCAGACATTGAAGTGGTTATATATATTTTATTCATAATTTTTATTGGTAATATCATATTTGAGCTATCAGTTGAGAAATAATCTCTTAGTTCGCCATTCATTTTTGTTAGCTTCTCAAAATTCATAAATTTCTTCTCATCAATTTGAAGTAGTATTTCGGAAGTTTTTATAAAAACATCTTTCCATGTACTAGCGTGGATTAATTCATCTGTAATAAATTTGAACCCATAAGGTCTTATATGAGTTAGGTCCCCTAACAAGCTATGTTCTATAGTATTATCTACTATATACTTTTCATAGTTAGGATTTTGTTTTTCCTCATCTTTGACTACTTCATTTCTTAATTCACCCATGGTCAATTGTCCATAATTAATATCAAGTTCACTTTTTATGTCTTTAATCCTTCCATTAATTTGATTCAATTCTTCAATAAATAATTCTTTATCTTCATCAAAACTATATGCGTCTATAATCACTTCAACTTGATTTTTAAGCTCACTAATTAAATTTGATATATATATTGATTCTTCTGGAAAATCCTTTTTAATTGATTTAAGTAAATTTTTAATCATAATCACCTCAACTAAAGACTTTGTTATTTATATATTCGACATAATTACTAGAAATCCTCTTTTTTTATTTCATTTTCATAAAATATTCCAAACACATACCTAATATATTGACTTCTAGTTTTTTTAAATTCAAATCCTTGTATCTGAAAATCATTTAATATATATCTGTCTAACCTATATGGACCTATTGGACCTTTTAATTTTTTAATTAGGTCTTTAGAAATTATTGTAGAGTATCCTCCCATAGATATTAAAAATTCATCCTTTAATATTTCAATTACTATTATATCAGAAACAAACTCTTTTCCTATTATATCTGCTACAGTTATTAGAAATCTTTCTTCACTAAAGTTTACTGCCATTATTGATCTTAACCATCCTGAACTATTCATTTTTTTCCTCCTTAAAATAAAAAATCTCCTTATCAAAAGATAAGAAGATCTAGTTTCACTATATTCTTATCTTTATTAGTTGGACCACCTTGCATTATTGTAGGTTGGTATAGGGTCTTAGAGCTAATCCTCTCTCCTATTCTTGATAATATTATTAAATTATACTTATATTATAACATTAGTCTATATTAATACAAGTATGGATTAATTACCTAGTAGTTTTTCTATAATTCTATGGGTTTTATATCCTTCATAAAAATCTACAAGATTAGATTTTTCTCCATCAATTGCTTCAAATACATTGTTAAGTAACTCTACTAAACTATTTATTTCTGTAATTTCTAATCTTTCCATTTCCATATCATCATTGGAAACATAAATCTCTCTCCAATTTTTTAAAAATATTACTCCTTTTGTACCAAATATTTTAAGATTCAGTTCTTCCTTCATCTCTATTCCAGCTATTGCATTTATTAAAATGGGAACCCCTTCCAGATCGCCTTTAGCTATAATGCTCAATTCGGATAAGCTTTTATCATCGGGATATTGGATAAATGAGTGTATATTTTCTATATCTCCAAATAATCTCTGAATAATTTGGATGTAGTGAGTTAATACTTCTCTTACAAATCCACCTTGTTCTTTACTAGATATCCAGTTATTTTGTTGCCAAGCTCTAGGCCATTCTGTGAAGTAACCCTGGAATTCTATTTTAGCTAAATCTCCTATAAAACCCTCTTCTAATAATATTTCTATTTTTTCAAAAGCCTTAGAATATATTGTGGGGAAGTTCATTGCACATACAATATCATTTTCTTTTGATAATTTAAACATTGCTTTAGCTTCTTCAGTTGAATTTGCTAAAGGTTTCTCACATATGAAATGCTTACCTGATTTGAAAATATCCAGTGCTATTGGATAATGATATTTTGGTGGTACTGCTAAATAGATAATATCTATATTATCATCATTTAATAATTCACTTTGGGAAGTTGCAACTTTTAAATTATATTTAGCAGCAACTTCTAATAACCTATTAGTATCTATATCATAAATCCCCTTAATATTTGCCCTTGTATTAATTTTTGCTGCATTTATAATCCTCTCTGCAACTACTCCTGCTCCTATAATTCCTATATTCATTTTCATAAATTACTCCTTTTTATCTTTAGTTTTATATTTCTTTCTATTTTATCTCATTCATAATTATATCATATGATATTATCTCCTAGTAGTATGATAGATTATTAATATCTTTTTAAATAATTTGGAAACAGACAAAATATATGCTAATATCTAATTATAAATTAAATCAAAATATATAAATACAAGGAGTAATTATGAGAATAGATGAAAGAGATATAATGTTTTCTAGAATGACAAGAAAAAAGAACACTGCTGAATATGAAGATTATTATAAGAATAATCCTAATCTTAAAGATATAGATGATGAAATAAGAGCTTTACCTGAATTGGATTCTGATGAAACAGCTTTTTATAGTCCTATTAATACCCCTATTGTCTCGGCTACCTTTAATTTCTTGTCGGATATAAAAAACTTAGTAAATGGTCCTGAGATAAGTGAGAAAAGACTTGAAGATACTCCTGAGAATTTTACGGCTAAGATTAAAGGGTTGGCTAAATATTATGGTGCTGATTTGTGTAATATAGCTATTTGTGACGAAAGTTATTACTATAGTCACAGAGGTAGGGAAGATGATATTTATGGGGATAAAGTGGACAATTTATATAAAAACACTATTGTATTTGCTGTAGAAATGGATAAAAGTTATATTGACACTGCCCCTAAACTACCTGAATCCATAGAAGTTACAAAGGGATATTTAGATGCAGCTATTATTGGAATGATCCTAACATATTATATAAAACATTTAGGTTATAATGCGCGAAATCATATGGATGGTAATTATGAGATAGTATTACCACTAGCAGCTAAAAAAGCTGGACTAGGAGATATTGGAAGACATGGAGTTTTAATAACTGAGAAATATGGTTCTAGAATTAGACTAGGAGCAGTAAGTACTGACCTCCCACTTATTCCTGATTTAGAATCAGATTTTAGTGTTTATGACTTTTGTGAAGTATGTAAAAAATGTGTATTAACATGTCCTGCAAAAGCAATACCAATGGATAAGATTATAGATATGAATGGAATTAAAAGGTGGCAAATAACTCAAGCTGAGTGCTATAAAAAATGGAGATCCCTTGGTACAGATTGTGGTATTTGTTTATCTACCTGTCCTTTTAGTTCAAATATACCAATTGAATCTATTGAAAAGTATAAACTTAATTCTAATTACGCTAAAGATATTATTGAAGAACACGAAAAAAAATATCCTATTAGGCCATTTGTAAAAGACACTCCTGGTTGGTTGGATTAAAAAAAATTAGGTGGGACTAGAGTCCCACCTTTTTGATTATTAAATATGTTTATTTTTCCATAGTTCATAATATCTTAATGCATTTTTCTTTATATCTTCTATTTCACTTTCTGTTACTTGTCTTACTACTTTCCCTGGAGTTCCCATCACCAATGAATTTGGAGGTATTACCTTTCCTTCTGTAATTAAACTACCTGCTGCTATAATTGAATTATCTCCTATGACAGCAGAATTTAGTACAATGGCACCCATCCCGATTAAACAATTATCGCCTATAGTACAGCCATGAGCAATGGCATTATGTCCTATGACTGAATAATCACCTATAGTTGTAGGTATATTAGTTTCAGTATGAACTGTAGCATTGTCTTGAATGTTGGTGAATTTTCCAATTTGAATTCTTTCTATATCTCCTCTTACTACTGTTCCATACCAAATACTGGAACCTTCTCCTATTATTACATCTCCTAACACATCTGCACTATGAGCTACAAATGATTCCTTATGAATTTCTGGTTTCTTATTATTTATATTTTTAATCATTAAAATTTTCTCCTTTTATGGTTTATATTTTATAATCTATCTAGATACTGCTTAACTATTATATCACAAAATAATTTTCGTTTTATCCTAATATATACACTTCTTGTTAATTCTCATATAACGTATTATAATATATTATTACTACTTAACTTATTAGGGAGGATTTCATATGAAATTTGATTTCAAACGTTTTTTTATGATTAATGTTGGTCTTATAATTGCATCTTTAGGTTTGTATTTTTTCCTTGTACCATCTAATCTTGCCACTGGAGGAGCAAGTGGTCTTGCAATAGTACTAAGTCATTTAATACCAAATATACCAATGGGAGTAATTCTTGGAATTATAAATTTATTTTTATTTATACTAGCCTTCGCAATATTAGGAAAAGATTTTGGAGGATATACCTTATATGTAAGTTTATGCATAGCAATAATGATTACTTTACTTGAAAGATTTATACCTATGACTCAACCAATAACAGATGATCTGTTTATTAATTTAGTTTTCGGTGTATTTATAATAGGAGTTGGTATGGGAATAATATTTAATCAAAATGCATCTACTGGAGGAACAGATATCATAGCTAAGATTATTAATAAATATACTAATATAGATATGGGAAAAGCCTTACTTATTAGTGATTTTCTAATTAGTTTATTAGCAGGTCTAGTTTTCGGACCTAGATTAGGTATGTATGCACTTCTTGGAACCATTATAAACTCTTTAATTATAGATAAAATGATTGCAGGATTTAATGTTAAAATTAATATGGTTATTATATCTGAGGAATTAGAAAGTATAAATAGATACATCCATGATGAGATTATTAGAGGCACAACAATATATCATGCAACTGGAGGATATTCAAATACTTCTAAAAATGTTATTAATACAATAGTTTCAAGGCGTGAATATATAAAGATCAGAAATTTTGTAAGACTAGTTGACAGTAAAGCATTTGTATCTGTATCTTATGTTTCAGAAGTTGAAGGTGAAGGATTTACATTTTAAATTAGTAATATATAAAAGGTCTTCTTATTTGAATAAGAAGACCTTTTTGGGAGAACTTCTCCCTATTTTACACTCAGGTGTTACATACATTTTCATACATTTTTACAAAATAATTTCCAGTATCTTTTTCATCTTCAGATAATGCATCTGAATTAATTATCTCTAATAACTCCACATCTTCATCTATTACTACATTATGGTTTCTAAACAAATATACTAGATTTGATATCTCATCTTTTTCTAAATTTAATGATTCAACAAATTGTTTTTTATCTTTTTTGTATAAATCTAGTATTATATCTGAAAACTGATCTACATATGCTCCGTGAGGATTATTATAAAGTTTTATAATTAGAGATGACTCTTCTTTAGAGATATTATCTTTTTTTAGATAGTTAAATATTTTTTCAATATGATTAGGATATTTATATTTTAAAAAATCCCAATCTGCCCAATACATATCATCTAATAAATCTAAGCTATCTTCCAATGTTAAAACATCTTTATCAATAGATTCAATTATTTTTTCCTCTGTTGATTTCTTCAAAGGAATCACTCCTTATTTATTCCATTTCATGTAATGGATTTTCCCCAACAATCTTAATTGCCTTAGCTACTTCTTCAGCTATATCTCCATTATGCTGATAGGTCGTATCGTTAATTTTAGCAAATAACCTGCCTTTTCCAGATACTACATATTTAGGTTTTAAATTGTTTAAAGTTATGGCTACAATATCCATTCTACATTTCTCACAATCACAAGCAATTTTAGTTTCATTTAATTGATTGTTTACTCTTCTAATAACTTCTTCTTCAAGTAAATTATGCATTTCCATTAAGATCACTCCCCTATTTTTTATTTGAATATTTTTACTTACTACCCTTTTGAAGGAACAAAAGGTACAATCTTTGAGGCTAGATTTGAAATTGGCATTGATTGTAGAATTGCTTTTCCAGGGCCTGTAAGTTTTACTAAAAACAATCCTTCCCCACCAAATAAAACATTTTTCATACCTTTAACTGTTTTTATATCATAACTTACACTTTCTTCAAATAAAAATACATGGCCTTGGTCTACAAATAGAACTTCTCCGGAATCTAAATTATATTCTGTCAGCGATCCATCTGCTTCTAAAAACAATTCTCCATGCCCTGAAATTTTTTGTAGAATAAACCCTTCTCCCCCTAATAATCCGGTGGCGAACTTTTTAGTAAATACGGTTTGAAACTCTACAGTTTTTTCAGATGCTAAATATGCAGTTTTTTGTGCTATTAAAGTTTGTCCTTCCATTTTTATATTTAAAATGGTTCCAGGCAATGAGGAAGCAAAAGTTATTTCTTGATCATTTCTAGCAGCAGTATAGTAACTGAAAAACATACTTTCACCTGCAAACATTCTGGAAATACCTTTCATAACTCCACCAGTAGTTACTTCTACATCCATGTGTTCTGTCATCCAAGACATAGCCCCTGCTGTTGTTTTAATAGTTTCTCCTTGATCAAGTTTACATCTTAATATAGGGTAATCTCCTTCAATTGAAAATTTCATTTAATATAACCCCCTCATTTTAATATATACTTATTACTCATTGCTTTCTTTTATTCTTTTCATGCTTATATTAACTATTTTCTTTATTAACTCATCATATTCAATACCTGCTGCACTAGCCATTTTTATAATATCACTATTGTCTCTATCTAAACCTGGCAAGGAGTTGATTTCAATTACATATGGTATATCACCTTTTAATCTTATATCTACCCTAGCATAATCCCTTAGACCAAGACTATTAAATGCATTAATTGCAGTCTCAGATACCTTTTTATAAGTTTCCTCATCTAATCTAGCAGGGATATGGTAAACAACATACTCATCATATTCGAATTTAACTTCAAAGCTATATATCTTATTTAATTCATCAGGAAGTTTAGAAAAATCTATTTCTAATATAGGTAGTACTTCTATATCATTGCCATTACCTAATACGCCAACTGTAAATTCTGTACCTTCAATATATTCCATAACCATCATAGGAGGATTGTATAATCTTAAACCCTCACTTACCTTTTCTATCAGTGATTCTTTATCATAAGTTAAACTATCATCTTGTATTCCTCTACTTGAACCTTCATCTTTTGGCTTAACAAATAGTGGAAATTTTAGATCTATTTCTTCAAGTTCTTCAATATCTTCCACTTGAATAAATCCAGGAGTAGGTATTCCTGCAGATTTAAATATCTGTCCAGAAAATATTTTATTATATGCTAACCCGTGAGCTAAAGGTGCTGAAGCTGTATACTCTATATCTTCAAACTCTAGTAAGGATGGTAATTGTCCTAAGCTATCCTCGCCTCTTATACCATTGCATAAATTAAAAACTAAATCCACATTTTCTTTTTCTAAGTTTTGGATTAAATGTTGATCCATTTTTAATTCAATTACCTGGTAAGTATCAATTAATGCCTCTTTTATATGTTCCATAGTGATTTTGTGCTGCTTATCTTCTTGAACTCCTTCTTCACCAGGTAAAAACTCTGCTCTTGATTCATCCCTAACTATTGCAATTTTCATTTTAACATCTCCAATTTTATGATTCAATATACTATTTTATTAGTCTTGAATTAAAATCTTAAGACCTTTCTCTATAATTTCTCATATCGTGAGAATCTTTTACCTCTAGTCCTCTTTCACCAGCTAAGGACTCCAAATGATGAGTAAATTCATGTAAAAGCGTATGTTTTAAATTGTCATACAAAGCTTCTTTTGAGATACCTCTATATACATTTTTAAATGATCCATAATAGATCTTTATATTCCTTCCTGTTACACTTCTACAATATTCTCCCATTATATAAAGAGAATCTTGCTGTCTACTTTCTGGGTGTATTTTATACTCCTCCAACAATACCACTCCTTCGTTTAATTTTTCGAAGAATTCTGCTGGTATCTCTGTAGCTATTTTGTCTAGCATTTGATGTACTTCATCTACTGTTGGGAATTCATTCATTGATTATCACCTTCACTCTTCCAACTAAACCATTATCTAATCTTACCTTGATTCCATGAGGATGATTACTGGATTTTGTAAGTATCTGTGCTACGTTTCCTTCACTTAATAATCCAGACCTTTGATTTTGCTTTTCTACTATTTTTACTTTACTTCCTACTTTTATATTAGCATTTACAGTTCCATCCATAAATTTACTCCTTTATAAGTTATAATAACAATATTATATCATAAGTATGGTATATTAAATATGAAAGGTGGCTGATTATGTTGGATATGTTAGATTTATTAGTGAATAGAAGAAGTATTAGGCAATATAAAAACAGGGAAATTGAGAAAGAAAAAATCGACTATATTTTAAAAGCAGCATTGACAGCTCCATCAGGAAGAAACATTATGCCTTGGGAGCTTATTGTAGTAACTGATAAAGACTTGCTTATCAAACTAGGTGAATCTAGAGGCTCGGTTTCTAGACAGATAGGGAGAGCAGCTTTAGCTATTGTAGTAATTGCTAATCCAAGCCTTACAGATATTTGGATTGAAGATACTTCTATAATTTCTACAGTGATACAAATAACTGCAGAATCTTTAGATCTTGGATCTTGTTGGGTTCAAGCACGTGAGAGAAAAAACACTGAAGGATCAAGTATAGAAAATATAGTAAAAGATATACTAAAAATACCTTCTGAACTTAGAGTAGAGTCTATGATAGCTATAGGTTATCCCGATGAAGAAAAAGAACCGCACAAGATAGAAACTTTGCCTTTTGAGAAAGTTCACTATAATACTTTTTAACACCAAAAAAGGACCCTAGGGTCCTTTCGTTTTATTTTGCTTTATTAAATAAATCTTCTACACATTTCCAGTCTACAGTATTCCACCATTTGTCTATATAGTCGCCTCTTTTGTTAGTATACTTAAGGTAATAAGCATGCTCCCAAACGTCTATTCCTAAAATTGGTGTTTTACCTTTAGAAATTGGGTTATCTTGATTTGGAGTAGATTCTACTTTTAATTTACCTTCATCCAATACTAACCATGCCCAGCCACTACCAAATTGACCAAGTGCTGCTTTTTTGAAGTCTTCTTTAAACTTATCTAATCCACCTAAATCTTCATCTATCTTTTTAGCTAATTCACCTTCTGGATTTGCTCCACCTTCTGGTGACATAAAATCCCAAAACATAGAATGGTTATAGTGACCTCCACCATTATTTCTAACAGCAGTTCTAATTGATTCTGGTAACTTGTCAAGATTTTGTAGTATTTTTTCAATATCCCATTCTGCAAATTCTTCCTGTCCTTCTAATGCTTTATTTAAATTATCTACATAAGCTTGATGATGTTTGCTGTAATGGGTTTCCATTGTAAGTTTGTCTATATTTGGCTCCAGTGCGTCATAAGCATAATTTAACTTTGGTAATGTAAATTTCATAATATTATCTCTCCTTTTAGTCTGGTATTTATATTAGTTTGATTATTAGCTTTCTAATACATATATACCCATCAGGCTAAATGATAAACATTATCAATTAGGTTAAATAATAAACAAAGTTTTAAAAATTACTTCTCCATTCTTTTAATTCATAAGTTCTAGTTTTATGAATTGTTATAGGATCATTTTCTATTATATTTTTAGCTTGTTCAATGTTTTCTACATTAAAAATAACAAGCCCTCCACTATGATCTGTAAAAGGTCCTTTTGCATATATTTTTCCCTCAGCAATATATTTATTAAGATAGGCTATATGTTCTTCTAAAATCTCAGCATCTTTTACTGGATCTATAGTTTTTAAAATAGCTGCATATAATATCATAATCTTAATCCTCCTTGTTATACTACTAATTTTTATGGATGAAATCTACAGTAGATTTCAAATCAGTAACTTTATATTCTAGTGAAATAAATGGATTTATACCATATTTATCTAACAGAACTAAAATCTCTTTTATATTTTCAGTAGATGGTTCCCTATGTTCATCGTATTCTGCATTATTCCAATGCAAATGTATATATGCTATATGATCCTTTAATTCACTTATCCATTCTTCCATTGTTGATTTACCAAGCCTAGCATGACCAATATCTAAATTCACTTTTATATTATCCATATTCAATGTTTCAATGTAATCTTTTAGCATTTTTGGACTTTCTTCAAATATATTTTCTATTAATATTGTACCTTTAAAGCCCTTTGACTGAGCCATTATATGTTCCCAAAAGGCTTTAGATTGTCTATTATTTAAGCCCTCGAGGAAAGGATGATTCAAGTAAGGATTTATTTGGCTATGAAAAATTAAATAATCTATTTCTAATTCTTCAGCAATTTTTATAGTTCTTAGATATTTATCATAACTTACTTTCCTAATATCTGAATCCGGACTAGCTGGCTTTAAGTCTAAAAATGGTCCATGCATAGATTTTGTATAGGGGAATTTTCTTAATAATGTTTTATACTTAAACACTATTTTTTTTATTTCCTCATCAGACAAATTACTTTCTGTAAAATCCTGAATCTCTATCCCAATATTTAAGTCAAGATGTTCCTTTAAATAAAATTCTTCAACTATTCTTACACAATTTAATATATTTCTTTTCATTAAATTCCTCCTACTTAATAATTAGGTAATAAATAATAATGCGACTCCCACAACCGAAATTAAAGTACCTAATATTTCTTTAGGTTTTACTTTATCTTTAAAGAAAATTATAGAAAAGGGAATTATAATTATTGGCATAATAGATGTAATAGTTGCTGAAATCCCTGCAGTAGTATGTTGCAATGATATAAGTGCAAGGGATACTCCAATAAATGGTCCAAACAATGAACCTATTGCTATACCAGTCATAGCTTTTTTATCATTAAAAGCTACAGTTAAATCCTTCCAATTTCTTTTATAAATAAACAATATGAAAAATCCTATGAACCCAAATATAATTCTAATTTGAGTTGCTGCAAAAGCATTATAAGTTCCCATTCCAATTTTACTTAAAATAAGACCTACTGATTGTCCTAATGCTCCTAAAAAAGCATATATTAAGCCTTTTATAGAGTGAGTGATTTTAAACTTTTTTTCACCTGTATCTTTACTTAATATTACAACTGCTATTCCTAATGTTGTAATTGCCATACCTATTAAACCCATTGGTTTAATTATCTCTCCCATAAATATAAATCCTAATAAGGCTGTTATAGGAGGACTTGTAGCCATAATTAACATAGCTACTCTGGTTCCTACTTCTAAATAAGATTGAAATAAAAATAAATCACCTAAGAAAAAACCTATTAAACCGGACAATCCCAACCAAATCCAGTTAAAGGATGTGGAGTCAGTAGGCAACAGTAAGCCTCTTGCAAAATAAGTGAATATACTAATAAATATAAATCCTAAAATTAGTCTTATAAAGTTAACTGCCAAAGATCCTACTTTTTTCCCTGCATACTCAAATGATATTCCTGTAAATGTCCAACAAAATGCAGTTGCTAATGCAGCGATTTCTCCTATATGTGATTTTAACATTTCATCACTCGCTCTCTAGTTTATTTAAATGTTTCATATGTTCTAAGAATTAAGATAGTGGCTACTTCTCTAGAGGAATTACCTAATGGATCGATTTTCCCGTAACCATCGCCTTTCAAAATACCTTTCTTATACATAAATTGCATTGGCTGTATTGCCCAATCATCTATACTTCCTTGATCTACAAATCTATTTACAGTAGAAACAGTAAAATCTTCAGTTGGACGCAGTAGTTTAACTGCTCTATATATCATTGTGCATATTTCCTGCCTAGTTACATAAGCATTAGGCTTGAACTGGCCATATCCATTACCTGTAATTATTCCAAGTTCTGCGGCTTTTAATACTTCAGGATTTTCTGTATCACTAAAGAAAGTGTCAGAATAGGCCACAGTTTTGCCTGTTACTTTCACATACATTTTCATAAGTCCCTCTGCAAACTCTTCTCTAGTAACATTAGCAGTCATATTGTCTCTAATAGCGTTTGTTATAATGTCCAGCTCTAAAGCTTTATCTAATTCAGTTTCAGCCCATTTACTAGCATTTCTATAATAATCTGTAATGCCTGCTATAGCAACACTTGAAAAATCTCCATAATTATCATTAAACTTATATCTAATTCTAAAGCTATAATGATTGTTTTTTATATCAATCTTTTCTTTAGTTAAGTTTTCTTTTATTGGGTCAAAAGAAATACTTGATTTATTACTACCATCCCAAATTAAATAATTTCCAATTAACTTCCCATCTGAATCAGATCTCCATGGATTATTTCCCTCTTTAAAATCGATTTCATAATATACGTTACTTCCTAATTTTATTATGGAGTCTGGATTCTTCCAACCTAATTCAAAGTAGTAATCCCCTTCTCTAGTACCCTCTTCATAATTCTTACTAGCGATTGAGATATTTAGTGGACTATCCAATGTTTCTGCTGCAAATGTAAAATTGGATATTAATATTGTTGCAAATAATAAAACTACTAATATACGTTTTAACATAGTAACCTCCTATAATAATAACTTCTTCATTTCAGTTATTTAATCAAATATGACTTTGATACTATAATAATACATTATTACCCAGTAAAACACAAAGTAAAAAGAAAAGTGCAGAAAGGAACGGTTTCCCTTTCTGCACTTTAGATTTAAATATTAAGATTATTTATGTATTTATCACCTTCATGAATTGTAATTACTGAGATACTAGCATTATCTGCTTTGAACTTAAAAAAGTAGTTTGGGTTATCAAATACCCAACAACAAGCAAGTTTTATTATTCCATCATGAGTAACTAATACTACATCTTCATCATTCTTTACTAATTCCTCTAAGAAAGAAGTTAATCTATTATAAACTGATATTATACTTTCACCTTTAGGAATATCATAATTAAACACATCATCTAACCATTCTTTTGATTCTTTTGGATATTTTTCTGTGTATTCCTTGAAATTCATTCCAGTAAATATTCCGAAATTTAATTCTTGAATTCTTTCTTCTTCTACACCATTAAGTTCTAAATGTTTGTGTGTTTCTTCAGTTCTTGTTAGTGGACTATAATATACCTTTGAAAATTTATAATCTTTTAATTTGTTTTTCGTATTTATGATTTGTTCTATACCTTTTGAGGAAAGTTTAGTATCTGCAGCACTAAATACTTTTTTAATATTATCTTCTGATTCTCCATGACGTATAAGTACTATATCCATTGCAACACCCCCATAAATAAAATTAATGATAAAGCTTCACATAGCTCTATAGTAGCTCCATAAACATCACCAGTAAATCCATCTATTTTTTTATATGTTATAAAACTTATTAATTCTCCTAATATAATAGATCCTATTAAAGGAATCAAAAATTTAATATTTAATATGGTAATGATTAAGGTATATATTAATATACTAGATATTATGTATTTCTTAGGATTACTGTTGTGAAACAATTCCCCTAAGCCTCCAGGTCTAGCTGTTTTTTTATAAGCCATTTGAATCAGTACAACCAATCTACTATTAGCCATAGAAAGTATTATTATAATTGCTGCACTGCTAGTCAAGTTTGATATAATTATATACTTGAATAATATAATTAAGATTAAACTTATTACTCCAAAAGCACCTATTCTACTATCTTTCATTATTACTAACATCTTTTCTTTATCTCTAGCTGAATAAAATCCATCAGCTGTGTCGGATAATCCATCCAAATGGAGTCCTCCAGTAAGAATAATCATCATTAAAACAGCTATAAATGAAGCGATTTCAATATTTAATGACATAAATACATAATAAGAAAGAGCTACAATAGCTCCTAATAACATGCCTATAAATGGAAAGAAAAAAGTACTCTTTCTAATGTTCTCCTTATTAAAGTCTATATTTTTATTTATGGATATTCTAGTTAAGAATTGTAAAGACAATATTAATCCATTTATCATTTTATTTTCACCGGTATGCCACAGCATACCAAATAAACCTGATCTGCAATAGATGCTATCTTTTGGTTTATACGCCCTTGAATATCTCTAAATACCCTGGATAAATGATGCTCAGGTACAATTGAATCTCCTACTTCATTGGTTATTAATACTAAATTATAATCATTTTTATTAATTTCTTTTATAAGATTTGTAAGTTCATTAATTACTGTATCCTCGACTTTTTTCTGCATATGGTAATCTATATACTCTATATCTTCTGTTTGATCGAAGAGAACATTAGAGCTTAAAACAGTAATACAATCTAGAAGGTAGTTTTTTTCAATCCCTATAGCATCTGTTAAATTATAATTAGCTTCGAAAGTTCTCCATTGATTAGGTCTGCTACTTCTATGAAGTTTTATTCTTTCTTTCATTTCCTCATCATTGACCTTTGAAGTTGCTATATAGACTACATCAATTAAATCTTTGTACAAACTTTCTCCATAAGATGATTTGCCACTTCTAGCTCCACCTGTTATTAAGCTTATCATATTTTCTCCTTTATGCTTCCTCGTCTATTTCTTCATACTCAAATACCTCTATAATATTATCTTTTGCTATTTTCCACTCTTTATAAAATAATAATTCTTGGCCTATTTTTTTAAATACGTAGGCTAATATTGCAGCATCATCCAAAAATCCTCCTGGAAGAAAGTCTGGTATTAAATCTATAGGACTTACTAAATAAATAAATCCTCCTATAATTAAAATCAAAGAACTTTTGTGTACATCTTTATACTCTCCCTTAATCCAGTCTTTAACCAGATCAAAAGATAATTTTATGTCAATCCACACTTTTTTTAGTGTGGTATTTTCTTCTGCTAAATCTTTTGCGTTTAAAATAAGGTTCTGTAATTTTTCATTATCATGATAAATAGCATTAGATTTAGAGTTAAGGTTTTTAAAAATATTATCAAAATCAATTTTCAATTTTATCACCATCACTTTGTTTTATTTCAATCATTTTATATTTACCATAATTTAATAATTCTAATCTTATTTATTAAAATTAGCCTTTATATGTGCTTCCATTTTTTTGTCATTGGCTTCCATTATTTTTTTATTAATGTAGTCATAACCATTAGGTTTATGAGGAATTAAACAATCAGAACAGTCTTTAATTCCATAATTCAATATGTATTTTCCACCACAATCTTCTAATAAATACAATGGGCAATAACAAAACATGCAATTAAAATCTTCTGTACTTTCTACTTTATGACATGGTAAATATTTGCAGTCCTT
>CAJDWC010000013.1_pt1 | contig 21332 bp, 15 predicted proteins | sample 7391511 | NCBI WGS metagenome assembly CAJDWC01 (sample SAMEA7055719, study PRJEB34461) | soil metagenome | biome: terrestrial ecosystem; feature: Peninsula; material: soil | place: Antarctica | collected 2016 | reverse complement strand
AAGTAGCTCCTACCATACTAGGTTGTTCTTTTCTTTCTACACTTGTTCGATCAATATTCACATTATCATCTTTATTATTATTGTTAGTATTCATTCAAAATTTCCTCCTTGGATTATATGTTTCTTAGTTCATATATTCCCAATAAGTACAGTTAATAAACAATAATTTTAATTAAGCTCGCTCAAGTATCCTACCTGTAGTAATTTTTCCATCAACCTTGTTTAAAGTTTTAACTTTTAAGGTAGGATTATCTACACCAAATTCTTCTATAATAGATTCTAGAATTTTGAATTCTTTTCTTTTAATGACCACTTCAATTTGATATCTTTTTTCTTCATTGTTGCCACCCACTAAAAAGTTATTAACTGTGTACCCTGTATCTCTTAGCTTTTTAGAAATTTGGTTTACTTTAACTTTATCATTTAAAAATATATCTACTTCTAAAATACCCAGAGCTAATCTGTCTTCAATCTTACCACCTATGAATACACCTACTGTCCTACCTAAAGCATAAGCTATGGTAAATTGTATTCCATCTCCATTAGTTACCTTACTAATTGTAGTTGCAAATATCATTGCGTCTGCAAATACCAGTAAATAAACTGGATTCATAATTTTCTTAGCCATTAGTATAGTCTTTAGTGTTGCTAGTATATTTGTAAAAGCAGTAATTAAAAATAATCCTATAAGTGCTAGTATAATACTTGTGTCCATAAAACCATCTCCTTTAAATTTTTTCCCATTAAAAAAACTACCATACAAAAGTATGCTAGCCAGTAAATAATTAGTTTAAATTCAATGTTTTATCTTATATTTAAAATTTTACTTGAATAAATCTGATCCCCTAAGGGCTTAAGAGTATAACTAAGGATAAGAGTGTTGCAACGACCTTTTATATTACCTCACAAATTTCTAACTATCAATCTAACTTAATTATTATAGCACAAATTCTATTGTTTTGCAAATGGACAAAAAAACAGGACTCCTAAGAGTCACCATTTTCCTCATTATCTCCATTGCCATTATTATTTCCTGATATTAATCCTGATAAAATTGTGGACCTAACTATAATTCCTAATAGCTTGCTATCTTCATCTAAAACTGCAATTGGATATTTTGTTTCTGCAGCCATGGGTATTAAGTCTTGTAAAAATGTATCTGGTGTTGTAGTTAGATAATCATGCTTTAATATATCTACTAACTTTTTCTTTTCTTTTATTGCCTCAATGGTATCATCTACATTTACGATTCCATGTAATTTAAGATCTCTATCTACAATAAACAAACTAGATAAAGCAGATGCTTTCATTTCTTTTAAAGCAACATTTGGTCCGTCTTTTAAAAATCCTAATGCTGTACTTTTCCACATAATATTTTTAGCCTGCATTACTTTAGTTCTATCTATATCCTTAACAAAGTCTTCAATATATTCATCTGAAGGTTCTGTAAGGATTTCTTCAGGAGTACCAATCTGAACAATTTTTCCTTCTTTCATAACTGCTACTCTATCACCTAATCTAAATGCTTCATTTATATCATGAGTAATGAATATAATAGTTTTCTGTAATTTTGATTGAATACTTATAAGTTCTAATTGCATTTCTCTTCTTATAAGAGGGTCTAATGCACTAAAAGGCTCATCCATTAAGAGTATATCTGGATCATTAGCTAGAGCTCTAGCAAGTCCAACCCTTTGCTGCATTCCACCACTTAATTCATTTGGATATTGATTTTCATATCCTGTTAATCCAACCGTATGGATCATATCCATAGCAATTTTTTGTCTTGCTTCTTTAGCCATTCCTTTTACTTCCATCCCATATTCTACATTGGAAAGTACAGTTCTATGGGTAAATAATCCAAAATGCTGAAATACCATAGCCATTTTCTTTTTTCTAAATTCTCTTACTTCTTTTTTATCATATTTTACTATATTTTCTTCATCTACAAATATATTTCCAGATGTAGGTTTGTTTAATAAGTTTAGACATCTAATAAGAGTAGATTTACCGCTACCTGATAGACCCATAATTACAAACATTTCTCCTTCATTTACTTCAAAGGATACTCCGTTTACTCCAATGGTTTGTCCTGTTTCTTCAAGTATTTGGGCTTTTGTATGACCTTCTTTAAGCTTCTTTAGTGCAGCTCCTGGCTTATTCCCAAATATTTTTATTAAGTTTTCAACTTTTATTTTTGTTTTCATATTCAACACCTAACTTCTATCATTATCATTACTATGATAATTCATTTTATTTGCCATGCCCTGTGTTAATCTATCTAATATAATAGCTAAGAATACTACACTTAATCCTGCTTCAAATCCTTTAGCTATGTCTAATCTATTGATAGCCTCTAACACATTTAAACCTAACCCTTTAGCACCTATCATTGATGCTATAACAACCATAGACACTGCCATCATCATAGTTTGATTTATACCTGTCATTATAGTTGGAAATGCCTGAGGCAATTCTACTTTGAATAATACACTCATTGAAGATGCTCCAAAAGAATTAGCAGCTTCTAACATTTCTTTATCCACTCCTGCTATTGCTAAATTTGTTAAACGTATAGCTGGAGGTGTTGCATATATAATAGTCGCAAATACTGCAGGCACCATGCCTAATCCAAAAAACATTACTGCTGGTATTAAATATACAAAACTTGGCATAGTTTGCATAGCATCCAGCAATGGACTCATTATAAGAGACAGTCTTTTACTCTTTGCAGATAAAATTCCTAAAGGAACACCTATAACTATAGAAATAATAACTGAAGTAATAATAATGGCTAGAGATAACATCATCTCATACCAAAGCCCCATTGCACCTATTACTATTAACATTACTGCATAGGTTAAGCCTGACTTCCAATTCTTAACATACATTCCTATTAAGAATATTAAAGCAATTATCACAAACCAAGGAACCCAAATTAAGAAATTTTGAATCCTTAGTAAAGCCCATAGCATGCCCTTTGAAATAGCATTAAAAATACCATCTGCATTAATTACTAACCAATCTACTAATTTATCTATATATAAACCTAAATTTAAATTTATAATCTCTGGAAAATTACTCATATTATCAATCCCCTTAACCTTACAGCCGTTTTATTTTTCTAAAGCTGTACTTACTTTTTCAGCTATATCACTTGGAATCCATGATTTCCAAAGATCTTCATATTCTTCAAAGAACCACATTGCTGCTTCTTGTGTGTCTGCATCAGTATCTTGCATAAATGCTAGTGCTCTATTTGTAATTTCACTACTTGTTTCATAATTTTCTAAGAAACCATAAACATCTGGTGCTTCATCTTCCAGGTCTTTATATACACAAACAGTTACTGGCATAGGTGGAAATGTTGATCCGTATCCATTTTCCCATTTGTCTTTATCATAAGGTTCTTCTAATAAAAGTGTCATATCATATTTACCTAGAACCCATGTTGGTTCCCAATAATATCCAACCCAAGCATCACCTTTTTGAGCAGCTGCTGCTAATGATGTACTTAAAGCAGTATCTGATCCAGGACTAAAGTAGTTGAAAGTTTTATCTAAATCATAGGTTTCTACTTTCGTTTGCATTATGTCATCTACGTTCCATCCTGGTGGTGCTCCATATATTCTACCTTTATTTGGTTCTTCTGGGTCTTGAAAAAGTTCCCAGTATTGTGGTAAATCTGTCATATATTTTAAATTTGGTGCTACAGGTTCTATTCCATTTTCAGGGTCCCCTTCAATCATTACTGTAGGAACATATAGTCCTTGAGCATTATCATCAAAATTTGTGGAAACCTCTACGATATCTCCACTCTCTATTGCTTCACCATATATCTCTATAAGATTATCTGTCCATGCCTCCATGTACACATCAATATCCCCTCTTCTAAAGCCTGCAAATGTTGCAGCTGAAGATCCTGGTAATACATCAGTTTTATATCCATATCCGTTTTCAATAATAAAACCTGCTACTTCATTATGAAGTTTAATACTATCCCAGCCGGCGTCAGCAAAAATAATTGTTTTGTCTCCTCCAGCAGAATTTCCATCGCCATCACTAGAACATCCTGTTACTAGCAATAAAGATGCTACTAAAATGATTCCTAGTAATTTAATAAATCTTTTATTACTCTTCATTTATCTTATCTCTCCCTCTTAATACTATTATGCTTTCTCTTTTTATAAAAATGCAACAACCTTATTATATGTTATAAGTTGTTTCTTGTCAATATATTATTCCATTATAAAAGGACAATTCCATTGAGAATTGCCCTTTTAAAACAAAATTATTCTTCTTCTAAAAATAACATTACCGAATTATATACACTTTCTTCACCAATTATTAATAATATATCACCCTCTTGAAAAGTAGCATATGGCCCTGGTGATAGAATGGTTTCATTTGCTCGCCTAATTCCAATTATGGTAGCACCTGTATATTGCCAGAAACTTACTTCTCCTATGGATTTCCCCAATATACTTGAATTTTTAGTTACTTCAATTTCAAAAGGTGTAATAGAAGTTGTATTGCTAAGCCTACTTGTATATTTAATAATCGATTCTATTGTGCTAAGAATTTCTTCTTCAATATGGTTTTTTTCTTCATATAATGATTTTAGTTTAGTTTTGTAGGATGAAATACTTTCTATATTTCTAAACTTATTAATATATTTAAATGCTTGGTCTTTAGATAAAACAGTTATACCGCTACCTTTTACTGATTTAACCACAGCAACATCTTCTAGAAGCTTTATAGATCTTCTGATAGTTTCAGAACTAACATTATACCTACCTGCTAAAGTTGATCGGCCGTGAAGTCTTTCACCTTCTGTATAATGCCCTTTGTATATAGCATTGGCAATATCAAGTGCTATCTTTTGATACATTGGTGCTGTACTATTTTCGTACAAGTTATTCACTCCCATCATTTAGAATACTTTACAATGACTTTTAAATACCTTTATTTTTTCTTGATAACTTTGTTTATTTTTTCTGTAATAAGAATAGATATAACAAAACCTATTATAGTAATAATCAATCTTGATGCAAAAATTGAAATCCAACTTAATGCTTGTGTACCGTCCCACAAATACTCTAAAATTTTAAAAAATAAGATAAATAGTACAAAAAATATTGTCCAATAAAAATAATCTTTTTTCAATAGACTGCCTCCTACCAAGTATTATGGTGAATCTTCCATTCATCATATTTATCTAATTGTTCTTTTTTTTCATCAGGGACTCCTACTACAACCAATCCAATAGGAATGATATGCTCAGGCAAGTTTAATAAATCACTTAAAGGTTCCATTAATTCTGGTATAGGGTAAATACCACACCATACACCACCTAATCCTAAACCATGTGCTGCCAATAACATATTTTCAATAGAAGCTGAACAATCTGTTATTAAAAACCCTCTTTTTTCTTGTAATTTAGAATCTCCACATACTACAATACCACAACCTGCTGAGGGCAGCATTTTAGAGTATGGATGAAAATGTGTTATGTTTTCTAATACTTCTCTATCTCTTATTACAATATATTCTCTAGGATTTCTGTTATGTGCAGAAGGTGCTTGAAAGCCTGCTTTTAAAATAGCTTCTAATTGATATTCTGTTAATGGTTCATTAGTGTATTTTCTGATACTCCTTCTACTACTTATTGCATCTAGGATATTCATTTGTAAATCGCTCCCTAATATTTATTTTTATTACTGGAAAGGCTCCTCTTTATAGAATTCTATTCTTTCTTCTAAAGTTGGATGAGTGTGATACCATAATTTATAAAATTTTGATGGCCTAGGGATTCCCAAGCTTTGAACATATAATTTTTCCATGGCTGATACAGCTGATTCTCTATCATGTGTTAGATTAATTTCATATCTATCTGCTTCTACTTCCATATATCTAGATACATAATTAGTAATCGGATTTCCTAAAAAATTAAATAAATTAAGTATTATCAATAATAAAGGTAAGGAAGCATAATTATATAAATTCTTAAATCCAAAACTCCCATGGGATAAATCCAGTAACCAATTACTAGTAATGTATATTAAAAACATAATCACTATGGACCCTATTGAACCTAATAAAATACTTTTCCAGATATGACCATAGACATAATGACCTATTTCATGAGCTGTAATTGACAATACTTCATCCTCTGTTAGATTATTAATAGTATTATCCCAAAGAACGATTCTCTTTGATTTGGATATACCAGTCATATAGGCATTCATATTTTTTGTATCCTGTGACTTATCAACCATAAATATATCTGCATCTGAAATCTCTGATTTCTCTAATAAATTAACTATCTCTACTCCTAGTTTTTCATCTTTTATAGATGTGTAATTATTGAAAATAGGATCTATTACTAAAGGTGAAATAAAAGTAATAAATATTATCATTGGTATTATAATAACACTTAATCCAATCCACCATGTTTTAGGACTACTGGATATAATCATGTAGGGAAGCCAAATTAAAAGAGAGATTACTCCATTATTAATTACAAATCCCTTTAAACTCACCTCTAGCCATCTCCATATAGTTTGATTAGAAAGACCATATTTGTGAGGTAGTACAAAAGATGAATAATAACTAATAGGCAAATTAATTAAAAATATAATTCCAAAAAATATTAAGCCATAAATCAATCCTGATAAGAATAGCCCTCTACCTTCACTGGCCCATACACTGAGTCTTTGTGATAGCCTAGAGGTTAAGAATAATAGTGGTATGGCGAATTGTAAAATAAGTCTTAATGCCCAAATTTTCAATCCGTCTTTTCTATAATTATAGGATGATTGAGATAAATTAGGATATTCAGTTCGTAAAACTTCCATATTCCTATATTCACTTACCATCATTAAAGTTATAAATACTAAAAGAAATATAAAAAATATAAATATTACTAATTTTAATTTATTTTCCAAACAAATCACCTTCCTAAAGTATTTATCTTACAATATTATGAATTTGGTAAGAATTATTATATATTTAATAAATTATATCACAGTATTATTATAATTTCATTCAATATAAGGTATAATGAGTATAAATAAGAAGTGATATAGGAGGTGCAGATGTGCGGAAGTTATTATACGTTTTAATTTTAGTATTGCTTATCACATTACCCCTAGGATGTAGTTTTTTAAAGAAGGAACCCATAGATACATTTTTAAAAGATAATATTAATTATATTTCTAAAGTTGAAGATGGTACTTTTAGTATTTACAAGGGAGAAGAATGGGAAAAAATTGTTATTAAAGGTGTAAACATTGCTCCTATGCCATCTGAGATGAAAGAAAAAGACTATATTAAATGGTTTCATGACATTGGTGAAATGAACGCCAATTCAATTAGAGTAAATACTTTACAGTCACCAGAGTTTTATAAAGCACTATATAATTATAATAGAAACACTGAAAAAACTATATATCTATTTCAAGGTGTATTGATTGATGAAATATTGTTAGATGAAACAAAAGATCCTTTTAAATTGGATAATATAGTTCCATTTAAAGAGGAAATCGAGAAAACCATAGATGCAATACATGGTAAAGAAGAAAATTATAATACTAATATAAGCAATTATTTAATGGGATATATACTAGGAGTAAAATGGAATCCTGAGCTAGTAGATTTTACAAATCGAAACAGAGTAGATAAAAAAGAATTTGTAGGTAAATTTATCTCAACTGAAGAAGCTAGACCCTTTGAACACTTTTTGGCTAATGTAATGGACCATGCATTAAGTTATGAATTAGAAAAATACAAATGGCAACATCCAATAAGCTTTGTAAATAGTGTAACTACAGATATAATAGCACACGCTTATGAACCTTTAAAAGAAGAAGATTTTGTATCCATTAATCCTAATTTAATTAAAACAAGTGATAAAACAGCAGGCCAATTTGCTTCATATGAAGTGTTTCCTTATTATCCTGAGTTTCTAAACTTAAATCCTAAATATACTAAGTTTATTGACCATAGAGGTAAAGTAAATAATTATGCTGGATATTTAAAAGATTTAATAGCAGCAAATGAATTGCCAGTCATAATAACAGATTTTGGTCTTCCATCTTCTCGTGGACTATCTACAGTAAGCGTTCATGGATATAATGAAGGTTTTTTATCAGAGATAGATCAAGGAAAATTAATAGCTAGTATGTTCCAAGATATTATATCTCAAGGAGGAGCCGGTGGGATAATATCAAATTGGCAAGATCAGTGGCAAATTTGGAGTGATGCTCAAAATAGTCATGAAAATTTTGGTATCCTAAGTTTTGATTCAATTAAAGTTAAAGTAGATGGAGATATAAATGATTGGAAGAAAAATAAAACAGAACCATTATACACAGTTGACAATAAATCTACTAATAAAATAAAGAGTATTTATGTTGATCATGATGAAAGATATTTGTATTTTGGAATAAAATATATTGATCTGAAAAATAATAATCTTGATACTCTAATTTTTTTAGATACTATAAAAGATGCAGGTAAAAGTAAAAATACATTCAATGATAAAGTTTTAATTGAAGGTACTGATTATATAATTCATATTACAGAGAATGGAACATCAAGAATTTTTCAAGCAGATAATACTAATGAAGAAGATAATGCCTTTCTTCCTATAAGGTTAAATTTAAGTGAGGAAATCATACACTTTAGAACTGGTCAAACACTACCTGCAATGAATTATGAAACTGGTATATTAAAAGAAGGCAATGGAAATCCTGATTCTAAATTTTATGATTCATTAACAGATTATAATATGAATACACAAAATAACTTAATAGAAATTAGAATTCCTTGGGCATTAATAGGATTTACTGACCCTAGTAATAAAGAAATTTATGAAGGTATGAAAATCGGTGGTATAAGAATCAATGTAGCAGCTTACGACCCTAAAGTCTTAGAAGAATATAGCACCCTTCCAGATTCCGAAACAGTTGAGGAAAGAATATATACTTGGGACAATTGGGATGAGCCTACTAAGGTTGAGAGATTAAAAGCCTCGTATAAAATAATTAAAGAAATGTTTAAACAGTATTAAAAAACGGAGCCTAATGGCTCCGTTTTAATTCTTTTTCAGTTCTTCTAATTTCAATCTAATTTCATTGGAAGTTTTTGTTTTTCCAAGTCCTCCATAAGTACACCGTAATTCAATGGGAAGCTTGTTTCCAATATCTTTTATAGCACCTATAGTTTCATCTAAAGGTATAACCTTATCATAACCAGCCAAAGCCATTATAGCACTGGAAATCGCATTTGATCCTGCCATTATATTCTTATTTAAACAAGGTGCTTCTACTCTATTAGCAATAGGGTCGCAAGCTAGCCCTGTGATCCCCTGTAGAGCTATAGAAGCAGCGTCAATACATTCCTTGGCTGTTCCATCAAACATTTCACATAGGCCCGCAGCAGTCATCCCACTTGCCGAACCACATTCTGCTTGGCAACCTGCTACTTCTGCTGCAAAAGTAGAACCTTCTGAAATAAATATGCCAATTAAGGAAGCACTTAGCATTCCTTTAACCAATTTGTTCTTATCCATTTTAAAGGTATCTTTAGCGGCTATTAGAGTTCCTGGTAATGTTCCACAAGCACCAGCAGTAGGAGCTGCAATTATTACACCCATAGAGCTTTTAACTTCCATAATAGCTGTAATATACTTTATCATTGTATTAATTAGCTCAACAGGAATTAGTTTATTCTTCTTTTTTCCCTCTTCTATTAAATGAGATTGTTGTTGTAAAATTCTATCATCATAATAGGTTCCACTTAGACCAGTAGCTATAGATTCTTCCATAATAAGGACTAGATCTTCCATTCGAGTAAATACTTCTTCCTCACTTATTCCACCCCGCTGACTTTCATATAAACAAGCTAATTCCCATAATTTCTTATTATTCTTATTTGCATATTCTAAGGCACTCTCAGCAGTGCTAAAAGGAACTGTGATATTACTACTACCTAAAATTGGTAGTACAGGTTGAATATATATTAGGTCTTCTATATTAAAGCTATCTTTTATTTCATTAATATTTTCTTCACTAAAAGCTAGTCTGCTTTTTAAATGGATTAAAGAATTTCCATTTTTATCTTCATTAGTGGTAAAGAATTCTAGATTACTTAGTTCAATATGAAGGTACTTATGTAGTTTCTCACTTACTTTATTATTCAGAATAATCAGCAGTTCATAATAATCACCATTTATATTTATATGAAAATCATTTAACCCTTCTATGCTTATCATTCCACCACCAGTACTTATTGCTTCCCATGTTCTAATCTTTCCATTTTTATCAGTTACATTTAATCTATAATTATTTGGATGAATAGCACCATAATCACTTATAATAAATTCAATTTCCAAATCATTATTCTCAGCTATCTTGAGAGCATCAGGTACTTTAGAATCTGTCACATCCATTCCAAGGAGACCACTTGCTAATCCTATATCTGAACCATGTCCATTATAGGATTCAGCTAATGAACCATTTATATCAAAGTTAACTACCACGGATCTAATTCCAGCCTTTGTTGCCATATATATTAATTTCCCAATTCTTGATGCTGCAGCAACATGGGAACTGGATGGTCCTCTCATTACAGGACCTAGTACATCATTAAAAATACTTGAAGGTGTTTTGTCCATAATAATTCTCCTTTTAGATTTATTTATCTATGATATAAAATAAAAATGGAGCCATTCCGGCTCCATTTTTTAACCTCCTGCTAGGAGATGAATGATCTGTACATTGTCATCTTTCATGACTATTTTATTACCATAGTCCTCTTTGTGTACTAACTCCCCATTTACTTTCACATAAATTTTAGGGAAAGTATATCTCTTTAGTTCTATAATTCTTTCAATATTAAGATCCTGTTCCCAGGGGAAATCTCTTCCATTAACTTTTATTATATTATTACCTCCTAATTGGATGAAACAATATTTTTCTTACAGAAGTGGTTCGATAACTTCTAATAATTCTGGTAAATCCATACCAATATCAACTAAAAGTTCCTTAGTTGGTACACCATTAGAATTCCATCCACGTCTTTTATATACTGCATCTGTTAATTTTTCATATTGGTCTTCTCTATAAGCTCTCATAACAGCAATTTTATCAACTGTTGATTTACCTTCTACATCATAATCTAAGAATTCTTTAAGTTGTTGATCATACATTTCTTCTCTAGATAGGTATTCTTCTTCAGTTACTGGACCCATTGTTCTATATGGTGTTCTATCATTTATTCTAAGTCCCTTACCCATACGAATATTAAATATTCTTTGGAAGTTGTATACTCTTTCAGATTCTCTAATCATTTCAGGTATGTCTATGTTCTTACCTGTTACAGCATTGCATAATTTTATATAATTATCCACATGCTCAGGTACTTTAGCTGGTTCATCAGTTTGACTATTATCAGCAGGAACTATATCATTCCAAGGTAATTTACATAGTCCATAAAGTCCGAACCAAGTTCTAAACATTGGATAATAGTGCAGTGCTTCAGCTTTATCTTCAAATGTTGGAATTTGATTATTAATCATATCCATAAATATTAACCAAGCTTCATCATGTTGTGGTCCTTTATTTGTAAAACCATAACCACCTTGTTGTGCTAAAGATTCCTTAGATAAATACTCTGAATACTCAAGACCTTTTTGTTCACATCCTATATCAAATAAGAAGTCAGGGTCTCCACCGTATTCTTCTGCAAATATCTTTTTCATTCTAAGAATACCTTGTCCAGCAATTTTTCCAAACCCTTCCCCTCTAGACATTTGATGAATTAATTCAAATGCTGCTTCTTTGTTTCCAAAGTTAAGCTCTAGACCTCCAGTTATTTCTTTGTTAAGAATACCATTCTCATAACAATCCATAACAAAAGCTGTAAGCGTACCAAATGAAATAGTATCGATTCCATAAGTATCACAATAGAAGTTCAATTCTAATATACCTTCTGGACAGAATATTCCAGTATTTGAACCAAGTCCAGCAGCATTCTCATATTCTGGTCCATCTATGGTAACTCTATCACCTTTATATGGTCCAGATTTTAATTCAAAATTATCTGCAGCCTTGGCACAAGCCATAGAACAACCATGCCAACAACCATCTGGCATACCTTGAGTTACGTACTTATCTATAAATACTGTGGATTTTATATATTTTGTATCTGGGTGACTACCAAATTTAAAGTTATGAGTTGGTAAAAGGTCATATTGGTCCATTACTTCTATAATATTAGCAGTACCTATTGCTCTCATATTATTTTGTGATTCATCTAAATCATGCATTTCTTTATGATATTTTATTCCTGTTTCATTAAGGACAGATATATCTGCTGGATTATTAAGATCTCCTTTTACCCCCTGGAACTTAAGAACAATGGCTTTTATTCTTTTGTCTCTAAAGACTGTTCCTATACCACCACGACCTGCTTGTTTTAATCTGGCAACTTTTCTTCTCATATCATAAAACGAAAAATTCAATAAACCTATTCTAGTATGATCTGCTGCAGAGCCTGCTGATATTACTGCTATATGCTTTTTGTCTTCTTCGTCATCTGCATACATTTCAGTTAGTTGATCTGCAAGTATGTGGGAATCTAGTGGCTCTAAGGGTGCTTCTTCTATTCTGATAATACCTTTATTTCCATCTATATAAATAATTATATCTTTTTCAGCCTTACCTTGTATTTCCAGTGCATCCCATCCTGCAAACTTTAAGAAAGGTCCGAAATATCCACCAACATTGCTATCTATTGGTATATCCGTAAGCGGTGATATTGTACATACTAGTGATTTACCAGTTCCTGCATATTGAGTAATTCCACATATAGGTCCACCAGATATTACTATTTCATTTTCTGGATCATTCCATTTTGTTTGCGGAGTCACAGCATCCCATAGATAATATAAGCCAAAACCTTTACCTCCTACAAATTTATCTTTCATCCACTGGGTAACCGGTTTTGATTCTATGGTATTATCTGTAATATTTATGTAAAGCGTTCTATCTGCATATCCTCTATATAAATCTTTAATCTCATAAGTTTGTTCTTTCAAAAGTGTTCTTCCTGCTTTTAAAGTAACTGTATCCATATAATTTTACCTCCTTATTCTATTTTCTATATAAATGCTAAATCATCCATTTCTTCAGCTAGCGAATCATCTTTTTCAGCTATATAGATTGCTCCTGTAGGACATACTGGAACACATATTCCACAAGCTATACATTTAAAAGGTTCTGGACTATCATCATGTTGCATCATTGAAAGTGTTGGACAGTATCCTACACACATATAACAATTAACACAATTTTTCTTATTTAATTGCACTACTCCTAGTTTGTTTCTCTTTAGTGCATATGTAGGACATACATCTATACATTGGCCACATTGATTACAAACATTTATTGTTTCTTCATTAGTAGCACTTATTTTGATACGAGATTTTTCTGCATTTTCCTCTTTAAAATATGTCTGAGAGCACTTATCTTCACAGGCTCCACATTGAATACATAAACTATCGTCTTTTGCTAAATACTTCATATATTTTTCACTCCTTTTTCTATTCTATTTGAATTCTCTCCACTATCTATTTTACTAAACTTTTCATGATTTGTCTAATATTTAGATATATTTTTCTTTACATCATATATAAAGCAATTCTTATGCCAATAATTGAATGAGTGAATTACACTGTCTAAAAAATAAAAAACAGGCAAAGTACCTATTCTGGTACTTTGCCTGTCCTAATAATAGGACTATTTTAATATTGAATTTAGAATCCAATGTGCTCAGTTCTTAAACACTTTATGCTTCCTGTTCAGTTCTTGCTATAATCTCATTTTGTAAAACTGTATCCAGATTATTGAAATAATCACTATAACCTGCTACTCTTACAATTAAATTTTTATGTTCATCTGGATTGTTTTGTGCCTCTATTAGTGTATCTCTACTTACAACATTAAACTGTATATGATGCCCATTTAACTTAAAGTAAGCTCTTACTACAGCTGCCATAGCATCTAAACCTTTTTCGCCTTCTACTACTGAAGGTGTGAACTTTTGATTTAATAAAGTACCACCTGTACTCATATGATCCATCTTTGATGCTGACTTAATTACACCTGTAGGTCCATTTCTATCTGCACCTTTTACTGGGGAAATTCCATCTGCAAGTGGTAATCCTTTTAATCTACCTTCTGGGCTAGCATTCATAACAGAACCGAAATAAACATGGCATGTTGTTGGTAACATATTTATTAAATGAACTCCATCACGGCCTGCTGGTCTGCCTGTTATAGAATCATGATAAAGATTAAATACATCTACAAGGATCTCATCTGCATATTCATTATCATTTCCGTATTTAGGTGTTTTTTCACTTACTAGATTATGAATTTCTTTATGTCCTTCATAATTATCATCCATAGCTTTTAACAGTTCTTCCATAGTAAATTTCTGATTTTCAAATACATTATATTTAATAGCTGCAAGTGAATCTGTAATGTTTCCTATTCCTACTCCTTGGATATATGTTGTATTATATCTTGCCCCACCTGAATTATAGTCTAAACCTTTTGTAATACAATCATCAACAATTATTGATAAAAATGGTACTTGCATATATTTTTCAAATATTCTAGATATAATTATATTACCTTTTATTTTCATATCAACAAAATGCATTAATTGTTTTTTATATGCTTCAAATAGTTCAGCGTATGATTTGAATTTTGTAGGATCTCCAGTTTCAATTCCCAAAAGTTCACCTGTTTGAGTATCTATACCATTATTAAGAGTTAGTTCTAATATTTTTGGTAAATTAAAGTATCCTGTCAATATAAATGCTTCTTTACCAAATGCACCAGTTTCTACACATCCACTAGTACCACCATCTCTTGCATCCTCAATGCTTTTACCTGCATTAAGCATTTCTTGAATTACACAATCAGCATTAAATATAGAAGGCTGACCATATCCAGTACGTGTAATATCTATTGCCTTTTTAAGGAATTCTTGTGGTGTTTTTTCACTGATCTGTACATTACTTCCAGGTTGAAGCATTCTCATTTCACGAATTACATCTAAAACTAAATAGCTGACATCATTTACTCCATCTTCACCTTCAGTAGTAAGTCCACCACTATTTATGGTACAAAAGTCGAAATAAGTACTTGATTCTTTAAGTGTAATACCTACTTTTGGAGGAGCTGGATTATTATTGAATTTTATCCATAAACATTGTATAAGTTCTTCAGCTTCTTCTCTTGTCAATGTACCTTCTTCTATTTCTTTCTTATAGAAAGGATACATATGTTGATCAAATCTACCTGGGTTAAATGAATCCCATGGATTTAATTCAGTAACTACTCCTAAATGTACAAACCAATATGTTTGGATAGCCTCTCTGAAGTTCCTAGGTGCATGTGCTGGTACATGGTCACAAATTTCAGCAATTTCTAATAACTCTTTCTTGACCGATTCATCTGTTGCTAAATCTGAAAGTCTTCTTGCCTCTTCAGCATATCTCTCACTCTGAATTATAAGTGCATCACATGAAGTTGCCATTCCTCTTAATTGTTCTCTTTTATTTGAAGCTTCAGGATCATTGAAGAAATCTAATGCTTCAATTTCGCTTTCAATCTCACGTTTAAATTGTAAAAATCCTTTTTCAAAAATCTTTTTATCTCCTGCAGTATGTCCAGGTCCTCTTTGTTCCATAAATTCAGTAAAAATACCAGCCTTATATGCTTCTTTCCATTCTTCGTCTACTTCTTGAAACATTTTATATCTGGTTGACTTATTGTACCAAAAAGGTATTATTTCATCCTTTTGAATGTTATATACTTCTTCACTTACTTTAAAAGAAATTTTCTCTCTCTTATCCATTACATCAAAATCTTCCAAAGTATGGCAGCATAATTCTGGGAATGTACTTGTAGCTCCTGGAGCTTCTCCTCTTTCACCTATAATAAGTTCTCCATCTCCAATATATATAGTCTTTGATTCCATTATTTCTTTGAAAGCAAGACCTCTCAGTTCTGGATTTGAAATACTACCTAAATGCTCTTTATAAACCCTTGTTACGGCTTGAGCTCTTTCTATAGAAATTGTTGGAACTGTGTTAACACTCTCTTTTTTTAATCTTTCTACTCTTTTAGTTATCAAAATAGCCACTCCTTTTCAATTTTTATCCTCCAATTACAGTCTTAAAACCTTTAGCTTTAAACTTTTGTTCAATCTCAGAAATTCTTTCTTCACCAGGTTTTTCATCTCCATTGAAAATATACTCCATTCCTAGACGATTATATTTTTCTTTACCCATACTATGGTATTCTAAAAGATTAACCTGTGAGATATTTTTCATACCTTCTATTAATTCTAAAACTCTATCTATATCATCATTAGAGTCATTTATGCCTCTAATTAAAGGTAAACGAATAAATATTTCTACATCTTCTTTACTAAGTCTTTTTAAATTATCAATAATAGTCTGATTTGAAGCACCAATATACTGTTTATGCTTTTCATTATCCATCAATTTTAAATCAAATAAAAATAAATTGGTATATTTTAATACTCTTTCGATATTTTCATAATTTGTCATTCCACTTGTGTCAATGGCTACATGGTAGTTTCTAATTTTACATTGTTTGGTAAGTTCTTCAAGAAATTCGGCTTGCATAAAAGGTTCTCCTCCTGAAAAAGTAACCCCACCTCCAGATGTTTCATAAAACACCTTATCCTTATCTATTTCTGCCATAACTTCTTCAATACTTGATCTTTTGCCAACCAATTCTATTGCTTCGTTTAGGCAAACCTTTTCACACTCTCCACATAGATTACACTTGTTTTTATCTAATAATAATTGGTCATTCTTAATTGTTAATGCATCAACAGGACACACTTCCACACATCTTCCACATAATATGCAGCGATCTTCATACATTATTACTTGAGTTTCAATTGATAAACTTTCTGGATTATGACACCATTTACAGCTTAAGGGACATCCTTTTAAAAATACAGTTGTTCTAATTCCATAACCATCATGGATAGAATATTTTTGGATATTAAATATATTTCCACTAATTTCTTTCATTAATAATCACCCACTATTCAAAATTTAAGATAATAAAAAATTTCCGTTTTTTTATTTTTCATAAGTCGTAGTAATTACATATGTATTAGGTCCACTATGTACTGTGTATTTCATTATATCAAATATTTGACCTTCCATACAATCACTCATTACTATATAGAAGCAAGTTCCATGCCAAGTTTGAAATTTATTTAAACTTAGTAATTGCAAGAGCTTCAAGAAAATGAAAAAGTCTAAAGCACTAAAAATAGTACTCTAGACATTTTTTATTTATATTCCGTCCGTAATTTAGGACTTTTTTTATTTACTAGCATTTATTCTCTTAGCATTTATTTCTTTCCAAAGTTCTACGTCTACACCTTTCCATGATAATTTTGTAGGATTGTAGTAAGGATCTTGTCCTGCTTTCATTTGTGCAACATAATCTTTGTACAAAGCAACAGTTTTTGGAAATAACATAATAACTACTAACATATTAACCCATGTGGTTGTTCCAAGAGCAAGGTCTGAAAGCCCCCATGCTGTATTAGATTCTAATATACCCCAGAAAAATACTAAAACAGGCATACCAAAAGTTAAAATTCTTTTTACTATTATACGGATCTTATGCTGTTCAGGTTTTTGGAAAAGATACATAAGTGATGTTTCTGCTTCATAATAGTAACTTAATAAACATGTGAAGGAGAACAATAACAACATAAATGCAATAAATATATTTCCAAAACCACCCATAACTGTACTAGCTGCTGCTTGAACATATCCAACTCCGCCTTCAACACCAGCTGTCATATTACTACCTAAGTATCCACCTGCTGTATTGTAAGTATCAGTTAATAGGATAAGTAATCCTGTAGCAGTACATACAACAACAGTATCTAACCATACTCCAGCAGCATTGGCCAAACCAATTTTAACAGGATGACTTGTTTCTGCTGCAGCTGCTGGTGGTATAGCTTCTCCCATACCTGAAGCAGATGAGAATGTACCTCTTTTAACACCCTGCTGAATAGCTGTACCAATCCCTGCACCAAATAATGCGTTTAATCCAAATGCAGCTGAAACTACATTTGATATCATTGCAGGAACTTTTGTAATATTCATACCTATTACCACTACTACCAAGATCATATAAACAATAGTCATGAAAGGAACTATCATAGCAGCTACTGAACTAATACGTTTTATTCCTCCAAAAACTGTAACGAAAAGTAAAACAGCTATAACTGCAGAAGTAATTGCCATTGGTGCCCCTGTTGCTTGGTAAAATGCATCTGAAATTGTATATGTAGCGGCAGCAGGCATAAATACAGCTGTAGCTAATCCTAAAACTATAGCCATGAAGGTACCATATGCTTTCCAGCCTAGACCTCGCTCTGCCATATGTGCACCACTACCTCTATACTCACCATCAATACGTACCTTGTAAAGTTGTCCCAGAGTAGTTTCTACAAAACAAACTGCTGAGTTAGTCATTCCTATAAGTATCATCCAAAATAATGCACCTGGACCACCAGCATAAATTGCTACTGCAACGCCAGCTATATTTCCTGTCCCAATACGCATAGCCATAGTTGTTGAGAAAGAGGCAAATGAAGAAATACCAGATTCTGAATCACCTTTCTCAAAAACACGTCTCCACATATCTCCAAAACGAACAAATTGAAAAAATCCTAATCTTGCTGAAAAGTACAGACCGGATCCAGCAATAAGTATAAGCATACCAATGCCCCAAATATAATCATTAGACCAATTTACAAAATTATTTAAAACATCCACTATCCTATTCCTCCTTAATAAAATATTATTGCGTTTTATGTACTTAAATAAATTCCTCTATTCACACCCCCTTATTTTTTTATATCCTTTTAATATTTGAACTAACATATTATATACGCAAGTTTCATGCCAAGATTTCGAATTCTATGAATCAAGCGCTTGCAACAATCTTCAACATCAAAATAAGCCTAAAGTACTATATATAGTACTTTAGGCTTATTTTATTTGTATTGTCCTACTTATAAGACTAATTACTTTCTAAACATTCTAACTCATATCTTTTTATTTTTCCGTGAAGGGTTTGTTTAGGCACTTTTAAATTTCTTGCAGCTTGAGCACAATTGTTATTAGTTTCTTCAAGTGCTGATTTTATTAAATATTTTTCATATTCTTCAACAGCGAATTTCAAACTTTTTCCTTTTGGAATAATAGGTGTATCTAATTTTAAACTCCTAAGATTAATGTGAGCAGAATTAGATATTTGAATATCCTCCATTGTTAATAGCTCTCCATCAGCAAAATTCATTGCACTTTCTATAGTGTTTTCTAATTCTCTAATATTTCCTGGCCAATTATAGGACATAAAGTAATTAAGAACTTCCTTATCTACTCCATTAATATCCTTGTTCATCTTTACATTATTATTTTGGATAAAATAATCAACAAGATCAGATATATCTTCTTTTTTATTTCTTAGTGGAGGAATTTGAAAATATATTACATTTAATCTATAATACAAATCTTCTCTTAACTTTTGTTCTTCTAGCAGTACTTTAGGTTCCACATTAGTTGCTACTATAACTCTAACGTTAACATGTTTTGTTTTAACACTGCCTACTCTTCTTATCATGCCATCTTGTAATACACGTAATAATTTTGACTGTAAATTTAAATTCATTGAATTTAATTCATCTAAAAAAAGTGTACCTCCGTCTGCCAGTTCAAAAAGTCCTTCTTTGTCCTTAGCTCCAGTAAAGCTACCTGTAACAGTTCCAAAAAGTATGCTTTCTAAAAGATTTTCAGGTAATGCTCCGCAATTTTGTGCTATAAAAGGCTTTTCTTTTCTATTACTAATATTATGTAAACCTTGTATTAAAAGTTCTTTTCCAGTTCCAGTCTCTCCAAACACAAATACTGGACTATTACTGTTAGCTACTTTAAAAGCTTTCTCTTTTAGCTTTTCCATGGAAACACTTGAACCTATCATATCAGAAAGAGTGTATTGTGTGCCATTAGGCATAAATCTATTAGTGGAATCTCTACCATATAGAGTTGACTGCAAAGTTAAAATCTTTTCAGATAATTCTTTTACATGGCTAAGGTCTTTAAATATTTCTATAGCACCTTGAATTTTTCCATCCTCTATAATAGGAACTGTAGTTGTCAAAATTGATACGCTTTTGCCAATATAGTTTACATAGTTTTGTACTTGTTCTATTATAGGTTCTCCAGTATTTAATACCTTATAAAAAGTACTATTAATTTTATTAATATTGGGGAATACCTCAAATACAGTTTTACCTATGGCATCATCTGCTACAAATCCTGTAATATCTATAGATGGTTGATTAAATTCTATAATATTATAATTTTTATCAATTACAATTATCGCTTCTTCAAGATAAGAAAGCATTAGTTCCATTATTTTTTTATAATCCAAATGTTTTCACCTTCCTCATATCTACACTCCTTATATTATATGGTTATATAGCTATATTGTCAAAGTTTCAATAGCTATAAGATTGACATATTAATATCTATATGAGAATATAAATTATAGTAAAGATTTAATACTAGGAGTGATTTTATGGATAGGTACTCTAGGAATTTTACTTCCTTATCAAAAGAACAACAAATGGTCTTAAATAACTCAACCATTGCTATTGTTGGACTTGGTGGGTTGGGCGGATACATATTAGAAAACCTGGTTCGACTTGGGGTTAAAAGTTTTTATTTAATAGATAAGGATGTATTTGATATAACTAATTTAAATAGACAACTACTATGTACTGAACAGAATTTAGGTAAATATAAGGCAGATGAAGCGTCTCTACGAGCTAAAGCAATTGATGGCAAAGTTGAAACTAAAATATTTAAAGAAACACTTAATGAAAATAGCATTGAATTGTTAGAAGGGTGTGAATTAGTAATTGATGGATTAGACTCTATTAGTGGAAAAGTAAATCTAGAAAAGCTTTGCAATAAGATGAACTTACCATTAATTCACGGAGCAATCAGTGGATATTTTGGTCAAGTAGCAATATCTACAGATTCAAATAGAATTGTTTCTAAGATTTATGGAGAGACAGAAGATTATGAAAATACATTAGGAAATCTACCTATGACTTGTATGATTACAGCATCACTACAATGTAATTTAGCTCTAAAATATTTATTTAAAGAAAGTATA
>CAJDWC010000016.1_pt1 | contig 27135 bp, 24 predicted proteins | sample 7391511 | NCBI WGS metagenome assembly CAJDWC01 (sample SAMEA7055719, study PRJEB34461) | soil metagenome | biome: terrestrial ecosystem; feature: Peninsula; material: soil | place: Antarctica | collected 2016 | reverse complement strand
GGAATTGGTAAAATAATATTAAAAGATGAAGAACTATTATTAAAAATGGACAAAGTACTAATTTAGGGTGATGAGATGGAAATAATAGATATTAGTAATTATAATGAAAAAAGATTTGGAACTGCAGTTGCTTTAGGTAATTTTGATGGAGTCCATAAAGGGCATCGTGATATTATAGAAGAGATGACTAGATATGCCAAAGCAAATGATTTAAAGTCATCATTATTAGTATTCGAAAATCATACTAAAACATTATTAACTGGGCATGCTCCTAAAATGCTCACTTCAACTGAGCAAAAAAATAATATATTTAAGAGTTTAGAAGTTGAATTATTATATAAATTAAAATTTGATGAAAAAATTATGAAACTTTTACCAGAAGAATTTGTAAAAGAGATATTAATCCAAAAATTGAATGTAAAAGCTGTTGTAATTGGCTTTGATTATAAATTTGGTCATAAAGCTTCAGGAGATTCAAAATTATTAAAACTACTTGGTGAACAGTATAATTTTGAAGTTATTATAATAGAACCTATTTTTATAGATAATGAGTTGGTTAGTAGTACTAGAATAAGAAATCTGCTACTTGAAGGTGATATTTTAGAAGCTAATAAATTATTAGGAAGAAAATTTGCTATTACGGGTAAAGTTGTATCTGGTAAAAAACTAGGTAATAGCCTAGGTTTTCCTACAGCTAATATAGATCCGATAGAAAACTTTATAATACCTAAAAATGGAGTTTATAGGACCAATACAATAGTAGATGGAAGAACCTATTTATCTGCCACAAGTGTAGGTAAGAACCCTACTTTTCAGGATAATGGGTTAAAAATAGAAAGTCATATTATAGATTTTAATGGTGATATCTATGGTGAGACAGTAGAATTAGAGTTTGTTGAATATTTAAGAGAAGAGATGAAATTTAAAGATTTAGAAGAGTTAAAGAAATGGGTACAAGCAGACATAAATAGAGTTAAAAATGGACAATAATATTTACAATTATAATTAAATGTGATATCATTGTAATGTTAACAATTACCTAAAGCTAAGTTAAGCGTATCCTCAACGTTGTACTAAGCTATAGGTGTATAAATTAAAATGGAGGTGTATTTTTATGTTATTAAAAGAAACAAAAGACCAAGTAATAGACGACTATAAACTTCACGAGGGAGATACAGGATCCCCTGAGGTACAGATTGCATTATTAACTTACAGAATTAATTCAGTAAATGAGCATTTAAAATCTCATAAGAAAGATCATCATTCAAGAAGAGGATTATTGAAAATGGTTGGACAAAGAAGAAATCTATTAAGATATTTACAAAAAAGTAATCTTGAAAGATATCGTGCTTTAGTTGAAAAATTAGGCATCAGAAGTAAATAAGAGGGAAGCAAATAAGAGCGGGGCTTCCCGCTCTATTAGTTTATTCAGAATTAATAAGTATGTTAATTGAAGAGTTTAATTTAATATAAATATATATTAATTAATAAAGGAGGAATTCTATGGAAAAGAAATTCCAGTATAAATTGGCTGGTAGAGATTTACATGTAAGTATTGGAAAAGTTGCAGAACAAGCTAGTGGAGCATGTTTTATGCAATATGGAGACACGGTTATACTAGTTGCTGCAACAGCTTCAAAAAAACCAAGGGAAGGAATAGATTTTTTCCCATTAAGTGTAGATTATGAAGAAAAGCTTTATTCAGTTGGAAAGTTTCCAGGTGGATTTATTAAAAGAGAAGGAAGACCAAGCGAAAAAGCTATTTTAACATCTCGATTAATAGACAGACCATTAAGACCATTATTTCCAAATGGATATAGAAATGATGTACAGGTTATAGCTACAGTATTATCAGTAGATCAAGATTATTCTCCAGAAATAGTTGCAATGATAGGAAGTTCAATTTCACTATCTATTTCTGATATTCCATTTGATGGACCAACAGGTACAGTTTTAGTAGGTTTAATAGATGGAAAGTACATTATAAACCCTACTCTTGAAGAAAGAGATAAATCTGAAATTAATTTAGTTGTATCAGGAACTAAAGAAGCAATTATGATGGTTGAAGCTTCTGGAAATGAAGTTAGTGAAGATGTTATGTTACAAGGTATTCTAGTTGCACATGAAGAAATAAAATCTATTTGTGCTTTTATTGAAGAAATTGTAGCAGAAGTTGGTGTAGCGAAAAAAGAATTTGATGTGTTTGCACCAAAAGCAGAAGTGAAAGAAAGTGTTGAAGCTTTTGCTAAAGAAAAATTAACAAATGCTATCAAAACTTTTGAAAAGCAAGAAAGAGATATAAATATTGATCAAGTTGTTGAAGAAACACTAGAACATTTTTCAGAAGAATATGAAGATAATATTAAAGATATCAAATATGTATTAGATAGTATTATTAAGTCTGAGGTTAGAAGATTAATAATTGATGAAGACTTAAGACCAGATAATAGAAAAAGTGACGAAATCAGAACTATAACCAGTGAAGCAGGACTTTTACCTAGAACTCATGGTTCAGGATTATTTACTAGAGGTCAAACTCAGGTATTAAGTATTGTTACATTAGGTGCATCTGGTGATGCACAAACAGTGGATGGTTTAAGTGAAGAAGAATCAAAAAGATTTATGCATCAGTATAACTTCCCACCATATTCTGTAGGAGATACAAGACCAATGAGAGGTCCAAGTAGAAGAGATATTGGACATGGAGCATTGGGTGAGAAAGCATTAGTACCTGTTATTCCTTCAGAAGAAGATTTTCCTTACACAATAAGAGTTGTTTCAGAAGTTCTTAGTTCTAATGGATCTTCTTCACAAGCTAGTATTTGTGCAAGTACTTTAGCAATGCTAGACGCTGGGGTTCCACTTAAAGCTTCTGTTGCTGGAATTGCAATGGGACTTATTAAAATAGATGATAAAATAGCAGTTTTATCTGATATTCAAGGTATGGAAGATGCACTAGGTGACATGGACTTTAAAGTTGCAGGAACAAATAAGGGAATTACTGCTATGCAAATGGATATTAAAATTTCAGGCATAGATAAAGAAGTACTGGAAGAAGCACTTGAAAAAGCTAGAATCGGAAGACTTTTCATTCTAGACAAGATGACAGAAACTCTTACAGATCCAAGAAGCGAGTTATCACCTTTCGCGCCTAGAATCTTTACAATGCAAATTAATCCTGACAAAATTAGAGATGTTATTGGACCTGGTGGAAAAATTATCAATAAGATAATAGATGAAACCGGTGTTAAAATAGATATAGACGACACAGGCAGAATTGCTATAGCAGCTGTAGATGGTGCTGGTGGAGCAAAAGCCATGGAAATGATTGAAAATATTGTTAAAGATATAGAAGTTGGAGAAATATATTTAGGTAAAGTTACTAAAATTATGAACTTTGGAGCTTTCGTAGAAATACTTAATGGTAAAGAAGGACTGGTTCATATATCCAATATAGCTAGAGAAAGAGTTAATAAAGTAGAAGATGTACTAGCTGTTGGAGAAGAAGTAATGGTTAAAGTTATGGAAATAGACAAGCAAGGAAGAATTAATCTTTCAAGAAAAGTTTTATTACCAGAAGAACCAAAAGCTGAATAAGTATTTATAAATGCATGAGCCGAATAGGTTCATGCTTTAGTTTTTTGTGGACATAAGAAATAAAATAAAATATTTATTAAAAACCAGTAATTCTTATTCCAAAAACCACATATAATTGGTACAATGGATATTGTACTTAAATACACAAGTTTTGGAGGAAATAATGTATATTATAGATAAATTAGATAATGGTATCAAAGTAGTAATGGAACAGATAGACTATGTAAATTCAGTGGCAATAGGTTTAATTATACAAAATGGATCTATACACGAAGATAAAACAAATAATGGAGTATCTCATTTCATAGAACATATGCTGTTTAAGGGAACAAAAAATAGAAATGCAAAGCAAATAGCAGAATCTATTGATAATATAGGTGGACAGTTAAATGCATTTACTGGAAAAGAACAAACCTGCTTTTATGCTAAAGTATTAGATCAACATTTACCTATTGCGATAAATGTATTAGGAGATATGTTGACTAATTCTCTTTTTAAAGTAGAAGAGATACAAAAAGAAAAAGGTGTTATAATCGAAGAAATAAATATGTATCTTGATGAACCTGAGGACTTAGCTTATGAATTATTAAATGAACTCATGTTTAAAAATACCAGTTTGGAATACCCTATACTTGGAACAGAAAATTCAGTAGCGTCATTAAACAAGACTAGTATATTAAAGTACTTTAATGAAAATTATAGGGCAGATAATTTTGTAATATCTTTGGCCGGCAAGCTAGATCCTAAAGAAACAATGAAATTATTAAATTATAATTTTAACGACATAAGGGAAGAAAGTGTATTGGATAATAAAATAATTACAGATGAATATGTATTTAAAAATAATATCAAGGGAATCTACAAAGATATAGAACAATTAAACTTTTGTATCGGTATGGAGGGCGTAAATGCTACTTCTGATGATATATACCCTACCATGGTAATGAACACTATTTTTGGAGGCAGTATGAGCTCTAGGTTGTTTCAAACCATTAGAGAGGACCGTGGATTAGCTTATTCAGTTTATAGCACTTTATCTCCTTATGAAAATACAGGCATTTTCTCTATATATGCTGGACTTAAGTCAACAGCATTAATACCTGTAATAAAATTAATAGAAAAAGAAATTACAAACCTTAAGAAAAACTTAATATCCTTAGGAGAACTGAGAATGTCAAAAGAACAACTAAAAGGAAATTATATTTTAGGAACTGAAGGAACTTTTAGTAGAATGTTCGAAAATGGAAAGTCTCTTTCTAGCATAGGAAGAATAGAATCACCTATGGAAATTCTACAAAAAATAGATGATGTAAAGATGGCAGATATAGAAAGAGTAGTAAATTATATATTTGATCTGGATAAAGTTAATATAGCCTATGTAGGTAATATTAATAATTCTATAGATGTAGAGGAAGAAGTTTCAAAAATATTATTTAATTGAGGTGATAATGTGAAAATTAATATTATAAATAGGAGTAACAATAAATTACCCACCTATAAAACCAGTGGTTCTTCTGGAATTGATTTACAAGCCTTTGTAGAGTCTACAATGACTTTAAAGCCATTAGATAGGGTATTAGTTCCAACTGGTTTATTTATTGCCATACCGGAGGGGTACGAGGGGCAAATAAGAGGAAGAAGTGGTCTTGCTCTGAAGAATGGTATCACCTTGGCAAATGCTGTTGGAACTATAGACAGCGACTATAGAGGTGAGATTAAAATCATTCTTATCAACCTAGGTGAGGAAGACTTTATTATTAATAGTGGCGATAGAATAGCTCAAATGATTTTTACTAAATATGAATCCGTTGAGCTAATCCAAGTAGATGAATTAGAAGATACAACAAGAGGTTCCGGTGGATTTGGTCACACAGGAATATAGACTAGTATCATAACAAATCTTATCATAAATGATAATGTTAATTTATATAAAACACCATTTATAAAGTAAACTTTAAAATTAATCACTCTTTAGAATAAAACATAATTTATATTATGTTTTATTCTATTTTATGAGATTTTATTAATATAATTAAAATAGAAATAGGCTTTGAATTATGCTATAATAACAAGAGTAGAGGGTATTAAGGCAAAAGTTGGAGGTAATTTATTTGAGTAAAACAAAGAAGAAAATAAAGAAAAAAAATATATCTAATAAAAACATAAATAAGCAATTTAATAGAGATTTATTAGGAATGATAATTATAGCTTTTGGAGTCATTTCAATGATTAGTCTGTTTAGTTTTAAAATGGGTTTAATTGGGTCTGGAATTCGTGGCGCAACATTTTCTTTAATGGGTTTTGGAGGATATTTTTTACCAGTAGCTATAATTGCAACTGGAGTAGTATACATAATGGATGAATATGATAATAAAGAATTGAAAATTTCAGCAACTATTTTCTTGTTATTAATTAGTGCACTGATAATTTTCGATGGCACTAATAGTGTCCATACAGGTTTAATAGACAGAATAGAAAATTCTATCTACCTTTCTCAAACCGCTAAGGGAGGAGGCATTATAGGTAGCTTTCTAGGTTTCTTTTTTTATAAATTGTTTGGATCTATAGGGGCCTACGTTGTTTCATTCTTTGCTATTTTGATTAGTATTTTATTTCTTACTGATACAAAATTAGTGGAATTATATAAAAATATCTTAAATTTTAGTAAAAAGTTTAAAAAGAAAACTGAAGATAAAATTGAAAAAAATATAAAATCTAAACCAGTTGAAATACAACCTAGTTTTTCACCTTCTGAAATGCTAGAAATATCTGATGAAGATATAAAAATAGTAGATTATACACAAACACAAAACAAGGAATCCTTAAAAGGTGTAGATTTAAAAAAAGAAATCCAAATAATTGATAGTGAAATAAAAGAAACATCCTCTAAAGCTATTTCAAAAGAATATATAATACCTTCATTAAAAATGTTAAACACGCCTGAAAATAAATATAATGTGAATGATGAAAGAGAAATTCGAAATAATGGTAAAATTATTGAAGAAACTATGAAAAATTTTGGAATAGAAGCTACTATTACTGGAATTAATAAAGGACCAACTATTACATGCTACGAATTATCACCTGCACCAGGAATAAAATTAAGCAGAATTGTTTCACTTTCTGATAACATTTCACTTAGTCTAGCTTCTTCTGATATTAGAATTGAAGCTCCAATTCCTGGAAAGTCTGCAGTAGGTATAGAAGTTCCAAATAAAAACAAAGATAGTGTATTATTAAAAGAATTATTAATGTCTAAAGAATATATTAGCAGTGAATCTAGTGTTCCATTAGCATTAGGTAAAGATGTATCAGGTAAAACAATAATTTCTACTATTGATAAGATGCCCCATTTACTTATAGCTGGAGCTACTGGTAGTGGTAAATCAGTTTGTATAAATACAATTATAATGAATATTTTATTTAAATCATCACCTGATGATGTAAAATTACTTTTAATTGATCCAAAAGTAGTAGAATTAAATGTTTATAATGGTATACCACATCTATTGATTCCTGTTGTAACAGAAGCAAAAAGAGCAGCTTTTGCTCTTAATTGGGCAGTGGAAGAGATGGAGAAAAGGTATAAGACATTTGCTAAAAATAGTGTTAGAGATATTACATCATATAATAGTAAAAAAGCTAATAATCCAGAAGAAAAACTACCTATGATTGTTATAATCATTGATGAATTGGCTGACTTAATGATGGTTGCAGCTCAAGAAATTGAAGATTACATCTGCAGACTTGCACAAATGGCAAGAGCCGCAGGTATGTACTTAATCGTAGCAACCCAAAGACCTTCTGTAGACGTTATTACAGGTACTATTAAGGCAAATATACCTTCTAGGATTTCATTTGCTGTATCCTCTCAGATTGACTCTAGAACCATATTGGATATGGCAGGTGCAGAAAAATTATTAGGTAAAGGGGATATGCTGTTCTATCCATCTTTTTACTCTAAGCCAGTAAGGTTACAAGGTGCTTTTATCAGTGAAGAAGAAGTAGAAAAAGTTGTCAGTTTTTTAAAGGATCAAAATATAACAGAGTATGACGAAGATATAATTGAAGTAATACAAAATGCAAAAGAAATAGATATTTTGGATGCAGATGAATTGTTACCAGAGGCCATAGAACTTGTTGTAAATGAAGGTCAAGCTTCTATATCACTTCTTCAAAGAAGACTGAGAATTGGATACGCTAGAGCGGCTAGAATTGTAGATGATATGGAAGATAGAGGGCTAATAGGTGGATTTGAGGGAAGCAAACCTCGAAAAGTTTTAATTACAAAAGAAGAGCTTGATTCTGAAGATTAAAGGGAGATTATATATAATGAAGAAAAAAGTAAGTGCCATTACCTTAGGCTGTTCAAAAAATGAAGTAGATACAGAATTACTATTAGGATCTTTGGATTTAAGTAGATATGAAATTACAGAAGATTTAGATGAAAGCCAAATAATAGTTGTAAACACATGTGGATTTATTGAATCTGCTAAAGAAGAGTCAATAAATACTATATGGGAAATGACTAAATACAAAGAAGATAATTGTGAATATTTAGTATTAGCTGGTTGTTTAGCACAAAGATATTCTAAAGAATTACTAGAAGAAATCCCACAAATAGATGGAATAATAGGTACGGGTAATATTAAAGATATTAACAATTTATTAGAAGAACTAGAAAGCGAAAAGTCTAATAAAGTTATTAAAATTGATAATATAAATAGTGATTATTTAGAAGGTGTAGATAGAATTAGTTTTTCTCCTACGGCTTATGTAAGAATATCTGAGGGATGCGATAATCTTTGTACTTATTGTATAATACCAAAACTCAGGGGTAAGCATAGAAGTAGAAAGCAAGAAGATATTATTAAAGAAGTCAATAATCTTGTAGATAATGGAGTTCGTGAAATTATATTGATAGCTCAAAATACTTCTGATTACGGTATCGACATCTATGGTGAATATACACTATATAAACTATTAGAAGAATTAAATAAAATAGAAGATATTAAATGGATAAGATTACTATATCTATATCCTGACAATTTTAATGATAATTTAATTAATTCTATAAAAAATATTGATAAAATAGTTAAGTATGTGGATATTCCACTTCAACATATAAATGATAATACACTTAAAATGATGGGTAGAAGAACAAATAAATCAGATATAACCCATTTAATAAACAAACTACGTAAAGAAATACCTAATATTATTATTAGAACAACCTTTATAGTAGGGTTTCCTGGGGAAACAGAAGAAGAATTTGAAGAATTATACCAGTTTATAAATGATACTAAATTCGATAGATTAGGAGTGTTTACTTATTCTAAAGAAGAAGATACTCCAGCTTTTAATTTACCTGACCATTTACCAGAGTCTGTTAAAGAAAGCCGTAGAGATAAGATTATGGAGCTACAAAAAAATATTTCAGAAAATAATATGATGCAAAAAATAAATAGGATTTATGATGTATTAATAGAAGAGCAAGCAGACGAAAATATATATGTAGGTAGAACCTATATGGATAGCCCAGAAATTGATGGTGTTATTTATGTTAATTCAAAGGAAGAACTAGAATTAGATGAATTTATTCAAGTAAAAGCTACAGAGTATCTAGAATATGATTTGATTGGAGATGTAAATTATGAATCTGCCCAATAAGATTACTTTAGTAAGGGTTTTGTTAGTTCCTGTTTTTATGTTTTTTCTATATTCCAATATGAGTAATAGCCATTATATTGCTGGAGCTATCTTTATAATAGCTTCTTTAACAGATACTCTAGATGGTTATATAGCAAGAAGTCGCAAGTTAGTGACCAACTTTGGAAAGTTTGTAGATCCATTAGCAGATAAAATTTTAGTATCTGCTGCATTAATATCATTGGTTGACTTAGGAAAAATTCCTGGTTGGGTCGTTGTAGTTATAATTGCAAGAGAATTTACTATTACAGGATTTAGAATATTAGCTGCTTCTGAAGGTGTGACAATAGCTGCAAGTTCTTTAGGGAAAATAAAAACAATCACACAATTAGTTGCTATTGTAGCATTACTATTTAATAATTTTCCATTTGCGAAAATGAATTTCCCATTTGATATGATTATGTTATATGTTTCCTTATTCTTTACAGTGCTATCAGGTGTTGATTACCTTTATAAGAATAGACATACTTTAAAGTTGGATGACATTTAAGAGGAGGTATCACAATGATCGGTGAAATAATTTCCATTGGCACTGAAATAACTACAGGTAGTATATTAAATACAAATACGAAATACCTATCAGAAAAATTATTGGAATTAGGTATAGATGTTTATTATCATACTAGTGTAGATGATAATAATGAAAGATTATCTGAAGTATTAAACATAGCATTAAATAGAGCTGATTTAATAATTACAACTGGAGGACTTGGTCCAACAGAAGATGATTTAACTAAAGAAGTTATTTCTAATGCATTAGGCTTAGAGTTAGAGATGAACTATGATATGGAAAATAATATTATAAATATGTTTAAAAATAATAGTAAGCCAATGACTGATAATAATAGAAAACAAGCTATAAAACCTAAAGGGTCACAGTTTATTACCAATGAGAATGGAACTGCCCCTGGAATATATATAAAACTAGATGATAAAAAAATAATAATGTTACCTGGACCACCTAGAGAACTAAATGCTATGTTTGAAAAATACGTTACACCTCTTATAAAAGAGGATTATAATATCTTGACAAAATCTATTAACTTATCTGGTATAGGTGAATCCAGCTTAGAATCACAATTAAAAGAATTGCCTATATGGAATTATGAAAATCTTATAATAGCCACTTTTACTAAAGGGGATCATATAGAGATAAAAATAATAGGTAAAGGCATGATTAAAAGTACTATAGAAAACCAAATAAATAATATTACCAAAATTATTGTAGAAAAATTTGATGAGTTTATTTTTGGATATGACAATATACTTATAGAAGAAGTTATACTTAATCTATTAAGAGAAAAAAATCTTAAATTAGGATTATGTGAGTCTTGTACTGGAGGACTTATAAGTAGCAGACTGACTAGAATCTCTGGAGCTTCTGATGTGCTAAACAGAGCTATTGTAACTTACAGCAATGAGTCTAAGATGGAAGAACTAAATGTTGACAAAAAAACATTAGATAAATTTGGAGCAGTTAGTAGTGAAACTGCTTATGCCATGGCAAAGGGATTGATTGAAAGAACAAATATAGATATAGTATTGTCTATTACAGGAATAGCAGGACCTGGTGGAGGTTCAATAGATAAGCCTGTTGGACTGGTTTATATCTGTGTTATGGATAAAAATAAACATAAGATAATTAAGTGCAATTTCAATGGAAATAGGATCTCAATTCAAGATAGAGCTGCAACTAAAGCATTTTTAGAAATTAGAAAGTTTTTAATGGAATAATTGTTTGACTTATTATTGTTTGTATTATATTATGTATATATAAAGAACTCATGTTCTAAATGAGAAAGGGGTGATTCCAGTTTAACTGGAGAGATATGGTTGAAAATAGCGATAAGCGGAAAGCACTGGATTTAGCAATAAGCCAAATAGAAAAACAATTTGGAAAAGGTTCAATAATGAGATTAGGTGAGAACTTTAAGATGAATTTAGACATAATACCAACAGGTTCTCTTGACTTAGATATTGCATTGGGTATTGGTGGAGTTCCTAGAGGTAGAATTGTAGAAGTTTATGGACCGGAATCCTCAGGAAAAACTACTGTTGCGCTACATATTGTAGCAGAAGCACAGAAATTAGGAGGAATTGCAGCTTTTATTGATGCAGAGCATGCACTTGATCCAACATATGCTAAGAACTTAGGTGTAGATGTAGATAATTTAATAATTTCTCAACCAGATACTGGAGAGCAAGCCTTAGAAATAACGGAATCATTAGTTCGTAGTAATGCTGTAGATATTGTAGTAGTGGATTCAGTAGCAGCTCTTGTACCTAAAGCTGAAATTGAAGGAGAAATGGGCGATAGTCACATGGGGCTACAAGCAAGACTTATGTCTCAAGCTCTTAGAAAACTAGCTGGATCTATTAGTAAATCAAATACAACAGTTTTATTTATAAATCAACTTAGAGAAAAAATCGGAGTTATGTTTGGAAGCCCAGAGACAACTACTGGAGGAAGAGCATTAAAGTTTTATGCCAGTGTTAGATTGGATATTAGAAGAATAGACGCAATAAAATCAGGTGATAGTATAATAGGAAATAGAACTAGAGTTAAGGTAGTTAAAAATAAAGTTGCACCACCTTTTAAACAAGCAGAATTTGATATTATGTATGGACTAGGTATTTCCAAAGATGGTAATATATTAGATACAGGTGTAACAGCTGATATTATTAATAAAGCAGGATCCTGGTATAGTTACGGTGAGCATAGACTAGGACAAGGTAGAGAAAATTCCAAAGATTTCTTAAGAGACAATCCTGAAATTTCAAAAGAGATTGAAAATAAAATTAGACTTCATTATGGACTAATTAAAGAAGATATTCCTCCTCTGGAAACAGCTGCTACTGTTGCTGAAGAAAAAGACAAAAGCAAAAAATAACCTCCTTTTATAGGAGGTTTTACGTTAGGAGAGTTAAAATTGAGAATATTATATTTTACAGATACCCATATTAGAGGAACAACTCCTAAAAATAGAAAAGATGACTATGTGCAAACTCTTGAAAATAAATTTTTAGAAATATTAAATATAATAGAGGATAAAAAAATTGATTTTGTAATACATGGTGGAGATTTATTTGATAGACCTGATATATCTGTTTCTGTAGTTAGTAGATTTGCTAATATATTAAATAAGATTAAAGTTCCAATTTATATGGTCAGTGGAAACCATGATATCTATGGTCATAATCCTCAAACAGTTAATAGAACAATGGTTGGACTATTAAACAATTTGGGAATTATTAATATAATTGATAACATGGGTAAGGTAATATTAGAAAAAGATAATATTAAGGTCCAATTAACAGGACAACCATATATCTATAATATAGATGATATTAATAATAGAAATTATTATTTAGTAGAGGATATAGATGAAGGTATAGATTATTCTATACATCTAGTTCACGGAATGTTATTAGATAAACCATTTATTAAAGGCATACCATTTACTCTAATAGATGATATAAAATCTACCAAAGCAGATATTACTTTATCCGGACACTATCATTCTGGTTTTAAAAAAACTGTTATAGATAATAAATACTTTATAAATCCAGGTAGTATAGTTAGGATTACCAATAGTCTAAGAGAGATGGAAAGACAACCACAGGTAGCCTTACTAGATTTAACAGATACTATAAATATTAGTTTTATTCCTCTCAAAACAGCTGAAAGTGGTGAAGATGTTTTAGATAGATCAGAAATAGAAAAAAACATATTTCAGAGAGAAAGACTTTTCGAGTTTAAGCAAATAGTAGAAGAAGCCTTAGATTTTGATAAAATGGATATTAATGACTTATTAATAGAAGTATCTACTTCCGAAGGTGTTAGTGATAATGTAAAGATAGAAGCGCTAAGACGTATAGCTGTGGTTCAAATGAAAGGTTTAAGTGGTGATTAATAATGAAATATATTAAAAGAATAATATTGCAAAACTTTCAATCACACAAACATACAGTAGTTGATTTTAATGAAGAATTAAATGTAATTGTAGGACCCTCTGATTCTGGTAAAACTGCCATTATAAGAGGGCTTAAGTGGGTTTTATATAATGAGCCTTCCGGAGATTTTTTCATAAGAGAAGGAGAAAGAGAAGCCAGTGTAATTATTGAGTTTAGTGATAATATTAAAGTGAAACGATTAAGAAGTAAGTCAAAAAATAGTTATCATCTATTTCTAAAAGATGGTGAAGAAATGATTTATGAAGGTTTTGGTACTAATGTACCTGAAGAAATAATAGAAGCTATGGAAATTAAAAAAATTAATTTAGATAGTGATGAATCTGCTTCAATAAATCTGGGTGAGCAATTAGATGGTGCATTTTTATTGTCAGAAAAAACAGCTGTAAGAGCCAGTGCCATAGGAAGATTAGTAGGTGTAAATGTTATAGATGATGCACTAAGAGAAGGCTTAAGAGATAACAGAAATATCTCTAGTATTAGAAAAAACTTAGATACAACTATTAGTGAATTGGAAAACGAACTAAAACAATACGATTATTTATCAGAAGTCTCTACTAAAATAAATAAAGTTGAAAAAATAAGAAACCATATAGAAGAAAAAATCAATAAAAGAGACAAATTAGAATTATTATACCAAAATTTTAATAAAACTGAATCAACAATTGAAGAAACAGAAATATATTTAAAATGTTTAAATAAAATCGAGAATTTGGATATAATTATCCTTAAAATACAAGAATTATATAGAAATTATAAGTATTATAATAATAAAAAAGAAAGTTATAATTTAGTCAGGTTAAATATTAAAGAAACCAGTAATATTACGGATAAATTAAAAGATTTAAATATAACTAATGAAAAATATGAATTATTATCTCAATTATTAATTAGAATAAATAATTTAGTAAAATTGAATAATAATATTATGAAATATAAAACCGATCTAGATATTTGTAATAAAACTATAAAAAAACTAGAACATATTTCTAAAATTGGAAGTCTAAATACAACAATTGAAATGGATCTATATAAACTAGTAAATTTAAACAAAACAATGAATAATTATAAGACTAATCAAGATAATATAAAAAAAGGAAATTTATACCTTAAAAAATTCAATAATATAGATGAAGTAACAAATATTACTAATAGAATTTCTACTTCTAATACTAAAAATAGTCACTTAGAGAAGGTATATGTTAAACTTCAAAAATCTAATGATGAAATAGAAAAATCACAAAAGAGCCTATTAGAAAATGATTTAATCATGACAAAATATTTAAAAGAATATAGAGATTTACTTTCGAAACAAGAGGTATGTCCTCTATGTTTAAGCAAAATAGATGAAGATAAGGTAGATCATATTATGGAACATTATAAATAGGAGGTAAATAAATGGATTATGAAAAGGAATTGAATTCATTAAAAAACAATTTAGAAAAAGCTAAATCATTAAAGTATAGGGCAGAAGCACGACTAGAACAATTAAAACAACAAGAAACAGAAATTGTAAAAGAATTGAAGGAACTTGGAGTAAAGCCAGAAGATCTTGAAACTGAAATAAAAGGATTAACAGAAGAAATAAATAAGCTTTTTCATGAAGCAAATGAATTACTTCCTAAAGATTTATTAGAAAAGAAGGATTAATATGATAAATCAATTGGTTGAACTAGATAAAGAATTAATAGAGATTAAAAATTTTATCCTTAGAGAAGAAGGTAAAAAAGATAAACTACTTGAACAACTTCATGAAAATAAGACTAAAATAGAGAAAATTATCTTAGATCAAGAGTTGTTGGATAAAGTTATAATTTTATTCCAAAAAACCTCTGAATTCGCTAGATTACAAGCAAAAAAACAAATAGAAACTCTAGTTACTAAATGTCTCCAATATGTTTTTGAAACAGATATTGAATTTGTAATAGAGTTAGAAGAGTTAAGAGGCAAAGCTAATGCAGAATTTTATGTAGTTACTACTTATGGAGATACTACTATAAAAACAAAACCTGAGTTGTCCAGAGGGGGAGGGGTAGTGGACATTATTTCCCTTGCTCTTAGAATAGCATTTTTGCAAATCCACAAACCTAGAATAGAAGGTCCACTAATTTTAGATGAACCTGCGAAACACTTAAGTGAAGACTATATTTACAATGTTGGAGACTTTTTAAAACAAACCTCAGAGATGTTTAATAGGCAGATAATAATGGTAACTCATAATCAACATTTGTCTGCTATTAGTAATAATGCCTATAGAGTAGAACTAATAGGTACTGCAAGTAGTGTAAGTCTTGTTGAACCTTAATATTTCTTGACATTATTCATTAATAGTAATAAAATAGATGTATGTATTGTAACCATACAATAAAAATATTTATATTTTATAAACTGAATTTAGAAGTTTATAATTAATTTTAAATCGAGGATGCAGTATGGAACTTGAAAATTTAATACAATAGGAGGTGTTTAGTTATTGATACATTATTATTCGTAATTCTAGGCGCAATTATTGGAATAATCATCGGTTATATGATAAGAAAACATATAGGCGAAGGTAAGATAAATAATGCTGAAGAGTTATCTAAAAAAATTATTGAAAACGCTGGAAAAGAAGCTGAAAAGAATGCTGAAGCTAAAAAGAAAGAGTTGTTATTTGAAGCTAAAGAAGAAATTCATCGTTCACGAACTGAAGCTGAAAAAGAAACTAGGGAACGAAGAAATGAAATTCAGAAGCTTGAGAAAAGAATTTTAACCAAAGAAGAAACTATTGATAGAAGAACTGAGTCAATAGAAAAGAAAGAAGAACTAATAACTAAAAAGAACAAAGAATTAGAAGAAAGAGAAAATTCGATTGATGAATTAGTTCTTAAACAAAGAGAAGAATTGGAAAGATTATCAGGATTAACTTCCGAGGAAGCTAAAGATTTATTATTAGATATAATCAAACAAGAAATAGAGCATGAAAGTGTAGTAATGATTAGAGATATGGAATATCAAACTAAACAAGAAGCAGATAAAAAGGCTAGAGAAATTATTTCTACTTCTATCCAAAGATTTGCCGCTGACCATGTAGCTGAAACAACAGTAACAGTAGTTACTCTACCTAACGATGAAATGAAGGGTAGAATTATCGGTAGAGAAGGTAGAAATATAAGAACACTTGAGACATTAACAGGAATTGACTTAATAATTGACGATACACCAGAAGCTGTAGTATTATCTGGTTTTGACCCAATAAGAAGAGAAATAGCTAGAATAGCCTTAGAAAAATTGATAATAGATGGAAGAATTCATCCAGCTAGAATCGAAGAAATGGTTGAAAAAGCTAGAAAAGAAGTAGATACAATAATTAAAGAAGAGGGTGAACAAGCCGCTTTTGATGTTGGCGTTCACGGACTTCATCCTGAAATAATTAAACTTTTAGGAAGATTAAAATATCGTACTAGTTATGGTCAAAACGTATTAAAACATTCAATAGAAGTATCTCACTTAGCAGGAATGCTTGCCGCTGAATTAGGGGCAGATATAAAAATTGCTAAAAGAGCTGGATTATTACATGATTTAGGAAAAGCTGTAGATCATGAAGTAGAAGGCCCACATGTGGATATTGGTTGTGACATAGCTAGAAAATATAAAGAATCTAAAGAAGTAGTTCATGCAATGGAAGCCCATCATGGGGATGTTGAAGCCGAAACAGTTGAAGCCGTATTAGTACAAGCGTCAGATGCTATATCCGCTGCAAGACCAGGAGCAAGAAGGGAATCATTGGAATTATATATTAAACGCCTTGAGAAATTAGAAGCAATAGCCAATTCTTTTGAAGGTGTAGAAAGATCATTTGCAATCCAAGCAGGTCGTGAAGTAAGAATCATGGTTAAGCCTGAGGATCTAAATGAAGACCAAACAGTTCTTATGGCAAGAGAAATAGTTAAAAGAATTGAAGCTGAATTAGATTATCCTGGCCAGATTAAAATAAATGTAATTCGTGAAACAAGGGCCATTGAATATGCAAAATAATTTCTAAATATGTATTAAACGAGATAATTTAAACCTGCCTTTTTAGGCAGGTTTTTATATTATAAAAGGAGAGTGTATCATTTTGACTTACGATCTTCATGTTCATACAAATTACTCCGACGGCTTGGATAGCCCTACTAAGGTAGTGCAAAATGCTGTTGAGAGAAATTTAAACGGAATAGCCATTACTGATCACGATACTATAGATGGTATAAGCGAAGCAATTATAGAGAGTAATAAACATAATAATTTTGAAGTCATACCTGGCATAGAACTAGGATGCATATATAAAGATGAAGAAGTTCATATACTAGGCTTATATATAGATTATAAAAATAATGAAATCATAGAACAAACTAGATTGCTAAAAGAAGGAAGAGAAAAACGAGGAATAGAAATGGTAAGAAATATCAATAACCTAGGAATGGAATTAACTATAGAAGATGTAAAAGAATTTGCAAAAGAAGATTTTATAGGAAGACCACATATAGGACGAGCACTTGTGAAAAAGGGATATGTTTCTAACTTACAAGAAGCATTTAATAGATATTTGGCAAGAGGTAAACCTGGATATGCTGAAAGATACACTTTACCTATAGAAGATGCTATAATGTTAATAGAAAGACTGGGTGGTATATCTTCATTGGCTCATCCTGGCTTACTTAAGAATACAACTATTATAGATTATTGTATTTCTAGAGGAATTGATGGAATAGAATGCACTCATTCTAAACATGATAAAAATCAAACAAAGAGTTTTAAAAAGATTGCTAGAAAGAACAAATTACTAATAACTGGTGGCTCTGATTGTCATGGAGAATATACACAAGGAGAACTATTGTTAGGTAAATATAGTGTAGGTGAAAAAGAAATGGATAAAATAAAGGAGATGTTATAATTGAGTATAGATAAAGGTCAGCGACAGCGACAATTTCCTAGTACCATAAGTACAACAGCCTTTGTTAAATTATATATTCTTCATTTATTAATGGATAGCCATTATTATGGTAATAAAATAAAAGATGAAATTACCTCTAGATTAAATAATAAATGGAGCCCTAGTCCAGGGATGATTTACCCCCTTCTGAGAGAGATGGAAAAAGAGGGGTATATTGAGGGATGGTGGGATCAACCTGAAAAAAGATCTATTAGAAGATATAAAATAACTGATGCTGGAATAAAACATTATAAAATTATTTTATTACAATCTAAGACAGCATTTCAAAATTCCTTACAAATTGTAAAAAGTGTTTTAAATGATATTTACAAAGAAGATTTGTAAAATAAAAATAAACAAAATTATAATTTAACTTAAGATGAATTTCATAAAATTTTTATATTTTCAAAAAGAGTGACAAGATTATAGTAGAATTATAAATTCTTTAAAAATTTTCTTTATTTGGCTAAATTAGGAGTAAAGAGATTAAAAGTTATGAAATTATAAAAAATATAGTAAAATATTAATTTTCCACAAAAATGAAGAAAAGCGACCTCACAGAATCGTTTTTAAGCATTGTTATAATGAATGTTCATGCAATTGCATTAGAGGGTATATAAAAGCTCTTAAAGCTTGAGAATATTGTTATTATGGCAATTTAGGAATATATAGTAAATAATGGACAAATTATACAGAAAAATATAGGTTATGTCACAAAATAACTATTTTGTGACATAAAACCACTAAAAAGTAGGTGAAAAGATGGAAATATCATTAATATTGGATGATTATCTAAATTACATGGAAACTATCAAGGGTTCTTCATCAAATACAGTAAAAGAATACTATTTTGATTTAAGGACCTTCTTTCGTTTTATAAAAGTAAGATTTAAATTAGTGGACTCCACCGTTGAATTTAAAGAAATTTCTATTTCAGATATAGATTTAGATTTAATTAAAAAAATTACCATCCAAGATCTCCTAGAAAAGTTGCTTCCATAAGATCTTTTTTTGAATATTTATATTCTATTATAAATGTTATAGAAAAAAATCCTGCTGAGTCCCTTGAGTTTCCAAAAACCGATTTAAGGCATCCCGTATATTTAACCTTAGAAGAATCTGAAAACTTATTAAATGTGGTTCAAGAAAACAAAAATGAAGAATTTCAAAAAAGAGATTATTCTATTGTTATGTTATTCTTAAATTGTGGATTAAGACTTTCTGAACTATCTTCTATAAATATTGACAGTATTAAGGACAGAGATACTTTAACTGTTATTGGTAAAGGAAACAAAGAAAGAACAGTATTTTTAAATCAGGCTACATATGAATCTATTGAAGACTATATTAAAATAAGACCTAAGGATAATTTAGATAAAAAGGCCCTATTTATAAGCAAGCAAAAGAAAAGATTAGGTAACCGTGGTATCCAATATATGATAGAGAAATATTTAAAATTAGCAGGTCTAGATACAGACGTCTACTCAGTACATAAGCTGAGACACACTGCAGCTACTCTCATGTATAAGTATGGCAACGTTGATATTAGAGCCTTACAAGAGATCCTAGGCCACGAGTCTGTAGCAACTACACAGATATATACCCATATTGATAATAAAAGATTAAGAGAAGCAATTAATAGTAATCCATTAGCCCATAGAAAAAACGAAGAAGCTAAAGAGTAATCTTTAGCTTCTTTTTTAGTCTATAATAGGTATTTTTATAATGTCTCCAGGATGTATTGAGGCAGTTTTCATTTCGTTTAATTGTCTAATATTATAGATCATTTCCCTTACATCATAGTTTTTAGGCATAAAATCAATTGCTATAAACCATAATGTATCGCCTTCTGAAACTATAACTTCTTCAAAAGGTATATCTACAGGATTGCTATATGCTTTAGCTGTAGATAATATAGTATTGGTAACAATTCCTCCAATGAGTAAAATCATTGTAACAAAAATGTAGAATCTAGTCCTATTTACTACTTTAAATTTTTTTTTCATATTTAACACCTCGCACATTAGTTCGGAACATTTGTTCTATTAACTCTATTCTATATGAACATCTGTTCTTTGTCAACACTTTTAGCATAAAAAAGAACTAACGTTTGATTTATTATAAATACTATGTTATACTTAACGAAAGTTAGCCATTCTAAGACATTAAAATTACAACTAGAATATTGAGAGGTGTTATTATGTATGAAGATCTAAATCAAAAACAAATTGAAATATTACTTTATATTAAAAATGAAATACAAAGACAAGGATATCCACCTGCAGTAAGAGAAATATGTGAAGGTGTTCGTATTAAGTCTACCTCTACAGTACATGGTCATTTACAGAAGCTAGAAAGCAAAGGCTATATTAGAAAAGATCCTACTAAACCAAGAGCAATAGAAATTTTGGATACAAATGATGATTTCTTACTAATTAGAAAAAGAACAGTTGATATACCTATAGTAGGAAGAATCACTGCTGGAGTACCAATATTAGCTGTGGAAAATATTGAAGACACCTACCCTGTTCCATTGGAAATGGTAGAAGGTCATGATGTATTTATGCTTACAGTTTCAGGTGAAAGTATGATTGATGCTGGGATTTTAGATGGGGATTTAGTATTGATACAAGAACAGCAAACCGCTAGAGACGGTGACATAGTAGTAGCTCTCTTAGGTGAGGATGCTACTCTTAAAAGATTCTTTAAAGAAAAAGATCGTATTAGGTTACAACCAGAAAATCAATTTATGGAACCAATTTATTCTACAGATGTTAGCGTATTAGGGAAAGTTATAGGATTATACAGGAAATTATAAATTTGAATAAAAAAATAAAGCACCTCATATTTTAATATGAAGTGCTTTTTATTATTCTAATGTAATTAAATTTTTATTATATAAATTATTCATAGACTTCATAACCCCTAATTTACAATGCTCATAGGTTAGTCCACCTTGATAATATGCAAAATATGGTTCTCTCATAGGTCCATCTGCACTAAGCTCTATAGATGATCCTTCAATAAATCCACCAGCTGCCATTACAACTTTGTCTTCATAGCCTGGCATCTCCCATGGCTCAGGTGATAAATATGAATCTACCGCTGAAGCAGCTTGAATTCCTTGACAAAACTCTACAACTCTTTCACCAGTTAATAGTTCTACCCCTTGAATAATATCACTTCTTTTATCATCTAAAGATGGTACAACTCTGAATCCAAGTCCACTGTATGCAATCGCTACTAAGAGAGCTCCTTTCACTGCTTCTGATACAATATGCGGCGCTAAGAACAAGCCTTGTAATGTTGCCCTAGTGGTTCCAAAAGTAAGACCACATTCTTTTCCTATTCCTGGTGCAGTACTTCTATTTGCTACCTGTTCTATTAAATTAGCCTTACCTACTACATATCCTCCTGATAAAGCTATGCCTCCACCTGGATTCTTTATTAATGATCCTGCCATAATATCTACACCTACATCAGTAGGTTCTTTCATTTCTAAAAATTCGCCATAACAATTATCTACAAAAATAATTACATCTTTATTATAGTCTCTTATGGATGATACTGCCTCCTCCATCTCCTCTACAGTTATAGCTCTTCTATCACTATATCCAGTAGATCTTTGAATACCTATTACTTTTGTTTTTGGAGTAATGGAATTTTTCACTTTATCTAATTGTATTTTATTTGCCTCTAAAGGAATTTCATTATACTCCACACCGTAGTCCATTAAGGTACCATTTTTATCTCCCTGTAAACCTATAACCTTAAGTAGTGTATCATAAGGAGTCCCTGTAATATATAAAAGTTCATCACCAGGTTTAAGCAAGGCAGACAGTACCAGTGTAATAGCGTGAGTACCTGATACTATAGTAGGTCTAACAAGTGCATCTTCTGTATTAAACACTTTAGAATATATGGTTTCAGCTTTATCTCGTCCCACATCTCCGTAACCATAACCTGATGTCCAATGAAAATCTGTAGAACTTAATCTGGATTCTTGCATTGCAGATATTACTTTATACTGATTAAATTCTTTTATACTATCTATTGCACTAAATTTTTCTATTATCAGCTCTTCTTTACTATTTACATATTCTATTACTTTTTCATCTATTTCATATTTATCTATTAACATATTTTTAATATACTGATTCATTATGCACCATCCATTATTTTAGTCTATTACTCTATTTCTAAATCTAATTCTGTAATTGGAATTATAGTTGATATAGCATGTTTATAAATAAGTTGTTGTTGATCCTGGCTTACTAAAACTATTGTGAAATTGTCAAACCCTCTTACAACACCTTTAATTTGATAACCATTAATTAAAAACACAGTAATATTTACATTGCCTTTTCTACATTTGTTTAAAAATACATCTTGTAGGTTCATTGATTTATCCAAAACAATTCCTCCTCTAGTTAGTATTTAAAGATCTAAAATATAATTGCTAATAATATTACCTATATCTATATTATTATCATACTCATCAACATTAATCCACTTTATTCTATTATCACGCCTAAACCATGTTAACTGTCTTTTAGCATAATTTCGACTTCCTTTTTTAATCATCTCAGAAGCTTCTTCCAAAGTAATTTCATTTTCTAAATACATTATAATTTCCTTATATCCTATGGCTTTTAGTGCAATTAAATCCTTATTATATCCCATTTCTAAAATGTCTTTAACCTCTTCTACTAAGCCATTCTGAAACATTATATCTACCCTATTATTTATCTTTTCATAAAGATCTTTTCTATCCATATTTAAAGCTATATATACTAAATTATAATCCTCATTCATAACTCTAAAATTCTTATTATGCTCAGACATAGTTTTACCAGTGGTATCATAAATTTCTAATGCTCTCATGATTCTTTTCTTATCATTAACACTAATTTTTTCTCCACTTATTGGATCGACTTTTACTAGTTGTTCATGCAAATATTCATTTCCAAATTTTTCTATTAGATCTTCATATTGAAGCCTAAGTTCTTCATTTGGTGGAATCTGAGCAAAATCTAAATTATATATTAAGGAGTTCACGTACAGTCCGGTCCCTCCTACTACTATTGGTAATTTACCCTTAGAATTAATCTCAGTAATATGTTCTTTTGCTCCATTTTTAAAATTAGATACTGTGAAACCAACATCTGGAGTAATAATGTCTATCATATGATGAGGAATACCCTTCATTTCGTCTTTTTTAACTTTTGCAGTTCCTATATCCATATATTTATATATTTGCATTGAATCAGCAGAAATTATTTCACCATTATGTTTTATAGCCAAATTAATGGCTAAATCACTTTTGCCTATGGAAGTAGGTCCTACGATTATACATAAATTTTCCTTCAAGTTTATCATCCTATTCTTAAAAACTGTTTTTCAATATCTTTCTGTGATATTTCAATCATAATTGGTCTACCATGAGGGCAGGTATAAGGATTATCACATACTTGCAAATCTTTAAATAATGTCATTATTTCTAAATCACTTAATCTGTCTCCTGCCTTAATAGCAGAAGAACATGCCAATTTCATTATCTTTTCTACTTTTATATCATAACTACTCTTAAAATCTTGTTTAATATTATCTAAAATCTCTAAAAACAGATTTCTAGCATTTGGTTCTCCAAATATTAAAGGCACACCTCTTAAAGCTATACTATTTGGACCAAATTCTTCAATATCAAAGCCCAGTTTTAAAAATAAATCAAAATTTGAAACTACTTCGTCCATTTCGGAATTAGTTAATTCTATGACTTCAGGGGCAATTAATTGTTGAGTGTTAACACCTTCAGTTCTAAATTCTTCTAAATATCTTTCATACATTATTCTTTCATGAGCCGCATGTTGATCAATAAAGTATAATGCAGTAGAGTCTGGATTTTCAGCTACAATATAGGTTCCAAATGCCATTCCAATAGGTTTAATATGAGAAAGTACATCATCTATTTTTAGTTCTTCCACTACTTCTTCTTTAAAAAATAGGATTTCTGAATATGCATTTTTAGTTTCTACTTCTTCTTGGAAGAACTTATAATCTTGAAACTCTGTATTAACCGGTTTTGTCTTCTCAGTACTTTCTGAGATGTCTGCAGTGTAATCTTTAACTACTATGTCATCATATACATTTGTCTCTTCGGTGCTTGAACTGAATAGTTCAGTTAATTCAGCATTTTTATCTTCTTTTTCTTCTTTAAAACCCATTTTAGGAACATATAATGAACTTTGTAGTGCATCTCTAACTATATTACTTATAATTCCATGTATATTAGTATTGTTTATAAATTTTATTTCTTGCTTTGTTGGATGAATGTTAACATCAATATCTCCAGGATTCATTTCTATATAAAGTATAAAAACTGGAAACCGATTAAGCGGAATCAAAGATTTATATTGGTAGTCAATTACTGATGAAATCCCATAATCCACAATATATCTTCCGTTAATATATACATATTGATGAGATCTATTACTTCTGTATAAATTATTATTTGAAATGTAACCATATATTTTGACACCATTTTTTTCAAAGTTCACTTCGACTAAATTCTTAGAAAATTCCTTACCAAGTACTTGATAAATATTATCCTTTAGTGAAGAATTACTATTAGTTTGTAATACTACCTTATTATCTCTTATAAATTTAAATCCATTATTATAATTCCCCAGTGCCAGCTTATTAACTATATCGCTAATATAATTACCCTCAGTTTTTTCATTTAAAACCTCAACCTTAGAAACACTAGAAATACTTGATAGAGCTTCACCTCTAAAACCTAGACTCATAATATTATATATGTCTTCTATGGTTCTTAGCTTGGAAGTAGAATGTCTTTCAAAAGCTATCTTCATATCTTCTTCATCTATTCCATCTCCATCATCAGTGATTCTAATAAAACTCTTTCCACCCTCTGAAATTTCAACTACAATATTATTAGCATTTGCATCAATGGAATTTTCCACTAATTCCTTTACTATAGATGCAGGTCTTTCTATTACTTCTCCTGCAGCTATCTTTTGTATAGTTAAATTGTCTAGTATTTTTATTTTTCCCATTATGAATTCCCCTTAAGGTTTTTTGCATCTTCAACCAAATTATTTAACATATTTAAAGATTCCATTGGAGTTAAGCTAGCTATATCTATTTTACTTACTCTATCCAAATAGTAATCTTTTTTATAATCTAACAAATTCAACTGCTTTAAAGGATCTACTTTTGTATTGTTTATATCTATTTGATGACTTCCTTCAATTAATAAAAGTATTTCATTTGCTCTATTTATTATATCTTTGTGAAGTCCAGCCAGTCTTGATACTTGTATTCCATAGCTTTTATTGGTACTACCTTCTATAACTTTTCGAAGGAATACAATATCTTCACCTTTTTCTTCCGCTACAATGGTTAGATTTACAATACCTTTTGTATTCTCTTGTAACTGGGTTAATTCATGGTAGTGAGTAGCAAATAGAGTCTTAGCTTTTATTACTCCAGCTATATATTCAGCTACAGCCCAGGCTATACTCAGTCCATCAAAAGTACTGGTACCCCTCCCTACTTCGTCTAATATAATCAAACTATCCTTTGTTGCATATTTAATAATATTAGATACTTCATTCATCTCAACCATAAAAGTACTTTCACCTTCTGATAAATTATCAGAAGCACCTATCCTAGTAAATATCCTGTCAACAATTGAAATATCAGCAGATTTTGCAGGTACAAATGAACCTATTTGGCATAATAAAGTAATTATTGCTATTTGTCTCATATAAGTTGATTTACCAGCCATGTTAGGACCTGTAATTATTTGAACCATGTTTTTCTTAGTATCTAATATAGTGTCATTAGGCACAAACAAGTTGTTTTCTATATTCTTTTCAACTACAGGGTGTCTTCCCTCTTCTATATGAATGTATCCTTTAGTGTTTATAGAAGGTCTGACAAAATCATTTCTATTAGCCACATATGCAAATGAATTAAGCAGATCTATAGTAGATATTTCCTTGCTAGTATTTTGTAATCTCAGTATTTCTGCTTTAATAATTGATCTTATTTCTTGAAATATCACATATTCTAAATCCAAAGCTCTTTCGTCTGCACCAAGTATTTGAGATTCCATACTCTTCAACTCATCTGTATAATATCTTTCAGAATTGACTAAAGTCTGCCTTCTAATAAAATAATCTGGTACAGAATCAGTATTTGCCTTAGTTACCTCAAAGAAATATCCTGCAATTCTGTTATAACCTATTTTCATATTTCTAATTCCAGTTTTTTCTCGTTCTTTTGATTCTAAATCAGCTAACCACTCTTTCCCTTTTAAGCTACTATCTCTTAGCTTATCCAATTCTTCACTATAATCTCTTTTGATTAAACCACCATCTTTGACTCCAATAGGTGGTGTATCTTCAATAGCTCTATCAATAATATTGAAAATATCAGAAAGTGGATCTATTCTTTTGGATATTCTTTTCATTTCATCGCAATTAGTACTATTTAGAATCTCTTTTAAATCAGGAAGAATGGATAAAGAATTTTTAAGACTTATAAAATCTCTACCATTACAGCTTCCTGTGGATACTTTTGTAGAAATTCTTTCTATATCGTATATTTTCTTTAATAAATCCCTTACTTCATCTAGTAGAATCATATTCTCTGTAAAATATTCCACCACATTTAATCTAGAATTAATTTTAGAAACGCTAATTAATGGTTGTTCTAACCATTTTTTTAAAAGCCTTCCACCCATTGCAGTTGAAGTCTTATCTAATATATATATTAAGGCACCTTTTTTATCTCTGGACATTATGGTTTCATGAATCTCTAAGTTTGATCTAGTATTCATATCCATTACCATATAGTGTTGTGGTTCATAATATGTT
>CAJDWC010000001.1_pt1 | contig 27226 bp, 30 predicted proteins | sample 7391511 | NCBI WGS metagenome assembly CAJDWC01 (sample SAMEA7055719, study PRJEB34461) | soil metagenome | biome: terrestrial ecosystem; feature: Peninsula; material: soil | place: Antarctica | collected 2016 | reverse complement strand
ATAGAAGCAATTATAAAATCTATGACTAAGAAAGAAAGAGATAATCCAGATATTATTGATAGTAGTAGAAGAAAGAGAATAGCTAAAGGTAGTGGGAATACAGTCCAAGAAGTAAATAAGCTTCTAAAACAATTTAAAGAAACTAAAAAAATGATGAAGAAATTTACTGATATGGAAAAAACAATTAAGAAAAAAGGGAAATTTGGATTACCCTTTTTCTAAATAAATTAATGTTATATAATATTTGAAGGAGGTGAAAAATAATGGCAGTTAAAATTAGATTAAGAAGAATGGGATCTAAAAAGAATCCTTTTTATAGAATAGTTGTAGCTGATTCAAGAAACTCAAGAGATGGTAGATTGATTGAAGAAATTGGATATTACGATCCATTGACTGAACCAAAAACAGTTAAAGTGGATGATGAAAAAGCTATGAGTTGGATAAGTAAAGGAGCTAAACCAAGTGCTACAGTAGATAGACTATTTAGAACTAATGGAGTATACGATAAAGCAGCTGAAGTTGAAGCTGATGAAGTTGAAGTTAGTGAAGAAGAAGCAGTTGAAGTTAGCGAAGAAGAAGTAGTTGAAGTTGTACAGAACACTGAGGAATAGTTCTAGGAGGTAAATAATATGGGTGAATTAGTAGAATTTATAGCTAAAGCTCTAGTAGATAATCCTGATGCAGTTAGTGTAAATGAGGTTGAAGGTTCTCAATCAGTAATAATAGAACTTAAGGTTGCCCCTGAAGATATGGGGAAAATAATTGGCAAACAGGGAAGAATTGCTAAGGCAATAAGAACTGTAGTAAAAGCAGCAGCAATTAAAGATAATAAAAGAGTAGTGGTTGAAATTATCCAGTAAATACTAAAATGGCAGGTGAAAAAATGGATTATACTGTAGTGGGTAATATAATTAATAGTCATGGTATTAAAGGTGAAGTAAAAGTATATCCATTAACCAATGACATAGATAGATTTTCATACTTGAAATCTGCTTATATAGGTGAAGAAAAGTTTAAAGTCCATATTCATGGTGTAAAATACCACAAAGGTATAGTAATTTTAAAGTTTAAAGAATTTGATGATATAAATCATATTTTAAAATTTAAAGGAATGAGTATTTTTGTGGATGAAGAGAATAGAGTTGTGCTAGCAAAAGACAATTATTTTATATATGAACTAATAGACTGCCAAGTTTTTAATGTTTCTGGAGATGAACTAGGATATATATCCAATGTTATTCAAGCCGCTAGTAATGATGTTTATGTTATAAAAGATATTCCTAATAATAAGGAATATATGATACCTGCTGTTAAGCAATTCATAAAAGAAGTAGATATAGAAAAGAAAAAAATAATAATTGATCCAATAGAAGGAATGATAGAATGATTATAGATGTTCTAACATTGTTTCCAGAATTTTTTGAAGGTATAATAAATTGGAGTATAATAGGTAGGTCTGTTGAAAACAATATAGTAGAGATTAATACAATAAATATTAGAGATTTTTCAACAAATAAGCATAAAAAAGTAGATGATTACCCTTACGGTGGTGGACCAGGAATGGTTATGAGTGCAGAACCTATATACGAAGCTATTTCTAGTGTTCGTAAAGAAGGCTCAAAGGTCATATATTTATCTCCACAGGGGAAAAAGTTAAATCAAGAAATTTTAAATGATTTAGCTAAAGAAAGTCATTTAGTTTTACTTTGTGGTCATTATGAAGGAATCGATAATAGAATAATTGAAAATTATATTGATGAAGAAATATCCATAGGAGATTATGTTTTAACAGGTGGGGAACTTCCAGCTATGGTACTTATAGATGGGGTTACTAGATTGTTGCCTGGAACTTTATCATCTGAAGAATCCTATGAAGATGAATCTCATTATAATGGTATTTTGGAGTATCCTCAGTATACAAGACCTAGAGTATTTAACAATATACCTGTACCAGATATATTATTGTCTGGACATCATAAAAAAATAATGGAGTGGAGAAATTATAAAGCATTGAAAACTACATTGGTTAAAAGACCAGATTTGTTTAAAAATATAGATTTGAATGCAGAAGAGAAGCTACAGATTGAAAGAATAAAACTAGAATTTAAAAAATAAAATTTAGTTGAAATGACGATAACCACATGCTATAATACCTAGCGTATGGAATTAAAGATGGTCCTCTACAAATTTGTAAGAACATCTAGAAAAGGGAGGTTTTGAACAGTGGATTTAATAAAAATGTTAGAAGATGAACAATTAAGAAGTGATTTACCTATATTTAATGTAGGTGATACTGTTCAAGTTCATTATAAAGTTATTGAAGGAACTAGAGAAAGAATTCAATTATATGAAGGTACAGTTATCAAAATTCAAGGCAGTGGAGCTAGAAAAACATTTACAGCAAGAAGAATTTCTTATGGTGTTGGTGTTGAAAGAACTTTTCCTATACATTCTCCAAGAATTGAAAAACTTGTTGTTACTAGAAAAGGTAAAGTAAGAAGAGCTAAACTTTATTATCTAAGAGATAGACAAGGTAAAGCTGCAAAAGTAAAAGAAAAGAGATTTTAATTATTGGGACTGTATAGTCCCATTTTTATTTTTAGGGGGTAGTGTATATGATGAATATAAATTGGTACCCTGGGCATATGAAAAAAACAAAGGAATCAATACAAAAGAATCTAAAGATGGTAGATTTAGTATTTGAACTAATTGATGCAAGAATACCTTATAGTAGCCAGAACCCAGTAATAGATAGTATAGTTGGAGATAAACCAAGAGTTATTATATTTAATAAAGTTGATTTAGCAGATAGTAGATCAAATAAGATTTGGCAAGAATATTTCGATAAAAATAATATACCTTCAGTTTTGGTGGATTCTATAACTGGTAAAGGTCTTGATAATTTAATGAAAATCGCTTTAGAAGTTACTAAAGATAAACGACTTGCTTTTGAAAAAAGAGGAGTTATACAAAAACCAACAAGGGCTATGATTATAGGTATCCCGAATGTTGGAAAATCAACTCTTATAAATAGTTTGTCAGGTAGAAAAGGAACAAAAACAGGCAATAGACCAGGCATAACAAAAACTAACCAGTGGATAAAAACCAAAGGAAACTTAGAACTACTAGATACTCCAGGAATACTTTGGCCAAAGTTTGAAGATCAAAAGGTGGGTTTGAATCTTGCTTTTACAGGGGCAATAAAAGATGAAATATTGGATACAGAAACTTTAGCATTAAAGCTTACAGAAAGATTATCCAAAAACTTTCCCCATTTATTATGTAAAAGATATGGAATCGAAATAGAAAATGACACGGCATTAGAAATTATGATTAAAATAGCTAAAAAAAGGGGATGTATTATAAGAGGTGGGGAGATAGACTATACAAAAGTCAGCTCTATTATCTTAGATGAGTTTAGAAAAGGTATTATTGGTAATATAACCCTGGAACTTCCTGAAGAATAGAGGGATTAATAATGTTAACATTGGAAAACATCATATATGAAAAAGGTTTTAAATATATTGCATGTATAGATGAAGTTGGTAGAGGATGTCTTTTTGGAGATGTGGTTGCCTGTGCGATTATAATGCCTAAAGGATTGCTAATAGAAGGAGTTAAAGACTCAAAGAAATTATCTCCTAAAAGAAGAGATATACTTTATGATATAATTTTAGATAATGCTACGGCTATTGGCATAGGAAGAGTGGCCTCTTCAATTATTGATGAAATAAATATCAAACAGAGTACTAGATTAGCAATGAAATTTGCAGTTGAGAATTTAAAAAATAGATCTGGAGATAGTATTGTTCCCAATTATATATTAATAGATGCGGAAGAAATAAATACAAACATTCCTCAAGATGGTATAATTAAAGGCGATGACAAATCTCATGGGATAGCTTGTGCATCTATAGTTGCAAAAGTATATAGAGATAGGTTATGCTTAGAGTGGGATAAAAAATTTCCTGTATACAATATTGCTCAGCATAAAGGATATGGTACAAAGGAACACAGAGATAAAATATCAGAATATGGACCAACTGACCTTCATAGACATACATTTTTAAAAAATATAAAAATGAAATTTTAGAAGGAGAAAATATGAGCTCTAATATTTTAACAGGCCAATCCGGTGAACAAATTGCAAAAGAATATTTAATATCTAAAGGATATAATATTTTAGAAACCAATTACAGAAATAAAATTGGAGAAATTGATATTATAGCTATGGATAGTGAAATATTAACCTTTATTGAAGTTAAAACTAGGACAAGTTATTCTTATGGCTATGCTTTTGAAGCAGTAGACAAGAGAAAACAAAGAAAAATTATAAATACATCTATGGTGTACATTAAGTATAAAAATTTTATAGATACTCAGTTAAGATACGATATCATAGAAGTTTATTTAATGAAAACTATTAAGATAAATCATTTAGACAATGCTTTTTGTCTTGAATAATAGATAATATTTATTGCTAGTCCTGGAATAAAACTAAATATAAAGGGTGATGACATGTATTCTAAGGTAAATACTTGTGTATTACAAGGATTAAATGGGTCTATAATTGAAGTTGAATCAGATCTATCTCGTGGGTTACCAGTTTTAAACATTGTTGGCTTAGGGGATGCTGCTATTAAAGAATCCAAAGAAAGAGTTAGGACAGCTATTAAAAATAGTGGCTATAATTTTCCACTAAATCGGATAACTATAAATCTTGCACCTGCAAATTTAAGAAAAGAAGGCTCTCAAATGGACCTTGCAATTGCAGTTGGAATATTAATGGCTGATGGATTGGTTTTATCAGATGATATTCAGGATACTATATTTCTTGGAGAGTTATCTTTAGATGGTACTGTTAATGCAATCGATGGTGCATTGCCTATGGTTATATCTATGAGAGAATTAGGAATAAAAAAATGTATCATTCCATATGATAATAAAAATGAGTGCAGTATTATGACAGATATTCAAATTATACCTGTTAAAAATCTTGGTGAAGTAGTTGATTATTTAAACAACGAAATTGAAATAGAGCCACATATAGTCCATACAGATATAGATAATTTATACTATGACAGTAATATTGACTTTTCTGAAATAAAAGGTCAAGAAGGTTTAAAGAGAGCACTTGAAGTAGCAGCAGCTGGTAATCATAACTTGTTAATTATTGGACCTCCTGGGTCAGGCAAAACAATGGCTGCTAGAAGATTGCCTACTATATTACCTAAATTATCCTTTGATGAAGCAATTGAAGTGACTAAGATATACAGTATTTCAGGTCTTTTAAAAGATAAAACTATAATACAAGAAAGACCATTTAGATCACCTCATCATACTGCATCTAATATATCCTTAATTGGAGGAGGTAGAATTCCAAAACCTGGAGAAGTATCTTTAGCCCATAATGGTGTATTATTTTTAGATGAATTACCAGAATTTCAAAGAAATGTACTTGAAGTTTTAAGACAACCTATTGAAGATGGGTATGTAAATATATCTAGAGTAAACGCTAGCCTGTCGTTTCCTGCAAAGTTTATGTTTATAGCTAGTATGAATCCATGTCCTTGTGGATATTATGGAGATCCTCTTCACGATTGTACTTGTACTCAAGGTAATATAGATAAATATTTAGGTAAGATAAGTAATCCATTGTTGGATAGAATTGATATACATATTGAAGTGTTGCCTGTAAAATATGATGACCTTAATAATGAGCATAATGCAGAGTCTTCAATTGATATTAGGAAAAGAGTAGCTAAGGCAAGAGAAGTTCAATTTAATAGATTTAAGAATAAAGACTATTTTAACAACTCCCAAATAAGAAATAAAGACATAAAAACATATTGTAAATTATCTAATAGTTCTGAAAACATTATGAAAGAAGCATTTTTAAAGTATAAGTTTAGTGGCAGAACTTATAATAAACTTCTTAAGGTATCAAGAACCATAGCAGATTTAGATAATAAAGAAGATATAGAAGATAAACATATACTTGAAGCAATTAGATATAGAACATTAGATAGTAAATATTGGGGGTCTTAAAATGTTCACTCCTTCAAATAGAGAAGTCTTAATTTGGTTAAATAGTATAGGAATTTCTCATTCAAATATTGAAAAGTTGATCCTTAATTTTGGGGAATTAAGTGAATTATGGATTGCGAAAAATGAGTTAATCTTTTCTATAAAGGGTATTAAACCAGAAGTACTATCTATAATTATAAAGTATAGAAATGAAAAAACATTTAATGATTTATTTCAAATATTATCTAATCATAATATTGTACCTGTTACATTTTATGATGAGAATTACCCGAAAAGTCTGAATTTCATTTCTGATTATCCAAAAGTTCTTTACCATAAAGGTAATTTTTTTGAAGAGGATCAATTAGCCATAGGTATTGTTGGATCTAGAAAAGCAACTAGTTATGGTATTTGGGCTTGCGAAAAATTTACTCGAGAATTGGTTGACATGGGTGTTACAATAGTAAGTGGTGTTGCTCAAGGTATAGATACAGTAGCTCATAGGACGACTTTGGATATGGGTGGAAGAACTATTGGGATATTAGGAAATGGTTTGGATAAAGTATATCCATCTAGAAATAAATCTCTTTATGAAGAAATATCTAAAAATGGTGCCCTAATTTCAGAGTTTCCATTAGGAACATTACCTTTAGCCTATAATTTCCCCCAAAGAAATAGAATTATTGCTGGATTATCACTTGGAATTATAGTAATAGAAGGTAAGGAAAAATCTGGATCCCTTATAACAGCCCATTGTGCAATGGAACAAGGAAAAGAAGTATTTTCATTGCCTGGAAATATTAATAGTATTTATAGTGGTGGTACAAATCGATTAATAAAAGATGGTGCTAGACCACTTTTAGATATAGATGATATTATTGAAGAAATTTATGAACTTCAATTATTGAAAACTCATAATAAAATAATCCAAATGGATTATTCAAATTTAAGTGAAACAGAATTTACAATAGTTAAAATAATAGAAGAAGGTCCAATACATTCAGATCTTATAGCATATAAAACAGGTAAGGACATATCTTCAACTATGAGTATATTGACTATTTTAGAATTAAAAGGTATTATAAAAGAATTGTCTAGCAGAAATTTTACCATATGCTAGATTATCAATGGAGGTGCAATATTGTCTAAAAAATTAGTAATAGTAGAGTCACCTGCAAAAGCTAAATCCATAGGAAAAATTTTGGGTAGAAACTATAAAGTAGTTGCTTCTGTAGGACATATTCGTGATTTGCCAAAAAGCACCCTTGGTATAGATATAGAAAACAATTTCGAACCTAGATATATAAACATTAGAGGTAAGGGCCCTGTTATAAAAGAATTGAAGAAACAGGCAAAAGCAGCAGATAAAGTTTTCTTAGCAACTGACCCTGATAGGGAAGGTGAGGCTATATCATGGCATTTGGCACATATATTGGATTTAGATCTAAAAGATAAGAATAGAGTTGAATTCAATGAAATCACAAAAGATGCAATAAAAAAAGCAATTAAGAATCCTAGAGTCTTAGATCAAGATTTAATAGACGCACAACAAGCTAGAAGGATTTTAGATAGATTAGTAGGTTATAAAATAAGCCCACTACTTTGGAAAAAGATCAGAAGAGGATTAAGTGCAGGAAGAGTTCAAAGTGTTGCTACAAAACTTATTTGTGACAGAGAAAATGAAATCAATGAATTTATACCCCAAGAGTATTGGAGTATAAAAGCATTATTATCTAAAGAAAATGAAGATTTTGAAGCAAATTTCGTAGGTAGATACAAAGATAATAAAGAAGAAAATATGGAATTAAAAAGTGAAGCTGATATAACTAGTGTATTAGATGGTTTAGATAAAGATAATTTTATTGTAAAAGAGGTTAAACGTGGTAAGAGAAAAAGAAATCCTTACGCTCCTTATACAACTAGTACATTACAACAAGACGCATCAAAAAAATTAGGATATACAACTAAAAAGACTATGAGCATTGCTCAGCAACTTTATGAAGGTATAGATATAAAAGGAGAAGGAACATCTGGGTTAATAACTTATATGAGAACAGACTCCACAAGAATATCTAATGAGGCTATAGAGAATGCTAAATCATTTATTATTAGTGAATATGGTAAAGAGTATTCAAACGGTGGTAAAAGTTATAGTGGGAAAAAGAAAAAATCAACTCAAGATGCTCATGAAGCTATTAGACCAACAAGTGTATTAAGGCATCCAGACAAGATTAAAAGCCTATTAAAAAAAGATCAATATCAACTTTATAAACTAATTTGGAATCGTCTGCTAGGCTCACAAATGGCACCAGCAGTTTATGATACATTAAGTGTAAATTTATCAAGTAATGACTATTTGTTTAGAGCTAATGGATCTAAACTTATATTTCATGGATTTTTAAAAGTATATACCAGTGAAGATGAAGAAGTTAAAGATATGGATATACCTGATTTATCCCAGGGAGATAATTGTAAGGTTAAAGACATAGAACCTAAGCAACACTTTACTCAACCACCTGGAAGATTTTCAGAAGCATCCTTAATAAAGATAATGGAAGAACTTGGAATTGGACGTCCTAGTACTTATAGTCCCACAATTGCTACAATATTAGCTAGGGATTATGTAGAACTTGATAAAAGAGTATTTTATCCAACCGATATGGGTATTTTGGTAAATGATTTATTAATAGAATATTTTAAAAATATTATGAATGAAGAATTTACAGCTAGATTAGAAGAACAACTAGATGAAATAGCAGAAGGAAATTATGAATGGAAAAATGTAGTTGCAGAATTTTATGAAGACTTTCATAAAGTCTTAGTAATAGCAGAAGAAGAAATAGATAAAATAGAAATAGTGGAAGAAGTCAGTGATGTTCTTTGTGAAAAATGTGGCAAAAACATGGTAGTTAAAAATGGAAGATATGGAAAGTTTTTAGCTTGTCCTGGTTATCCTGATTGTAAAAATACTAAAGCTATTTTAGATAAGATAAATGTAGATTGCCCCCTATGTGATGGTACTGTAGTTAGAAAAAGGACTAAAAAGGGTAGAAGCTTTTATGGATGTAGTAATTATCCTAAATGTGAATTTGTTTCTTGGGATGAACCAATAACTGAAAAATGTCCAACTTGTAAGGGAACAATGGTTATTAAAAGAACAAAAAGCAAGAATACTATAAAATGTATGGATAAAGACTGTGGTTATACCAGAGTAGAATAAGAACAAAATAAATTAAAGGAGGAAGAGTTATGGAAAGTTTATTAAAAAAAACTAGGAAATTGAATAAAACCATTCAAAGCTACGGTTCAGATCGGGTTAGTTTTTCAGAATTAAGTAAAATATTAAGTGATATATTGGACGCTAATGTATATATTGCCAGTCAAAAAGGTAGAGTTCTTGGTTATGAGCTATCTGCTGGGTTTGATTGTGATATTATACAATCAGAAGTTGTAAATGAAAAAAGATTTCCTAAGCTCTATAATGATCAGTTATTACAAGTTTATGAAACCAGAGAAAATGTTAAAGAAGTAACAGAATGCGTTTTTGACGAAGTTTCAGAATGTAATCACCCTGATAAAATAGCTACAATAGTACCAATTAACAGCGGTGGAGAAAGATTGGGTACCCTAGTTCTGGCTAGATTCGGTAGAGAATTTAACCAAGAAGCGCTTATACTTGCTGAATATAGTGCAACAATAGTTGGTATGGAAATATTAAGATCAGATAATGAGGTAATTGAAGAGGAAGCAAGAAAAAAATCCATAGTACAAATGGCATTAGGTACATTATCATATTCAGAATTAGAAGCAATGGAACATATATTTAATGAATTAGATGGATTAGAAGGTCTACTAGTAGCTAGTAAAATTGCAGATAGAGTGGGTATTACTAGATCAGTTATAGTTAATGCGCTAAGAAAACTAGAGAGTGCAGGAGTAATAGAATCAAGATCATTAGGTATGAAAGGAACTCATATAAAAATCTTAAATGATAAATTAGTATATGAACTAAAAAAAGCTAGAGCTTAGTAAATAAATCATTGCTTTAGAATTATGATTATGTTATACTACTATAGTGATTACACACATTCTCTGATATTGAAGGGTGTCCCTAAATGGGTCTGGATATACATGATGAGAATGGAGGGAAAAAACATGGAGGTGGCAAGTATGTCAGTTATTACAATGAAGGGTTTACTTGAAGCTGGAGTTCATTTTGGACACCAAACAAGAAGATGGAACCCTAAGATGGCTCAGTACATTTTTACTGAGAGAAATGGTATCTACATTATCGACTTACAAAAAACAGTTAAGATGGTAGAGGTAGCTTATGATTTCGTTAGAGATATAGTAGCAGAAGGTGGAGAAGTTTTATTTGTAGGTACTAAAAAGCAAGCTCAAGAAGCAATAGAGAGTGAAGCTAATAGATGTAACATGCATTACATTAACCAAAGATGGTTAGGTGGTATGCTTACAAACTACAAAACTATCAGAAAAAGAATTGATAGACTACATGAATTAACAAAAATGGAAGAAGATGGAATTTTTGATGTTCTACCAAAAAAAGAAGTTATAAAGTTAAATCATGAAGCTGAAAGATTAGAGAAATTCCTTGGTGGAATAAAAAATATGGAAAGAATTCCAGACGTTTTATTTGTAGTAGATCCAAGAAAAGAGAGAATTGCTATAAAAGAAGCTCAAATTCTTGGTATACCAGTTGTAGCTATTGTTGATACAAACTGTGACCCAGATGAAATTGATCTTATTATTCCAGGAAATGACGATGCTATTAGAGCTGTTAAATTATTAACAGAAACAATAGCAAATGCTGTATTGGAAGCAAAACAAGGCGAACAAACAGAATCTAAAGAATAAAATTGGATGGTAAGGGTTCTAAGGGTTTTGTTTCCTTAAACTCTTACCATTTTTAATAATTATAGGAGGGTTAATATGAAAATAAGTGCTTCATTAGTTAAAGAATTAAGAGAAAAAAGTGGTGCAGGAATGTTAGATTGTAAAAATGCTTTAGTTGAAACAAATGGTGATATTGAAAAAGCTGTAGATTATCTAAGAGAAAAAGGACTTGCATCAGCTGCTAAAAAATCCAGTAGAATTGCATCAGAAGGATTAGTAGATGCATATATTCACGGTGGAAGAATAGGTGTTATAGTAGAAGTAAACTCAGAAACAGACTTTGTTTCAAAAACAGATGAATTTAAAGAATTTGTAAAGGATATGGCAATGCAAGTAGCTGCTTCAAATCCTAAGTATGTTAGTAGAGATGAAGTTCCAGAAGAAGAGGTTGCTAGAGAAAAAGAAGTTTTAATTCAACAAGCTCTTAACGAAGGAAAGCCTGAAGCAATTGTTAATAAAATGGTTGAAGGAAGAATTGAAAAATTCTTTGAAGAAATCTGTCTATTAGACCAAAACTTTATTAAAGACCCAAGTATTAAAGTTAAGGATCTATTAGCAGCAAAGATTTCAAAAATTGGCGAGAATCTTAAAATTAGAAGATTCGTTAGATTTGAAGTTGGAGAAGGGTTACAAAAGAGAGAAGAAAACTTTGCAGACGAAGTAGCAAAGCAAATGGGTAACTAATTAATAGGAGAACAACTAGTTGTTCTCCATTTTAATAATTATACTAACTAACTATACATAAAGGAGGCATTATATGGATCCTATTTTTAATAGAATCGTTCTTAAACTAAGTGGTGAATCACTAGCAGGTGCCAAAGGTACTGGTATAGACCTAGAAACAGTAAATAAAATTGCAGAAGAAATCAACAAAATAAGGGATTGTGGAGTTCAGGTTGCTATTGTAGTTGGTGGAGGTAATTTTTGGAGAGGTAGATCCACTGCAGATATGGATCGAACAACATCTGATTACATGGGTATGTTAGGAACAGTTATTAACGCCTTAGCGTTACAAGATGCTTTAGAAAATATTAATGTAGCTACTAGAGTCCAATCTGCCATTGATATGAACAAAATAGCAGAACCTTATATTAGAAGAAGAGCCATAAGACATTTAGAAAAAGGCAGAGTAGTTATTTTTGCTGCTGGGTCAGGAAATCCATATTTTTCTACTGATACTACTGCTGCACTAAGAGCAGCTGAGATAGAAGCTGACGTTATTCTTTTAGGTAAAAAAGGTGTAGATGGTGTATATGATTCTGATCCTAAATTAAATAAAGATGCGAAAAAATTTGACACATTAAAATATATTGATATACTAAATTTAGGATTAGGAATTATGGATTCTACAGCCACATCATTATGTATGGATAATAAAATTCCATTAATAGTATTTGGAATAGACGATCCGGTTAATATGTTAAAAGTAGTATGTGGAGAAAAAATAGGAACTCATGTAAAGGAGGATTAATTATGTTTTCAGATATACACAAAGAAGCCCAAGTGAAAATGGGAAAGACAATAAGTGTTTATAGGGAAGAATTACAAAGTATAAGAGCTGGAAGAGCGAATCCTGCACTTTTAGATCGAATGTCAGTGGAGTATTATGGAGTAATTACACCTTTAAAACAAGTAGCAAGTGTATCCGCTCCAGAACCAAGACTATTGGTTATTCAGCCTTGGGACGCTAAATTGATACCTATTATTGAAAAAGAAATACAAAAATCTGATTTAGGAATAAATCCATCTAATGATGGAAAACTTATACGTTTACAAATTCCTCAATTAACTGAGGAAAGAAGATTAGATTTAATTAAAGTTGTAAAGAAAAATGGTGAAGAAGCTAAAGTAGCAATAAGAAATACAAGAAGAGACGGAATAGATAAGATTAAAAAATTAGAAAAAGCTAATAACTTACCAGAAGATGATAGAAAGTCTGCGGAAGATGAGATGCAAAAAATTACTGATAAATACATTCTTGAAGTAGACGCTGTAACAGCTAGTAAAGAAGAAGAATTATTAGAAATTTAAGCCAAACCCCTTCTTAATAGGAAGGGGTTTTTAATAATGGAGGATACATAATATGAATTATGATAATATAGATGCTTCTGAATTAAAAAATAAAATAGATCTTCTTAATTTACCAAAACATATTGCTATAATAATGGATGGTAATGGGAGATGGGCTAAAAAAAGAATGTTACCTAGAAACTTCGGACATCAAGAAGGTATGGAAAGAGTTATTGATGTGGTTGAGAATTGTTCTAGCTTAGGCATTGAATATTTAACCCTTTATGCATTTTCTACTGAAAATTGGAAAAGACCTTCAGAAGAGATAGCCGGCTTAATGAGTATTTTAGTATTATACATTAGAAGAGAATTGAATAAATTACATAAGAATAACGTAAAGTTGCATATTTTAGGTGATATTAGTAAATTACCTGAAAAACCAAGGCTTGAAGTGGAAAAAGCTTTAGAGAAAACCAAAAATAATACAAAAATGGTTTTAAACATAGCTTTAAATTATGGTGGTAGAGATGAAATAGTATATGGTATAAAAGAATTATTGAAAGATTTTAAATTGGGTAAAATGAATATAGATAATATAAGCACAGAAGAGTTTTCAAATTATTTATATACTGCAGGACAGCCAGATCCAGATCTTTTAATTAGACCAAGTGGAGAATTGCGTATTAGCAATTTTATGCTTTATCAAATAGCTTATTCTGAATTATGGTTTTCCAACGTTTTATGGCCTGATTTTAAGGATAAAAATCTATATGAAGCAATATTAGAATATCAAAAAAGAAATAGAAGGTTTGGAGGTATCTAATGAAAGATTTAAGTATAAGGTTTCTAAGCGGATTAATTGGACTTATTATATTAGTAATAATTATTAATATTGGCGGTATAGTATTAGCCGGCTCTATATTATTGATTTCAATAATTGGAATCAGAGAATTTTATAAAGCACTACATAATATAAGTATTAAACCCATTGAAACCATAGGTTATATAGGTTCCATACTTTTATTTATATCTGCTATATATCCAACTATTACTTTAGATATTGTAATAACATTTATTATATTAATATCTTTGCTAACTATAATCCTTAAGAAAGATATAGATTTAGCTGGAGCAGGTTTAACAGTTTTTGGAATAATTTATATACCTTTTTTATTATTCCATATATATTTTTTAGATGGAACAGATTTTATATGGCTTGTATTCATAATAGCCTTTGGAACTGATACCTTTGCTTATGTTGCAGGAAATTTATTTGGAAAGAATAAATTATGTCCATCTTTAAGTCCCAAAAAAACCATAGAGGGTTCCATTGGTGGAATTTTAGGAAGTATGATTTTAACTTTAATTTATTCTTTATATATGGATTTAGGTTCAATTTGGCAATTGCTACTATTATCAATGGTAGTTTCAGCAATGTGTCAGTTAGGGGACTTATTCGCTTCTAAAGTAAAGAGAATTTCTGGTATCAAAGATTATGGATTTATAATGCCAGGACATGGTGGAGTATTGGATAGATTTGATAGTATAATTGTCTGTGCACCATTAATATATTATTATGTGTATTATTTTATAAACTAGATTAGGTGGTGTTTTTATGCAAACTGCAATAGCAGCTATATTTGTATTTTTATTAGTAATATTATTACACGAACTAGGTCACTTTACAGTGGCTAAAATGGTAGGTATTAGAGTTAACGAATTTGCAATTGGTATGGGTCCCAAAGTTTTGCAAACTACAAAAGGAGATACACAATATACATTAAGATTACTTCCTATAGGTGGATATGTAAAAATGGAAGGTGAAGATGAAAATTCAGATGATCCAAGAGGATTTGGACAAGCCTCACCACTGGCAAGGATTGCAGTTGTGGCAGCTGGAGCTTTTATGAACTTTGTATTAGCTGTTATTGTGTTATCAATAGTCGCATTTAATACAGGTACTCCCACAAATATTATAGATGAAGCTATTTTAGATAGTCCTGCCTATGTAAGTGGTATCCAACAAGGAGATAAGATAGTCTCAATTAATGGAACTGAGACAAATACTTGGAATAAGATATCTGATACAATTAGTAAGGCTGACTCAAAAGAAAATATAGAAATTACTCTCCTTAGAAATGGTGAAAATATAAATATTAGTATTAAACCTAAAGTAGAAGATGGTAGAACTATTATAGGAATAATTCCTGCATATGAGAAATCATTTATAAATGGAATTAAAGGTGGATTCCAAAATACTGGAATGTTTATTAACCTAATGTTTGGATTTGTAGGCTCCATATTTAAGGGTGAAGTTTCAATTAATGATTTATCAGGACCTGTAGGGGTTATAACCGAAGTTGGTAAACAAGCCAAATTTGGTATAAATAATTTACTACTAATATTAGGATTTATAAGCGTAAACTTAGGATTTTTTAACCTATTACCAATACCCGCTTTAGATGGAAGTAGAATAATTTTTTTGTTAGTTGAATTAATAAGAGGAAAACCAATTGATCCTGAAAAAGAAAACTTTATTCATATGATAGGGTTTGTATTACTGATAACATTAATGTTAGTTGTAACTTATAAAGATATAATAAGAATAAATATATTTAAATAGGTGGTTGAAATGATTAGAAGAAAAACTAGGGTTATTAAAGTTGGAGATGTACTTATAGGAGGAGACAATCCTATTACAGTTCAGTCCATGACAAATACAAGAACAAAAGATATAGAAAGTACTGTTAAACAAATATTAGAATTGGAAGAAGCAGGATGTGATATTATACGTTCTGCTATTTCTGATGAAGAAGATGCCAAGGCTATAGAAATTATTAAAAAACAAATCCATATACCTTTAATTGCTGATATACAATATGATTACAAATTAGCACTGGAGTCTATTAAGTATGGAGTAGATGGTCTTAGAATTAATCCAGGAAATATTGGAAGTTTAGATAGAGTAAAAGAAGTAGTCAGTGCCTGTAAAGCTAATAATATATCTATAAGAATTGGAGTAAATTCTGGCTCGATTAAACAAGAGTTTATCGATAAGTATAATGGAGTAAATGCAGAATCTATGGTTTATAGTGCCTTAGAACAAGTGAGATTATTAGAAAGTTTAGATTTTTATGATATAAAGGTTTCTTTAAAAGCAAGTAATGTTCCCTTAACAATTAAAGCTTATGAAATGATGTCAGAAGTTTGTGATTATCCATTACATTTAGGAATTACTGAAGCTGGACCATCCTGGAGAGGTACTATTAAATCTTCAGTAGGAATAGGTAGTTTATTAAATATGGGAATCGGAGATACCATAAGGATTTCACTAACTAGTGATCCTGTTGAAGAGATCAAAGTGGGTAAAGAAATATTAAAATCCTTAGGGCTTCTTAAGGAAGGTATCGAACTGATATCTTGTCCAACTTGTGGTCGAACGAATATTGATTTAATTAAAATAGTTAATGAAGCAGAAAACAGATTAGAAGGTATTAAAAAACATGTAAAAGTTGCAATAATGGGTTGTGCAGTTAATGGTCCTGGAGAAGCTAGAGAAGCAGATATTGGTATAGCTGGTGGTAATGGAGAAGGGCTTATATTTGCTAAAGGAAAAATCATAAAAAAAGTTAAAGAAGAAGATTTACTTGATGAGTTAATCAGTGAAATAGAAAAGTTATAAGTACTATATCCCATAGTGGATAGGGGGGATATTTATATGGAGAAAAAAGCTATTGATTTAAATGGAATAATCAAAGATGAAAAGTATAATTATCTTAAAACTTTTAACATTTTAATCCTTGGAGTAAAAATAATTAAAGAAAAAATGGAATTACATTTACAATTGAAAAGTGAAAAATTATTAGGGGATAAAGAATATAAAGATCTGGTAGATTTACTGACTAGCAATTTCAATGATTTCGATTTGACTATTGAAATTACATGTGATGAAGCCATAGATTATTCAGATATAGATTCATATATAGAAGATTTAAAGAAGATTATACAAGACTCAATACTATCCAGTGGGTCCTGGATAGAAGAGGTTAAATGGATTAAAGAAGAGGAAGTTCTTAGCATCATACCACCTAATCAGATTGCCTATTTTTCCATGGAAAGAAATGGCTTAATGAATCTGCTTAGGAATAAAGTAGAAAAAGATTTAAAATGTAAATTATTATTAGAAGTTTGTAATGAAGAAACTACTTGTCCTAATGCTTTTTTAGAAGAAAAGATATTGGAAGAAATGAAAATATCAAAAGACATAATGATTGATGTTGAGAAGAATAATAATTCAAGACCTAGTAGAAAAACTATGAAAAATTATAGTCTTGGTAAAGCAATCAAAAATGAAACCATGAAAGTTAGTGATATTAATATACAAACAGGTTCTGCTGTTATAAAGGGAGATATCTTTATGATAGAGAGCAGAGAAATTAGAGGTGACAAACTACTTATTACTTTTAATATATCAGATAGAAGTGATTCTATAACTGTAAAAACTTTTTTATCCAAAGAACAAGGTAAAGAGCTATTAGATAATTTATTTGAAGATTCACATGTACTGATTGAAGGAGATATTACATATGATAACTTCTCTAAAGGCATTGTTTGTATGCTTAAATCATTAAATAGACTGATTAAAATAGAAAGAGAAGACAAATCTGATGAAAAAAGAGTCGAGCTTCATTTACATACTAAGATGAGTTCCATGGATGGTACAGCAACCTTAACTAGTTTAGTTAACAGAGCACATAAGTGGGGTCATAAAGCTGTTGCAATAACAGATCATGGTGTTGTTCAAGGATTTCCTGAAGGAATGGAACTGGCAGACCGATTAGGGGTTAAAATGATCTATGGTTTAGAAGGCTATATGATTAATGATAAAAAAAATATAATTACAAATTATGATTCAGATAGAACATATGATGAATATGTTGTATTTGATATAGAAACCACTGGACTTTCCTCTATTAATGACATGATTACAGAAATTGGTGGAGTAAAGATTAGAAATGGTGAAGTAATAGATGTTTTTAGCCAATTAGTTAATCCTGAAAGACCAATATCTGATTTTATTACTAACCTTACTGGAATTACAAATGAAATGGTAAGTGATAAGCCTAAAATCGAAAGTGTAATAGAATCATTTAATGAATTTATCAAAGATAGTGTTTTAGTAGCTCACAATGCATCCTTTGATATGGGTTTTATTAGAGAGAGAATGAGGTTAGTGGATTTAGAATTGGATAATCCTATTTTAGACACTTTAGAATTAGGTAGAATAATTTTTCCAACTCTAAAAAACCATAAATTAGATACTTTAGCTAAACATTTAGATATAGATTTAGAAAATCATCATAGAGCATTAGATGATGCTATGGCTACAAAAGATATACTAATGAAAACATTAAGTATATTGGATGATAAAGGAATAAGAACCTTTGATCAAATTAATAGCCTTAGAACTAATCATGATAATGTAAAAGATGAAACTTTTCATATAGTAATTTTAGTGCAAAATTTAGTTGGACTAAAAAATTTATATAAAATGGTATCTGAATCTCATATGAAATACTTCCATAGAAGACCAAGGTTACCAAAATCTTTCATAGAAGCCAATAGGGAAGGACTATTAATTGGAACCGCCTGTGAGGCAGGAGAGCTTTATAAAGCTATTGTTAAGAGTAGAAGTGATGATGAAATTAGAAACATTATAAAGTTTTATGATTATTTAGAAATACAACCCATAGGTAATAATATGCACTTAGTTAGAAATGGAATAGTAAGAGATGAAGAACATTTGCAATCCTTAAATAAAAAGATATATGACTTAGGTAAAAAATACAATAAGTTGGTTGTTGCTACTGGAGATGTTCATTTTTTAGATCCTGAAGATGAAGTATATAGAAGAATATTAATGACTGGACAAGGTTTTTCTGATGCTGATTTACAGCCACCATTATATTTTAAAAGTACTGACCAAATGCTTGAAGAATTTTCATACCTAGGACCTGAAGTATCAACAGAAGTAGTAATTACAAATACAAATAAGATAAATGATATGGTAGATAATATAAAACCTATTCCAGATGGCACTTTTCCTCCTATTATTGAAGGGTCGGAAGATGAATTAAAGGCAATAACATATACTAAAGCTTATGAAATATATGGAGATGTATTACCTGAAATCGTTAAAAAAAGATTGGAAAGAGAATTAAATTCTATTATAAAAAATGGTTATGCAGTAATGTATATAATAGCCCAAAAGCTAGTTTGGAAATCTAATGAAGATGGATATTTAGTTGGATCAAGAGGTTCTGTTGGTTCATCCTTTGCAGCTACTATGAGTGGAATAACTGAAGTAAATCCATTGGTTCCACATTACGTATGTTCAAGTTGTAAATATAGTGAATTCTTTGAAGACGGAACTATTGCATCAGGATCCGACTTACCAGATAAAAATTGTCCGATTTGTAATACCCCACTAATTAAAGATGGACAAGACATTCCCTTTGAAGTTTTCCTTGGTTTTGAAGGAGACAAAGAACCAGATATAGATTTAAACTTTGCAGGTGAATATCAATCAACAGCACATAGATATACTGAAGAATTATTTGGTGAAGGTTATGTATTTAGAGCAGGGACCATTGGTACAATTGCTGATAAAACTGCCTATGGATTTGTAAAGAAATATTTCGAAGCTAAAGAAATAAATAAAAATCCTGCAGAAATCAATAGACTTGTACAAGGATGTACTGGTACTAAAAGAAGTTCAGGACAACATCCTGGAGGAGTTATGATAGTTCCAAACTATAAACATATATATGACTTCACACCTATACAGTATCCTGCCAATGATAAAAAGTCAGGAGTAATAACAACACACTTCGACTATAATGCAATAAGTGGTAGAATTTTGAAATTAGATATTTTAGGTCATGATGTTCCTACGATTATAAGAATGTTAGAAGATATAACTGGAATAGTAGCTACTACCATACCACTGGATGAAGTTCAAACAATGAAGATATTCACCAGTACAGAGCCTTTAGGCATAACTAAAGCAGATATAAATTGTGAAGTAGGAACTCTTGGTATTCCAGAGTTTGGGACTAAGTTTGTAAGACAGATGTTAGTTGATACAAAACCTAGTACTTTTTCTGAATTAGTTAGAATAAGTGGATTATCACATGGAACAGATGTATGGATAAATAATGCTCAAGAACTTGTAAGAAATGATATAGCTCCACTTTCCAAAGTAATCTCAACTAGAGAGGATATAATGCTTTACCTTATAAATGCAGGTTTAGATAGCCAAAAGGCCTTCTGGATCATGGAAAAGGTACGTAAGGGTAAAGGGTTGACTCCAGAAGACGAAGCCAGTATGAAGGAATTAAGCCTTCCTGACTGGTATATAGATTCTTGTAATAAAATTAAATACATGTTTCCAAAAGCCCATGCAGTTGCCTATGTAATGATGTCTTTTAGAATAGCATATTTTAAAGTGCATCATCCTGAAGCCTTTTATGCAACTTACTTTACTATTAAAGCTGCAGACTTTGACGGACAATTAATTTTAAGTGGTAAAGAGAATATTAAAGAGAAAATATTGGAAATAGAATCTAATGGTAATATGGCCACAGCAAAAGAAAAAAACTTGCAAAATGTTTTAGAAGTTGCATTAGAAATGTACGCAAGAGGTTTTAAATTTGAGAATGTGGATTTATATAGATCTGACAGCGATAGATTTATAATAGGTGAAAACGGCATATTACCACCTCTAAAAGGTTTAGATGGAGTAGGAGAAAATGCTGCTAGAAAAATTGTTGAAGAAAGAGATGTATCAAAGTTCATGAGTATAGAAGATCTTGTTAAAAGAGCTAAAGTAAGTCGTACAGTAATAGAAGCTTTAGCAAATCATGGATGTCTTTGTAGTTTGCCTGAAAGCAATCAAATTAGCCTTTTTAATATTTGATTTTCTATTAATACAATGATATAATGATTGTGACAATAGTAAGGTTTTGGCAAAGAGTGGGGATTCCCACTCTTACTTTTTTATTAAAATGATTTATGGAGGGAACTTTAATGAGTAAAAAAGCAATAGTTAAATCTGTAAAAAACATTTGCGAAAAAATAGCTACAGATTTAAACTATGAATTAGTAGACTTAGAATATGTTAAAGAATCTGGTAATTATTACCTAAGAGTATATGTGGATAAGCCAGGTGGAATTACATTGGATGATTGTCAAACTATGAGTATGGCTGTAAGTGAAAAACTAGATGAAAATGACCCATTTCCTGATGCTTATTATTTAGAAGTTTCCTCACCAGGGCTTGACAGACCACTTAAAACAGATAAGGATTTAAAACGTAATATAGGTAAGGATATAGAACTTAAACTATATAGTGCATTAAATGATAGAAAGAATTACGAAGGTGAATTACTCGATTATAATAATACGGAAATAATAATCCTTAGTAATGAGGATAGGATTCAAATTCCTAGAGAATTAGTTTCAATTATCAAATTAGCTATAAAATTTTAAGGAGGTTACTTAATGAATCATGATTTTATTGATGCCCTACATGAAATAGAAAAAGAAAAGGGCATATCAGCAGATGTTATATTTGAAGCTTTAGAGTCTGCACTTATTTCAAGTTATAAAAAGAACTTTGGTTCGGCACAAAATGTATTAGTGGATATAGATAAAGAAAATGGAAAAGTTTTAGTTTATTCTACTAAAGATGTTGTAGAAGAAGTAGAAGATCCATATTTAGAAATTAGTATAGAAGATGCCAAAAAAATAAGCGAAAAAAACCAGGTCGGGGATTTAATCAAAATTGAAATCACACCTAAAGACTTTGGAAGAATTGCTGCACAAACAGCTAAGCAAGTAGTAATACAAAGAATAAAAGATGCTGAAAGAGACGTTATATATGATGACTTTATAAATAGAGAAAATGAAATCATTACAGGATCTATACAAAGAATTTCTAAAAATAATGTATTTATTGATTTAGGAAAAACAGAAGGCATACTCCCTCCTGTAGAGCAAATTGAAGGAGAGGAATATGAGCAAGGTGATAGATTAAAATTGATTATAACTGAGGTAAAGAAAACCACAAAAGGACCTCAAATAGTTCTTTCTAGATCACATCCAAACCTGGTAAAAAGATTGTTTGAACTTGAAATCCCAGAGATAAGTGATGGAGTGGTAGATGTTTATTCTATAGCAAGAGAAGCAGGAGCTAGAACTAAAATTGCTGTTTATTCTAAAGATCCAGATGTGGATCCCCTAGGTGCATGTGTAGGATTTAAGGGTAGTAGAGTAAGAGCAATTGTAGAAGAACTTCATGGAGAGAAAATTGATATAGTAGTATGGAGTAAGGACATAGCTGAATTTATTGGAAATAGCTTAAGTCCATCTAAAGTAGTAAAAGTTATAGTAAATGAAAAAGAAAAATCAGCAACAGTAGTAGTACCAGATTATCAACTTTCATTGGCTATAGGTAAAGAAGGCCAAAATGCACGATTAGCAGCAAAATTAACAAATTGGAAAATTGATATTAAATCTGAAAGTCAATATAATGAAAATTTAGTATAATTGAGGTGATTATTTGAAACAAAAAAAGATTCCTCTAAGAAAATGTATTTCATGTGGTGAGAATAAAACTAAAAAAGAATTGATTAGAATTGTAAAAACTAAAGATGATGAAGTTTTAGTAGACTTATCAGGCAAAATAAATGGTCGTGGTGCTTATATTTGCCCAACTACTAAGTGTTTTGATTTAGCTCATAAGAATAAGAAAATTTCTAGAGCACTTCAAATTGAAATAGATGATGAACTATATGAAAAGCTGAAAGAAAATTTGGTAGAAGATATATAAATTGAATTCACCTTTAACTAAAATAGGAGGTGTATAATATGACGAAAGTCAGATTATATGAATTAGCAAAGGAATTGAAAATGAGTAGCAAAGAGTTAATTGAAAAAATAGCAGATCTTGATATGGATGTAAGCAGTCATATGAGTACAATATCTGAGGCGGATGCTAAAACAATTGTTGAGTTATTTACAGAAGAAGCAGTTGTAGAAGAACCAGTGGAAGTTGTAGATGAAGAAGAAAAAGTAAATTACAGTATTAAAAAGAAAAAATCTGAAGAAAAAACAGACCAATTAGTATCCAAGACGGAAGGGGATGAGCATATTATAGAGATTGCAGAAAGTATCATAGTGCGAGATTTGGCAGAAAAATTAGAATTAAATCCATCACAAGTAATTACGAAATTAATTGGCATGGGAGTTATGGTAAATCAAAACCAGGCAATTGATTCTGAAATAGCTGCTATGGTAGCAGAAGAATTTGGTGTAGAAGTTGTTGTTTTAGATAGTGATGAAATAGAATCAGAAATCTTAGAATTGGAAGAAGAATTCGAAGAAGATTTGGATTTAGATTTTGAAGACTTGCCAGAAGATTTGAAGCCAAGACCAGCAGTAGTAACAGTAATGGGACATGTTGATCATGGTAAGACATCTCTATTGGATGCAATAAAACAAACAAGTGTAACTGAAAGAGAAGCAGGAGGAATTACCCAACATATTGGTGCTTATACTGTAAATGTAAATGATAAAAAGGTAGTATTCTTAGACACTCCTGGTCATGAGGCATTTACTTCAATGAGAGCTAGAGGAGCGCAAATCACAGATATTGCTATTTTAGTAGTAGCTGCTGATGATGGTGTTATGCCACAAACAATAGAAGCTATTGCACATGCAAAGGCTGCTAAGGTACCAATAATAGTAGCTATAAATAAAATGGATAAACCTGATGCTGATGTTGATAGAATTAAACAAGGTTTACTAGATAATGGTTTAATGCCTGAAGACTGGGGTGGGGATGTTATCACCGTACCTGTTTCAGCAAAAAATAAAGAAGGTATAGATGAATTACTAGAAATGATTTTACTAGTAGCTGAAATGCAAGAATATAAAGCAAATCCAAATAGAAAAGCAGTAGGTACAATAGTTGAAGCTCAGTTAGATAAGGGTAAGGGTCCTTTAGCAACTGTTCTTGTACAAAAAGGAACATTAAACGTTGGTGATATGGTGTTCTCTGGAACAGCTAGCGGTAGAATCAGAGCTATGATTGATGACAAAGGTAAAAGAGTTAAAAAAGCTGGACCTTCAATTCCAGTAGTTATTTTAGGTTTATCAGAAGTTCCTAATGCAGGAGATTTACTTTATGTTGTAAAAGATGAAAAGGCTGCAAGAAATCAAGCTAATAAAAAGCGTGATTGGATGAGAGAACAACAAATAAAACAAACTTCTAAGGTTTCACTGGATGACCTATATGAAAAAATAGCTCTGGGTGAAGTTAAAGATTTAAATATTATAATTAAAGGTGACGTTCGAGGTTCTATTGAAGCTTTGACTCAATCACTAGCAAAATTAGATACTGAGGAAGTTAGAATCAATACTATTCATGGTGGAGTAGGTGGTATAACAGAAACAGACATAATGCTAGCATCAGCATCTAATGCAATTGTAATAGGATTTAATGTAAGACCTAACTTAACTGCACTTGAAATAGCTAAAAATGAAAGTGTTGATATCAGAACATATAGAGTTATATATGAAGCTATAGAAGATATTCAAGCAGCAGTAAAAGGCATGCATGCTCCAAAGATTGTAGAAGAAGTATTAGGTAGAGCTCAGGTTAGAGAAACATTTAGATTACCTAATAATCATACTATAGCTGGTATATATGTAATGAGTGGAAAGATAACAAGAAATGCAAAAGTAAGATTGCTAAGAGATGATGTTGTTATACATGAAGGAAGTATATCATCACTTAAAAGATTCAAAGACGATGCCAGAGAAGTGCAAAATGGCTACGAAGCAGGACTGGGAATTGATGGTTATAATGATCTAAAAGAAGGGGATATGCTTGAAGCGTATATTCTTAAAGAAGTAGAAAGATAAGCGAGGTATAAATTATGAAAAATCAAAGAATAAATAGAATATCTGAAGAAGTAAGAAAAGTAGTATCAGAGGTGCTAGCAAATGGATTAAAAGATCCTAGAGTTCATCCTCTAACATCAGTAACTACTGTAGAAGTAACTAGAGATTTAAGTTTTGCAAAAATTTACATTTCAGTACTTGGAAACGAAAAAGAAAAACAAGACACTATAGAAGGACTTGTAAGTGCAAAAGGATATATTAGAAAAGAAATAGCTGCAAGAGTGGATTTAAGGGTTGTACCTGTTCCTCTGTTTGTATTAGATGAATCCATTGAAAAAGCAATGTACATGACTGATTTAATCAATAAAGTAAGTAAAGAAGACAGTTTGCATAAGGATAATAGTCATGAATAAAGAGTTTGAAAATAAGATGGATAAAGCTATAGGACTAATTAAAGATTCCCATAATATTTATATTGCATCACATATGAATCCTGATGGTGATAGTATAGGGTCCACATTAGCTTTAACCATAGCTTTAAAGAATTTGAAGAAAAATGTAATCCCACTTTCACCAGGTGAAATTCCATCTGATTATAGATTTTTGCCTGGATTAGATTTATATAGAGATTATAGTGAAGAATTTAGTAATGTAGACCTGTTTATCGCATTAGATTCAGCAGATTCAGATAGACTTGGGAATAATATAGAATTACTAAAAAAATCTAATAAGATTATTAATATCGACCACCATATAAGTAATTCAAATTTTGGGCATATTAATTTAGTAGATGAAAATTCTTCATCTACAGGTGAATTAGTATATGAGCTAATTAAAGATTTGGGTACGGAGATAGATGTTGATATTGCTACCTGCTTATATACAGCCATAAGTACTGATACAGGAAGTTTCATCTATGATAATGTAACAGCTGGAACCCACGAAATAGCTGCAGATTTAATAAGAGCCGGTATAAATAAATCAGATATAAATATACAGTTATATGGAAGTAGATCCTTAGAAAAAACACAACTTTTTATCGATGTATTGTCTACATTAAAACTTTATAATGATAATAAGATAGCTACGGTTCATGTAACTCAAAAGATGTTAAAGGAAACTGGAACTATTTTGGATGATACTGAAGGAATTATTTCCTTTGTGAGAGAGATAGAACCAGTGGAAGTTGCATGTATTTTAAAAGAATCTGAAGAAAAAAAGACTAAAATTAGTATGAGAAGTAAAAAGTATATAGATGTTTCAGAGATTGCTAGTAACTTCAACGGTGGTGGACATATAAGAGCTGCAGGGGGTACTATATACGAAGATATAGAAGCAGCAGAAGCTATTGTTGTGGAAAAAATTAAGGAATATTTTAGGTGATTAAATGGATGGTGTAATTAATTTTTTAAAACCAAGTGGAATGACATCCCATGATGCAGTGTATTTCTTTAGAAAACTTTTAAATATTAAAAGGATTGGCCATACTGGAACACTAGATCCAAATGCAACTGGTGTATTACCAATTTGTATAGGAAAAGCCACCAGAGTCTCAGAATATTTATTAGATGTTAACAAGGAATATATTGGAGAGCTGACATTAGGTTCAGAAACAGATACTTTAGATGGTGATGGTAAAGTTCTGAATACATCTGACTTGTCTGTAAGCCAGGAAGAAATCCAAAATGTATTCGCTAATTATAGAGGTGAAATATCTCAAATTCCACCTATGTATTCTGCAATACGTATAAATGGTAAAAGGCTTTATGAACTTGCAAGACAAGGAATAGAAGTGGAGAGAAAGTCTAGAGATGTAAATATTTATGATTTAAATATTATGAGTATTGTAGACAACAAAAAGATATTTTTCTACACAAAATGCTCTAAAGGAACATATATAAGAACATTATGCCAAGATATTGGTAATGACCTAGGAACCTACGGATATATGAGTTATTTAATCAGAGTAGGAGTAGGGAATTTTAAATTGGAAAATTCTTATGGCATGGAATATCTTAAAAGTCTTAGTAAAAATGAAGTATTTAATTTATTAACTCCAATGGATGGAGCAATTTCTCATTTAGGAGAATTAAAAGTGCCAGATAATTTATATGATAAACTTATAAATGGAGTTAAGCTTAGTATGGGTAAAAGTACTAATAAACTGAGAGATACTCCACTAAGAATATATTGTATGGATAAATTCATAGGAATTGGTAAAATAATATTAAAAGATGAAGAACTATTATTAAAAATGGACAAAGTACTAATTTAGGGTGATGAGATGGAAATAATAGATATTAGTAAT
>CAJDWC010000009.1_pt1 | contig 28240 bp, 25 predicted proteins | sample 7391511 | NCBI WGS metagenome assembly CAJDWC01 (sample SAMEA7055719, study PRJEB34461) | soil metagenome | biome: terrestrial ecosystem; feature: Peninsula; material: soil | place: Antarctica | collected 2016 | reverse complement strand
ATTTATTATAATATTATAAGAGGTGAAATATGAAAATAATATCGGTAATAGGAATAACATTATCTGGAAAAACTACAACTATTGAAAATATAATTAAAGAACTTAAAAGGAGAAATTTCAGCATAGGTTCTGTTAAGGAAATACATTTTGAGAGCTTTACCATGGAAATAGAAGGTTCTAATACGGATAGGCATAAAAAAGCAGGAGCCGACCTAGTAACTGCTAGAGGTATGTATGAAACTGATATATTATTTCCAGAAAAATTAGATATAAATAAAATATTAAGTTTTTATGATCAGGATTATGTAATATTAGAAGGAGTAAGTGACTCTATAGCACCAAAAATAATAGCTGCTCATGATATAGATGGGATTGAAGATAGACTAGATGAAAAAGTTTTTGCTATATCAGGTAGAATATCAGGAACTCTATCAGAATATAAGGGACTGCCAGTTATAAATTCACTTACAGCTATTGAAGAACTTGTGGATTTGATCGAAGAAAAAGCTATTGTATATACACAAGGCGACAAAATATAAAAAGAGATCTGGATGAAGTCATTGAACTCAAAGGCGCATTGGAGTATACTAAAAAGATAGAAAACTTTGGCAATGTGAAGGGCTGTGTAAAATTATGCAAACTACTGGTATAGATATAGTAGATAATAATAGAATAAAGAAATTATTAGAAAATTCTAGAGAGAGTTTTTATAATAGAGTTTTTACTGAAAATGAACTACAATATATTGAGTCGAAAAATCATAATTATAAAACAGTTGCAGGCCTTTTTTCTGCTAAAGAAAGTATAAGTAAGGCTATTGGGACTGGAATAGGCAAGATATCCTTTAAAGATGTGGAAATACTACATGATGAAAATGGGAAACCAGAAGTGATGTATAATAGATCTAATCAATATTTAAAGGGCATTGAGAATATACAAATATCTATATCACATGAACTGAATTATGCCATTTCAATAGCCATAGTAAATTGGGAATATAAAGTTAATATAGAAGTTCCTTCTGAAATAAAAGGTTTATTGAATAAAAGAAATAAAGACAGCCATAAAGGATCTTATGGTAAGGTAGGAATAATTGCAGGTAGTATTGGCATGACAGGAGCAAATTATCTAGCATCTACAGCAGCTTTAAGGAGTGGTTCAGGATTAGTTTACTCATTAATCCCTAATGAGTTAGTCCCTATATTATCTACCAAATTTATAGAAGTTATAATTAAAGAAATAAAGGATTATGATAATATACTGGAGCTTACTAAGGATATGGATGGATTAACAATAGGACCTGGACTAGGTATAGAAGAGAAAAAAACTAAAATGGTTAAAGAATTGCTTTTGAATTATAATAAACCTATTGTTCTAGATGCTGATGGGATAAATTGTATAGCAGATGATCCAGAAATACTTAAGAGAAGACAAGGCACTACAATAATAACACCACATCCAGGAGAATTAGCCAAATTGCTAAGTAAAAGTATCGATGAAATTCAAGAAAATAGAATATATTATGCTAAATATACTTCTAATAAATATAATATTATTACCATTCTTAAAGGACATAATACTGTAATAACCGATGGGAAAGATCTTCATATTAACCAAACTGGAAACCCAGGAATGTCTACTGCAGGCAGTGGAGATGTATTGACAGGAATAATCATAAGTTTGATTTGTCAAGGCATAAGTGGTATAAATAGTGGAATACTTGGAGCATATATTCACGGATTAGCTGGGGATATGGCTAGTGAATACTATGGAGAATATGGATTAATTGCCAGTGATATACTGGAATATATTCCTAAGGCTATGAAAAAGATTATATAAACATGAATAATAAACTAACCGAAGGAGAACCTTTATGAATGATAAATTAGAAAAGAAACCTGTATCATTAGAAATAAATTTAGATAATATAACTCATAACTTTTTGGAGCTGAGGAAGTATTTGGATAAAAAGACTAAAATAATGGCAATAGTTAAAGCAAATGCATATGGACATGGAGCAGTAGAGTGTGGAAAGGTCTTTGTAGAAAATGGGGCCGATTATTTAGCTGTGTCTACCTTGTCTGAAGGAATAGAATTAAGAAAAGCAAATATAAAGACTAAAATTTTGCTTTTGAATTATACTCCTATGAGTAATTCCCATAAGTTGTTAGAAAATAATTTAATCCCATCTATTTATAATTATGCTGATGCTGAAGCTCTTTCTCATTTAGCTTTAAAGATGAATATGATGTTGGAAATTCATATAAATATAGATACAGGAATGACGAGACTAGGTTTTTTACCTAACGAAGAATCATGTGATCAAATAGAAAGAATTAGTAAATTACCTAATATTCATATTGATGGAATTTATTCTCATTTTGTTAAAGCAGAAGAAAAAGATAAATCTTACAGCACAGAACAATATGAAAAATTTGTTAGGATAATTAATTGCCTAGAAAATAGGGGTATAAATTTAGGAGTAAAACATTTATCAAGCTCTGCTGCTATAATAGATTTACCAGAATATAATTTAGACATGGTAAGACCAGGAATTATACTTTATGGTCATTATCCCAGTGATGATGTAAGTAAGAATAAATTAGATTTAAAATCTACAATGACTTTTAAAGCTACAATTTCAAATGTTAAGAGAGTTCCAACTGGAACGGGAATTAGCTATAATCATATTTTCGTAACAAGCAGAGAGTCAATAATTGGAACCTTACCACTAGGATATGCAGATGGATTTTCCAGAAGGTTTATAGGCTGTGGAAAAGTATTTCTAAAAGATCAATGTGTACCTGTTGTTGGGAAAATATGTATGGATCAAATGATGATTGATATTACAGAGATTCCAGATGCTAGTATAGGTAATGAAGTCATATTATTTGGTTACGAGAACAAAAACTACCCTACTGTAGAAGATTTAGCTTCCATTCTTGGGACTATTAATTATGAGGTGTTTTGTTCAATAGGAAGAAGAATTCCAAGAATTTATACAAAAGATGGTAAAATTATAAAGATTGTAGATTATTTAACTGACTAATAGGTTTATATCCTGATATTAGTTGACATCAATCCTAGTTAGAAGCTATAATTGAATAGAATCATATTTTCTTAAATTATGAATTTATACATAAAATCGGGGGTGGGACTTCATGATAGAGGCAGAAGCATTATTACCAATGATTTATGTTACAGAAAGCAATTATAATCTAGAAGTTATGAAATTCTACTTTAAGGAAAAATGGACAAAGGATATCTATGAAAATTGCAGGAAAGGATATTCTGAAATGAGGGAAATAAATTTAAATCTTGCTGAAGTTGGTATAGAACACTATATGAAAGATTTAAAACTTTATGAGGCAAGATTAATAGGACGTGAGTTATTATGATGGTAAGAAGAGGAGATGTGTTTTATGCTGATTTGAGTCCTGTAATTGGCTCCGAACAAGGTGGAGTAAGGCCAGTCTTAGTAGTTCAAAATGACATAGGCAATAAATACAGCCCTACTATAATAATAGCTGCTATTACTTCCCAAATCAATAAAGCAAAACTTCCAACACATGTGGAGATTACAGCTCCAGAATACGGACTACCAAAGGATTCAGTAGTTCTCTTAGAACAGATTAGAACAATAGACAAGAAAAGGCTAAGAGAAAAAATAGGTAGATTCAACGACAACATGATGAGGTCAGTGGACGATGCACTAAAGATAAGCGTCGGGATAACTGCCTTATAGTAAAAAATTCAACATACATATTAAAAATAAGCATTATTAATACAATAATGCTTATTTTTTATTGGTTTTATAGTATAATGGGAAAAGACAGTGAAGTAGAAGGAGGAAAAATAGATGAATAACAAAATAAAAAGGTCATTAGTAGGTTTAAGCGCAGTAGTTCTTTTATGGGGTTCCACAGTTGCATTTTCTGAACCAGGATCTGATACAGATCCATTAGTAACACTATCCTATGTAAATAAAGCAATAGATGGAATTAAATTATATATTGATGAAAAGATATCCAATATATCCATAGATACAGAGACTCCTAGTGGTTCTAGTGCTTTAGTTATAGTAAATGTTAAAAAGGGTGAGTTATTAATTGGCAAGGCAGGAACGGAATTAATACTTCGAGGTGGAAAAGCTAAAGTAGTAGGTGGGCCTTTAGGCGGCTTGTCAGACGTAACAAAAGGTGATGAATTAAATCATGACGAATCTGTTAGTCATAACCATTTATTAATAATTCCAAGAAGTGATGATCGAGGAATATATGCTACTGAAGATGCAATATTCATGGTTAAAGGAGAATATGAAGTAAAATAATATATTGAACTATGTTTTAAAGGAGGTAATTCAGTATGAAAGTACTTCATCTTATAAGTGGAGGAGATACAGGAGGAGCAAAAACTCATATTATCTCACTACTTAAGGGTCTTAATAAAATAATAGATGCAAATGTTATATGCTTTCTAGAAGATACATTTTATGAAGATGCGCATGCTGCTGGCATTAGTATAAAAGTATTTAAGCAAAAGTCACGTTCTGATATGAGTGTGGTTAAAAGACTGGTTGAAGAAATAGAAAAAGAAAATTATGATATTATTCATTGCCATGGTGCAAGGGCTAATTTTATTGCTATGTTCTTAAAACGAAAAGTTAAACTACCTTTAATCACAACAATTCATAGTGATTATAAACTAGATTTTAAAGATAATATATACAAAAAGTTTGTATTCACAACACTAAATACCATAGCCCTTAAAATATTCGATTATTATATTGCTATATCAGACACTTTTAAGGCTATGCTTGTGGAAAGAGGATTTAAAAAGGATGAAATTTTTGTAGCTTATAATGGAATTGATTTGGATGTGCCACCTGAGTATGAAAGCAAAGAAGAATTCTTAAAAAAATATAATATTGATTATGAAGATAAAATGATTGTTGGAATAGTAGCCAGATTAGATTTAGTAAAAGATCATGAAACTTTTATTAAAGCTGCAAACATTGTTTTAAAAACTAATAAAGATATTGTGTTTTTAATTGCTGGAGATGGAAATGATGAAAAGAGGTTAAAAGACATAGTAAAGAACCTTAAAATAGAAGATAATTTACATTTTTTAGGATTTGTTAAAAAACCTTATTCTTTCTTTAATGCCATAGATGTAAATGTACTGACTTCTGTTAGTGAAAGCTTTCCTTACGTAATATTAGAGGGAGCTAGGATGAGAAAAACTGTTATATCTACAAATGTAGGAGGAGTATCCATGCTTATTAAAGATGACTACAATGGATATCTAATTCCTGTGGGAGATGAAAATGCCCTAGCAGAAAAGATAAATATTTTATATAGTAATATAGGAAAAACTAAAGCTATGGGAGAAAATTTATATAATGATGTTGCTGAGAATTTCTCATCAGATTCTATGGCAGAAGAACATGTAAAAATTTACAAAGAAATTACAGATAAGTGGAGGAAAGAATAATGAAAATTGTTAATGAAAAGGGAAAGTTATTTGGACTTATTAATATTATAGATTTAGCAGTAGTATTAATATTAGCACTAATAATAGTAGGTGGAGCTAGCCGTTTAAAAACTAAGCCTATAATTGCGAATAATGATTCAAATGCAGTTATAACTTTTGAAGTCTCAGATATTAGAATGGCAACTGTAGAAAACATAGTAATAGGAGATCCTATTTATCATTATGATAAAGGCGGCTTTATAGGAAATATTACAGATATTAAAGTTGAACCATATAAAGAACCGGTAGAATCAGATGGTAAATGGATTAATGCAGAAATTCCAGAAAAATATGTTGCAACCTTTACTGTAGATGCAGAAGTTAGAGATAGTCCTGAATTTATAGTAGTTGGTGGAGAACAGACTAGAATAGGTGTTCAGTTTAGAGTTAAAAATAAGAAAATAGCTTTTTTCGGTACAGTTATGAAAATGGAAGTACAGTAAATCTAGGAGTGGTTTTATGTATAATAGCCTAGTTGTTAGGTTTTTAGTTAAAATATGGAATTCATTTGTGTCTGCTTATGATACTAGTCTTATTAAAAAAATAGCCCATTCTATTAAAGGAGCTATAAATTACTTATTTTTTGGTTCGGTGACCAAAGATTTATTTACCAGCGAAAAAAGCATTATAGAAATGAGCACATTTTATAAAGTATATGTCAAAGTTACAGACACTATTAGCAAATGGTTGAAGGGAATCAACAAGTATATTAAGAGGATTGGAAATAATAGTATTATTTATAAATCTGTAAATAGGCTTTTTAAAGACAATGCAGGGGTTATGAATACATTATTTGTTTTTATCTTATTTTTCGGAATAGGTATTCTGGGGAATAATGTATTAAGAGGGTTATGGTCTGGTAGATCTTATATAGTAGCCTTTGGACTTATTTTAATATCATTAATTGGAATTATATTAAAAGATAGATATAGTGCAATATTAAAAAGTTCTTTTGTATACAAATTTATATTAAGTTTTTTTACTATTGATGAGGGGGGTATTAATTGGTGGTAAGTCAATTAAAACGAAAAGAATTATTTATACCCCTAATAGCAGGGTTGTTATTTTCAGTGTTATACTATTATTTGCCAATTAAATACCTAGTTGCAGCAATATTAGGTGTAATTGGAATAGCTTTAATATTATATGATGTAAAATTAGGATTAATGGCTGCAGTGTTTTTACTACCATTTCTTCCAGATGAATTAATATTATTATTTATGTTTTTTTTAATTGCAGTATATATGTATAAACAAAGCTTTGGAGAATATATACCACTAACTAAAGCTACAATAGATATGCCAATTGTATTGTTTTTCATAATAATAACTATAGCTACAATAACTTCAATTAACTTTATAGGAAGCTTTAGAGACCTGGCCATTCATATGGGCGGACTTTGTTTTGCATTTGTAATGATGAATACTGTGAAAACTAAAGAGGATTTTAATAAAATATATACTTTACTTGTATTTTCCGCTGCAATAGTCGCTCTTTATGGACTATATCAATATGTGGTAGGGGTAGAGATTGAAGCAGCATGGTTAGATGTGGAGAATAATCCTGGTATTAGAACCAGAGTATACTCAGTGTTTTATAACCCAAATATATTAGCGGAATACTTAATATTTACCATACCATTATCTGTTTCATTATTATGGTATAGCAAGAAATTACACAAGAAAATTATATTTCTAGGTACTACAGCTGTAACCACTTTAGCATTGGTATTAACATTATCACGAGGGGGATGGCTTGGATTTGCATTTTCAGCTTTAATATTTATTTTATTAGTTGAAAAAAGATTCTTACTCTCTATAATACCTATTACAATTGGGGGAGTATTATTTTTGCCTGATGTCATACTTAATAGAATATTGAGTATAGGAAATTTAAGAGACTCGTCAAATGCCTATAGAATAACCATGTGGGGTATAACCACTGAAATCATACAGGATAATTGGATTGCTGGAGTTGGGTTTGGACATTTACCTTTCAAACAAACATTTGAAACCTATATAAGAACAATGCCTATATTTCACTCACATAACACCTATTTGCAAACCGCTGCAGAACTTGGGATTCCTGGATTAATAGCTTTCTTATTCTTCCTTTTCGTATTATTTAAATATGGAATAATTAAACTTATAAAGAATAATGATAAATATATCAGAATTATGGGAGCGGGAGTAATATCTGCATTGGGTGGAGTATTGCTACATGGATTTGTAGAAAATGTGCTTTATTTACCAAAGATAATATTAACCTTTTGGATTTTAGTATCCTTTATATTAACTTTAGTAAGAATAGATGACCAAGAAAAGAGCTTGTCTTAAAAAGGAGAATTTATATGACTCTGAAAAAATCAGTTCTTTTGTCAGGATACTATGGCTTTGATAATAGTGGAGACGATGCTATTTTGAAAGCCATTATAAAAGACATTAGAGAAGAAAATCCAAAATTAAATATAGTAGTACTATCAAATAATCCTAAAAAGACTGAGGATATGTATTCAGTTAAAGCTATAAATAGGTTTAAGTTTAGTGAGCTTATAAAAGGTATAAGAAATACTTCCCTACTTATCAGTGGTGGAGGTAGCTTGCTACAAGATGTTACTAGTACAAGGTCATTGTTATATTACTTGGCAGTAATGACTTTAGCAAAGATATTTAGGAAACCTGTAATGGTTTATGCTAATGGTATAGGACCTATAAATAAAAAGTGCAATAGAATTTTAACTAAGTGGATATTAAATAGCGTAAATTTAATCACACTGAGGGATGAAGATTCTAAAACTTATTTAAATAAGATGAATATAAAGAATAAAAATATAGTAGTAACAGCAGACCCAGTATTTACCTTAGATGTTGCAGATAAAAGTGTAATAGATAATATTTTTCTTAAGGAAGGAATACCTAGAGATAAAAAATTCATTGGTATATCAATTAGACCTTGGAAAAAGGCAGATAATTTAGTGGAGGTAATATCTAAAGTAATAGATTATATTACAGAAAAATATAAGGTAAATATTATTTTAATACCCATGCATTATCCAGAGGATTTAGATATTAGTAATAAAGTTTTAGATAATGTAGATAAGTCTAGTTGTTTTGTAATTAAAGATCAATATGCTGTTGAAGAAATTATGGGAATAACAAAAGAATTGGATATGATTGTGGCAATGAGATTGCATTCTTTAATTTATGCAGCTACTCAAGAAATCCCTATGGTTGGACTAGTATATGATCCTAAGGTAGAAGGAATATTATATAGCTTAGAGATGGATCACATGAGTAATGTTGAAAGCCTAGATTATAATCATTTAATAAAGAATATAGATTATGTTTGGAATAATAAAGCTGAGTTAAAAGGCATATTAAAACGTGGAGATGAAGAGTTAAAAGCTAGAGCTTTATCTAATGTAACAATGGCAATGGAATTGTTGAAGGTAGGTGATTAAATGGATAGTATAAAAATATTTGGAGTTAGAATACATAATACTACCCTAGCAGATGTGGCTAATTTATTAAAAGACTATCTAAAGGCTGATAAACTGTCTGTTATTTACACTCCCAATACAGAAATAGTTATGGCTGCTAAAGAAGATAGTGATTTAAGAGATTTATTAAATCGAGCTGATCTTATAATCCCTGATGGAATAGGTCTAATATACGGATCTAAAATTAAGAAAAAACCATTAAAAGAACGAGTTACAGGATTTGATACATCTATGAAATTATTAGATATAGCAAATGAAAATTCTTACAGTATTTTTTTGTTAGGTGGAAAAGAAGGTGTATCTGAAACTGCAGCAAGGAACATTAAAAAAGATTATCCAAATATTAAAATAGCTGGATATCAGAATGGATATTTTAAAGGCAGTCATTTAGGGTTAGTAGACAGTGAAGAAGAGATGAAAATACTCTACACTATAAATGAAGCTAATCCAGATATTATATTTGTAGGACTTGGTTTTCCAATGCAAGAAAAGTGGATAGATGCAAATAAAGATAAATTAAACTCACGAGTGATTATTGGAAATGGTGGAGTAATGGATATACTAGCTGGTAATGCGAAAAGAGCTCCTGAATTTTATCAAAAGTTTGGATTAGAATGGTTTTATAGATTAATGCAAAATCCAACTAGAATTAAAAGACAAATGGCTTTACCTAAATTTATGCTAATGGTGCTCTTCGGTAAAGATGTTATAGAATAAGATTTTATAGTTTAATCAGGTGTACCTTTTTTGGTTCACCTGATTATTTATTAAAAAAGCTTATGACTTGATTATTTAACCATATTATTGTTATAATATGATAGATATAGATAGGAATTAAGAATCAAATATATATACCTTAGGGTAAGGAGGAAAAAAATGAATATAGATCAATTAAGTATTAGTACACTTAGAGTATTATCAGCAGAAGCGGTTGAAAAGGCTAATTCTGGTCACCCAGGTTTACCTTTAGGCTCAGCTCCTATGGCATACACTCTATGGTCAAAAGTAATGAAGCATAATCCAAAGGATTCCAAATGGGTTAACAGGGATAGATTTATCTTATCTGCAGGTCATGGTTCAGCATTGTTATACTCATTGATTCACTTATTTGGATATGGACTTCCTATGGAAGAATTAGAAAACTTTAGACAATTAGATAGCTTAACCCCAGGACATCCAGAGTATGGTCATACTGTAGGAGTAGAAGCTACAACAGGTCCATTAGGGCAAGGGATATCAAATGGAGTAGGAATGGCTATGGCAGAAGCTCACTTAGCAGCTACTTTCAATAAAGAAGGTCACAATGTAATCGATCATTATACTTATTTATTGTCTGGAGACGGAGATTTAATGGAAGGTATAAATTATGAAGCGGTTTCATTGGCTGGTACATTAGGTTTAGGAAAATTAATACTTCTTTATGATGACAACTCAATTACAATTGAAGGGTCTACGGATTTAGCATTTACTGAAGACGTATCAAAACGTTTTGAAGCCATGGGTTGGGAAACTCTTCATGTGGTAGATGGTAATAATATCATTGATATAGAAGAGAAGATAAATCAAGCAAAGAAAAATCTCACTCAACCAACAATGATTAAGATAACTACTGAGATTGGTTATGGTAGTCCTGCTGTGCAAGGTAAGGCCAGTGCACACGGAGCGCCTTTAGGATCAGATAATATGGTAGAATTTAAAGAAACTATATTATGGAGTGAAAAAGGAGAATTTATAGTTCCTGTTCCAGTAAAAGAACATATGGAAACTATAATTGAAAAGGGAAATGCAGAGCAAGAAAATTGGAATAAAAAATTTGAAGAATATAAAAAAGAATATCCTGAATTAGCCCTTGAATTAGAATCATGGTTAGAATTAGAATTACCAATAGAATATTTAGAATCAGAAGAATTTTGGTCATTTGATAAGGATTATGCAACTAGAGAATCCTCTGGTATATTGATAAACAGAATAGCAGAAAAAGTTCCAAATATGTTTGGTGGCTCAGCAGATTTAGCACCATCCACAAAAACATATATGAATAATAGAGAGTCATTTTCAAAAGAAAATTATAGTGGTTCTAATATACACTTTGGTGTTAGAGAACATGCTATGGCTGGTATTGTAAATGGATTAGCACTTCACGGTGGAGTTCGACCTTACGGGGCTACATTCTTTATATTTAGTGATTATATGAAGCCTTCCATGAGATTATCAGGTTTAATGAATTTACCAGTAACTTATGTATTGACTCACGATAGTATAGGAGTAGGAGAAGATGGACCTACACATCAACCAATAGAACAATTAGCAATGTTAAGATCAATGCCAAACTTTACTACTTTCAGACCAGCTGATGCTAGAGAGACTGCAGCAGGTTGGTACACAGCACTTACAAGTAAAACTAGCCCAACAGGATTAGTTTTAACTAGACAAAAGCTACCTAACTTAGAAGGAACAGGTAGGGGTGCATTAAAAGGTGGATATATAGTTAAGAAAGAAACTAAAGAATTAGAAATAATCTTAATGGCATCAGGATCTGAAGTCCAACTAGTATATGAAGCTGCCAGTATAATTGAAGAGAAAGAAAATGTTGGAGTAAGAGTTGTAAGTATGCCTTCATGGGAATTATTTGAAAAACAATCAGAAGAATATAAATTAGAAGTATTCCCAAAATCTATTAGAAAAAGATTATCAACTGAAGCTGGAAGCTCACTGGGATGGTATAAATATGTAGGATTAGATGGTAAAGTTATTTCAATAGATAGTTTTGGAGCATCAGCACCAGCAAACTTACTATTTGAAAAGTTTCATTTTACAGTAGAACATGTTTTAGAAGAAGCATTAAAATTATAAATTAAAAAATGCAGTCCCAACTCAATGGGACTGCATTTTAAATTCTTTTTTTATTCACTGGCAAAGTTATCAAAATAGCCTTGAATCAGTACTACAGGAGTGCCTTTATCTCCACTACCACTGACTAAATCACAGAGGCTGCCTAATAGGTCAGTTATCCTTCTTGGTGTTGTGCCTAAGCTTTCAGAAGTGCCTAGAAGGTCTATTTCTTTGCTGTATATCTTTTGTTTTACAGCTTTCAATACTTCTTCACCACTTAATTCATCCAATTCAGTATCCACAATATATTTTAGTTTGAGTTCATTTGGAGTTCCAGATAATCCGGAAGTAAAACCAGGACTTACTACTGGATCAGCTAGTTCCCAAATCTTTCCTACAGGGTCTTTAAACGCTCCATCTCCATAGACCATAACTTCGATTTGTTTTCCTGTTTTTTGCAATAATATTGTTTGAATTTCTTCAACATATTTTTGAGAATCCCTAGGGAATAATTTAACTTCATGGTCTGATGCTAAATTTGAGCCCAATAGCCCATATTCAGGGTTATATCCACTACCATTAATTGAAGAAGTTAATATATCATCTATTCCTAACAATATATTTGCTCCAGCATCTTTTAGAATTCTTTTAGTTCTTTCCCTATCATGAACATTTGCTACTAAAACATCCTTAGTATAATTTAATATGGTTCTAGGATCATTTGACAAATATATATGTATATTGCCATGACCTGTATTTTTATACATATCCACATAATCTATTCCTGTAAAAGGATGTAATACTTTATCCCCAAATAGTTTTCTATAATCAGCTTCAGTTAAGACATCAGAATGGGGATTTATATTTAAACTATCCATTTTATCTAAATCCATTAATTGATTTCCAACTTCATCTGAAGGGTAACTAAGCAAAAGATGAATAGTTTTTTTAGTGTCTGCAATTCCTTTTAAAAGGATTGAAAATCTATTTCTGCTTAATATTGGATAAACAATTCCAATTTCATCATTGTACTTAGTTTCAATATCTTGTTTTATATGATCCGAAGTAGCATAATTTCCTTGAGCTCTAGCCACTAGTGATTCAGTAATTCCTATAACATCCTTATCTCTAAACTGGATATTTTCATTATTAGCAGCTTCTATAACAGAATCAACAACTATATTGACTAAGTCATCACCTTCTTTAACAATAGGGGTTCTTATACCTCTTGCTGTAGTTCCAATAGTTCTACTCATATTCATTTTCCTCCTAGGTACTAATTAATTTAATTTACATTATAGCATAATTTAGTTTACTTTCTTACTTACATTTTATAATCTCTTTTTCTGTAATTATATAATTAACTGGTATATCATAATGATCACGTGGTATTTTTTCGATTATCTGCATATCAAAAGCCAAACTTATTTTTGTTACATGATCTAGGTCAGCCAAAAATCTATCGTAATAGCCACCGCCGTAACCTATTCTATATCCTTCTCTATCAAAAGCTACACCAGGTACTATTATTAAGTCTACTTCACTAGGATCTACATATCTTATAAATTCTTCCTTAGGTGTTAATATATCATAAAATCCAATTTCTAATTCATCAAAATTCAATACTTCTGATAATTTTAATCCTTTAGTCTTAGGTATTGTTATTGGAACTACAATTCTTTTACCATTAGCAATACTAGTTTTAATAAAATTATGGGTATCTACTTCTGCTCCAAAACTTATAAATGTCATAATAGTTTTAGCCGATTTGTAATATTCAGTATTATAAAGTGTATTTATAATTGAATCACTATAGGAATTTAAAGTATTTTTATCAATTTCTTCCTTATTACCTAATATTTCCTCTCTTATTGTCTTTTTTTCCAATTAAATCACCTCTAACTGTTTATTTATCTTCCAATCTATATTATAATATACAATGAGAAGAATGTAAAAATAAAACTCTTAAGAATCTTAATTAAAAAAATGAGATAACAGAAAGGGGAAAGATTGATAAAATTTGTTGAAGTAAGTAAAGAATATAAAAATGGGGTTAATGCCCTTTCAAATATAAATTTACATATAGGCAAAGGAGAGTTTGTTTACTTGATAGGTTCCAGTGGAGCAGGAAAATCAACTCTAATAAAACTCTTATTAAAAGAAGTAGAACCATCAAGTGGAAGAATATTTTTAAAAAATAGTGAAATTACAAAAGTAAAAAATAGGCGAATTCCTAATATTAGAAGAGATATAGGAGTGGTTTTTCAAGATTTCAGGCTGTTGCCTAATAAAACTGTATATGAAAATGTATCTTTTGCTATGGAAATATTAGGAACACACCCCAAGGATATTAGAAGAAGGGTGCCAATGATATTAAGTATGGTAGACTTAAGCAGAAAAGCATCATCCTATCCAGAGCAGCTATCTGGTGGAGAACAACAAAGAGTTTCAATCGCCAGAGCTATAGTAAATAACCCACCTGTATTAATAGCTGATGAACCTACAGGAAATTTAGACCCTGAGACATCTTTGGAAATTATGCAAGCTCTTATGGATATCAATGCTAGAGGCACTACAATAATTATGGCGACTCATGCAAGAGAAATAGTTAATAGTATGAGAAAGCGAGTGCTGGCATTGGATAACGGTAAACTTATAAGGGATGAAGAGAGAGGTGGTTATGGCAATGAAGTTCCGCGTAATTAAGAACATGATAAAACAGGGATTTCAAGGTATGTGGCGTAATCGTTCTATGGGATTAGCCTCAGTTACCTCCATTACTTCAGTACTGATGATATTAGGTTTCGTGCTAATATTGGTTTTAAGTATTAACAACTTAGTAATGGATACTAAAGATAAATTTGATGAAATACAAATATATATAGAAGACAATGTAGAAGATACAAAACTAACAGAAATAGAAAATAAGATCAGAAACAATATAGGAGTATTATCTGTTATGTATGAATCCAAGGAACAAGCCTTAGAGAATTGGAAAAAGGACTGGGATGATAATGCCTACCTTTTAGATGGAATTGAAACAAATCCACTACCTAATTCATATATAATTCAACTTAAAGATTTAGATTATGCAGATAGTGTAGTAGATGCAATAAAAGGTATGGATGGAATAGAGAAAATACAGTATAATAAAGAAATAACAGAAAATTTAATATTAGTTTCCAATTACATCCGACTTGGTGGTATAATAATAACAGGAGTGTTGATATTTGTAAGTGTTTTTATAATATCTAACACAATAAAAATAACTGTGGCATCTAGAAAAAGAGAAATTAATATAATGAAATATGTAGGAGCTACAAATGGATATATAAGAGGCCCTTTTATTATAGAAGGGGTATTATTTGGATTATTAGCAGCATTAATATCCATTGTAATAGTTTATTATGGATATGGTTATTTCTTTGATTCAGTAAAAGAAACTCTGTTTTCCATGTTTACAGTGGTATTAGCACCACCAAAAGATTTATTTTCTGATATAGCTATAATATTTATAGCTATCGGAGTAGGCATAGGTGCACTAGGAAGCTTGTTATCATTGAAACGATATTTAAACGTTTAAAGGGGGATTTCACTTTATGAGAAACAAAAGAATAGTTACTTATTTACTAGTGCTATTGATACTATCTTCATCAATGGTACAAGCCTATGCAGGCAAAATGGATAATTTAAAAAAACAACAAAAAAATACAAATCAAAAGATGTCAGATACAAAAAATCAAATCAAAACATTAGAAAAAAAATCTGACGATGTGAGCAAGCAAATAAAAGATTTAGATATGAAAGTTGATACTGCTACTACAGATCTTGAAGCAGTAGAAGCAGAGTTAATAATTTTAGGGCATGATATAGATAGGACAACAATAGAATTAGAAGAGGCAGAATTAGCTCTTGAAGATAGGAAAGAAACATTTAATCAAAGATTAAGAGTAATGTATATGAATGGGAATGTAGGTTATTTAGAATTACTTCTAACTTCTGCCAGTGTTAAGGATTTTATGAATAGAAAAGATATGATTCAATCCATAACAGATCATGACACTGAACTTATTAAATTTATGAAAGAACAAAAAGATATTGTAGATGAGAAAAAAAATGAATTACAAGGACAAAGAGCTTCTGTAGAAGTTACAAAATCCAAATTAGAGTCTACAAGAAATCTCTTAGTTAAAGCTACTAGGGAAAAAGAAAATTTAATGAACGAACTACAAAATGATATAAAAGCAGCTGAAATAGCTTATGATAAAGCTAATGAAGAAGCTAAAAACTTAAGCGCTCAGATATTAAAGTTAGCACAAGAAACAGGACCTTATTCAGGTGGTAAAATGATGTGGCCAGTACCATCATCAGGAAGAATAACTTCTTATTATGGTTATAGAATACATCCAATTTTTAAAACTAAGAAACTTCATACAGGTATAGATATAGGTGTTCCTACAGGTAGCTCAATAGTTGCTGCATCTTACGGGAAAGTAATATACAGTGATTGGTTAGGAAGTTATGGAAAAGCTGTTATGCTTGATCATGGTGGTGGAATCGTAACATTATACGCTCATAATTCAGCGTTAACTGTAAAGGTAGGACAAATTGTTGAGAGAGGAAATACAATAGCCAGAGCAGGTAATACAGGTAACTCTACAGGACCACACTTACATTTTGAAGTTAGAAAAAATGGAAATTATGTAGATCCACTTCCGTGGGTAAAGGGGAAATAATTCCCCTTTTTTTTATTTGAATATAATAATTTTGGCTATTAAAAAAATGCAATGATATAATTATAATAATTTATGAGAATAGAAGAGGTGATGGATTTGTCTAAGAAGAAAGCCATAGCAATTATGGTAGTATTAGTTATATTATCAAGTGTTTTAACTTTTACATTATCAAATATGATGGCCTTACAAGTTGGTGGCAAAGTAATTATACCAAAGGCTGAATATACTGAATTAAAATCAATGTATACTGACTTTTCTAAGATAATAGGAATCGAAAAGTATATTGAATCTAATTATTTAAGAGATTTGGATCATGAGAAGGCCGTAGATGGACAATTAAAAGGGTTAGTTCAATCCTTAGAAGATCCATATTCTCAATATCTAACAGCTGAGGAGTATGCTAGCTTTACTCAGCAAACATCAGGAATATACGGTGGTATAGGGGTTATAGTAACTCCAGGAGATGACAATTATATAACAGTTGTCAGTCCTATAGAAGACACACCTGGTGAGAGAGCTGGACTTAAAACCGGAGATAAGATTTTAAAAGTAAATGGTGAAGAGTTTTATGCTGATACAATGGATAAAGCAGTTAAAGTAATGAAAGGTGAACCAAATACACCTGTAACTTTAACAATTGGTAGAAAAGATAAAGAAAATAAGAATAATATATTTGATGTTGAAATAGTGAGAGAAGAAATTAGATTAGTTACAGTAAAATCAAATGTTATTGATGATAATATTGGATATATAAAACTTACTTCTTTTGACGAGTTAACTTATGATGATTTTAAAGTAAGTTTAAATGAATTAGAAGCAAAAGGTGTAAATGGCTTAATAATAGATTTAAGAAATAATCCAGGTGGATTATTAAGTATAACTGCAAATATAGCAGACGAATTTTTAGGAGTAGCTGACATTGTATACACTGAAACTAAAGATGGAACGAGAGAATATTTGAGATCAAATAAAGGCAAAACTGACTTACCCTTAGTATTATTAGTAAACGGAGGAAGTGCCAGCGCTTCGGAAATACTAGCAGGAGCTATGCAAGACCTTAAAAGGGGAGAGCTAGTAGGAACTACTACTTTTGGTAAAGGTGTTGTGCAAAGAATAAAACCTCTACCAGATGGATCAGGAATTAAATTGACTGTATCTGAATATTTTACACCTAATGGAACTAATATACATGGAATAGGAATAGTGCCAGATGTAGTAGTAGAATTAGATGAAGAAGTAGAAGAGATAGGAATAGATAATATAGACAATGACAATCAACTTCAAAAGGCTTTAGAAGTATTAAAAGCAAAAATTAAATAATAGTAGAAAAATGAAAACCCTAGGAAAAAATTGTCCTAGGGTTCTGTATTGGTTATTTTAGATAAATCGATTGAATAAATCATTTCAGTTTTATCACTTTCAAAAGGAATTTGCATATATACATATAGCAAGTTCTTTTCTTCATTATAGAAAACTCTCTCACTATTAGATTTAGTTATAATAGATGTTGATTTATCCTTTATATAATATTGTAGTACTGTATATTCATTATTGCTTGGATTATTTTCAACTATTATTATATTACCATTTGGTTGTACAAAATAATTAGAAATATTTAATTCTAAGATATCATATTGTTCCTTTAAATTTAAGTCATAAATAGTTAATGAATTTTTGTTTTCTTTTTCACTATTTTTAAGGTAAGCAATTTTATCTTCAGTAATAAATTTAGGACAACAGCCCTGATCTATATGTCTAAAACTATTCCAGTCTTCAGTAAGGGATATTTGGAAGTTTAGGTTTTCTTTATCTTCTTCTGTAATCATAAATAGACTATCTTTTATACGAAGTGATGTTACGTTTTTAGTTATTGAGCTTTCTAAACTCGTAATATTATCCTTTATATTATAATTATAAATATTTGAAAGATCTTCTAAAGTATTATCAACTATATAAAGAATATTATTATCTTTCCAGGTCATAATTATGGGTGCTAGGGATTCTTCAAATAAAACTTTATATGCCTTTTTATCAGCTCTAGGTATTATATAAAGGCAATTATCATTTTCATTTGATTCTATAACAGATACATATTTTAAATCTGGACTATAAATTGCATTACTTATTTTTAAATTAGTTGAATATAGAAGACTTTTTTCATTGTTTTCAATATCAAAAGACCAAAGATGTTCTTTAATTGTATTCTTTTCTATATCTCGTTCAGGTTTACTATATAGTATAAATTTATCAGTTATATAGTCTAATATATAGCCTTCATCTATTAAGGATGATATAAAAATTTTCTTTGTACTAATTATATCTCCACTGTTTGCATCCATTAAAACAGTCAAGTTAGCCAATGGTGCTTCAGGATTGTTTTTATCAAATATGCTATTATAGGAAACATCCCAAAATAATTCTCCATCTCTTGGAATTAGAGAGGTAACAGGTGCTATATTAGAAGCTATTTTAAATTCTGAATCTATTTTATTTATAGCATCATTACTACTTAATTTTAATTTTAGTGGTTTATAATTTTCATTGATAATATTTATTTGCATATCTTTTAAATTTCTTAACTTAAATCCATTTAATTCTATAATTACCTGGGGTACAACTAATTCACTAAGTTCTTCACTAGCTTGGTTCTGTAGGTGTATATTCATTTCATTGCCAATCTTTACTATTTTATCTACTTTTATTCCAGATGATTGAAACAGACCTAAAGAAGCTATTAATTTAGTAGTTAATCCCTTTTTTAAAACTTCAACCTTAGGCTCCACAGATTGGAAACCTTTAGAAAGTAGGACTTGTTCTACAGTATAGCTAATTTCTTCTTCTTTTGTTTCATTATTATCCTTATACAAAATAGGACTTACATTGGTGCATCCAATAAAAGTTAAAATTATAGTAATAAATAGTAGCAGGGTCACAATACGCCTCATTTACTTCGCCTCCCTAATAGTAGTGTACAATATATATAAGAATTTCACAAGAATAATCGATAATTAGTTTTGACTTTTGGGTATAATATTATATAATGGAATGATGTGGAACAAATGTTCAATAAAGAGGTGGAAAGAATTATGACTAAATTTAAGATAAATTCAGCCTATAAACCAACTGGTGATCAGCCTAAGGCTATTGAAAGTTTGGTGAAGGGTTTAAAAGATAAATTAAAGCATCAAACATTAGTAGGTGTAACAGGTTCAGGAAAAACTTTTACCATGGCTAATATAATTGAGGAAGTACAAAGACCAACTTTAGTAATAGCACATAATAAGACCTTGGCTTATCAATTAGCAAGTGAATTTAAGGAGTACTTTCCAGACAATTCGGTAGAATATTTTGTAAGTTATTATGATTATTATCAACCAGAGGCTTATGTACCTCATAGTGATACTTACATTGAAAAAGATGCATCTATAAATGATGAAATAGACAAACTTAGACACTCAGCTACTGCTGCATTATTCGAGAGAAGAGATGTAATTATAGTAGCATCTGTATCTTGTATATATGGACTTGGAGATCCTATAGATTATGAAAATCTTGTAGTATCATTAAGGCCTGGTATGATTAAAGATCGAAATGAAGTAATGAGAGGTTTAATAGATATACAATATATGAGAAATGACATAAATTTTGAAAGAGGTACTTTTAGAGTTAGAGGAGATGTGTTGGAAATATTTCCAGCAGCATCCAGTGAAAACTCTATAAGAGTTGAATTTTTTGGAGATGAAATAGAAAGAATAGTGGAAGTAAATTATTTAACAGGAGAAGTAATAGGTCTTAGAAAGCATGTATCCATATTTCCAGCTTCGCACTTTGCTACAACTGATGATAAGGTTGCTAGAGCAATAGAAACTATTGAAGCAGAATTGGAAGAAAGACTGATCGTACTAAAGGATCAAGAGAAACTTGTGGAAGCTCAAAGATTAGAGCAAAGAACCAGATATGATTTGGAAATGTTGAGCGAAATGGGTTTTTGTCAAGGAATAGAAAACTATTCAAGACATTTAAGTAATAGACCTCCAGGAAGTAGACCTTTTACCTTAATTGATTATTTTCCAGAAGACTTTTTAATAATAGTTGATGAATCTCATGTGAGTTTACCTCAAATAAGGGGTATGTATGAAGGGGATAAGTCTCGTAAAACTAATTTAGTGGATTATGGGTTTAGGTTACCATCAGCATTAGACAATAGACCGCTAAAATTTACTGAGTTTGAATCTATGGTAAATCAAATAATGTATGTATCTGCAACTCCAGGACCATATGAGGCTGCACATAGTCAGAATACTGTAGAACAAATAATTAGACCAACTGGATTGTTAGATCCAGTTATTTCTGTGAGACCTACGGAACATCAAATAGATGATTTAGTAAATGAAATAAGAAGGGTAACAGATAAAAATGAAAGAGTTTTGGTTACCACATTGACGAAAAGAATGGCAGAAGACCTAACTAAGTATTTTAAAGAAATAGGAATAAAGGTTAACTATCTCCATTCAGATGTTCTAACTATAGAACGAACCAAAATTATTAGGGATTTAAGACTTGGAGTATATGACGTATTAGTAGGTATAAACCTTTTAAGAGAAGGATTGGACTTACCAGAAGTATCTCTAGTTGCAATATTAGATGCAGACAAGGAAGGGTTTTTACGTTCAGAAACTTCACTTATTCAAACTACAGGAAGGGCTGCTAGAAATGTGGATGGTACTGTAATTATGTATGGTGATCGAATAACAAATTCTATGGAAAAGGCAATAAGTGAAACCAATAGAAGAAGAGAAATACAGGCTAAATATAATGAAGACCATGAAATAACTCCTACCACTATTATTAAAGGAATTAGAGGTAATATTGAAGCTACTATGGTGGCTGAAGGTGATGAAGATTATGGAGACAAATTTAGCCAAGACGAAATAGAATCAATGGTTATTGGCTTAGAAGGAGCAATGTTAATTGCAGCTGAAGAATTAAACTTTGAAAAAGCTGCTGAATTACGAGATCAGATTAAACAACTGCAAAAGATGATAAAATAGAGGTGATTAGATTTGCAAAATGATAAAATAATAATTCGTGGAGCCAAGGAAAATAATTTAAAAGATATTAGTCTTGAGCTACCTAGAAATAAATTTATAGTATTTACAGGATTAAGTGGGTCAGGGAAATCTTCCTTGGCCTTTGATACCATATATGCTGAAGGTCAAAGAAGATACGTAGAATCATTGTCTAGCTATGCTAGACAGTTTTTAGGTCAAATGGATAAACCAGATGTTGAGTATATTGAAGGACTTTCTCCTTCAATTTCAATCGACCAAAAAACTACAAGTAAAAACCCAAGATCTACTGTAGGAACAGTAACAGAAATATATGATTATCTGAGACTACTTTACGCTAGAATTGGAACACCTTATTGCCCAAAATGTGGTAAGGAGATTACTAGTCAAACAGTGGATCAAATGGTAGACAGTATTATGGAATTAGAAGATAAAACTAGAATACAGGTATTAGCACCTATAATTAGAGGTAAAAAGGGTGAGCATGTAAAAGTATTAGAAAATATAAAAAAAGAAGGGTTTATAAGGTTAATAATTGATGATACACCTTATGAGATTTCTGATGAAATTAAACTAGAGAAAAATAAAGTTCATACCATAGAAGTTATAGTAGATAGAATTGCAATTAAGGAAGGCATTGAAGGTAGGTTATCAGAATCCTTAGAAATGGCTTTAAGGATGTCTGATGGACTAGTAATAATAGATGTAATTGGAAAGGAAAGAATTACTTTTAGTCAAAACCTTTCCTGTACAGATTGCAATATATCCATGGAAGAGTTAACACCAAGAATGTTTTCTTTTAATAGTCCTTTTGGAATGTGTCCTACCTGCAATGGATTAGGATTTTCTAAAGTTATAGATCCAGATTTAATAATACCAAATAAAGATTTGACCATAGATAAGGGAGGAATTGCGCCTTATAGTAATACAAATGAATCAAGCTATTATTTCCAAATATTTAAAACACTAGCAAGTAACAATAACTTTAAAACAAATCAGCCACTGAAAGATGCTCCAAAGAAATTAATCGATGAATTGTTATATGGTACTAAAAAAGTGATCTCTTTTGAGTTTGATAGTCATTTTGATGGTGCTAGAAGTTATAATGGAACCTTTGAAGGGATTATTCCAAACTTAGAAAGACGATATGCTTCCACAAATTCTGATTATATGAGAAATAGAATAGATGGATTTATGACTGAAGATCCTTGTCCTACCTGCGGGGGGAAAAGATTAAAGGATGAAGTGCTTTCAGTTAGGATAAATGGATTAAATATAGTTGAATCAACAGATTTATCAATTGTTAAGTCAATAGAGTTCTTTTCCAATTTAGTCTTAACACCAAAGCAACAAATAATCGGACATCAGGTCTTAAAAGAAGTAAACGAAAGACTTAATTTCTTAAAAAATGTAGGACTAGATTATTTAACCTTATCTAGAACAGCAGGCACCTTATCCGGTGGAGAATCTCAAAGGATTAGATTGGCTACTCAAATAGGATCCAGTCTTGTAGGTGTTGTTTATGTATTAGATGAGCCTAGTATAGGTTTACATCAAAGAGATAATAATAAATTATTAATGACACTTAGAAATCTTACTGATTTAGGAAATACTTTAATAGTAGTGGAACATGATGAAGATACAATGTATATGGCAGATCATATAGTAGATATAGGCCCTGGTGCAGGTATCCATGGAGGTTATATTGTAGGTCAAGGTACTGTTGAAGATATAAAAAATAATCCTAATTCTATAACTGGACAATATCTTTCACATAAATTAGTTATAGAAACTCCAAAAACTAGAAGAGCACCAAATGGTAAATGGATTGAAATAATAGGAGCAGAAGAGAATAATTTAAAAAACATAGATGTTAAAATACCTATTGGACTATTTACTTGCATAACAGGAGTATCAGGATCAGGTAAAAGTTCTATGACCAACGAGATATTATACAAAGCTATTGCTCAAAAGGTAAATAGAGCAAAGGTAAAACCAGGAAAATATAAGGATATTAAAGGATTAGAGAACTTAGATAAAGTAATAGTTATAGATCAATCACCTATAGGAAGAACTCCTAGATCAAATCCAGCTACTTATACTGGTATGTTTGATGGTATAAGAGATGTTTTTGCAATGACAAATGAAGCTAAGATAAGAGGCTATAAAAAGGGACGATTTAGCTTTAATGTTAAAGGTGGTAGATGTGACGCTTGCAAAGGTGATGGAATCCTTAAAGTAGAAATGCATTTTTTACCTGATGTATATGTACCTTGTGAAGTTTGTAAAGGTAAAAGATATAATAGAGAGACACTTCAAGTAAAATACAAAGGAAAAACAATTTCTGATGTTTTGGACATGACGGTAGAAGAAGGAGTAAAATTCTTTGAAAATATACCTAAAATCAAGAAAAAATTGGATACATTATTTGATGTTGGTTTAGGATATATAAAAATAGGTCAATCCTCCACAGAGTTATCAGGAGGAGAGGCTCAAAGAGTCAAGCTGGCAACACAACTTAGTAAGAGAAATACAGGTAAAACTGTATATATATTAGATGAGCCAACTACAGGGCTACACTCTGCAGATATTCACAAGTTAATTAAAGTATTAAACCAACTTGTAGAAGGTGGTAATACTATGATAGTTATAGAACACAATTTAGATGTAATTAAAACAGCAGATTATATAATTGACCTTGGTCCTGAAGGAGGAGACAAGGGTGGGGAAGTAGTAGCTGTTGGAACACCAGAAGAAGTAAGCAAGGTTAAGAAATCTTATACTGGACAATTTTTAAAGAAAATGCTTAAATAACAACTGAAACCATCTCATGTGAGGTGGTTTTTTTGTGGAAGTGTGATAAAATGTTGTCTATAAGCTTAGGTTCAGAAAGACAATATATTAAAATTGGTGGGTGAGAATATGTGTGGTAGATATGCATTAGATGCAGACATAGATGTACTAATAGCACATTATAAAGCTATTATAGGTGAAAAGGAATTTGAAGGAAATGAAGAAATATTCCCTACAAATACAGTACCTATTATAAGAGAAATAGATAATAGACAAATAGACTTTTTAAAATGGGGTTTTATGCCTAGCTTTACCAAGAAACCATTGATTAATGCTAGAGGAGAAACTGTAGATATAAAACCTACATTTAAAAATTCATTTATCCACAAAAGATGTATAATTCCAACAACCAGTTTTTTTGAATGGGAAAAAGTTGGGGACAAGAAAATTAGAAGAAGAATATCAATAGAAGAAGATTTATTTTCCATGGCTGGATTATATAGTAATTTTTATGATAATGAAGGCAAAAAATACGAAGCATTTACAATATTAACTATAAATGCAAATGAACAAATGAAACATATCCATGAAAGAATGCCGGTTATACTTAAGAAGGAAGATGAGGACATATGGTTGGATAGCAAGAATAAGAATGTTTTAGGATTGAAGGATTTAATAGTGACCTGGGAAGGTAAGTTAATTATTGAATAAGTCTGTCATTCCGAGCGAAGTGAGGAATCTATCTTTATTGTCATTCCGAGCATAGCGAGGAATCTTAAGGGGTGATAATTTGTATTATGTATATATGTTATGTAATTGGAACAATAAAGTTTTATATACAGGTGTTACCAATAACTTAGAACGCAGAGTATATGAACATAAAAACAAATTAGTTGATGGATTTACTAAAAAGTATAATGTAAATAAACTGGTATATTTTGATCAAACTTCAGATGTTGAATCTGCTATATTAAGAGAAAAAGAAATTAAAACTTGGACAAGAGAAAAGAAGAATGTTTTAGTTGAAAGTATTAATCCAAAGTGGAATGATCTGAGCGAAGAGTTTTAAAGATAAGATTCCTCGTTACACTCGGAATGACAAAATTAAACCAGCTTTTCAAAATAATATTTAAAGAATTAAATGTATAATAAATAAAGTTTATCTTAGAAATAAAAATGAGGAGGAATTTTAAATGAATGTTAATGAAAGAATTAAAAATCTTAGAGGATTAATGAGTGAAAAGGAGATTACAGCTTATCTCATTCCCACATCTGATCCTCACCAATCAGAATATGTAGCAGATTATTATAAAGGTAGAACATGGATATCTGGATTTACTGGATCTGCAGGTACTGTAATAATTACTCAGGATGAGGCAATACTTTGGACGGATGGAAGATACTTTATACAGGCAGAAAATGAATTAAGTGATTCAGAATTTAAATTATATAAGATGGCAACTCCAGGATATCCTACTTATATAGAATATTTAGGAGAAAAATTAAAAGCTGGTGATAGCTTAGGATTTGATGGTAGGTTAGTAAATCAAGCAGATGTTGAGAAAATAGAGAAGTCACTTAAAGAAGAAAACATTAAGTTTGTAGACCAATATGATTTAGTAGGAGATATTTGGGATACTAGACCAGAAGCACCTGTAGGAAAAACTTTTGTACATGAAGTTAAATACACTGGATTAAGTACAAGTGAAAAAATCCAAGAAGTAAGAGATGAAATGGAAAAGAAAAATGCTGACTATTACTTACTATCTAGTCTTGATGATATAGCATGGTTATACAATATAAGAGGTAGTGATGTACCTAATAATCCAGTGGTTATTTCATATGCTCTTGTAACTTTAGTAAGTGCATTTTTATTTGTAGATAACGAAAAGATGAATCCAGAAGTTGTATCTTTCTTAAGTGATAATGGAGTAACTGTATCAAGTTATGAAGAAATAGCTGAGTATGTGAAGAACTTTGGAGAAAATTCAAAAGTGTTACTGGATAAATCTAGAACAAATAGATGGATATATAGTGCAATTCCATCTTCATGTAAAATTATAAATGAAATGAATATAACAACAGTTCTTAAAGGAAAGAAAAATTCTACAGAAATCGAAAATCAAAAGAATGCATATATAAAAGATGGTGTAGCCCTAACTAAATTTATTTATTGGCTAGATAAAAATGTAGGTAAAATTGAAATAACTGAATTATCTGCAGAGGCAAAATTATTAGAATTCAGAGAAGAACAAGATTTATTCTTGGAACCAAGTTTCTCTACTATTGCAGCATATAAAGAAAATGCAGCAATGATGCATTATTCAGCTGGTCCAAACTCCAATGCAGAATTGAAAGCAGAAGGTTTATTTTTAGTAGACTCAGGTGGGCAATACTATGATGGAACAACAGATGTTACTAGAACTATGGTATTAGGTCCTATATCAGATGAAGAAAAGAGAGATTATACACTAACATTAAAAGGTCACATTAATCTTATAAATGCTAGATTTTTAGCTGGTACTAACGGTCATGCATTAGATATCTTATGTAGATATCCATTATGGCAAGAAGGAATAGATTATAAATGTGGTACAGGACATGGAATTGGTTTCTTATTAAATGTTCATGAAGGTCCTCATAGATTTGCTAATTCACCAAATGATATTGCTTTAGAAGAAGGTATGATTGTAACAATAGAACCAGGCGTATACAAAGCTGGAAAACATGGAATAAGAATAGAAAATGTAGTTGTAGTTGAAAAAGATATAGCCACTGATTCAGGACAATTCATGAAATTTGAAACACTATCCTTTGTTCCAATTGATTTAAAAGGAGTGGATAGTGAAATGCTATCGAAAAATGAAAAAACTTGGTTAAATGATTACCATAAGGATGTGTACAAAAAGCTTAGTCCCTTTTTAAATGAAGAAGAAAAAACATGGTTAGAAAAAGAAACTAGAGAAATCTAGTTTCTTTTCTTTAAAATGTTATAATAGATATAACGAATATAAAGTGGTGATAAAATGTTTAATATAGATGAAGAACTAAAAAAGCTACCAGATAAACCTGGTGTTTATATAATGAAAGATAAAAATGATGAAATAATATATGTAGGTAAGGCTAATTCTTTGACGAAAAGAGTTAGACAATATTTTCAATCTACTAGAAATAATCCTCCTAAAGTTAATGCTATGATAAAACATATACATGAGTTTGAATATATTATTGTAGATAATGAAGTAGAGGCCTTAGTTTTAGAAGCAAATATGATTAAAAACAATAAACCTAAATACAATATACTTTTAAGGGATGATAAACAATATCCTTACATTAAGGTTACCTTAAATGAAAAGTTTCCCAGAGTTATTAAAACCAGACAGGTTTTAAAGGATGGAGGCAAATACTATGGCCCATATCCAAGTGCTATGGCTGTAAATAGTGTTATTGATACTATTCATGATATATATCCTATAAGAACTTGTAAATTAACCTTAGAAAAGAATATGGGAAAGGTTAGACCTTGTCTAAACTATCACTTAGGGAGATGTCTTGGGACCTGCATAGGAATTGTAGATGAAGATTTTTATATGGAAATGATCCATGAGGTCATTCAATATTTAAATGGAAAAGATAATTCTTTGATAGATAATATAGAAGCAAAGATGATTAAAGCTGCAGATGATATGGACTATGAAGCAGCTGCAAGACATAGGGATCAAGTTAACAGCCTTAAATTGTTACAAGAAGAACAAAAGATAGTCAGTCCAATTTTAATA